>JGIcombinedJ30088_10001092_pt1 | contig 28834 bp, 29 predicted proteins | sample PinacodermPK_FD_30088 | JGI IMG/M metagenome (IMG submission 30088)
CGCGACTGCCCCCACGACCTCATCGGCGGGCAGGTCCGGACGCTATCGGGCCGCCCTGGACGGCGCCGGGCTGCGGTCCAGGACCTGACGGGAGACGGTGAAGGGAACATCGAGCGCCTCGCCGATTGCCGCGGCCTGGCGCTCGATGCGTTCAGGAGAGGCAATTGCGGCATCTCGCGGGATTTCCAGGGTGAACCCGTCCGCGGTGGTGACAAGGGGGGACGAATCAAGGATGGGCCCGCGTCCGGCACTCAAGACAAGTGCAAGACGCAGCAGCCTGCCGAGCAGCACCGCCCCGTCAACCGTGTCCGGTTTCAGCAGGCGGCGGCACGGCGCCGCTTCTTCTGCCGTTTCCGCGCCGCCGTAGCGCACGAAGAGGGCAAGGGCGAGCCATGCCCTTTCCTGGTGATCGAGCACCGACCAGGGCATGTGGAGAACCCTGGAGAGGGAACGCCTGGCACGGTACTCGGGGTGTTCCCTCCAGCCGGTGTCGGCGAGAATGCAGGCGGCGCGCACGAGGCGCGGGTCGGCATGACCACGATGCCGGATCACGGGGGCGACCCAGCGTTCGAGAGCCGCCGAACAGTCGGCGAACCGGCGGTGCCAGAGTGCAAGCTGATGGCATGCGGCGATCAGCGGGTCGCTCTTGCGGGTGGTGGCATCGAGCATGCGGAAGTGATGCCCTTCCCTGAGGCCCTGGGCCGAAAACACGACGTTCCGTGGCTCAAGGACATCCATCAGGTGGTCGAGCACCATGGCGCCCCAGGGCAGGATGGCGGCCCGCCGTCTGGAGATGCCGCGGATCCGCGACGTTGTCTCGTCGCTCAGTTTCTCCAGCATGCCGGTGAAGGTCCGTGCCTCTGCCGGCGCCATGGTGTAGCCATGCACGATGGTCAGCGGATAGTGATGCTGCGTCATGTGGAGGCGGGCGATGGCCCGCCACGAACCACCCACCGCGTGAAAATCCCGGTGTTTCCAGGCTTCAAGCCAGGTCACGGTGCAAACGGCCTCGCGAATTGCTGCCGATGCATGTGCCGGATCCTCCCCCCATCGTTCCTTCAGGCGCAAGGGTCCGATGTCGCGTGTCGCCTGCTCCATGACGGTGCCGTCTTCGACGGCGATGAGCTCCAGGCTGCCGCCGCCGAGGTCTCCGATGACGCCGGACAGACCGGGCAGTGCCGAGATGACGCCGGCTGCCGACAGTCGCGCCTCCCCGGTACCGGTCAGCACCGTCACGGCACGGCCCGTCCTTGCCTCGACGGCGCGGCAGAAGTGGCTGCCGTTGGCCGCCTGGCGGACGGCGGCCGTGGCATAGAGGGCGAGGTCTGCGCAGGGAACACTGTCGGCAAGGCGCACCAGGATATCGACGGCCTCGATGCCTCTGCGAAAGGCTTCTTCGCCGAACCAGCCGTGACGTTCGACGTCCACACCGAGTCCGATGACCGCCTTGTGGTTGATGACCGGCAGGGGCGCCCGACCGAGACCGTCGAATATGACGAGGCGAATCGAATTCGAGCCGATATCGATCACCCCCGCCCTGGCGGCGGGGACCGCCTCAACGGCTCCGTTCATTCCGCCGGCGTGGGTGTCGCATTGCCCCGCTGGATCTGCCGTTGCAGTGCACTGCCCCGGCCCGACAGGCTGGGATTGATCATGAAGAAGCGGTGGGCGGAAAAGGCGTTGTTTGTGTTGGCGAGCCTCGTGTAGGCGCCATCGCTGGTCAGGGTCCAGGACTGCTCCGTATCGCGCAGGTTGGCCACCATGATCTGATCGAGAATCTGCCGGTGAACCGTCGGGTTGAGGATCGGGACCATGGTCTCCACCCGATAGTCGAAATTCCGGGTCATCCAGTCCGCCGATGACAGGAAGACAAGGGTATCGGACGATGGCATCTCGCCGCCGTTGGCAAAGCAGAAAATGCGGCTGTGCTCGAGAAACCGGCCGATGAGGCTCTTCACCCGGATCCTCTCCGACAGGCCCTCCACACCGGGACGCAGGCAGCAGATGCCGCGCACCACGAGATCGATCTCCACGCCGGAACCGGACGCCTGGTAGAGCAGGTCGATGATCTCCGAATCGACGAGGGAGTTCATCTTGGCCCAGATGGCGGCCGGCCTGCCGGCCCGGGCATTGTCGATTTCACGGCCGATCAGCTCATGAAGGCGCTGGCGCAGGATGCCCGGCGACATGGCGACCGCCTCGAGGGTGTGTGGCCTGATGTATCCGGTCAGGAAGTTGAAAATCCGGTTGGCGTCCCGGGTGAGCGCCGGCGCGGCGGTGAAGAGGGAAAGATCGGTGTAGATCTTCGCAGTGACGGGGTGGTAGTTGCCGGTTCCGAAGTGAACGTAGGTCACCAGGGCGCCGTGTTCGCGGCGCACGATGAGTGAGATCTTCGTGTGGGTCTTGAAGTCCGGAATGCCGTAGACGATCTGGGCGCCGGCATGTTCGAGACCGCGGGCCCAGCGGATGTTCGCCTCCTCGTCGAACCGCGCCTTGAGTTCAACGACCGCAGTCACCGACTTGCCCGCCTCCGCTGCCTCGATGAGAGCCTTGACGATCGGCGATCCCTCGCTTGTCCGGTAGAGAGTCTGCTTGATCGCCACGACCGCGGGGTCGCGCGCCGCCTGCTGCAGGAACTGGACCACGACATCGAAACTCTCATAGGGGTGATGGACGATGATGTCCTTGGCTCGGATGGCATCGAAGCAGTTGCCGCCGAAGTCGCGTATGCGCTCTGGAAAGCGCGCCGAATAGGGATCGAACAGCAGATCGGGGCGATGGTCGACGATCAGCCGGGCAAGATCACTCAGACCGAGTTCGCCCGCGACCACGGTGACATCGCCGGGAATGACATCGAGGCGGTCGGTCAGAAGATTGAGAAGTTCGCCAGGCATGGCCGCATCGACCACGAGATCGATCACACTGCCGCGCCGCCGCCGCTTGAGAGCGCTCTCGAAATGGCGCACCAGGTCCTGCGATTCCTCGTCGATCTCGATTTCACTGTCGCGCACCACGCGGAAAAAGCCGGTTTCGAGCAATCTGAATCCCGGAAACAGGTTCTTGAGATGCATGCGCACGGCCTGTTCGAGGGGCAGGAAGCGCGATCCCTTGTCAGCGGGCAGGCGAATGAAGCGATCGGTCTGTTGTGGCAGCCTGATGATGGCATGGACCGGTTCATCCCCACCTTCGCCGATGAGTTTCAGGGCAATGCCGAATCCGAAATTGGGAATGAAGGGGAAGGGATGAGCAGGGTCAATCGCCATTGGCGTCAACAAGGGCAGGATTTCGCGTTCGAAGTGACCGGCGAGCCAGGTGCGTTCGTCGTCGTCGAGCTGGCCCTCGCCGACCACCGATATTCCCTCCCGTGACAGCAGCCCCCGCAGGGTGCGCCAGACGACATACTGGCCGTCGATCAGTGTTTTCGAACGGTCCTTGATTGCTGTCAGCTGACGCGCCGGAGACAGGCCATCGATGCCCGGAGTGGTGACACCGGCATCGACCTGGGCCTTGAGGCCGGCCACTCTCACCATCTGGAATTCGTCGAGATTGCTGGCGGAGATCGACAGGAATCTCAGTCGTTCAAGGAGCGGATGACGGGTGTTGCGCGCTTCCTCGAGAACCCGTTCGTTGAACGCCAGCCAGCTCAGTTCACGGTTGATGTAGCGATCGGCCGGCGCCTCGGTGAGTGCCGGCGTGACGGCAAGGACGGTATCGAGTTCCTGACTGACCATTCTGTGCTAGCCTCGGGTCGTGAAGCGGGTTGTGCGGGATGTCCGCGACCGTTGCAGGAGACGATGTGTGATGACCGCCGCACTTTATCTCGTTCGCCATGCCAAATCCAGTTGGGCGGACATCACGGTTGACGACCATGATCGTCCCTTGCGCAACCGCGGGAGGCGCCGCGCCGCCGGCCTCGCCAGCTGGCTGGAGGAACGTTCGCTGGGGTGCGATCTCGTGTTGTGTTCGACCGCACTTCGCACCCGCGAGACTCTGGACATTCTGCTTCCAGTACTCGGCAACACGGAAATCCGCTACGAAGAGGGCCTCTACCACGGAGACGCACGCCATCTCGTCTCCCTGCTGCGGCGTACGCCCTCCTCCATGGAACGGGTCATGGTGGTGGGACACGATCCCGTCCTGCAGATGACGGCGCAGTACCTGGCGGCGACGGCGACAGGCGATGCCATGGACCGGCTCGACCGCAAGTTTCCGACGTCCGCACTGGCCATGCTGACCTTTGGTTCGGCGGGATGGACGGCGCTGCGCCAGCACATGGGGCACCTCGAGTTCTTCTTCATTCCACCCGATTGAGATCGCGATGAGACTGTTTGCAGGCTGGCTCTATGCCCTGGGACTCGTGGCCACACTTGGCGGGGTCATCGTCTGGGTATCCAACATCCCGGACATCCCCGACGAGGACGACCTCGTCTGGAAGCGCGGCTATCTGATCGGTATCCTGCTGGACTACGACTACGACGGGTTGCACATCGTCAACATGCGGTTGCGGGGCGAAGAGACCCTCTACACCTACCACTCCATCTACCCCAGTTATGTCTCGGTGCGCGACCGTATCGGCATTTACCGCGATGTCGAGGTCCTGGTCGATGAGACCGCCGAGACCCCCGGTGCCGAAACCGTCAGGATGTGGGGCGTGATCGAACACGATCCCTACGACGAGGGCATCTCCGTTTCGTTTGACGAGATCCGCGCGGAGGTGACCCAGACCGAACGTTCCTGGCAGCGCGTCGCCCTCGTCGTCCTTGCTGCCGGACTGTCCGCCATCCTCGCAGGATTCGCGATTCGCCGCGCAGTTCCCTACGTACCGAAGGATCCCACGGCCTGACGGCCTACAGGCGCCGGTAGATCCTCGAGGCGTTGCCCGTGGCAATCATGGCGACGATGCGGTCGGCCTCCGCCAGGTTGAGCATGCCCTCCAGGATCCAGCGGTCGAGATGATTGCGCAGTGTGCGCCGGAACTGGAGCTGGCCCAGAAAGTGGAGCTCGGCCAGCCCGAAGGCATCCGAACTGTAGAGCTGCTTGAAGAAGGGGCCCATTTCCAGGGCTTCCCCCATGATCGTGGCGGCCTGGGGGCCAGTGAAATTGAGGACCACGCCGACGTCGTAATAGACGTTGCGGAAGATCTCGGCGAGCCAGGCGGCCTCGCGATGGAAGGGATAGTTGTGGAGCAGCGTGCAGGTGACCTCCCAGGATTCCATGGCGCGCAGGAACTCCGTGAAGTGCGTCGGGTCGCAGGCGTGCATGGTGATGTCGGGGTCGCCGAAACCGACGTGAATCTGCAGGGGAAGCCCGTGCTGACGGGCGAGTTCGGCACCTGACCACAGGCCAGAGCGCACGATGTCGACCGCCTCGAGGCGCACCGTTCCTGAGGTCTCGATGGAGCGGAACCAGGCATCCGTTGCCGTTCTCACCTCGGCGGCCGAAGGCGGGCTCTGGTCGATGGCGAAGGTCGTGCGGTAGGCGACAATGGTCTTCAGGCCCACCGCGCCGCGTGTCCGCGCCGCCAGGGTATCGCCGAATGCTTCAGGGAAATGCGCCGCGTCGACGCCGGACCGCGCCACCTCCTCGGCCACGGCCTCGATGCGGACAACCTCGTGGGCCGGCCGCCCCGAGATCGCCGCCATCGCCGGCACGTCGGCAATCGATTCGCTCCGGTGGCCGGTGTCGACGATCAGCCGTTCCAGACCGCAGGCGCCGAGCAGGCGCCGGTTGACCTCGGCGGCGCCGATCTGGCGGCGGCGTTCGACGTAGTCCCTGCCTTGCGTGAAGGGGTCGAGGTCGAGCAGGGGCGCACACTGGCTGCGGACCATGAGGCCGAGCGGCTTGTCGAACTGAGAGGTTCCGATGGGTGGCGGCCGGTAGCTCTCGCTCATCAGCGCCTCGAACGTCTGCAGATCGAGGTCTCCCGGCATCACGCCGTGACAGTGATGGTCGATCAGGGGCAGATCGCACGCCACGCCTGCGGTCGAGGCGGCGGGCGTCATTTCAGTAGGCACCGCGGTACTTCCGGCAGAGTTCCGCCTCGCTCATGGCTCTCGCATTCGCGGCCTCGAGACGCTTGAGGGCGCCGTAGGCCTCGATCATCACCGGTGTGAACCAGTGCCGGACACTGTCTTCATCCAGGAAGGCGTCCAGGGCCTCGTCGAGGGTGGCTGGCAGGGTGTTGATACCGTGATCGCGACGTTCGGTGTCGCTCATTGAGGCCGGATCCTGGTTGACCATGGCAGGTGGCGTCATTCCGGCGCGGATTCCCTCGAGCCCGGCGCGGACGATGGCGCCGATGGCAAGGTAGGGGCTGGCTGTCGCATCGGTGGAGCGGACTTCGATGTTGAAGGCCGCAGCGTCGCCGTCGGGCGCAGGGCAGATCCGGATCGCCGCCTCGCGGTTCTGCACCCCGACAGCGTCGAAGCCGCAGCTCCAGTGGTGCGGCCCGAGACGCATGTAGGAGACCGGACTCGGCGCCGTGATGGCGACGAGAGCCCGCAGGTGACGGTGGACCCCGGCGACAAAGCGTCCGGCGGTGTCGCTCAGACCACCCGGACCGGCGGGGTCGGCCGTCACCGGATTGCCGGCACTGTCCCACAGGCTCAAGTGAAGATGGCAGCCGTTGCCGACGGCATCCGGCGCCGGTTTCGGCGAAAAACTCGCAGCAATCGAGCATTGGCGTGCAGCCTCGCGCACCGTCTCCCTGGTGATGACGACACGATCGGCGCCGGCGAGCCCCGTTGCCGGTCCGCAACTCACCTCGTACTGCCCGACTCCGTACTCGGGCTCGAAGGTCTCGAGATCGACGCCGGCATCAATCAGTGCCCGGGTGCAGAGATCGGCAAAGGGTGCGGCACGGCGAATGGAATCCACGGAAAACGGTGCCGCCCACTCCAGGTCCTGATCGATGAGCAGGAACTCGTTTTCGTAGGCGATGGCGACCTCGAGCCCGGTCTGGTCCTCGAGGTCGTCGAGGGCCTGTGCGAGGAAGCTCCGGGTGCAGCACTCCCAGGGGGTGCCGTCGGCAAGGAGGCTGTTGCACAGGGCGACATGGAACGCCGGGTAGTCCTGCTTGAGGACAATGCGCCTCCGGGTTGCATCGTCCGGCACCTGGCGCACCTCGCCCATGGGCCCCCGTGGATTGGGTGCGATGTCCTCGAAGGGTGTCAGGGACTGGCCCGCCAGCGCCCAACCCAGCCCGTGGCGGCGGCGGCCCTCGTACTGCTCCACGGGAACGCCCCTGGTCCGCGACAGTCCCACCAGGTCGTTCCAGACCAGCAGAACAAGTTCTCCTTTCGTCATGACACCTCGCATCGGTCACGTGCCGGCGGCCACTGTTGCAACGCGGACAAGGCCGGTCAACGCCGCTTGACGAGCCTGCCGGGGTCTTACAATGTCGCCGGTCCATGCGGGCGGGCAGTTCATGGTGACACGGGTGAACACGTTGACATGAGGTCCCGTCTCGCGTCGTGGCCGCCCCTTGCCGGCAGCCTGCTCATGCTGGTTCCCATCGCTGCGGTGTCCCTTCTGGTGTGGCAGACGGCGGGTGCGGCTCTCCAGGGAACGGTGACGCACTACCTCGTGCTGACCGTTGCCGTGCTGGCCTTCAGCGCCTTCACGGGCAATTCCGGGATCCTGAGCTTCGGTCACGCGGCCTTCATGGGCCTGGCGGCGCATGTCACCGGTGTCCTCACCATACCTGTGGCTCAGAAGGCCATCTTTCTTCCCGACCTGCCGCTGTGGCTTGCCGGTCTCGAACTCCACTTTCTCCTGGCCGGCGCGATCGCCGTTGTCCTCGTGACGATCGTCGGCTTTCTCGTCGGTATCCCGATCTGCCGTCTCGGTGGCGCCTCGGCTGCGATCGCCACCCTGGGACTGCTCATCATCGCCTATGGCATCCTCGTGGGCGCACGGGACTTCACCCGCGGCAGCCAGGCGCTGATCGGCGTACCGCGAACCGTTGACATACCGCTGGCCCTGCTGTTTGTCGTCGTGGCTCTCGTGGTGTGCCGTATCTTCCGCGATTCCCTGCCAGGACTCGAGTTGCGGGCGGCGCGCGAAGACGAACCGGCGGCCAGGGCCGTAGGCGTCGACGTCCACCGTCGCCGCCTCCTTGCCTGGACGATCAGTGCCGGTATTGCGGCAATCGCCGGCGTGCTCCTCGCCCATGAACTCGGGGTCTATTCACCCAGGGAGTTCTATTTTCAGATCACCTTTGCAGTCCTCGTCATGCTGATCGTGGGTGGCATGACAAGCGTGTCAGGGGCCGTGGCGGGCGCGGTTGTCGTCACTATCCTCATCGAGGTCCTGCGATCGGTGGAGGAGTTCATCAATGCCGCCTGGTTCGATGAGCCGACGGTCTTCGGTCTCACGGATATCGGCCTCTCGCTGGCCATCCTCGGCGTGCTGTTCTGGCGCCGCAACGGGCTGTTCGACTACCGCGAGATCGAGGACATCGTCCTGCGCCGCCGTCAGGATTCCGGCGAACCTGCCGTTGTCGCGCCCGTCCGGGTTGAACCGGAGGGTGCACTCGAGATTCGTGATGTCACAAGGGCGTTCGGCGGCCTGCGCGCCGTGGACGGCGCCAGTCTTTCGCTCGCACCCGGCGAGATCGTCGGCCTCATCGGCCCCAACGGTTCGGGAAAGACCACCCTGCTTGGCTGTATCTCCGGTGCCCTCGAGTGCGACGGAGGCACGATCGTGCTTGATGGCGCCGACATCACCGCCATGCCCAGCCACCTGATTGCCCGGCGTGGCGTCGGACGCACCTTCCAGAACATCAGGCTGTTTTCCAACCTGTCATCCCTGGAGAACGTCAAGACCGCCGTCGCGGCAGGATCTGCGGGCCCGGGGGCGGCCGGCATGACTCAGCGATGCCTTGCCCTGCTCCGGGAACTCGGCATCGCCGGCTATGCCTCGCGCCGTGCCGGAACCCTCGCCTACGGGCTGCAGCGGCGTCTGGAAATCGCCCGGGCGCTGGCCCTGGAGCCCCGTTACCTTCTGCTCGACGAACCGGCGGCGGGGATGAACAAGAGCGAATCCGACGAACTGTTGGCCATTCTGGCCCGTCTGAGACAGGCCCGGGGCCCGGGCATGCTCGTTGTGGACCACGACCTCAGCCTCATCATGAGATTGTGCGACCGTGTGATCGTGCTAAACAAGGGTCAGGTCATTGCCGAGGGAACGCCGGAGGAGGTCCAGTCCGACACGGCCGTAATCGAGGCCTACCTGGGTCGCCGGCGCACGGCCGAGCGGGCCGCCATGTTGTCAACAAGAAGGGAGTAGGACACCGTGAACCAAGTTTCAACAACCCGCATTGCCGCCGTGGCCGCCGGACTCATGGTTGCCGGCGGTACTGCCCAGGGGGATTCTCACGGGATCACGATCGGCTATGCCGGCGGATTTACCGGCTATCTCGCGCCCTATGACCAGCCATCCCTCAATGGGGTGCAGCTGGCTCTCGACCAGATCAATGCGGCCGGTGGCATCATGGGCATGACAGTCGAACTCATCGTCAAGGACACGCGCTCGGACACCGCACAGGCTTCCGTCGTGGCCCAGGAACTCGTCGATGACGGTGTGGTGGCGATGATCGTGTCGTGTGACGTCGATCCCGCCGTGGCGTCCGGCGTCATGGCCCAGGTGGCCGAGATCCCCTCGGCGAGTTCGTGCGCCTCGACCCCCACCCTGCCGGCGGCGGTCGGACCCTACATGTTCTCGAACTATACCGCAGACAACCTGCAGGGTGCCGTCCTTGCCGAGTATGCCCGTGGCCAAGGCTACGAGAATGCCTACATTCTGCTGTCCCGCGACACGCCCTACACCGAAAAGTTGCCGGAGTACTTCGGCGAAGCCTTCGAGGCCATGGGCGGCACGGTGGTTGCTGTCGGTGAATACACCATGGGTCAGCAGGATTTTTCGGCCGAGGTCACAAATATCGGCGGCCTCGATCCCAGCCCGGACGTCATCCAGACTTCGGCCTATGAGCCCGATTTCCCGGCCTTCATCAAGCAGCTGCGGGCAGCAGGTATCGACACGCCGGTGCTCGGCAGTGACGGCATCGATTCTCCCACGACCTTCTCCCTCGGCGACGTGGCCGAGGGCGTGGTCTTCTCCAACGCCGGATTTGCCTCTCCGGGAAGCGCCCTCGAGGCCTTCGAGATGGCTTTTGAGGAGAAGTACGGCACGCCGAACGACACCGTCTTCACGGCGACAGGCTATGACCTGATGATGGTCATCGCCGCGGCGATCGAGGCGGCAGGCTCCACCGACGGTCCGGCGATCCGGGATGCCTGGGACAATCTGGAGAACGTTCAGGTCGCCACGGGGTCGATCACCTACAAGGATCAGAACCGGGTGCCGGTGCGTGTCGTCGCACTCAACCAGGTTTCGGGCGGCGAAAGGGTTCATGTCGGCGATTTCTCGCCTGACCCCTCGATGATCCCGGCTCCGTGAACAATGGCCCCGAACACCTCCTCGACGTCGCAGGGCTTGAGGTCCGTTATGGCGCCATAGAGGCTATCAGGGGCGCAGGCCTCGAGGTCTGCAAGGGTGAAATCGTGGCTCTTCTCGGCGCCAACGGCGCCGGGAAGAGTTCCTTTCTCAATGCCATCATGGGATTGGTGCCGCTGACCTCCGGGCGGGTTTTGCTTGACGGCGAGGACATCGCCGGCGAGGCGCCGGAAGCAATCGTCCGCCGTGGCATGACCCTGTGTCCGGAAGGACGGCGCGTCTTTGCCAATCTCACCGTACGCGAGAACCTCGCCATCGGCGGTGCAACGCGCCGCCGTGCCGGTGATGCCGCGACCATTCTCACCGGCATGCTGGATCGCTTTCCGGTGCTTGCAGAACGCCATGACCAGATGGCCGGCACGCTCTCAGGCGGCGAACAGCAGATGCTGGCGATTGCCCGGGCCATGATGTCCGCTCCCCGGATCGTGCTGCTCGATGAACCGTCGCTGGGTCTGGCGCCGCGTATCGTCGACACCATCTTCGAGATGATTGCTGCCCTTCAGCATCACGGGGCCACCATTCTGCTGGTGGAGCAGAATGTCGATCTTGCCCTGGACATCGCCGACAGGGGCTATGTTCTTGCGTCCGGCCGTGTGGCGCTCGCCGGACCGGCATCCGAGCTGCTGGCTTCCGGAGATGTCGAACGCGCCTACATGGGACGCGACTGATGGGTGGCGCGGGGCACCAGTCGACCGGGTGCCGCGCCCCTCTAGAGATGCGGGATGGCGGCTGATGGAGATTCTCATCCAGCAGTTCGTCAATGCCCTCTCCCTGGGCGGCACCTATGCCCTGCTGGCCCTTGGCCTGGCCATGGTGTTCAGCGTTCTGGGCCTGATCAACTTTGCCCACGGCGATCTCATGACGCTGACGGGCTACGCCATGTTCTTTGCCATCGGCGCCGGTCTTGGCATGCCGCTGGCGGTCGTTCTCGGCATCGCCTGCGCCACCCTGGCGGCGGTGGCGATGGAACGGGTGGCCTTCCGTCCGGTACGTGACGCCAACACGGCGACCATGCTGCTGACCAGCCTGGCGGTCAGCACCATCCTCCACATGCTGTTCCAGAACCTGATTTCGGCGCGCCCGCGGGCCATTCCGGTGCCCTCCTGGATGATCGGCGCCGTCGATGTGGGTGGCCTGGCGATCGGCGTGATTCAGCTGATGTCGATCACCGCTACAGCGCTGCTGCTCATCGCCCTGTCGATCTTCCTGCGCCGTTCCACCCTCGGCATCGCCATGCGGGCAGCGGCTCTCGACTTTCCGGTCACCCGGCTCATGGGAATCAATGCCAATGCCGTTGTCGCCACGGCTTTCGGCCTCTCCGGGCTGCTGGCCGGAGTTGCCGGAGTCCTGTGGCTGGCGCAGCGTGGCTCGGTCGACCCGCTGATGGGTTTCCTGCCCGTGCTCAAGGCGTTCATCGCGGTGGTGCTGGGCGGTCTTGGCAGCCTGGCAGGCGCGGTGGTGGGCGGGTTCGTCCTGGCGTTCATCGAGGTGTTCCTGCGCGCTTTTCTTCCCGACGGCTGGTTGCCGTTCCGCGAATCGATCACACTGACCCTCGTCATCGTCCTGCTTCTGGTCAGGCCGGAGGGTCTGATCGGACAGCGCGAGAACGTGAGATAGAGGGCGCTCGATGAGCAATTCGCTGCTTGAGAGGGACAGGCGGGCTCTCGCCGGAATCGGCAAGCTGAGAACCTCGCCGCTCACCATCCGCCATGCCCGTGGCAACCGGCTGATCGAAGAGGACGGCCGCGAGGTGCTCGACATGTCCGCCACCGCCGGCGCGGCGCTGCTGGGGTACGGACACCCCGGAATCGTCGAGGCAACCCGCCGTGGCCTCGAGGAGTGTGCCAGCGCGTCGGCCATGTTCGGCGCCTGTGAATCGGCCGTGGCCCTGGCCGAGGACCTTCTCGCCCTCGTGCCGGAGGCCGATGATCACAAGGTCTGGTTCGGTCACAGTGGATCGGATGCCAATGACACGGTCATGCGGGCCGTGACGGCAGCGACGGGACGGCGCCGGTTCATGAGTTTCCATGGCGCCTATCATGGCGGCCTTTCGGGCTCCATGTCGGTGTCCGGCCACCCGTCACAGCAGCATGCGCTGCCTCGTGGCGGCCTGGTGCAGATCCCCTTTCCCAACCCATACCGGCCCCTGGGTGGTCCCGACGCGGCGCGCCATGTGCTCGATCATGTCGATTTCCTGTTTTCCACCGCCATCCGCCCGGAGGATGTCGCGGCGCTCTTCATCGAACCATTGCAATCCGACGGCGGCATGCTCGTGCCACCTCGGGGCTTCTTGTCCGCCCTCGCCGACCGATGCCGGGCCGAAGGCATTCTCGTCGTCAGCGACGAGGTCAAGGTCGGCCTTGGCCGACCGGGGTGCTGGCACTGCTACCAGGCGGAAGGCTTCCGGCCCGACATCGTGACCTTCGGCAAGGGCCTGGGGAGCGGCATTCCCGTCTCGGCCATCGTCGCGCCGCAGAGCGTGATGGATGTGAGTGAGGCCTTCGCCCTCATCACCACCACCGGAAACTCCGTGTCGACAAGCGTCGGGCGCGCCGTTCTCCGGCACATCCGCGACGACGGTCTCGTCGACAATGCGGCCGTGCGCGGACGCCAGCTCATGGACGGCCTCGTTGCCATGCAGGGACGTCACGAACTGATCGGTGATGTCCGGGGGAGGGGGCTTGCCATCGGCATCGAACTGGTGAAGGACCGGGAGACGAAGGAACCGGCGACCACCGAGGCGGCCAAGGTCGTTTTGCGCTGCTACCAGCTCGGTGTCTTCATCACCTATGTCGGCATGGCGTCCAACGTCCCGGAACTGACCCCGCCGCTGACCCTGACCGCCGACGAGGCCAGCGAGGCCCTCGCCGTGCTCGACCAGGCTATCGGCGACGTCGCGGCCGGGCGTGTCAGCGACGACGAGATCGCGGCGTTCGCCGGCTGGTGAGCATGCTTCGGGCGCCTGATCCGCCCCCGTTCACATGGTTCAACCGCGAGGGCCGGAGCCCCTGTCTCATCGTCTGTGATCACGCGTCTCGCGCCATCCCCCGTTCCCTGAAGAACCTTGGCCTCGACCCGGATCACCTCCGACAACACATCGCCTGGGACATTGGTGCCGCGTGGATTGCACGCAGACTCGCCCGGCGCTTCGATGCGCCGCTGCTGCTGGCCGGCTATTCCCGTCTGGTGGCCGATTGCAACCGCTATCCCGGTGATCCGGCAGCCTTCATCGAGGTGAGCGATACCATTCCGGTCGATGGCAACCGTAACCTTGGGGAGATTGATCGCCGGAATCGCCTCGAGGCGGTCTGGCATCCCTATCACGACGCCATCAAGACGGCTCTCGCAAGCCGCGGTGCGCCTCCCGCCTTCATCTCCGTCCACACGATGACACGGTGCATGCGCGGTCGCGAGCCGCGCCGGGAGGCGTTCACCGTGTGCTGGAACCGGGACGGACGTCTGGCAGTTCCGCTCCTGCAACGCCTGCGCGCCCGTGGCGACATCGTTGTCGGGAACAACCAGCCCTACGGTCTCGATATCGGAGAGGACTACACGGTGCCCGAGCACGCGATGCGCCGGGGGCTCGCCCACCTTCAGTTCGAGGTGCGCCAGGATCTCGTCTCAAGACCGGACGACGCTGCATACTGGGCCGACCTCGTTCATGACCTCGCCGCCGATCTCGTGGCCGATGCCAACCTGCGCCAGGAACACCACGTCTGGCCCTGACACGGGTCCCATCTCTTCGGTCCAGAAAATCCGGTGTGCGAATGTCCCGAATCACGCAAAGTTGCCACGGGACGGCCTCTCCCGGCTTTCCGTATCCATCGGTTGACGCCGCACACGGATGACAGCAATCCCGCCAGCCGTGCGGCGATCATGCACGATTGCCTCTGTGCGTGGTGGTCGGGGACACCCTCGTGCAGTGATTGAAGACCCATTGCCCGTCTTCGGGATTCTGCCACGGATCCAGCACCCGAATACCGAAGTTTCGAAAATCCTTCACGTTGCCGGTGGCAAGGGTCAGGTCATGCTGAATGGCAACCGCCGCGATCTGCGCATCGGCTGTGGAGGGGCGACGGCCGGTACGGTCCCCGTCACCCATGAGTCGTCCCCGGACTGCCGCAGTAGACGTGTCAAACGGCAAGATGCGCCCTTCGAATTGCCGGGCGAGATCGTGTCCGATCCATCTCTCAAATCGTTCGCGACGGGCTTGTTCCCTGACCTTCCACGCGCCTCTGACAAGTTCCCCGATGGTTTGTGCCGCAAGGAAGAGGTCACTCGGAATCCGTGATTCAATCCAGTAGAGCACAGTCTTGTCAGGTCGTGGCCTGACGGTCTCGCTGATCACATTGGCGTCCAGGAGAAAGGCCATCACACGAGATTGGCAGATCGTCCCGTCGAGTGGTCGCGCTCCATCGCGAGCTCAGCGTCGGTCAAGGGCGAAGCTCGGAGGAAAGCGACCAACTCCGCGCCCGTCCTCGCCCCTGGAGCCGCCAGCCCGGGTCGCAGGGTTCGCCGAATCAGTTCGGCGTCCTCGCCGCCCGAACGCAAGGCGGCAGCGATGGCCTTGACGAGGGGTGCGTCTTGAATGGGTACCGTGCCTTCGACGCGCCNGGCGCCGCCAGTAGCGATCTTCCTGCGGTGACGGGAGACGCGGGAGGCCTGTTGAGCGTCCAGACTTGCGGGAGTCACGGCAGCGTATCCAATCCGGTAACGTTCCCGGATAGTGGCGAATGGGTAGCTCTCATCTCAAGCGCGGCTGCAAACACAGTTCCGCAGTCCGTGAAATGGCGGCGGGGTCCTTCCCGATCCCCTCGCAGTTTGAGAAAGCCCGCACGGCGCCAGAAGAGGCGGTCGCGCGAAACTCGGGAATTGCGAGGGTAGCGCAGCAGGCGCGACCTGGTTGTTCAAACCAGCCCACGGTCCCAGGCATCGACCCTCCAGGCCTTGCGCAGCACCACAGGGCAAGGGATTCAGGGTCCGGGACGTTGCCAAGCGGGAGGTTGAAGGGGAATACTGTCTCCATCACTCGAACAGCGGAAGGTCCCATGTCCCGGAAGGAAGAACGAGATCGCGCGATTGCAGAAACACTCGACAAGGTGCGCGCAGTGGAAGGCGTCACGCGCCAGTCGCTCGAGGAAATCCGTGATCACATGATTGCCCTGGCGCAGCGTCGCGATCTCTTTACCGAAGAGGATTTCCCGATTCCGGCGGATGGCACCGGCGAGACCTTCGACGTCCTGTCACGCGACGATGACGGTCGCCATGAACTCTACATCGAGGTCGCCAACAAACATGTCTGGACACCTCCCCACAACCACACGACATGGGCCGTTGTGGTCGGCATCCAGGGAGTGGAACTCAACCGGATCTGGGAGGGCGACGGCGGGCCGGCGGGCGAGGCGCCGCTCAGGCTTGCCCGCGAGATCGAGGTCCGCAATGGCGCCGGTGTCTGCCTCATGCCGAACGACTTCCACTCGATCCACATGGAAGAGGGGGTGCACAACATGCACCTTCATCTCTACGGACTGGGATTTGCCCATCTCAAGGGGAGGCTCATGTTCGATCAGGAAACCGGCTCGTATCGCAGTTTCGACTGAAACGACCGTGACGGCGTCCATCGACAGCGGCGAGCTTCGCGAACGGATCATCGCCGGAGGCGAGTTTGCGCTGGTCGATGTGCGCGAATCCGGTCCGTTTGCCCATGGCCATGTTCTCAGCGCCTGCAATCTTCCATTGTCGCGCCTCGAACTCGGCATCGCCGCCCTTCTCCCGCGCAAGGCCACCTTCGTTGTCCTCACGGACGGCGGCGATGGCCTGTCACGACGTGCTACGGGTGTACTGCAGACCATGGGTTACGGTGACATCGCTGTTCACGAGGGCGGGATCGAGGCCTGGCAGGCGGCCGGCGGCGAGGTCTTCGAAGGCATCAACGTTCCATCCAAGGCGTTCGGCGAATGCATCGAAAGCGCCTGCGCCACTCCGGCGCTGGACGCGGATGAGGTCCACCGCCGGATCGCCGCTGGCGACGACATCATCGTTCTCGATGGCCGGCCCTTCAGCGAATACGGCGACTTCGCCATCCCGGGTGCGCTCAGCTGTCCCAACAGCGAACTGGCCCGTCACATCACCGATCTCGTCCCCTCGCCATCGACCACGGTTGTCGTCAACTGTGCGGGAAGGACCCGCTCGATCATCGGGGCGCAGACACTGAGGAACACGGGCCTTGCCAATCCCGTCCATGCCCTTGAAAACGGCACCATCGGCTGGGAGTGGGCCGGCCACTCCCTTGAATACGGTGCCGGCCGGCGTCCAGGCGGCACGTCGGCGTCATCGCACGCCTGGGGGATTGAAGCATGCCGGCGCATGGCATCGGCGACCGGACTGGGCGAGATCGACGAAGCGACGCTCGACGACTGGCTCAAGGATGAGTCGAGAACCCTCTACCGGTTCGACGTCCGCTCTCCGGAGGAACACGCGCGGGGCGTTCTTGCCGGCATGACCGCCATCGAGGGAACGCAGCTGGTCCAGGAGACCGACTCCTGGATTGCGGTACGCGATGCCCGCATCGTCCTTGGCGATGACTGTGGCACGCGTTCGAGGTTTGCCGGTCACTGGCTGAAACAGATGGGCTATTGCGACGTTCATGTGCTGGACACCGACCATGTGTTGCCGGTGCCGTCGACCCCGCCGGACGCACCGATGGTGCCTCCCGGCGAAGCGGCGGCTGACGGATGGACGATCCTCGACCTTTCGTCATCGCTGCAGTACATTTCATGCCATCCGGCGGGAGCATTTTGGGCCTTGCGTTCCAGGCTGGCAGGATGTGCGCCGGCAGCGGATCGCGGCCTTGCCGTACTCGACGACGAGGGCGGTCGCCTTGCGGCCCTCGCCGTGACGGATCTTGCCGTTCTCGGCATCGGGGCGCGTGTCTTGGAAGGCGGTCTCGAGGCCTGGATCGCGGCCGGACTGCCGGTGGCGGCCGGCCACGAGGGAGCGTTGTGCGCGATGGATGACCGGGGCGAGGCGCCGTTCGGAATTCTCGATGATCCCGATGGTGCGAAACGCCGGTACATCGCCTGGGAAAAGGGCCTTCCGGCCCAGATTGAAAGGGACGGGCTGTTGTCGTTTCGTCCCGTCACTGAACCACAAGGAGAACACTGACCATGAGCGATCTGAGATCCATCCGTTACAGCAACCAGGGCCCTGAGGACTCCGGACTCCAGCCGTGGGACCCGATTTCCAAGGAGTCTCTCATTTCCGGAGATCCCGTGCAGTCCGGCCATGTCTACCACAGCGACGACACGGGCCAGCTGACCTCCGGAGTCTGGCATTGCACGCCCATGGTGGCGAAGCCGGGGCCCTACGACGTCAACGAGTTCATGATGGTGCTCGATGGCGCCATCACCCTCGAGTACGCGAACGGGAATGCAGAGACATTCAGTGCCGGGGAGTGCTTTGTCATCCCCAAGGGGACGCCGCTCTCATGGAAGCAGACCGGGGATGTCCTCAAGTACTGGGTCATCTTCGAGGACAATTCGGGCGAGGAACTCGAGGCCGCCGCCAGGGTGGCGCGGCGTGTCGACCCCGGCACGGCCCTCGAGGCGGTCGGAGAGCAGGACACGTCACGCTATGTCGGCGGCGTGCCGGAACAGGGAATCCGGATTCTGTTCGAGGACGCCACCCGCCAGATGATCTGCGGCGTCTGGCAGACCAGCGAGATGCACACGAAGCCGGCGCCGTTCCCAAGAAACGAACTCATGCACATCCTGGAAGGGGAGGTGACGATCACCGACGGTTCCGGCCATGCCGAGACCTATTGTGCGGGCGACACGTTCATGGTTCCCAAGGGCGCCATCTACCAGTGGGACAGCACCGGAACAGTCCGCAAGATCTTCTGCATCTTCCAGGCCAGAGAGGCGGTTGCTGTCGAACAGGCGGCAGAGTAGGCGGCCGGAAGACCGGGCTGACAGGCGCCTGGCCATTGTCTATTCTTGCCGCACTACACACCTGAGGATTCAGATATGGCACAAAGCATGATCAAGAACCTTGCCGTGGCGGGCGCCGTTGCCGCCGCGCTCTCGGCCTACACATCAGGAACCGTGCAGGCTGCGGAGGAGAAGTGCTACGGCGTGGCCCTGGCCGGCGAGAACGACTGTGCGGCGGGTGAAGGCACGACCTGTGCAGGCACATCCACGGTCGATTACCAGGGTAATGCCTGGTCACTGGTTCCCGAGGGAACCTGCCTGACCATGGATCTCCCCGACGGTCGCAACGGATCCATGGAGCCGCTCGATCGCGACCTGCCCGGATAAGTCCGGCGGCGACCCCGGCCACGTGGCCGGGGTCGTTTCTTAAGAATACCCGCGGACATGCCGGCTCTTCCGCCGGACGTCGGCGTCGGCTTCAAGCTGCGGCACCTGGAGGACGTTCTGGCGGCGCCCGGACCGGTGACGTGGCTGGAGATCCACGCGGAAAACTACATGGTCGACGGTGGCCCGAGGATGGCCGCGTTGCGACGTGTGGCGGAACGGTTCGCCATTTCCTGCCACGGGGTAGGCCTTTCCATCGGCTCCGACGGACCGCTTGACCGCGAGCATCTCGATCGCCTCGCCTGTCTCGTGCAGGGGTTCCTGCCGTCCATGGTGTCGGAGCACCTGGCCTGGTCGCGGCACGGTGTTCACTGTTTCAACGATCTTCTTCCCGTGGCCTACGACGAGGCCACCCTGAACCGGGTGTGTGACCACGTCGACGAGGTGCAGGAGTGTCTTGGCCGGCGGATTCTCATCGAGAACCCGGCGAATTACCTCACCTGGGCCTGCAGCACCCTGGAGGAGACCGCGTTCCTGGGGGATCTGGCCAGGCGCACCGGGTGCGGCCTGCTCCTCGATCTCAACAACGTCCATGTCTCGGCCGTCAATCTGCGTTTCGATGCGCGTGACTGGCTCGAGTCGTTTCCGCTTTGGGCCACCGCCGAGATCCACCTCGCCGGCCACCATGAAGACAGGGATGACGATGGTTCCCGGTTGCTCATCGATTCACATGGTGCTGCGGTGACGGACGACGTTCTTGCACTCTACGGCGATGTCTGCGCGCGTGCAGGCCCCTTGCCGACGCTCATCGAATGGGACAGCGACGTTCCGCCATGGTCCACGCTGGTCGCCGAAGCCAGCCGTGCCAGCGCCGTCCTCGAGGCGGCGCGTCGCCATGCCTGACAGCCAGGGCCTGTTCGCAAGGGCGCTTCTCGATCCCTCGGCGCGGGTCCCGGGAGGCCTGCTTCGTCCCGATGGCGCGCCAGCCACGCGGCGCTTCGATATCTACCGCAACAATGTCGTCGCTTCCCTCATCGATGCGCTGGCCGAGTCCTTCGGCGTCACCCGTGCCATTGTCGGCCAGGCGTTCTTTCGCGCCATGGCGGGAGAGTTTGTCCGCGCCCATCCTCCACGCACGCCCTGTGTGGTCGACTACGGGGATCGTTTCCCGGATTTCATTGACGGCTTTGAACCAGCCGGCGGTCTGCCCTACCTGGGCGACGTGGCGCGTCTCGAGGCGGCGCGCCGGAGATCCTTTCACGCAGCGGATGACGGCATCGCCGATCCCGGCTGTCTCGCCGGACTCGACGGGGAAACACTGCTTGGAACCCGCATGAGCTTCAGGGCGTCCACGTTCATCGTGCGCTCGCCCCACCCCCTGTGGTCGATCTGGCGCCACAACACGATGGATGATTCGTCTCCGGTCGCGGCGCGGGCCGAGGATGTCCTGGTGTCTCGTCCCGCCGACAGCGTTCTCCTTCACAGCCTGCCGCCGGGGAGCGCCGGCTTCCTGGAGGGCCTCTCGAGAGGCGATTCCCTGGGAGACGCCGCCCGGAGGTGTCATGGAGTCGACCTCGCCGCCACTCTCACCGTCGTCCTCGATGCCTGCGCCGTCCGTGAGATCGTTCCAGTGTGAACGATCCCGCCCCTTCCAGTAACGGTAGCCGGCGGCGTGTCGTGAGGCAGGAATTCCTTGCTCAGCAATCTCCCCCTCCGTGGCGCGCCGCGTGTCGATCCCCTTGAAATGAACTTGCGGAAGCGGGATTTCAGTTCAGCTTCGCTCACGCCCGGCCATCTCGCGTTGATCGCTGCGGCCAGTCGGTCATCCATGTCCGCGCTGCAGGCCGATCGGAACGAACGGGATTCTGCCGTTCTGGAGCAGCCGGCACGATGTGGTCGCGAGACGTTCAGGATGTTCGTGGCCTGCCGTGTCGTGAGCATGGCGCTGACCGGAAAAGGCGTCACCGTCTTGCCGCCAGTCCGCTACTCGCCCCCTCAACGGCAACAGGCCGCGCAACCGTGCGCGACTGCATCGTCGGACGTCAGATTCGACCCTTGCGCATGCGGCGATGTGCATTGTGTCGCCTGCCCTATGCCGCACCTTCAATCGCTGTCGCATAGGCAGCGAGGTCCGATGTGCTCATTCGAAGCTGTCGCGCCATGTGTCGCCATCCGTCCAATGCGGTTGCGACTTCTTCGATGATGGCATTGGAGCGGGCCGCGTCCAGCGCAAAGTACGGTGCAGCGGCACGGGCCAGATCCAGATCGGCGTCCGGCCCTTCTTCCGATATCCAGGTGGTCAGTTCCCGCGCCTTTTCGGTCAGTGGCACCGGGTTCAGGTCATAGGCTGGAGAGAGGCGCCATGTGTTGTCGCGATCATAGAGGAAGCCATGGTTGCGCAGGTGATCGTCGAGGTTGCCAACCATCACGTTGAAGACAATTCGCCTCCACAACTCATGCAGGTCTTCGGTTGGCGCGCTCGAATACATCCGGATGATCTCTGCGATATCCGTGTAGGTCGCATCGTCGCCGTCGTTGAGCCCGAGCAGGGTCATGGCGGAAACGAACGGGATTCTTCGGTCTCCATCGCGGTCGAACCGTGTGATCAGGGACACCGGCCGACCGGCCACGTCCAGCAGCGTTGCCCGAGCAACGTTGATGCCTGCGGCGGCGGCGAGTGTCATCGCCAGCACTTCGCCATGCGGGATGCTGCGATCGTCATCGTTCTTCGGAAACTTTGCGATCGCCAGATGGCCGTCATTGTCGATGACGGCGGACTTGGGGCGGGCGCCACCAAGAGGCGAACCTTCGTTCAGCAGAAGTCTCAGGTCTTCGGCGGTTTCGGTGTTGGACAGGATCGCATCGGCGGCGTTGAGGAACGCCGGTAGCCGGACCAGAGGAGGAATGCGGTAGCGGCCAATGTTCTGGTTGAAGGTCTCAGTGCCTTCCCGGCGGCATCGGAGCGCGCCTATTCTCGTCCGGTCGTTGATGGCGAGGAGATAGTCGATCTCGGAGAGGGTGCGCTGCTCTCCGGCCTTGCGAACGGCACGTCGTATCAGCTGTCGGCCCCAGCGGTCCGGGGCGGCGTCGCGCAACGCGCCAGGCAATGCGGACCTGCCGGAGGAGGTGTAGATCTGTTGACTTTCCAGAGGCAGGTTCGCCGGATCCAGGGCGAACGCGCCGGAGGATCTGCGCCACGTGTCGGCGTACTCGAAGACCGAGCTTTGGCCGTGTCGTCTGGCGATATAGTGGCATCGGCCGACGAGACGTGTCTCGGCATTGTGGTCGATATGGACCTCGACAGTGTCGGTCATGACGGGGTCCGGGCGCGGCGGCGTGGTTGCACCTTCCTGGGCAGTCGATCCTCGTCGATGTCCAGTCCGAGGGAATCGTCTCGACGGTCGGCCACCTGGGAGAGACGGTCGGCGATACCCAGGATGGCCAACACGGTTGCATAGATGCCGATCGAGACCGACGGATCGCCTCGTTCGAGCCTGTAGAGAGTGCCGCGGCTGATGAAAGCGCGCTCCGCCATCGAGACCGTCGAGATGCGACGCTTCTTGCGGGCGACGGCGATGTCCGCGCCCAACTTGACGAGGGCCTGTCTGGCTGCTCTGGGAAGCGCATGTGTCGCCAGCGTTTTCATCTATTGTCTTATGTGATAAACATTAAAGAAGTGTATTGTGCATTCTATAAGACAGTATGAAGTTGGTCAACAGATTTCCGCGCTTGACAGAAACTGCCTGAGATTGTCCCGGTTGCATGCGGTAGCATCGCCGAATTTCGCCAGAAGGCCACCTTCCGGATTGAAGTCGACCCGCGCCTCGTCCCGCTGGCAGCGGGTCCGGACTTTCTTGACGATGCTCCCGGACAGGCACGTGATGTCCACCGGCTGGAACGGAAAGTGCCGGAAGTGGCTCTGTAGGCGTTCGAATGTACCCGACGGAGACAGCGCAGGAACTTCCCCGTCGGCTGACCCGGAGCCTGGTCCCGCTTTGCCCGCCCGGATTCCAGTCGTGGAAGTCGGCGACTGGCGTGCTGGCAGGACTTGGCAACTTGGCCTCGATCAGGCGCCGTCAGCACGTGCGGTTGAATGGCGCTGGGCCTGTCAGGGGCATGCGGTGGCGCACTGCCCGGGGAATCACGTATCATCGTCGCCACGGAAATGACCACGCCAAGGCAACGGGGACAACGCCATGAACCCTCTGCACTCCCTTGAAAACCGGATCATCGGGCCGCTGGGTGACCTGCTCGGCGGCGCCGTTCTCACCACACTGGCGCGTCTGGTCTTCCTGGCCACGCTGGCCACCTTCTTCTGGACTTCCGCCGCCACCAAGCTCGGCGAGGGTGTCATGGGCATTGTTTCGCCATCGACCGGCGCCTATGCCCAGATCCTGCCGGTGCAGATCGAGGCCGTGGGCTACGATGCCTCGCAACTCGGAGCGATCTCCTGGCTGGTTGTGGTGGCGGGAATGTGGGCGGAATTCCTGCTGCCCCTGCTCATCGTCATCGGACTCTTCACGCGTTCCGCCGCTCTCGCGATGATCGGGTTCATTGTCGTCATGAGCATCGTTGACGTGGCCGGTCACGGTGCCGGGGCGACGACCATCGGAGCCTGGTTCGACAATGTTCCCGATGCGAAGATTCTCGATCAACGCGCCCTGTGGATTCTGCTGCTTCTCATTCCCCTGACCAAAGGCGCGGGACCGCTGTCGGTCGATGCCTTCTTCCTGCGCCGTCGTTTCTGAGGGTCAGACGAGGCCGGTCAGGGCCTGAACGCCCCAGCCCATGAGGACGGCCGCGCCAAGACCCAGCCCGAGGTAGAGTGCGAACACCTTGTGGCGGACGATGACGTAGACGGCCATGGCTGTGGGTATGCTGGTGATCTCGCCGCCGATGAGAAACGCAATCGCGGCGCCGGGTTCCATGCCCAGCTGCAACAACCCGTCTATGACCGGCACGGCAGCATAACCGTTGAGATAGGTGGGCATGCCGATGAATGCTGCCGCCGGCACCGTCCACCAGGCGCCTGAACCGAGAACGCCGGCGGCGGTTTCAGGCGGCACCCAGGCGAGAAGCAGACTCTCTATGACGAATGCAAGGGTCAGCCACTTCAACATGAATAGACCGATGGCGCGGGCCTGACCGACGAAACGGTTCCACCGTTGCGGGTCGCGCCAGAAAGCCAGCATGACCGGTCTCTCGGTGTCGAGACTGCATCCTGTGCCATAGACCGTGCCCAGTTCCGCGAATGGCACGTGGGGTTTGAGGGGGGACCGGACCCAGGCGAGGCGGGCGAGCGCAAGTGTCGCGAAGCCGGCGAGGAGTCCGGCGACGATCGCTGTCCCCGTGCGCACGAGCGCGAAGGGAAGGTCGATGATTCCCGCGGTGAGAACAAACATCTCCGGGTCGATCAGCGGTGAGCCAACCCAGAACGCCATGACGGGCGCCAGTGGCACGCCCGCGGCGAGCAGCCCGGCCACCAGCGGCACCACGCTGACAGAGCAAAACGGTGACAGGGCGCCCAGGACACCGGCGATGACCACAGCTTCCCCGGCGCGCCGCCGCAGGCTCTCGCCAAGGGGGCGGTCGAGAGCCGTGGCGGCGATCGATGCCGCGAGCATGGCGGAGGCCAGGACGAAGGGCAGGGTCCAGAGCCAGCTGGTGGCGAGGAACTCCAGCGAGGCAAGGAACAGGTCCCTGTCAAGCGCAAGGACAGCCAGCAGGATGAGGGCGGTTGCTGCCCACACCCTGTCGATGCGTCGAAGATGCGCCGATGCCTGGCCAGTGGCGACAGTCATGTCACCGAGTGTAGCGATCGAAAGGCCCGCGTGTCATCAGGAGGACCCGGTCGGGTGTGTCGGCGTGGCCGTCGAGGCCGATATCCCGAAGCAGGTGGTGGTCGAGACGCCTGATCTCATCGATGGTTCGGCGACGCATGAGGGATTTGCGGATGCGATCAAACATTTCTTGATCTCCGGTCTGGGGTGTGACCTTGATATTGTGTCTTAATAGGGCAAATTCAATCGAGATGTGTTGCGCCGTCTATCAAGAAAATCTCAATGAATGAGCGTCTGCCCTCTCTCAATGCCCTGCGTGCGCTCGACGCCGCTGGCAGGCATCTGAGTCTCACCCGGGCCGCCATTGAACTCAATGTGACACCGGCTGCGGTCAGTCACCAGATCCGCCTTCTCGAACGGGATCTCGGTGTCACACTTCTCGAGCGCAAGGGGCGCGGTGTCATGCCGACACCGGCTGCGCTGGCCGGCATGGCGGAGTTGCGCCGGGGATTCGACCACGTGGCGGAAGCGGTCCGCCGCATGCGCGATACCGGGACCGGGCCTCTCCTGCGGGTCACGTCCGAGACCACCTTTGCCGGCAACTGGCTGGTGCCGCGACTGGCCCGTTTCCGCAAACGCTGTCCGCATCTCGATGTTCTCATCGATGCTTCGGACCGCCTCGTCGACTTCGACCGCGAGGACTTTGACATCGGCATCAGGTGGGGCGGCGGCGACTATCCCGGGCTGGCCGCCGAAAGACTCTTCGATGAAGAGGTCTTTGCGGTCTGCCATCACTCCCTGATTCACGGCGAGCATCCCATCGCCGAACCCCGGGACCTCGCTCATCACACGCTGATTCACCTCGATTGGCCCACCCGCAAGGGGTACTGGCCGACCTGGGAGGAGTGGCTCGACGCGGCCGGTGTCAAGAGTGTCGACACGACACGGGGCCTGCGCTTCACGGTCCACAGTCACGCCCTGAGGGCCGCCGTGGAGGCCCAGGGGGTGGTCTTGACGACACCGTTGCTGGTGGATGCCGATCTGCGGTCCGGGCTGCTCGTGGAACCCTTCGATCTTCGCCTGCCCACAGGGACGCAGACCCATGTCGTCCATCACCGCAAGAGGTCGGACGAAACAGCGATCCAGGCATTCAGGGAATGGCTGCTCGAAGAGGCGAAGACAGCTCTGGTCGGCATGGAAAAACGCTGAAACGGGGCTCACGTATGGAGGAGACGGAGCGACAGCCAAGGCTGGCTTGCGCGTTCCATCAGTCTTCTTCCAGGTACACGGCGATCTGTTGCTTCCACCATCGTGACGATCCTCGTCGCAACTGGAGACGTCGCTTGTTCTTCCGCTCGAGCCGGGACCACAATGCTGTCAGACCGCCGCGGGGGAGGGTATGACCACATCGGAACTGTGCTATCTGTCGGCTCATGAGGCGCTCGAGCGTTTCAGGGCACGCACACTCTCTCCGGTCGAACTTGTCGAGGCGTTGATCGTCCGACATGAGGAGGTTGGAGCACGCATCAACGCCACCACCATCCTCTACCATGAACGCGCGCTGAAGCTGGCTCGCAAGGCTGAAGAACGATACGCGAGGCCGGGCGCAAGGCTGCGCCGACTGGAAGGCGTGCCGGTCATGATCAAGGACCTGCATCCGATCAAGGGCGAACTCAATCCGCAGAGCTGTCGAATCTTCGCCCAGGACGTTGCCACCGATACCCTGCCTACAGTCGAGCGCCTGCTGCGTGCCGGGGCCATCCCCCTCGCGCGCTCCACCAGCTCCGAACTTGGCATCCCCACGGTGTGCACCGGTGCCCTGTGGGGGGTCACACGCAATCCCTGGAATCTCGCGATGAGTTCCGGCGGTTCCTCGGGCGGTTCAGGCGCCGCGCTCGCCGCTGGATTGACGCCGATTGCGGATGGTTCCGACTTCGGAGGCTCGCTTCGCATTCCGGCCTCTGCTTGTGGGGTCTTCGGTTACAAGCCCCCCTTCGGACGCAATCCACAGGACCGGGGAGGGGTGTTCGAGAGCTATCTTCACTACGGACCGATGTCGCGCAGCGTCGCCGACAGCGCCCTGATGCAGAATGTCATGTCGGGCCTGCATCCCCACGATCTCACCACCCTGCGCGAGCGCGTGGTGGTGCCGCACCAGGCTGGTTCCATCAAGGGATGGAAGATCGCCGTGTCGATGGATCTCGGCTACAAGCGAGTCGACCCTGACGTGCGGCGAGCCACCCGTCATGCAGCACAGGTGTTCCGCGATCTGGGCTGCACGGTAGAAGACGTCGATCTCGGCTGGACTGCCGAGACCTTCCGGGCGTGGGAGGTGCGCAGCAAGACCCTGGTTGCTCACATGTTGGGGCCCTACCTGCCGCGCTGGCGCCACGAGTTGCTGAAGGACAGTGTTCGGGATGTGGAAGAGGGCCGGACGTTCACGATCGACGACCTGCTCGATGGGCGGCCGATCCGTGCAGCGATGTGGATGAAGCTCTCACCGATACTGTCGCGCCACAACCTGCTCCTGTGCCCGACGCTGGCCCTGCCTTCGGTGCCAGCCGATCATTCGATATTCGACGACGAGGTAGTGATCGAGGGACAAAGGGTTGAGCCCTACGTGGGCTGGTGCCTCACCTATCCCTTCAACTCACTGGGTCAGCTCCCGGTGGCGAGCGTGCCTTCGGGCGTTGCCGCCAACGGTGTTCCAACCGGAGTCCAGCTGGTCGGGCGACCCTTTGACGACGTATCCGTGTTCCGGGCTGCTCTCGCCTACGAGGCGGCCTTCCCCTGGCTGCGTCCAGGGAAGACGCCAATGCCTGATTTTCGTGATCCGAACCTGCGATGTTGAACGCGTTGACGCACTTGGTGGAGCGTGTCACGCTTGAATTCAGCGACCGTCGAGGTGTCACTGTCATGGCTATCTGGCGCTTTGTGAACCTGATTGCGGCGACCCTTGTCACCGGCAGCCTTGTTCTCGTGGGTGCTGCTCAGGCCGGTTCCGGCGGCAGCATCGCCTGGGGAAAACCGACCGAGGTCATCTCCTTCGATCCCCATGTGTCCGGAGACGGTGCGTCCTGGAGCTTCTTTCACCTCGTCTACGATCAGCTTCTGAGCACCGACGACGATTTCGGCCTCGCCCCCGGCCTCGCCCTGTCCTGGGAAGAGGTCTCTGCTACCTCCTATCGCTTTCACCTGAATCCAGACGCCACCTTCTCCAACGGTCGTGCTGTCACCTCGCACGACGTGGTCGCCAATTTCCAGCGCCTGACCAATCCCGAGTCGGGCGGTGTTTGGGGCAAGCAGCTCGGTGAATTCGAGGCGATCGAAGCGGAAGACGACCACACTGTTCGCTTTGATCTTGCCCTACCGAACCCGGTGTTTCTCAAGGTCCTGCCGCTCACTCCCTATTCCATCCTGCCGATGACGGAGTTCGAGGCCGGCACCTTCGATCCTGCCGTCGATATCCTGGGTTCCGGGCCCTTCATGGTGGCCGAACACCTGCAGGACGAGTCATGGACACTGACACGCAATCCGCACTATCACCGTGCCGGTCATCCCCTGATTGACGAACTTGTCATTCGCATCCTGCCTGACGACAGCGCCCGTATTGCTGCACTGCGCGACGGCCGTGTCGACATCGCCACGTTCGCCAACCCCGATACGCCCCTGCTGCTTGCCGATGTGCCCGGAGTCGAGGTCGTGGTGCAGAATACGACCAACTACTTCCGCCTTGACGTCAGCGCCATCGAAGAGGGTTCTCCCTTCACCGATCTGCGAGTGCGTCAGGCTGCCCATTACGCGCTCGATCGCGAGGCCATCTCCAACATCGTGTTCGGCGGTCAAGCCATCGTTGACTATCCGGTTCCGGCGGGACTCGGTTACGAGGCTTGCCGTGATGACCCCTTCTACGTCATGCCGCGCGACGAGCGTCTCGCGAAGGCGCGGGCTCTTCTCGAGGAAGCAGGCGCAACCGGAGCCAGGGTCGGCGTTATCGGGTCCTCGACCCTGATGATCTATCCGCTGATCGCCCAGGTCGTGCAGGCGAACCTCAATGAGGCGGGTTTCGATGCGTTTGTGGAGCAGATTCCAGCTGCCGAGTGGTACGCCCGGGTGTTCGCCGAGGATACCGATTTCGACCTCGCGGTGTCCTGGTTCGCCGGTTACACCGATCCTGCCATCGTGCTCTTCTGGTGGACCCAAGCCGGTGCGGCGGGCTGGGCCCAC
>JGIcombinedJ30088_10001125_pt1 | contig 28304 bp, 17 predicted proteins | sample PinacodermPK_FD_30088 | JGI IMG/M metagenome (IMG submission 30088)
CTGAAGCGCTTGAGCTGGCGGTCCTGCGACTTGCCGGGGAAGTGGATGCGGCGGGCGTAGAACGACCTGCCGTCGTGGTCGGTGTCGAGCAGCCAGCAGTCAATGTCTCCCGGTTTGCCGGCTCGGACGTTGCCGGTTGCCGGGTCGTAGGTATTCCAGCCCTTCACTTCGACGACGATCCGCTGGGGCTGGCCGGGTGCGTTCCGGACTTCGATCTCCGGCTCGCCGACCACCACGAAGGCGTGGTCCTCGCGGCCCGGCTTCAGTTCGGCGATGGCGAGATCCCGGTTCGCCCGGAGGCGGATGATTTCGAGCCGTCCCCGCGCTTCGCTCCGCGCGTCGTCCGCTTCGTACTCGAAGGCGGCGACGATCAGCTTGCGGATGGCCCCCCGGGCCGCGGCCTCTTCCGCGGCCCGGTCCACCTGGTTCCGGGTCGCGGTCTGGTCGTCGGAGAGCACGACGAGCGCCACCCGCTCGCCGGTCTCCCGGATACGGGCTTCGTGGGTCAGAGAGCTGGACTCATCGGGCCAAGTCTCGACGTCATCGAGATGCCAACGAGACTCTACCCCCTCGAGCGCGGTGAGTCGGTCCCGTACGGTGAGGTTCGGCGCGATCGCCAGGAAGTCCACCTCGGCCCGGGACCGGGCCGCCCACCAGAGGGCGAGCATCGCCATGAGGTTCGTTTTCCCGGTTCCCGTCGCCATCTTGAGGGCCAATCTGGGAATTCCGCCGTTCCACCGCCCGTTTACTTTGGCCAGCCGCGCCGTGATTCGGGCATGGTCTTCGGGCGCCGCCTGCGGGCCGGCCTCAAGGAGCCAGATCGCCGTCTCGGCGCCTTCAAGCTGGCACCAGAACGGCCGAAACTCCAAGCCGGGCGACGTCCAGTGTTCGAGTAACCGCCGCGTCGGGGAGGAGACTCCGGGCCGACCGGCGGAGCGCCAGTCTCCGAGCAGTGTCCGCAGTTCGTTGATGGTCCGGTGCGGTTCCACCGCCGCCATCCACGAATCCGCCGGAGCGGGATGGGGAACTCTCTGCCGGGGGGCGTCCGCCGCCCACAGTTGCGAATCGGGCGCCGTCCCCCAGACCGACGGGGCGCCCTTCGGTTCCGGGACACCGGATGACGAGAAGCTCGGGCGCCGGCCGGGATTCTTGTGATCCGTCGTTCGGCCCCGAGGATCGAGACGCCAGTGGGTATCCGAGGCCTCGTAGGGCGTCCGGAGCACGGGATTCCGGGGTGCTGCGGGACTCGGCTCTTCCATCGGGCGGGCGGATTATGGCCGACCACCCGCCAACCCGATCAGGCTGCCTCCACCTCGAAGGCGACGATGTTCCGCGCCGCCCGGCCAAACTCTACCCCCACGAGGTGGATCGGCTGCCGGAGGTGTCGGTACTTATCGGCGTACCCCCGCCCGGAGTTGCCGGAGCGCCGTTCCCTCCGGCTTTTCCTCCACGACCTTGAACTCGAAGAGGAACACGCTCCCCTCGAACCGCACCGCCATGTCCACGCGTCCGCGGCTGCTGCTGTCGTCGACCCGCACGTCGAGCCCGGCAGCCGCAAAGTGGGAGTAGAAGACGCTCGCGTAGTAGCCCTCGTACCGCGCAATCGGATTCCTCGTGTGCCACTCGTAGGGAATCCCGGCGAAGAACGCCCGGAACAACCCCTCGACAGCGTCGAAATCGCTCGCCTCCAGCGCTCCGCGAAGCCGCAGGCTGGGAAGGAGACGCCGTGATTCGGCTGGCGCCATGGCGCCAAGGAGGCGGCGGTTCAGGCCTTGCCGCACCTCTCGGTTCGGATACCCCAATCGGTAGTGCGGCTCCCCCCCGAGATCCTCCTCTCCGGTGATGGTGAGGTAGCCGGTCTGGAACAGCAGCGCCTCCGTGGCCATCTCGTCCACATCGAACTCCGACAACAGCTCGTCTTCTCCGTGCATCGCCTCCAGGTCCACGGAGAAGACCCGCCGTTCCAGCATCTTCTGGATGAGGAACGCGGGGGAACCGGTCTCGAACCAGTGCGCCTTGAATTCGCGCTTCCGGAACAGCAGCAGGATGTCGAACGGGTTGTACATCCGCTCGCCGCGCCAGTTGTAGCCGTCGTACCACTCCCGGATGAGTTCGCGGTCAAGGCCCGGCAGTTCCGGCGCGAACACGGAGTCGAGATCGGCTTCCCGATAGCCGCAGATCGCCCCGTACGGCCGCTCCAGCGTCAGGTCAATGAGGTTGTTCAGTTCCGAGAAGACGCTCACCTTGGTGAACTTGCTCACCCCGGTGAAGAAGCTCATCCGGATGTGCGCGTCGAACTCCTTGACGGCGCCATAGAGCCCGCGCAGGAAATCGCGGTTCGCCCGTGCCACCTCGGGCGTCCCGAGGGCATCGAGGATCGGCTTGTCGTACTCGTCCACCAGCACCACGACCCGGTGGCCCGACTGCTCGGCCAACGCCTCGACGAGCGCGCCGAGGCGGCCGCTCGTGGTCTCGTAGTGGGGATCGAGCCCCGCCCGCCGTTCAGCCCGCGCCAACTGCTCGCTCACGCTCGCGCGAACGCTGTCCGGGTCACGGAAGCCGCCGCTGCCGAAGCTGAACCGCACCACCGGGTGGCGCGCGGACCAATCCCAGGCGCCGTGGATCGCAAGTCCTCGGAACAGCGGCTCGTTCCCCTCGAACAGCTCCTTCAACGTGTCGAGGAACAGGCTCTTCCCGAACCGCCGCGGCCGCGAGAGGAAGTAGTGCTTGCCCTCCTCGGCCAACCGCCGGGCAAAGGCGGTCTTGTCCACGTAGTAGTGGCCTTCCTCCCGGATCTCCCGGAAGTTCTGGATGCCGATCGGTAGCCGGCGACGGTTCACGACTCCACCTTATACCCACCCTCACGCGGTCCGGGTCGCAGCGGCGCAGGGGTAGGACGGCGCCGGGCGGCGAGCCGGACCTCCGGCTTCCGTAGAATGCGGTGACGATGGACTGCGGCACCTGGATCCGGAACCCCGATCTCGGCCCGGGCGATCCGGCCGTTGCCGCCTCGCTAACGGGCGGCTGGCCTGCCCATCGAGTTCCCGGCGGCGGCAAGGACTGGCGACTCTTCCTCCATCGCGACGGTGACGACGGCCCGCGAGCGGCCGCGCTCTCGGCCGTAAAAGAGACGAGCGCCGGCGACCCCTTCGTGACGCCTCCGCAGATGACGGCGCTGCCGCTGCTCCTCCACCAGGCAGAACCCCTGCCGGGGGACGCTGCGACCGTGGTGCTCCCGGGCCTCGACCGCGCCTTCCCGTGCCGGGCGCCGATCGTCGGGCGGCGGANACGGAGAGAGGTCCCACCGCCGCCCGCGATCGCGACGCCTGCCTATGTGCTGGCCCGTCTCTGTCATCTCGGCGCGGACCGCAGCCATCTGGTCGCCTGGGCGCGGGAGGACGAACTCGTGCTGCGCGCCAGCGACCTTCTCGCCGGCCGGGGCGCCGCCTGCCAATTCGCGGTCACCCGCGCCGCCGCGCCGCCCGCGGCGCCCGCGGCGGTTTCCGGGCCCGACGCCGGCGACCTCCGCGTCGCTGCGTCCGGCGAGGCGCTGCTCGTGATCGCCCTGCACGCGCCGGAGGCCGCCGTCCGCCGGGAGGCGGCGGAGCGAGCGACCACTGCCGATCCGGACAGCGCGCTGGGCCACCTGTTGCACGGGGTAGCACTCTCCGAAGCGCGCGAGCACCCGGGAGCGCGGGACGCCTTCTGCCGGGCCATCGAGCGGGACGCCTCGCTCGCCGCCGCCCACTTCGAACTCGGAAAGACAATGATCGTCCTCGACGATCTGGAAGCGGCGCTCGAGTCCTTTCGGCGGACCACCGAAACCCTGCCGGAGTTCGCCCCCGGNTGGGCAAACGCCGGCGCGGCTCTCGGTGAACTGGANCGTCCGGAAGAGGCCNTGGGNAAGCTCGAGCGCGCCGCCGATCTCGACCCGCTCAGCCACTCNCTCGCCTCGAACCTGGGGGTTACGCTGCGGGACCTCGGCCGGCTGGNGGAGGCGGAGCGGGCTTTCCGGTGGGCGCTCGAACTCGCGCCCGACTTCGTGTTCGGGCATTACAACCTCGCGAACGCCGTCTACCTGCAGGGCCGCCACCGGGAAGCGGTGGGACTGTTTGAGAAGGCAGAGGCGATGGACCCATCCGGTTCGGACCGCCAGCGGCTTCTCCTCGCGGCGGCCCGCCTGGCGGCGGGAGACGTGGAGGACGCGCTCCGCGACTACCGGGCGGTGTTTGCTTCGCTGGAGGGTCAGATGCGGCTCGATATGCGCACCGTGGCGCAGTGGGACTTGCGACGGCTGGCCGAGCGGACGGGCATCGGTCCGGGCCTGAAACAGGCCGCCGAACTCGTACGGTCCGTGCGGGCTTGACTCACGCCCGGTTCAGCAGCCGGTCGGCGGGACCAAATCGGCCTGTCAATTCCCAATTCCCATTTGACTTGGACCTCGATTCCGCCATATAAGGGTCTGTCCCGCCGTGCGTATGCCCTGCGTGGCGGTACTTCCCGGCGAACGGAGAAATCCCCCTATGCCCAGCCATCTCACCAATCCCAAGCGCCTCGCGGTCAGTCTCCTTGCCGCCGGTGTCGNGTTCCTGTTCCTGGGCGGATTCGCCGTGGCTCAGGAGGAGCAAGAGGAGCCCAGGCCGCCCGAGGGCGAAACCCATCCGCTCCTCGAGCCGCACGACGTGCTCAACGAGTTTGGAGTGATCAGTTCCAGCGGACACGATGACGGCGGCTGGGGGCTCACGGCCGACTTGCGGGTTCCCGAGCAGTACCAGTACCGGCGCCGCGACCAGCAGTTGAAGGAAGTGGACCTCACCGGCAACCAGTTGCCCCCGATCCTCACCGAGATGCGGGTGCTCAGCAAGGAGGTGGAGCCGGGGGGCGAGGTTCGCGCCATGGCCCGGGTGGTCTCTCCCTACAACGCGGCCCAGTCGTTCGTCTCCCTGTTCTACAACCGGGAACTCGGCCGAGCCGCCACGATGTACGTCAACTTCCAGCCGCACGACAGTGACGAAACGCTCTTCCTGGGCCGCGGCAAGCTCTCCCGCTACGCGGCGCCCGGCCGCTATGTCGTCGGGACGACGATCATCGCCGACAAGGTGGGAGACCGGAAGGCTTACTGGGCCGACTTCCACAAGGCGATGCAGGAGGAGGACGGTTCGCCGGTCGGNTTCCAGGTCACCGAAAGCGACAGCGTGGATATCACCGCGCCGATCCTGAAGTCGGTCACCGTGGAGACGGAGCGGGTGCGGGCCGGCGGGGACCTGATCAAGTACAGCGTGCTCGCCGACGACGACGTGTCCGGCCCGACCGAAGCGGAGACCGTCTGGGTTTCCCCGAGCGGGTATCACCAGATCCGCTCGACCATGGTGATGGTGGGAGGCCAGCCCGGCCTCTTCAAGGGCGCGCTCCAGATCCCCCAGTGGTACGAGGGCGGCGAGTGGCAGCTCATGCGCGTCACCCTCAAGGACAACGCCACCAACATCCGCTACTACTTCAACCGCACCGAGCCCCTGATGGAAGCCGCGACGGTGCAGGTGGACCAGGAGAAGGAAATGATCGACCAGGCCCCGGCCAAGATCCTGGCGGTCCAGTTCACCAAGACCGAGGCCAAGCTGGGCGAACNGGTCGGCCTCACGGTCCTCGCCGAGGACAACCTCTCCGGCGTCCACGGCATCGAGGGCTACGTCCGCTCTCCGAACGGCGCCGACGCGCTCAAGGTCAAGCTCAAGAGCATGACCCCCGAGATGGGCGGCTTCGTAGCGCTCAACCGTCCCTCGAAGCTCCCCGAGCCGCACATCTGGACCGGTTCCTTCACCGTCACCGACACGATGGAGTGGGGGGAATGGGAACTCGTCCGGCTCGGCGTCTCCGACGAGGCCCGGAACTTCAAGCTCTATTACGAAGATCGGGATTCCGAGATAGACGGGATCACGGTCAACTTCTACAATGAAGACACCGAGACCGCCGAAGAAGGCGGCGAGGAGGGTCCGCGATGACGGCCAAAACGCTAGACCGCCGCGATTTCTTCAAACTGGGCGCAGCCGCGAGCGCCGGGGCGGTCCTTTCCACCCGGAACGCCGCCGGCAGCCCCATCTTCGAGGCGGGCGCCGGGATTCCCCAGGGCGGCATGGTCCTTCCGGAGAACCCGGGCTTCAAGACGAAGCACCTGGTGACCGTCATCCTCGGGAACGGCGCCCGGAAGATCGACGTCATCGACAACCCGGAGCACTCGCCGTTCCAGACCAAGATGGCTGCCGAGGGCACCGTCTTCATGGAGGACTACGGCGAGACCGCAAACCTCCACGGCTACATGTACTCGGAGGTGCTCAGCGGTGTGGACGCTCCCGCGCAGCGGCCCCGCTACCCCACCTGGTCCGAGTACATCCGGAAAAAGGCCGGCGGGACGGCGACCGACTACTGGACTCTCCAGGGCGCGTCCTACTACCGGGCCTGGACCTGGGACGTGAAGCACTTCAGCCAGCATCCCGAGTACGGCGTGAAGCACGGATCCACGAGCCTCACGATGAACCGGATCTTCTACCCGGAGCAGAAGCTCACCGGCGCCCAGATTGCGGATCTGAACGTCGAGAAGGGCCTCGGGCACACGGCGAAGGAGCGGAAGCAGGTCGAGGAGTTCATCGACTCTGCCCTGGCTTCGAAGTCCTACGTTCCGCCTTCCACCCGGGAGCCGGTCATCAACCGGGAGATCCCCTACGGGGACGCCCAGGTGCTGACCCTGGTGCCCCAGATCCTCAAGGAGTTCAAGCCGAAGTCCATCACCGCGCAGATCCTCGCTCTCGACGACGCGCACGCCGACTTCGGGTTCTGGGACTACAACACGGACTACTGGGAGTACATCAAGCACATCAAGACCACCGATGAGCTGATCGGCAACCTGTGGCGCCAGATCCAGGCCGACGCGTACCTCCGGGACACCACCGCGCTGGTGATCCGTCCCGAGTGCGGACGCGACGACGAAGTGAACATCTACGGGCAGCTTGGCCACAGCCCGGGTAACTACTACGCCCACTATGTGTGGTTCATGGCGCTCGGGCCCGACTTCAAGAAGGGCCACACCGTGACCGAGCGGGTGCAGCGGCGAGACGTCGTTCCGACGCTGACCTACCTCATGTCCGGAGAGAACGCCGAGTACGCCACCGGGCACGTCCGGACCCAGATGTTCAAGGACGAGTACAACATGCCGAAGTACATCCTTCCGCCNACGGCCGAGGTCAAGGAGCCCGCGGTCGATTGGGAGAAGATCGTGGAGGAGCGCCGGACCGCCGAGAGGGTCAAGGAGTTCGCGCGTTCCACCGTCGGATACGGCGACTGACCTGAGGACCTGAAGTCCAAGTCAAACAGAAAAGGAGACCAACGAAAATGGACGANCTGAACCGTCGCGCATTCCTCAGGAGGGCCGGCTTCGCCTTCGCGGGCGTGGTGGGCGTCGCCTCGTTTGCGGCTGCCCAGCAGCAGGAAGAGGAAAAGAAGGAAGACGAAGAGTCCCAGGAAGAGATCGACTACGACGCTCTCTTCGCCGAGGATGCCGGAGACGAAGACACCCGGGCCTGTCCGCAGTGCGGGGCTCTCATGTACCGGCAGGGCCGGACCTGGACCTGCGAGAACTGCGGCTACAGCTACGTCGAGTAGTTCTTCCTGAACCGGCGCCNCCCGAGTTCGTTTTCTCGAGCCTCCGGCGGCCTCCCGAACGGCCCGCTGCCACGCTCAAGGCAGCGGGCTTTCTGCGTAGTCGTCCGGATCAGGCTGGCGCCGGAATCAGCAGGTGCCCGAGGACGATGAAGAAGAAACACGCGGTGCTCAGCATCGCGTACTCGGGGCTCGCCCGCCGGTAGGTCCAGAACCGGAACCCGTCTGCCGGGGTCCTGCCTTCCAGCACCGCGCGGGTGTAGCAGATCCGCTGCACCGCGATCAGGTTCCCGAAGATCGCCACCACGATCAGGGCCGCGTGCACATTGCCGGCGACGAGCCCGACGACGAAGGCTACCGAACGCTCCGGGCGCTCCAGAAAACCGACCTCACANGCCGGAATCAGCTTTTCGGCGCGAGAACGCGCATACGCCGTGGCGACCGTCCCGGCGGTGGCCAGGCACCAAGCCGCGAGCCAGATGTTCCGGGAGGGCGGTTCGGAGTACCGCAGGAAGTAGAAGAGCAGGCCGAACAGAAGCAGCATGTCGGCGTAGCGGTCCACCACGGAATCGAGATAGGCGCCGAACTGTGTGACCCCGCGCGACGCGCGGGCAACCGCTCCGTCCAGGCAGTCGAACGTGATCGCCAGCAGGACCACCCAGCCGGCNGTCCACTGGTCGCCATCGAGGAGCGGCCAGAAGACGAACGCCATGGCGAAGGGCCCGGCGAGCGTCAGGGCGTTCGGCGGAACGCGCGCCCATATGATGCAGCGCGCGATGCCGTCCCGGATCCGCTCGAGGACAACCTCCCAGAAGCGGCCCAGNAGGAAAAAGAGTCTGTTCATGCGCCTTCCGATCGGAGAGATCGCGCAATCCTCGCCCGAAGGATCCCGGGGGATGGCGAGGGAGTCGTGGCGGGCGCCTTCAGGGAAGATGCAGTCAAGGGCGCTCGGCCGAAGCGGCGGCGGGGGTGCCGCCCTGCACCGAGGGACCGATAGCATATTCGCGATCAGCCGATCTCTTGGGACTACCGCGGGATGAGCGATCTTCCGCTGGTGATCGCCAACCCGGCGGCCGGGGGCGGAACCGGCCGGGAACGCTGGTGGGCCGCCTCCGGACCCGTCGCCGATCGGCTCGGCCGGCACGACCTCGTCTGGACCGAGGCTCCGGGTCACGCCGAACGGATTGCCCGGGCGGAGGGCAACTCGCGACCGCTCCTGATTGCGTACGGAGGAGACGGGACCGCCTCCGAAGTCGCTCGGGGTCTCGCTCTTTCAGGGGGAAGCGCCGAGCTGGGTCTTCTTCCGAGCGGCACCGGCAACGACTTCGCGGGCGACGCGGGGGTCCCGACCCGGCTCGCGGAGGCCGCAAGGTTTCTGCGCAACACCCTGGCCCGGCCAACCGATCTCGGACAGGTCGAGGACGCGAGCGGGGCCAAGCGCTACTTCCTCAACAGCTTCTCCCTGGGTCTCGCGGCCTCCGTTGCCGAAAGAGCGTCCTCCGGCGCCGGCTTGGGCAAGGCCACCTATGCGGCGGCCGCGGCGCGCGAAGTCGCCCGGTTCCGACCCGTCTCCCTCCGGGTCGGCATGGGCGAAAACCCCCGGCGGCCACGGACACTCCTGAACCTCACCGTCCTCAACTCGCGCCGGTTTGGCGGGGGGATTCCGCTCGCCCCACCCGCCGACCCCGGTGACGGCGTGCTGGACGCCGTCCTGATCGGACCGCTCGGTCCGGTGGCGCTCATGGACGCCATCTTCCGCCTGACTCGGGAGACGCATTTCGGGCGGCGCGAGATCGAACACCACCGGATCACCCACGCCACGGTCGGCTCGCTGCCGGGGACGGGGAGCGCGTCGGAGCTGTTGTCCGAGATCGACGGGGATGTCCTTCGCTGGCGCGACTCCGTGTCGGTCTCGGTGGTGCCGGGTGCGCTCCGGATCAGGAGGACTGAGCCGCGTAGGTCCGGCCGCGATCCCGGCGCGTGAATCACGGATCCGGAGCCTCGCCCGGCTCGTCGAGGGCCCCCAGCGCAAAGAGAGGCGCCCAACTCTGGAAGCGCTGGCCGCACCCTGCGCCGGTGCGGGCGTCGAAGTTCTCGCGGCACATGCCGGTGCGATGCCGGTCGGCGAGGAACATCTCCGCGCCCTTCCGGGCGAGTTCGGCGGCGAGCGCGGTGAAGCGGTAGCGGCGGAGCCCCTGCAGCACCAGGTAGTTCATCGGCGGCCAGATCGAGCCGCGCCAGTACTGCTGGTCTCGAAAGGCGGGGTCGTCCCGTGCAATGGTCGGCAGTACCCAGTCGCCCCAGAAGCGGGCCGGGTCACGGAGGGTCTGGATCATGCGCCCGGCCTGCCGCGCATCGGGAATGCCCGCGGCGAGCGGCAGGAAGTTCGACGCGGCCACCCGGGCGGAGAGCCCGGACGGAAGTTCGTCGAGATAGAGGCCGGCCGCTTCCGACCACAGGACGCGGTTCATCGTGGCGGCCAGTTGGCGATAGTCGGCGGCCAGGCGCTCCGCGGTGGGACGGTCGCCGAGCACANGGGCGATCAGTGAAAGGCTCTCCAGGTCCAGCGCTCGATAACTGCAAAGGTCCACGGCCGACATGGCAAGGACCTCCCGCCGGGCGTCCCACTCGGCCTCGTCCCAGAGCGGCAGGTCGTCCTGGCCCGATTCCCACGCGGCCCGCTGGTGGCCGGTCGCGCCCTCTTCCCAGGGCGGCACCCGCCCGGGGCCGGGAACGAGGTCCGTGTCGGAGCCCCAGGTGAGCAGTCCGGGGGTCAGCCCTTCCCGGCGCGGCCGTCCGTTCTTGTCCGCGACCCACCAGTCGGCCCAGGCGAGGAGCGCCGGGTAGGCGGCCGCCAGCGCCTCCGGGTCGGGATGCGCGCGGTGCAGCCTCAGCGCGGCGAACGAACCGACGGGCGGGTGCGAGCGATCGGGCGTGCCGCCGCGGCGGCTCCGCCAGTTGGGAATGTTCCCGTTCGGATACTGCGTCGCGGTTCCGGCGAGCAGTGACGACCACGCGAGATCCCTCGACACGGTCGCGAGCAGCAGGGCGTTGAAGAAGGTGTCCCAACCGAAGATGGTCCAGTCGTCAGGGTCCCGGCCGCGCGACCCGGCCGCGCAACCCGGGATCGGGAAGATCCAGCTTCGGCCGGCGGGGGTATAGAGCCTGCCGGTCTCCGGCTGGATCAGCACCGTCCACATCAGGTTGTCGGCGATGCTCTCCGCCAGGTCGGGGCGCCCCGGCACGCGGCGGCGCCGGCGCTCCCAGTCCGCGCGGGCCCCGTCGATCCAGGCGTCGGCCCGGCCGATGAGACGGCCGGGCTCCTTTTCGCCCCACGCGGCCACCATCGTCAGCTCTTCGGCGATCCCGGCCCCGGTTTCGAGCCGCCACCCCACCTCGCCGCCGGAGTCTCCCGGCGCCGGGGACCGTCCGGTTCCGCCCGCGAAGGCGGCAACGATCTCCACCTCCTCTCCGCCCCCCCCGGCCGGCACCCGCGCCCGCCAGGCGGGGGATCCCGGACCAGCCTCCTCCCACCGCCCCTCCCATCCCCACGGAACGTCTCCGATGAACTCGAGACGACCCGCCGCCGCGACCCTCGCGCGCAGCGCCACCGCGTCCTCCCGGCGCGACCACTCCAGGACGATATTGCCCGACGACGACGACTTCGGGTCCAGCGCGAACTCGACCCGCGCGTACGAGAAGTCCGGAGCGTGGGGGCCGACCCGGGAAACCATCCCGTACCAGTCATCCCATTCCCGGCGTTCGCCGGATGGCGTGACGAAGGCGAGACGAATGCCGGCGCCGCGCCCGGGGCCGGGCGAAAACACGAGGCCCGCCCACCGGCGGGCCTCGAGGGCGCCGACGCGCATCTCCTCGCGTTTCGTTGCTAACGCTACCGGCCGATCGGCGTCAGGCGAATCGTTGCCGCGCGGCGTCCGCCCCCCGGCGCGAAACGGACCCGGAACCTGCCGCCACCGGCCGCGGCGCGACGGGCCATTCCCGGTCCCGAATCGGCCTCGGCCGGAGCCGGCTCCACGCTGGCGCCCCCGTCCAGCATCGCCGCCTCGACCGGGGCGCCGAGGAGATCCACCGGGTACTCATGGCCGGGGGACCCCTCCGCGGTGAGCGTCCAGCCCTCCGCGTCAGCTCGCAGGTCGATGATCCGCAGGCCCGTGCTGCGCTGCCCCGGTTCCAGATCCATCCGCGGCGGCGCCACCGCCAGTCCACCCTTCCAGGTCACCGTGATCTCCGCGGGCCGGTCCCCGGTCATCCGGATCGCGCGCATCGCACCCGACGCGGGATCGGCCGCCTCCGGCTCCACCCACTGGCCGCCGGTCATCGTCACGCGCAGGTCCACGGCGCCAACCGGAGCGTCGGGGACGAACTCGATGTCCACCGGCGGCCCCTCGCTCGTGATCCGAACGCGGCGCTCCCCGCCCGCGAGAGTGGGACCGCCGCGGATCTCCACGTCGGCCGTGGTCTCGCCCACGCGCAGGCCGCGCACGGCCGCCTCCCGCCAGTCGGCCGGCAACTGGGGCGCGAGGCGCGCCCTCCCGTTCGGAGCGTCGGGATCCCAGCCGAAGACGCCGCGCAGCAGCGGGGTCGCCAGCATCGAGCTGGCGAAGAACTGGTGCGGCACCGTCTGGTCGAGCGGCTGGTAGAACGTGCCCGAAAAGAGTTCGCCGTGGCGGCCCAGGCTCCAGTCGTAGGTCATCTGCTTGACCGCGTCCATCAGGTGGAAGCCCGCCCACGGACGACGGTAGCGGTACTGGGCCCAGGACAGGTAGCCGGTCACGAACGGCCAGACGGTCCCCATGTTGTACGCGAGGGGGTCGTAGAGGTCGCTCTCCGTGGAGAGCATGTGCGCGCCCCAGTCCGAGGACAGGCGGTCGCCCGCCATCCGGGTCAGCGTGCCGCGGGCGCGCTCCTCGTCCAGCAGCCCGAACGCGGCGGCCGCGGCCGGCCACACCGTCAGATTGTCGTTGGTGCTGCCGTCTTCGAGGATGGCGAAGGCGTGGTGGCCCTCGCCGGCCGGCCAGTAGGCGTTGTTGAGGGTCTCGCGGGCGAGCGGGGCAATCCGGGCGGCTTGCTCGATCATCGCGGAGTCGCCGAGCCGCTCCGCCAGCGCCCGGGCGCCCTCCAGCGCCGCGACCCAGACACCGGCCAGGTAGACGTCCTGGTGGATCGCTGCCCCCAGGCCCCCCACCTCGACCGCGCCCAGGCCGCCGGCCGTGTTCTCGATGATGCCGTCGCCGTCGGTGTCGGCGCTCAGGCACCACTCCCAGGCCCGGCGGTACGCCGGCCAGAGTTCCTCGAGCAGCCCGTCGTCGCCGCTCGCGCGCCAGTACTGGTGGAGCGCCAGCATCCAGTAGGGAGTCGTGTCGGCGTGGTAGTAGGCGTAGGGATAGGTCTCGAACCAGTCGAGGTGGGCGGCGCCCTGCGAGATCTCGTGGGTGATCTTGCCGTCGTCGCGCTGATACCGGGCCAGGAAGCGAAGTTCCTCGGCGACCAGCTCCCACTGGCCGAGGACATCCATGGCAAAGGTGTTCATCATCGCGTCGCCGCCGAAGAACCATCCGAATCCGGGGCGGACGCCGCTGCCGGAGAGCCCCCAGCCCGCGACCAGCCCGCACCCCAGATCGGGATTGCAGACGCGCTGCTCCTCGAGATTGATCTTCGCCCATTCGAGGGCGAGGTCGAGGGAGGGATCGGGGGTCTCGACGGACGCGGTGGCGGACAGCGCCGAATCCGCCCAGGCGCGGGTGTCCCGGTAGAGCCGTTCGGCGTCCGCGATCAGGCGGCGGTAGCGGGCGAAGACGGTCTCGCGCGGGACGGTTCCCGCGGCGATGGCGATGGGGATGAACTCGCGCCGGGCACGCTCCGGATCCACCGGGATGACCATCGTGCGCGGGGCTTCGCCGAGCTGGTGCGCCGGGTGCGCCACCGAGTTCGTTGCCCAGGGGGAGCCCACGACCGCGTTGTGCCGTTCCAGGCTCTCCGAGAGGACGAAGACGCGCCGCCCGCCGTCCCAGAAGGCGTACTGTCCGCCCAGCGACGCCGGCCACATGAAGTCGAGGACGGGATGGAACTCGGCGACGATCTCGAGGGGGTCCGGGCTGTCCACCTCGAGGAGCACGAGGATCCCGGAGGCGTCCGCACCCCGGGGCGCGAGGATGTGCTGGCGCACCTGGAAGGCCGCGTGGCTGTAGGTGATGGTGGTGAGTTCCGGCCGCACCTCGACGGTTCGGGCGACCCGCTCGCCCGGGATGGGGGCGCCGTAGCGGGGCGTCGCGAAGGAGAGACGGAAGCCCCGTCCGATCTTGAGCGGGTGGACCCAGAGTTCGGCTTCGCCGGTCTCCACCCCCAGCCAGGCCGCACGAGGACCGGTGACGCCGAGGTACTCGCCCGGCCGCACGGGACCGGTGAGTTGAACGGGCGATGCCGCGATCGTGAAGCGCGGGACCGCAAGGGTGGGCAGATCGCCGGACGGGGGGTCGGGGAGGCGTTGGGGATGGGCCGGCACGGCGAAAAGGCCTGAGAGGGCGGTCAACGCCAGGGCGGTCGCAGCGACCCGCGCCCGCTGCCCGGTCTGCCGGATGTTCATCGCGCGCTCGCCACTGTAACCACAGGCTGCCGGGGGCCGCCGCGGGCGGCCTACCGGATCCCCTCCAACTGGATCCCCCGCACGAAGTATTTCTGGGTGAAGAGGAAGAGAAGCGCGATCGGGAGCGCCGCCACCACGCCCGCCACCATCTGGTACGGCCAGTTGATCTCGTAGGTGGAATGGAAGGCGGCGATCCCCACCTCCACCACCCGCATCTCCATGGAGCGGGTGACGAGCAGCGGCCACATGAAGTTCTTCCACGCGTCGATGAAGGCGAAGAGCGCCAGCGTGGCGACCGCGGGCTTCGCAAGCGGCAGCGCGACGCTCCGGAAAATCCGCCAGTGGCCGGCGCCATCGACCCGGGCGGCATCCTCCAGTTCGCGTGGCAGCGTGCGGAAGTACTGCCGCATCAGGAAGATGCCCCATACGGAGACCAGTTCGGTCGAGACCAGACCCTGATAGCTGTCGATCCAGCCGAGAGCGTCGATCATGAGAAAGCGCGGAATGAGGACGATGACCGCGGGCACCATCATGGTCGCCAGGAAGACCATGAACAGCGTGTCCCGCCCCGGGAACTCGCAGCGGGCGAAGGCGTAGCCGGCGGTGGTCGCGGTGGCGACCTGACCGGCGACCACGACCGTGGCGAAGATCAGCGAGTTCAGGAAATACCGTCCGAACGGCTGGGCGGTCAGCGCTTCGGGATAGTTCGACCACAGCGATGACTCGGGGAGCAGCCGGACGGACGAGAACACCTCCAACGGGCCCATGAGACTGGTGGCCGCCATCCACAGGAAGGGCGCCGCCATGACCAGGCAGGCGAGGGCGAGCAGGAGCCCGCGGGAGAACCCGACGGCTCTGCGGGCGGCCGTCCTCGCGTCAGGCATGGGAGCCCCGTCGTTCCAGGAAGCGGAAGTGGAGCCAGGTGGCGGCGAAGACGACGCCGAAGAGGACCCAGCTCATCGCGGCGGCATTGCCGAACCGGAGGAACTCCCACGCCTCCCGGTAGATGTGGAAGACGGCGACGTCGGTGGCGCCCAGCGGCCCGCCCTCGGTCATGACATAGACGAGGCTGAAGACCTGGAACGAGCCGATCACCGAGGTGACCAGCACGAAGAAGAGCGTGTGGCGGAGTCCGGGAAGGGTGATGTGCCACAAGCGCTGCCACGGGCCGGCGCCGTCCACCGTCGCGGCGTCGTACCAGACGCGGGGGATGGCCGCCAGTCCGGCCTGGAAGACGACCATCTGGTACCCCACGACCATCCAGACCCCGATCGCCATCAGGCTCACGAGCGCGATCTCCGGTGAGGTGAGCCAGGCGACCGGGCCGAACCCGATGGCGCCGAGCGCCCGGTTCGCGAGACCGTAGCCGTCGTTGAGCAACCACTTCCAGACCACCGCGATCGCCACCACGCTCGTGACGCTGGGCAGGAACAGGGCGAGGCGCGCCCAGCGGGCGGCCCGCCGCGACTCCCGGGTGAGGAGCGCGAGCGCCAGCGCCACGGCCATCGCGACCGGGACGTGGAGGGTGAAGACGCCGGTGTTCCGGACCGCCGACCACCAGGCGCCGTCGCCCAGGAGGACGCGGTAGTTCGCGAGTCCGGTGAACGGGTGGGCGGCGTCCATGAGGCGCCACTCGTGCAGGGAGATCCACAGCGAGAAGAGCAGCGGACCGAACGTGAACAGCAGGAGCAGGGCGGCCGCCGGGGTGAGGAATCCCCACGCCGCGAGGGTCCTCGAGAGGGCGCGGGGGCGAGCGGCGAGCGGGAGGAGGAAGAGGACGAGCGAAACGAGCAGAGTCGACCCGAGGGCGGCGGCGCTCAGGGCGACGGTCGGGGAGGCCGTTTCCTCGTAGCCGAGGACGACGAGGTGCAGCGCGTCGGCCGGGGACCCCGGGCGTCGCGCGATGCTGCCGCCGTGGTAGATGGCGCCACTGACCGCGACGGTGTAGCGCGGGGCGGAGCGGAGGCGCGGGTCCGCGGCGATCGCTTCGCCGACCTCCTGCGGCATCGTCCAGATCCGGTCCGGGCCGCCAAGCGCCCCGCCGCTCGCCCAGGGAAGGCCGGCCACCCGAGCCGCCGCTTCGGGGTCCGCGCCGGCCGCCCCGGCGATCTCGACCGCGCGGAGGCCTCGGTCGAGCCGCGAGCCGCTGACGGCTTCCAGTTCCCCGCGCGCCCATTGCTGGGCGGCGACCGCGACGAGCGCGAACAGCGCGGCGCAGAGGAGCGCGGGCGCGGCGGGATACCGGGTTGGCGGCGGAGACCGGCGCCGCCCAGCGGCCCACGCCGCCATGCACAACACCCCGAGCAGGGCGAGGACGGAAGCGGCCCACGGCCAGCCGCCCTCGGCAGGCGGCTCGACCGCAATCCACGCGGCCGGCTGAAGCGCACCGGCCCGGTAGGCATAGGCGCCGGGCGCGGACCCTCCCGCTGCCGGCGCCACGATGCGGGCGCGGCCGTCGAGCAGCGACACGACGTCCGCATCCGTAACGCCCGATACCTCGTAGAGCGCGGCTGCCGCGCGGGCCACCTCTCCGGTCGCGTGCTCCCGGGCCCCGCTCACTGCCCCCGCGGCCACCACCAGGATCAACGCGGCCGCCGCCGCGGCCGCACCGGCGGCCCCGAGGGCGATCGTTCTCGCCGCACCCGCGCCGCTCACCGCGCCAGGACCTCGTCCACCCGGCGCGCCACGTCCGCCGCGCTGACCTCGAGGGGCTCGCCCGACAACAGCCTCCGGTCCATGATTTCCACCGCCAGCAGCTCGACCCGGGAGAAATCGCGCACGGTCGCGCCCCAGGTCATCCGGGCCCGTTCCGCCAGGGTGACGAATGCATCCTCCACCCCCGTGGGGTCGGCGGCGGCGATCTCGGCGGCGACGTCAACCCGCGTCGGGATCGCCAGACCGGAACGCGCCCGGATCCGCTGCGCCTCCGGCGAAGCCAGGAAACCGGCCAGGTCGATCGCCTGGCGGAGATTCGCCGCGTTCGGAGGCACCGCCCACCCGGAGGCATAGAGGACGCTCGTCGCGCCCGGCTGCGACGGATGGTGCGGAATGGGCAGGATCGCGAGGTCGAGCGCGCCGGCGCGCACCAGGTCGCGGAAGACGGGGAGCGTCCAGTGCCCGGACAGCAGAAACGCCTGTCCGCCGGAAGCGAACCGGGCCTCCCGCGCCGGGTCCGCCGCCTGCACGAACTGGGCGCCCGGCGTCAGGCCCTCCTCGGCCAGCCCGGTGAGGAAGGCGTACGCGGAGAGCGCCGCCGGGCCGTCGAGGTAACCCGTGGCGCGGTTCCCGCCGGGCGCGAGGATGTCCCCGCCCGCCGACCAGACGAACGGCACCCACTGGAAGAGGTTGCGCGGGAAATCGAACCCGTAGACGTCCGGCCTCCCGTCGCCGTCCCGGTCGGTGGTGGCGGACCGGGCCGCGCGGCGGAAGTCCTCCCAGGTCCAGCCGCTCGCCAGTACGTCGGCTCCCGCGCCGCCCAGCACCGCGCGGTTCGCGTAGATGACCATCGGGGTGAAGTCCTTGGGCAGCGCGAACAGGGCCCGCCCGCGCCGAAACGCTTCCAGCACCTGCGGGAAGACCTGGTCCGCGTGAAAGTCCAGCGCCGCCTGATACGGCGCCAGGTCAACCGCCAGCCCCCGGTCCACGAAGGTGGGGATGTCGGGCGAGTCGAGGAGGTACACGTCGGGGGGGTGACCCGCCGCGATGGAGGTGAGGAGACGCTCCTCATATCCGTTCGGCGCGGACTCGAGGAGGACCCGCGTCCCCCGGCGCCGGGCCTCGTAACGCTCGGCGACCTGCTGCTCGATCTCGAGTTCGTGTCCACCTGCCCAGAGGGCGACCCGAAGGGTGGTGACGTCGGGCGAGACGCCGGAACCTGCCGGGGAGCAGCCGGCGGCGAGCCAGATGGCGGCCGGGAGGAGGATCCCGCGAATACCGGGGCTCATGGCTGCGTTGCCCCACCCGGGCGGGGCGCCGCCCCGATCCGGCCGCCCTCCGGGCCGAAGAGATGCGTGCGCTGCCACGCGACGGAGACGTCCACCCGGTCCCCCGCCGCCACCGGCAGCGCGGGGGCCGCCCGCGCCACCCACGCCGCATCGCCCGGCCCGTCGAGGTGGACCCGCTGCTCGCTGCCGAGCGACTCGACGCGCAGGACGGTGGCGGTGAACTCGGGGGGCGGGCGGGGACCGCCGCGCCGGTCCGCGGAGCCGTCCGGGGCGACGACCGCGACCGAGAGGTCCTCGGGACGGACACCCAGCGTGGCCTCGCGGTGGGGGAAGGGTTCCGGGAAGACGAACGGACCGCCCGCGAGGCGGCCTTCCCGGTCGCGAACGAGGTGGAGGCGGTTGATGGGAGGCGATCCCACGAAGCCGGCGACGAAGAGGTTGGCGGGCTTTTGGTAGACCTCGTGCGGCGTCCCCACCTGCTGCAAGCGGCCACGGTCCATCACCGCGACCCGCTGCCCGAGGGAGAGCGCCTCGACCTGGTCGTGAGTGACGAAGATCATGGTCGTGCCGAGGCGACGGTGGAGGGTGGCGATCTCGTCCCGGGTCTTGAGCCGGAGCGCGGCGTCCAGGTTCGACAGCGGTTCGTCAAAGAGAAAGACGCCGGGATCGCGCACCATCGCCCGCCCCAGCGCCACGCGCTGCTGTTGTCCTCCCGAGAGCTGGCCGGGACGCCGTGACAGGAGCCCCGCGAGCCCCAGCACGCCGGCCACCTCGCTCACGCGTCCCTCGGCCTCGGGGCCACGCGCGCCCCGCACCCGCAGCCCGAATCCGAGATTCTCGGCGACGGTCATGTGCGGGTAGAGGGCGTAGCTCTGAAACACCATCGCCACATCGCGACCGCCCGGCGCGATCTCGTCCACGCACCGGTCCCCAATCCACACCTCCCCCGCGTCCCGCTCTTCCAGACCGGCGATAAGGCGCAGCAGCGTGCTCTTGCCGCACCCTGACGGCCCCACCAGCACCATGAGTTCGCCGGGACGGATCTCGAGATCGACATTCGCCACGGCCGTCACGTCCCCGAACCGCTTGTGGACGCCTTTCAGCACCACCCCCCGCGGCTCACGCATCATCGCCGGCGGCCCTCCCTCCCTTCGTCGAGCGTCTCCCACCCCACTCTCAGCGGCCGCTCCCGAGTCCCCTCGTGCCGCGCTCCATCGACCGCCAGGCAGGCCCGCGTGTCGTCGAGCTCGACCGCGATGCTGCGCCCGCGGACGCGGACCGGTCCCAGCCGCAGCCGGGGCACGCCGTGCGGCAGTGGCCACACCTCCACGCCCTCCTCGTCGAGGTGAAGCCCGGCCATCCCCCGGGCGAGCAGGTCCACCACCCACGAATGCTGGTAGTCGTCGATACCACGGAAGTGGCAGGCGCGGCCGGTGTAGGGGTTGTAGTGCTCGAAGCAGTTGGGGCGGCGCGGATCCCCGTCGGTGAACATCAGGTGCACGAAGCGGATGAGCCGGTTGGCGGCCAGCTCCCCCGCCCGCCGGTTCCCCTGCCGCCAGCAGCGGAGCAGCCCTTCGATCACGTGGCTGGTCGTCATCGGCCACACGCGGCCGTTCCACGGGCAGTTGCGCCGTTTCCCCCGCCAGATCCCCTCGGCGGAGAAACGGGGGTCGTCAACGCTGGACGAGGGGACGGGAAAGGGGGTGCCGAAGGTCCGCGGGTTCTCGAGGTGGTCCATCAGGGCGTCGAGGCGGAGAGCGTCCACGCGGCCCGTCAGCATCGGGTAGAAACCCACCGCGGCCTTGACGCCGGTGCGTTCGAAGGTGCGTCCATCCACGTCGGTGAAGAAGCGCGCCTCCGGGCACCACATGCGCTCCATGATCGCGCTTCTGCAACGCGTCTCCAGTGCGCGCCAGCCGGATGCGTCGCCCGGCCGCCCGACCCGCCCGGCGAGCATGGCGAGCGCGCGGAAGAGCTGATGGGCATAGACCGTCACATCGATGCCCTTGAGGCGCAGGCGCGGCTGCCATCCGCGCACGTCCGCCTCCGGGTCCACCGCCATGTACCGCGACATGTATTCCTGCCCGGTCTCAAAGTGGTTCACGACGGTGAACATGCCCGAGCCCTCAGGGTCGCGCGAACGGTTCAGCCAGCGGGCGTAGCGCGACAGGCCGTGGTAGCAGCGGGTCAGGGCCGCCGGATCGGGGTGCATCGCGTGCACCGCGAGAAGCGCGTCGCCCCAGTTCGCGTGGTAGAAGTCGGTGCCTTCGAGGTGGTTCGCGTAGAGCCGCCCGTGCAACGACCCGTCCTCCTTTTGGTTGTCGAGGAAGTTGAGGAGCGATCCCCACGCTTCGCGCCCGCCCGCGCGCCAGCGCATCTCCATCATGTGGCACTGCGCGCTGTAGGTGATCGGGACGTGGAAGTACCCGATCCCCTCGGCGATGCAGGGATGGCGCACGTTGCCCGACCGACGCTCGATGCGGTTCAGCCCCAGGCCGTGGATGCGGTAGTCGAAGGTGCGCTCCAGGCGGGGGTCGGCGCAACGGAAGACCGGGAAGCCGGCGAAGAAGGACTCCCAGGTGAGGCTGCCGGCCGGAGCGGCCGTCTCCCGGCTGGTTGACCCGGACAGCCGCGGAGCGAGACGCATGCGGAGCGAGAGGGGCCCCTGGTCGGGGGTGGGAACCGGAAACGCCACCGCCGTCCAGATCCAGCCGTTCCGGCCGGCAGCCCGCGGTTCCGGGATGTCGCCCGCGTCGTCGAGATCCGAGGTTGCCCCTTCCGCGAACGGAGACGCCGCCCAATCGGGGTGCGCGCCACCCTCCGAGGGAAGAGTCCGGCGCCATGCGGGGGCGCCGGACCCGCAGAGCTCCATCTCGACCGACAGCTCCTGGCCGGCCCGGTCGGCGAGGCGCCGAACCCACCGCACTCCCCCCGAGGAGGGCTGCATCCCGGACACCGACGCCGCCGGCTGGCCGGTGAAGGCGACCAGGAAGCCCGCGGCCGCTCCGGGCGGCAGGGCCCAGGCGCTCTCGAGGATGCCGCCGGGGAGGACCTGCCGCGTCTCGACCACCGGCGCGCCCTCCCCGGTCCTCCACCCGGCGACCAGCGTTCCCGGACGCCAGCGGACTCCGGCCGTTCCCGCTGTATCCCCGCCCGGCGCAGTGGCGGGCTCAGCCTCGCCGCCCGAGGCGCCAGCATGGCTCCACGACAGCGGAATCTCCACGCCCGCTCCGTCCAGCAGGGCCACCGAAAAGCACGGTCCCACCTCGTACTGCAGCAGATGGGCCGCATCCCAGAAACCGGGCCGGTGCAGCCAGCGAGGAAACGGCGGAGCCCAGATCACCCCATCGAGTCCCCCCAAGCACCACTTGTCGGGCCGGGCGAGGACTTCGATGCGGCTCAAATGCTGTTCAGGGGGAAACAATGATACGGCGAACCAGGATCCGGAACGCCGGGGGTCCGGCCGGTTCTCCGGCGGGAACCGGCCGGCGAAGCGTTCTTTGAACTCGACAGCAAAGTCGTCCGCTGGCCAGGAAGCGCTGCTGATGTCGGTGGTGCCGGGTGCGCTCCGGATCAGGAGAGCCCCTCGCGACCCCGAAGCCAGTTGACGGTCTCCAGCAGGGTGATCCGGCCGTCGCGCGGGTCGTGGCCCAATTCCCGGATCGCCTTTTCCGAACTGAAGTACCAATGGCAGGCGGCCATCTCCCGGCTGATGCGATCCACCGCCGGTTCGCGCCCGATCTGGCGGGCGACCTCCTCGGTGAGCAGCGCTCCCGCCGTGTAGAGGCCGCGCGGCAGCCGCAGCCGCGGGGCGGGTGAGCCGGACACCTCCCCGAGGCGTGCAAAGAAGTCCGCAAAGCTCCAGTTGTGGCCACCCAGCAGGTAACGCTGTCCGCTCCTCCCCTTCGCCATTGCGGCCAGGGCGCCGGCGGCGGCATCCCGGACGTCCACGAAGTTCAGCCCGCCCGGCGGTATCACGCCGATCTGGCCGGAAAGGAACTNCAGGACGTCCCCCGTCGAAGACAGTCTTTCGTCTCCGGGGCCGAGGAGCAGCGACGGGTTCACGATCACCACCTCGATTTCGCCGGCGTCGGCGAGAAGCGCCCGCTCCTGCAGCCATTTGCTCCGGTAGTAAGGCCACCGTCCGATCAGCTCGATGGGCACCGGCGCCGTCTCGTCGCACTCGGGATCGGGATCGCGGGAAACCGCGATCGTTCCGCTCGTGGACACGAGGAGGATCCGCTCGGCGCCAGCGCGCCGGGCGGCTTCCGCCAGCGTGCGGGTACCGTCCACGTGAACCTGCTGGAGACTGGCGGCGGCGTCCGGATCGCGGGAAACCCGTCCGGCAAGATGGAAGACCCGCTGCACTCCGTCAAAGGCAGCATCCAGCCCCGCTCCGGAAACCACGTCGCCGACGACGACCTCCACGCCTCGGGCCGAGAGCTCGGGCTCGGGCTGGCGGGAAAGAACCCGGACCGGCTCGCTTCCCTCAAGCAGCAACGGCAACAGATGACTGCCGAGAAAGCCGGTCGCCCCCGTGACCAGCACCGGAGCGGTGGACGAGGGTTCGGTCACCGGTTGTCAGGATCGGGCATTTCTCAGCCGACCGGTGTCGGTTCCGCAGTCCGGTCCCTCGCGGGAGACGCGGCGACGGGAGGGGTTTCGGTGGCGCCCCGAGCGGATTCTTCCACGATGCGCGCGGCCTCCTCGTCGATCCGTATCGGTTCCTGACGTCCCAGGCGCTCGACGACGGACTGGACGAACGCGGTGGCGCGGCCTTCGGCAACCGCCGTTCGCACCCCTTCCCCGGCGAAGCGAAGCAGGAAGTCATGGGAGAGGAACGGCCCGATCCGCGCCGCGATCGTCCGCGAACGGAGCCCGACGGCGCCCGGGGGAAACGCCCCCCAGGTGTCGAGGTGGATGGGCAACACGCCAACCCGGCAGCGGTACGCCAGATGCGCAAAGCCGCGCCGGAACTCCTGGATCTGGCCGCTCCGGGACCTCGTACCTTCGGGAAACACCAGCACGCTGTAGCCCTGCTTCAGATACCCGGCGGCCCGATCGAGCGACTCGCGCAAGGATCCCCGGCGTTCCATCGGGACGAGATTCGTGAAGTTCCCGAAGAAAGTGCGCTTCACCCGGTTGTCGAAGAAGTAGTCCGCGGCCGCCAGGGCCACCAGGTTCGATCCCGCGTCCCCGAGGGCCATCTTGACGAGCCCCATATCGAGATGGGAGCCGTGGTTCGCCACCACCAGGTAGTTGGTGTGGTTCGGGACATGCGCCCGGCCCGTGAAGGTGGGCTCCAACACCTGGTGGTAGAACCAGTGCTGGACCTCGGTCAGGGCCGCCCGGCCGGCCCTGGCTACGGCGGGCGGAATCTCGATCTCGTCCTCCTCTCGTTTCTTTCGGGATTCGCCACGCCGGCGGGGCTGGCCCCTGGCGCCCGCCTGCGGCGTCCGGATGGCGAGCACCAGCTCCTCGATGGTGTTCATGTTGGCAAGCGCTTCGGGAGCCGCCGACTCGCCGAACTCGTTCTCGAGCACGGCCGCCAGTTCGTTGTACATGAGGCTGTCGAAGCCCAGTTCGGCGAAGGAAGACGATGTGCGGATCCCGGAAACCGGGCGCTCGCAAATGGATGCGATGAGCTCGAGAATTCGGTTTCCGGAGAAGGCCTCCTCGCCCGACTCAGCGGCCGCTTCGCGGCGCCGGTCGCGCAGCCAGCGCACGAGTTGGGCCCGCTTCACCTTGCGGGTCGCGGTTCGGGGAAGCGCCTCGTCCGAGAATTCGACGGTCTTGACCCGCTTGTGGAGCGGCAGCCGGGACGAGACGGAGCGGAAGTGGCTCTCGACGCGCTGCCTGCCTTCCGGCGTCTTCTCCTTCGGGACGACGACCGCCGCCACCTGCTCGGCCATCCCGTCGGGCAGCCCCACCACCGCGAGTTCGGCAATCAGGTCCGCCGAGGCATAGATCTCTTCCACTTCGTCCGGATAGATATTCTTGCCGCCGCTGTCGACGATCACGTCCTTGCGGCGGCCGACCAGGAAGAGGTGTCCGTCCTTGTCGAGGCGTCCCAGGTCGCCCGTATAGAGCCAACCGNCGCGAAGCGNTTCCGCGGTCGCCTCCTCATTTCCGTAGTAGCCGGCCATGATGTTCGGGCCCTTGGCCGCGACCTCGCCGACCCCCGAAGCGTCGGGGTCCACGATGCGGACTTCGATCCCGGGAAGCGCCTTGCCGGCGCTGCCGATGGGGACCGGGCCGTCAGGTGAGGTGACGGTCAGCACGGGTGCGGCTTCCGTGAGGCCGTAACCCTGGGCAATGTGGAACCCGAGGCCCCGGAAAGCCTTCCAGGTCGCTTCGGAGAGAGCGGCAGCGCCGCTGATCAGATAACGAATCCTGCCCCCCAGCGCGGTGTGCACGGGAAGGAAGACCGCGGGGCCGATGTTGACGCCGGTGTCCTCCCGGAGGAGGTGCGCCGCATCGATCAGGGCGGTGGCAAGGTCCTCGGCCCGCTGCGACCGTTCCGCGAAGGGAGCCAGGATGCGCCGCCGCAGGAGATCCCAGAGGGCCGGCACTCCCACGATGCAGGTGGTGTGTCCCTTTTGCAGCTCCGTGTTGATCGCGTCGGGGCCAATCTCCTCCAGATAGGCGATCTGGGCGCCCCGGGAGAGCGGAAGCAGGAAGCCGGTGGTGAACTCGAACGAGTGGTGGAGCGGCAGGATGCTGAGCGCGCCGTCCTTCTCGCCTATGTCGTAGACCGTCAGCAGTTTGGCGACCAGCGTGGTGAAGTTCCGGTGCGTCAGCATCACCCCCTTGGGCGTACCGGTGGTTCCGGAGGTGAAGAGGATGGAAGCCAGTGCGGTGGGGCTGGTGCGGACGGGTTTCCCGGACTCCGGCGGTTCCTCCGTTCCTTCGCCAAGGGCAAAGACATCGCGAAAGGGGTGGGCGGCTACGGGTGGTGCGGCGCCGTGATCGCCGGCGAGCCCGCAATAGCGCTCGAACAGCGAATCGCTCATCAGGACCGCCTTGGCATCCCCGAGGCGGAGAAGCCGGACGATCTCCTCCCGGCGCAGGTCGCGTTCGAGAGGAATGGCGGTTGCCCCGATCCGCTGGATCGCGAAGTACGCCATGCCCCATTCGGGAGAGTTCTCTCCGATCAGCCCNACGTGGTCGCCCGCGGCAAGTCCGCGGGCGGAGAGGAATGCGGCCCCTCTGAGAACGCACTCCCGGAGATCGGCGTAGGTGTAGCGCTCCTCCCGGCCACCACGGGTAATCCGCATCGCGACCCGTCCGGCGTGGTTCTTGGTGCAAGCCTCGAACAGCTCGTTGATCGTCCGGTAGNTGTAGACGCGTTTCTGTGCGCGGCGTTGCCCGCGCTCCTGGTCCTCGAGCGCCGGNAACACCCACTTCTCGAGACCTGGCAGATGTACGTGGAGCCAGTAGTCGTACCAGTCGATTTCCTCGGGGTTGAAGAAGAGCTTTCCCTCGTTGCCGTCGAGCCGGGAGAAGAGATCCCGGGAGTTGTCAGCGCGGAAAATGAACTCCTCGCCGGCGATGAACGGCCGGAACGTGTGGTACTGCCGCTCGCCCTGAGTGACGAAGTCCTCGAACGACTCCACGTTCCGCTGGAGCGCCTCGACCACTCCGACCAGGGGGCCGACAGGTTCGTCACCAGCCCGCTCCAACGCGCCGGACAGCGCCGAGGCGGACTGCCGCATCCACTTGAGGGTGTGTTTTTCGAAGCGATCGGCGCGGACCGCCTGCGCCTCCATCCGGGCGAGAGCCTCGTTCCAGAGTTTCACTCCGGTGGGCTTGTCGCGGAAATGGCGGCGCTTGTAGATCCCGACAAGGTCCACGAGGCGCTCCACCCGCGCCGGATTCCGGTCGCCGCTCGCCACCTGGTACACGAGGTGGGGCTNCGACACGATCGTTTCCGCGGCGACGGCCAGGGTTGCCGAGGCAACCAGATCCACGGGGACGATATCCAGCACCACCCCCTGACCGACCGGGAACAGGTTCTGGCCGCGGAGCGCCATCCTGACGAGAGGAGCGCTGGTGGTGAAGCCCTCGTTCCAGCCGGTGTGGGGGAAGGAAAGCGCGCTCTCAACCACCGCCGGCCGAACGATGGCCCGCGCGACTCCCTCCGCGCCCGCAACGAGCTGATCCCCGAGGCTCTTCGTGTAGGTGTAGATGTTGGGCCAGCCCCAGCCCTGNGCCTTTTCGATGCCGAGGTCACGGAGCCGCCTCCGGATCCATTCCTTCCGCTCGCGGGCGATGGCGAGCGACAGCGACCGCGCGTCGTCCGGATCGCGGCCTTCCTCGGCGAATCGCTTGCGGGCGGCTTCCTGGAACGCGTCCACGCGCGACTTGTCCTCCGCTTCGTCGCGTACCCGCGCGGCGAGGCGCTCGCAGTCCTCGATCTCCTTCTCGACGGAGAACTCCTGGTCCTCCCGGTCGCGCCGCGGGAAGTAGCCGATGAGGGGTTCGTCCTCGCGGACTTCTCCCGATCGCATTCCGGCGACGAAGCAGGTACTGATGTGGACGAGGGCGGGCCGCTTCATGCGGCGCGCGAAGGCGATGGTGTTCCGCGTGCCGTGGACGTTGGTCTGCAGCGCGGCTTCGAGCGACGGGTTGAACGTCACCCGGCCGGAACAGTTGAGGACCAGGTCGATGTCCGCGGCGATCTCGGCGGCGCGCTCTTCCGAATAACCGAGGTTGTCGCTCGTGATGTCCCCGCCGAGGACAACGATCTTCTCGTCCAGGTAATCGTGAAGGGACGCGCCGTGACGCTCGCGAAGCGGCGAGAGCGCCGGCGAATTCTCCATGATGTCCAGGAAGCGCACGCGGCTCTCCGCTTCGCCGGCGGCGCGCACCATGAGATACACCCGGCGAATCTCCGGAAAGAACTCGAGGAGCATCCCGAGACAGACCTTTCCCAGGAACCCCGTCCCACCGAGCAACAGGATGCTCTTTCCGGCAAAGGCTTCGCCTACGTGAATCCGGGGGCGCGGGGNCTCGGGNGACACGGNGGGGNTACGACACCTCGGGGATCATGATCGGAGGAACGTGGAGCATGGTGATTTCCGCGGAGCGGCCATGAGTACTCCGCGCCATCGCGATGGCCTCGGTCACCGTCTCCGCCGACTCCCAGCCGAGGATCTCGGGAACGTGCTGGTTCTTTGCCCCGGCCACGATGATCCGTCCCACATGCTGGCGCCCGTTTTCGCCCCAGTACCACATGAAGAAGGGGTGGGCCCCGTGGTAGGCATTCCCGTCCCGGTACATCTGCACGTAGGAGGGGTTATGCGCGAATTCCTCCTCGTACTTGGTCCGCAGCACGAACGGGTCCCGGGTCTCCGGGAGCAGCCGGTGGAAGAACTCGATGTAGCTCGGGTGGAACAGGGGATCGAAGTCGTCGTAGCAGGGGTGAGCCAGGATCAGCGTGCCGCCCTTCTTGATGAGCGGCTTGCCCCGGTAGAGGTTGAACAGGTAGCCCGGACCCATGACCTGGACGAGGAGCGGGTTCAGGATCGAGTTCACGTTGTAAGGCGAGATGTAGGGGATTCCGGAGAGCAGGATGTCGCACTGTCCCTTTACGGGGACGGCGTACTGCTGGAAGGAACGCTCGAGCGTCTTTTCGTGAACGGGCTCGGTACGGCCCGCGTAGCAGCCGATCAGTTCGAAGGCGCCGGGGATGCGGTGAAGGAACTGCCGCTTGGCCGCCGCGGGGAGGCGGCTCAGCGACCAGCGGGTTCCCGCGAGCTTCAGCCGGTCGAGGTCGCTGAACTCGTCCTCGTCCTTCCCCAGGAACGAGAGGGCGTCCGAGTACATCCGGTTGTTGAGGACCGTCTCCACGTGAAACACGTTCAGGTGCCGGTCCACGATCTTCCCCATCCGGTCCACCTTGCGGCTCAGTTCCGACTTGGCCGGATCCATGTAGCCGTCGGAATCGCGGATCGTCTGCGGTTCGTGGTGGGGTCTCAGGCTCTCGTAGTCGCAGAGCCCGACGGTCACTGACTTGTGGCCGCCGTCCATGGGGACGAGGTTGATGTTCAGGTAGATGATGAGATCGCTCTCGGTCACCCGCCGATTCACCCGGACCGGCTCCC
>JGIcombinedJ30088_10001136_pt1 | contig 28150 bp, 20 predicted proteins | sample PinacodermPK_FD_30088 | JGI IMG/M metagenome (IMG submission 30088)
ATAAGTTCTCATTTTCTCTAAAGGCTGCTTTTTATCAGCTTCTATCACAGAAAGCCCGCCTGATTCGACTTTTTCCGCACAGCTACCACAGTGACAAGAAGNACANCCATAACGGATTGTAATGATATGTGTAAAAACTGTATGTGTTGGTTAGACAATCACATTCCAGGTGGAGATGTAANNTGAAAGCGNATACCTTGATATTGAAGCGCAAATGATATCTCAATGATCCTTTTAAAAATGGCTTTGCTTTCAGGTAGAATAATAATGTTTTAAGATTTGATGTACTTAACCGATAAGCTAATGTGCTGTTGAGGTTGTTTATTTTAGTGTACTTAGTTAAAAGCGAGTGTTAACGTAATTAACTTGATGGCTGTGATGTGTTAAGATATAGTAATAGATAGATCAGTGATGAATTTTTATTATTTAATCAAGATGCTTTCTAAGAAATATAAATAAAATAGCCGTAATTATTTATAATACTTATTTTTAATAAAAAAATAAGTATAGAAAATATATATATAACGTGCTATATTAGTTAATAAAGTTATATATCTTTACTAGAAATGAGGAGTTGATATGGATAATAAAGCATCTTTAAAAAAAAGAATAATTAATTCCAGGGCATTCCAGGGCATTCCAGGGCATTCCAGGGCATTCCAGGGCATTCCAGGGCATTCCAGGGCATTTAGTCTATAAAATTTTCTTTTTTGTTACTTTTTCGGTATTCTCTTCTCTAATTTTTTTTGGTTGTAATGAGGCTAATACACCGCAAAATAGGGAAAACTCATCTCTTAATGTTTCTCAAGAAAACCTAGATTCACAAGAGGTTTCAGTTCCAGAATTGAATGATAATATTTTCGATCACATGCATGGAAATAATGATCTTGGTGAAGTCGAAGTTGATGAAGCTGCTTTGTCCTCCCCCAAGTATTCTTTTGCTTCTTGGCTTCTACCTGTTTTAGGACTTGCAGCGGCAGGTGTAAAAAAAATTAACAAGAAAGTATATAGAGGTCCAAAACAAAATCCTTGTATTATGTATAATCATCATAGAAAAGGATCTTCTGTCTATTTTAAGCATTACAATAAAGGAAAAGGTGCTCTTTTTATTTCCCGTGGTTTTGATGATCGTTCAAGATGTAAAAACCATTATGAATATATAAATATAGCTGTTATTACTAAAGATAAAACTGGCCACGTTATTGCAAGAGATACTGTTTCTAAGGATGGTTGGATGGGTATTCATATAGGTACAGCTTTTGAATATTCAAAAAATAAATGGTGGAGTGATAATGCGGATAGGAGTAATTTTCTCTTTTTTTCTCGGTCTTTTATAAATGGTGGTCCTTTAGGATCTGCACTTCGTAAGCACTATCATGGAATTCAGGAAGATCATAAAGTACACTTAGAGTTTAGATTGCATGTGAAGAGTCAAAAGCCTCGGTATATATTGACGCGTGGAGGACGACATAAGCACTATCTAAAAGTTAATCATCACTCCCATTATAGAAGTTTAGTGTTCACACCTATTGAAACTAAAGCTTTCAGTGTTATGGGTGGATATTATAGTGATTTTGATGAGTTTTCGGATAAAAATGTACGTAAGTATACTTCTACTATTAGTCGTAATATCCTGGATCGTGCTGTTAATTCTATATATAGTTTTTACATCAAAGAGGAAAAAGATAGAGAATTAGCAAAGTGGATGAAATCTTTTGTTTCAAGGCTTTTTGAAGCTCTTGATCTTGATCTTGATGAATACCCACAAATTATGGAGTAGGTATAAGATAAAATCGGCTAAGATAGTGTTTGTTTATCATGGAGATCGATATGACAAGTAGGTATGGTTACAATGAAGAGTTTAAGCATGATGTTGTCAACTTAAGTAAGGAGCATGGGGTCAAAAAAAGCGCTGCAAAGAAACTGGGGGTTTCTGCATCCTGTATAATATAGCTGGAGACATATATACCTTGACAGTAAAGCCCCTTTACCAATGGAGATAGTCCCAGCTACGCTGAATGTCTTAAAGAAAATAGTGTTCTTAAGAAAGAAGTAAGCATAGTCAACAATGTGGTTTCTAAGCTAAAAAAAACTGCAGCGATTTTATCGCAAAGCCATTTCGGAGGTATCAAATGATTAAAATGACAAAAGAGCAGCATCTGCGCGATTATCAATAACTTTTCCTTTTTGTATAAAGAAAGATCGTTCCTTTTGAGGGTTGTTGCTTGCTTTGGGTAAGGGGGATTTTACAGAGATAATAGCAATAGCTAAATTATTGAATTGAGACATAATGGATGGAATCTCTTTAGCAGAAGATTTTTTCGTGTCTTTTGGTTGGACATGCTGGCTTAAGTATTCTATGGAGTTTTCTATATGTTGATGATCCCGAATATAGCTTACCAGCTTTTCAATAGAGGCTTTTTCTTTTGTGAGTGAGGTAATGGCGTAGGATCTTCCTATACTCTTTTTTCTTGTGGTGGTGTTGGTTTGTTCAAATGTGACTTTGATGCATTGTTCACAGTCATAAAAGTTGGTTAATTTTTGATATTTTTTTGTGTTGAGATCAAACACTTGATACTTTTGTTTGATAATATAACCAAGCCTTTTTTCATAACTCTTGTATTCACCAATAGCATCTTTATCATCTAATTTACTCATTTTTTCAAATAATACCTTCTTTGAGCTATTGATATCAACAAAGATATAATCAGCTTTTTTGTCCCTAATCAGCTTAGCTGTGACATTTTGAGAGTACGAAGAATCCACGGTGATAACTTTGTTACGTGTATGAAGTTTGTTAATCAGATTCCTGGAATAGGATATTTCACTTCTTTTGTCAGGAAGTCTTTTTTGATCAAGAACAAGAAAAGTATTGTGCTGCAGTGCTGCAACTTGATGTGCTGGGTTTGTTTTAGTTACGCTGTTTGGATTCTTAGCTGTGGCACCAGTGATTTTTTGAGGTATTAATGGTGCTGAACGTGTTTCTGAATGTGGTTTCTTATCGAATGTAGCAATATGTTGATCTAGCTGGCTGAGATCCATCTCTAAAAGGAGATTATGCAGTGTTCCCACTGCTGGAGGGCGATATTGGTGAGTTTTTTTGCAAAAATGAGCTCCCATAATAGAAAGCTCTTTTTGAGAAAGTGTTAAGCCAAATTTTGCAATTCTCTTAGTTCCTTTGTGACCTGAGATGTAAGCTGTAGTAACCAAGGTGAGTATAAAAGGCATGGGATAACGCTTGCCTTGCTGGCTGCGATGATCTGGAAAAGAGCTGAAATAGTCAAAGAGTTTTTTGAGCTTTTGAAGAGAAAGCTTTTTGGGATCTGTGTTAGCAGTGCTTGTCTTGATTTCACTGCTTTTGGTGTTTTTACCATTATGACTAACTGTTGTAGCCGTGTTATCTTGGAGGTTAAGAGTATTTTTTGATGTATGTTTGTTTGTCTTACCTCTGGTTTTACGTTTGTTCATCGCGCCATTTCCTTGTGTAATTAGCATGTTCAATTTAGCAAAATGTGTATTAGCAAGTTATGGTTGTGACTTGACCCATGGTGTTGTCTTGGGTAATAAGTTTGCTATTTGTTTAGCTTTATATTCTTTACATTCCTCATATTCTTTATAAGATATTGCTATAAGTTTAGATATAAGTCCTTTTTATTCCGCTTTCTTTATGCGTGTTTCATATGTGTTGTTTTTTGTGAACTTGCTCTTGTTTCGATGTTTATTGTTATCTTATTACGCGTTTTTATCTGTTTGGTTTCTTGCTTAAGAATCTCAATGGTATAATTGGTTTAAGTATCTAAAACGAAAACTTTCATGGCTTACTATGAATCATTTTCACAGTATACCATACTTTTTGAAGAATGTAGTGGGAAATTTAGGACGAGCGACGAAATGTCATTGAGATAGATGTATTTTGGTGGATATAGAAATAAAGACCACCAAAATATAAAAATAATTCATAGCTTGATACATAAGCTTGATACATAAGCTTGATACATAAGCCGGATACATATAACAATACAAAAGAGAAGAGACATTTCTATTATATATGATCTTTTTCCATCCACCGTGAATGGATGGCATTACTTACATTCATGACTTGGGCAATAAGGGCAAGACGTACCCACATCCCATTTCTTTCTTGCTTCCAATAATGAGCTCTTGGATCATTATCTATCTTTGGATCAATTTCATGACGTCGAGGAAATGGATGCATGATGATGGTATGAGCCATGAGAGATTTGAGGTGTTCGTATTTGAGATGATAGCGACTTGTAACATCTAGAGATGGCGGAGAGTCTTGGCTATCGAGTTGCCATTCATCTTGTATACGTGTCATATAAATAGCATCTGCTTGCTCAATAGCTTCTAGAAAATGTTCTGTTTCTGCAAAAGTAATAGAAGATGCTTGGGATATTTCTGATCTGATATCTTCTTTGAGGGCAAACGCTTGAGGAGAAGAAAAGATCAGATGTACTTTGGGATAATGAGTGAGGAGCTTGCTTAATGATCTTACTGTACGACTACGCTTGAGATCACCAACAAGGCATATGGTTTTATTTTCAATGCCTCCCCTGTCTTTAAAGCCACGATGCAGAGTGTATAGATCGAGAAGAGATTGAGTGGGGTGTTGATCAGGCCCTGAACCGGCATTGATAATAGGAACAGATCGTGGTGTGGTATCAAGAAGTTTGGCAATTTTTTCACATAACTTTGCTACAGGGGAACGCATAATGATCATGTCTACATAGCTTGAAAATGTACGTATAGCATCTTCTATAGCTTCACCTTTGGCCTCTGAGGATGTGGAAGGATTGCGAATTTCTGAACAGTTCATCCCTAGATACTGACATGCTGATTGAAAAGATAAAAACGTTCTTGTGGATGGCTGAACAAAATAGAGCATGGCTCTTTTGTGAGATAGCAGATTTTGTAGAAAATTCACATGTTTTCTCTGCTTAGCTAGATCGCGTACTTGATCAGAAAGTGTAAACAGAGATTCCATATCCTGGCGCGAAAATTGGTCAGCATGAAGAACATGCTTTTTATACGAAGGATGATCAGTCATGATAAAGGATTTCCGGTGTGTTTTGATAGGAAGAATGCATAGACACATGGCCTATTTCCACAATGGGTTGAGTGAGATCTTTGAGAGCCTGTTCAAAAGAGGTTCGTTGATCTTTAGCCACGGCTAAAATCATGCCACAGCCTAGGTTGAAGATATCGCGAAAATCCTGCCAAGGACTACAACCATATTCTTCGATAAACGTTTTCATAGAACTGTTGAGTGGAAGTTGTGAGTAGTTTACATGAGCTTGTGATGAAGGTGGTAAGATCCGTTTGAGGTTAGCTGTGATACCTCCTCCGGTGATATGAGCACAGCCATGTAAGGCCTCAACACCTATTTGAGAGACTAAGTATGGAATCTCAGGGTAGAGGTGAGTGGGACGTAACAGATCTTTAATGGTTTGAGGAGATGGAGGAGTAGCAGCTTTGTCTAACCATGAGCGAATCAGCGAAAAGCCGTTGGAATGAAAGCCTGAAGAAGGCAAACAGTAGAGGATATCGTCATCTTTAAGACGGCTAGATCCAAGGATGTGGTCCTTATCTACCATACCAAACATAAAGCCTGCTAAATCAAAGTGATTATTTTTATACAATCCAGGCAATTGGGCGGTTTCACCTCCCATAAGGGAGCACTCAATGGCTTGTAAGGCTGTTTGAATTCCTGAGAGAATACGTTTGAATTGTGTTTGAGAAAGCGAACCTGTTGCATAGTAGTCCAGAAAACCTAAAGCTCTTGCACCAATGGTAAATAAATCATTGGCACACATAGCCACTAAATCCTGACCTATGCCATCGAGTTGGTCGTGCTCTAGGGCAAGCAGGATTTTGGTACCTACCCCATCGGTTGTGGTCACAAGGAGAGGTTTTTGAAATTGATGAAAATGTGGTTCATAAATAGCAGCAAAACCACCTAATCCTGAAAGAGGTTTGCCTAAGGAAGGAAGAGAGGGTAGTGGGCTATTTGTTGTCTTTTTTTGATGATTCTCTTTTTCTAACCAATCCACCAATATGGATGCTTTTTTGTCATCCACTCCCACAGCTTTATAATCGTTGGCTTCGTGCTGAGACTCATTGTAAGAAGGTTTGTCTATCATGGTAAATCAACTAAAGAATAATGATGAAAAGACATAAAGCGATTTTTTTATGCATACTCTCATGCTTAGCTATCATAAGGGAGTGATGAATGATGAGCAATGATTTTTAGAGAGTGGTTATGCTGGTTTTCGCTAGGGTGAGGGTCGATGTTGTAGACAAAAGTAAATTCAGCTGTGGTGATAGATTCGTCTTGTTGTATAAAGTTATAGGTGCCCATAGATACAGCATATAGCTCATTGCAATAGTGGGATGATTGAGTAAAATGAACGCCTTTCCAGGCTTTCCAAGCAAAACCAGCATCACTTTCGTTATCTATGAAATAATTCACAAGATCTTCGAATGTGGTGCGTATATTGTGAGGAGCCTTAGCTAAAGTTGGCTTAAACAGTATCTTATCAGAATGGTAAAGTTGGGAGAGCTTGTTTTGAGCATGTAACTTGAGTGAGGCAGAAGACATGCGGTGTGCTTGGTTGTTGGTGATGTCTTGACAACACTTAGAGAGATCTAGCAGCATGTTCGTCCAGCTCTCTTGATGTTTTTTAACATCTTGTTGATGAATCATAAACATTGTAATGTGTGTTGTTTTTGGAAGGCTAACCGTGGAAGTGGATAGATAATGAATAAACTCAGACAATAACATAACTGGGTGGAAAGATAGAGATTCTGACCTGCGGTGAGTTTTTCCACAATGGTTTGTGGGTAACATCATACTGTCTTAAGCCACTCGGCCAACTCTTTTTAACTTAACTTAAAGCTTAATATGTTCATATGCTTGCATGTGTTTGCTCTTGGTTCTTGTTTACTGCTCACTTGTTTACTGCTCACTGCTCACACTTTCACTCATGCTTTGTAGATCGATTAATGTAGATTTTCATGGCGGTTAGCATTGGATCTTTCTTAGTTGCTCGTTTACAGCGTTGATTAAACGGATTCTTTTTTTGCCATCTTAACCTCTGTAAAAAATACATGTGATCTTTGTGGGTTGAATGTGAGATTCTCACTGTTTTTCTTGGCTAACCTCAACCTTGGCTAACCTCAGCTTAGCCCAAAATCAGTGTTACATAAAGTTTTGTGAGAGTCTAGCAATACGATCTGTAAGAGGAGGATGCGTTGAGAAGATGCGTGCCAAAAGAGATGGCTTCTTATGACCACCGGATATTTTTAGCACGGCTGTTGCTGTATCACCGGAGGTTCGCATACCTCTCATGCCACCTTTATAGGCGAGGATCTCTAAGTGTTGCAGTTTTTTCAATGCTGCAACCATGGATTTTTTACCAGCTAACTGAGCTCCACCATGATCGGCTCGGTATTCTCTCTTGCGCGAATACCAGTTAGTGATAAGCATGCCGACAACGCACAGTAATATGTATATGATTATTTCAAGGACAAAGCTCAGAAGACCATAATTTTTAGCGCCTTTGCTGCCTCTTGAGAGCATAGTGATGATGAATGCGGTAATGATTTTGCTAAAGAAGAGAGCAAAACTATTGACGATACCTTGTAATAAGGTCATGGTGATCATATCGCCATTGGCAATATGAGCGACTTCATGTGCTAAAACTCCATCAACTTCTTCTCGATTGAGTTGTTGCATCAAAGCTGAAGAGACAGCCACAAGAGAACTGTTTTTTGATCGGCCTGTTGCAAAAGCATTGGGAATTTGGCTTGCATAGATACCCACTTGTGGCATCTTTTTGATACCAGCCCTGCCTGCATAGGAATATATTTTTTGTAGTAGGTATCTCTCTTTTGGCTTAGAGGTGTTGTGATCAATGACTTTGATTCTATAAATACGTTTCATAAACCATCTTGAACAAAGGAGGGATATGAAAGCACCTAAAAAACCTGCAATCACAGAGACTATAAATTGTATTAAAAGGTAGTAATTAACAAAAATTCGAGTGAATTCTTGATCGGGACCGGGAAACAATAGGTAGACTACAGCAAAAGATATACCACAGAGAACTATTGTAATGCCTAGAGTTACGGCCATCATGAGTGATAATCTCTTCATAAGCATAATACGTCTCGCTTCTAATTATGTAATGGACTGTGTGACTGTTTTGATATGTTAGTGCGTCAGTGTTTAAGAAGGCACATCCAAACATCACTGGCTGTTATGGTAATGACGTAACCTAATCATCATCATCACAAATGAACGGATCTCTCTTCGGATCATTAAGGGTTACGTTTAATGTAACCCCTAAATTTTAAGAGTCTGTTTGATTGCTGATGATATCTTGAAGACACTTAGAGAGATCTGGCAGTTTTTTTCCAGCTCTCTTGGTGTTTTTGTTATTTTTGGTAGGCTAATCGTGGTGGGAGGGGATAGATAGTGAATCCACTGAGACAATAAAATAACTGGCGGAGAGAGAGGGATTCGAACCCCCGGTGAGTTTCCCCACAATGGTTTTCAAGACCACCGCCTTAAGCCACTCGGCCATCTCTCCTTAATCTGCTCATATACGCTGCTCATATATGCTGCTCATATGTGTTCGTTCTCTTGATTATTTTGCTCATTGCTCATATTTTTTACTCATACTTTTAGATCGATAAATGTAGGTTTTTATGGCAGTTAGGATTGGAACTTTTTTAGCTGCTCGTTTACAGCCTTGATTAAACGGATTTGTTTTTCAAGAGCACGATTTTCCTTAAGAATCTCATCATAGCTACGATTTTCTTCATCTGTTGAGGTTTGAAAATCTTGGTAAAAACGCCTCCATCTATATAAACAAGACACAGAAACCCCTAAGCTTTTTGCAGTGGTTTTGACTCCATGTTTCGTGCTTAAGAGGATAGCATTACGTTTAAACTCTTCACTGTAATCTTTTCTTTTTGTCATATCAATCTTTTTGTACAAAACATATACCATCTTTGTGGGTGGAATACGAGATTCTCAGGATTTTTTTGGATAGCTTCAGCTTAGCCCAAAATCAGTGTTACATAAAGTTTTGCGAGAGTCTAGCAATACGATCTGTAAGAGGAGGATGAGTGGAGAAGATTTTGGTAAAAAGAGACACCTTTCTATGACCACCGGATATTTTTAGCGAGGCTGTTGCTGTATCACTGGAGGTTTGCATGCCCTGTTGTCTCATCCCATTGTTATAGGCGAGGATCTCTAAGTGTTGCAGTTTTTTCAATGCTGAAACCATGGATTTTTTACCAGCTAACTGAGCTCCACCATGATCGGCTCGGAATTCTCTTTTGCGTGAATACCAGTTAGTGATCGCCATGCCGACAACGCACAATAGTATGTAGACTACCATTTCAATGACAAAGCTTATACGAGGGTCATATTTAGTCTCTTTGTCGGATCCTGAGATGGCACTGGCGATGGCTATGGAAATGATTTTGCTAAAGAAGAGAACAAAGCTATTCACGATACCTTGTAATAAGGTCATAGTGACCATATCACCATTGGCAATATGAGCGACTTCATGTGCTAAAACTCCATCGACTTCTTCTCGGTTGAGTTGTTGCATCAAAGCTGAAGAGACAGCCACAAGAGACTTGTTTTTTGATGGGCCTGTTGCAAAAGCATTGGGACTATTATCTGCATAGATGCCTACTTCTGGCATCTTTTTGATACCAGCTGTGGCTGCATAGGTATATACTTTTTGCAGTATGTATCTTTCGTCAGGGTTTGAGGTATTGTGATTAATGATTTTGATTCTATAAAAACGTTTAATAAACCATTTTGAACAAAGGAGGGTAATAAAAGCACCCGCAAAACCCCAAATCAGACAGTATGTAAATAGCCTTAAAAGGTCGTTATTAAAATATTTCATAGCGACTTCGGTGGAAAATAATTGGCCTACTATGGCATAAGACATAGAAGAAAGGACAATGGAAACACCTAGAGATACGGCAAGCATGAGTAATGATCTCATAAACATAATAGTTTCTCGCTTCTAATAAGTGTGTAATGGACTGTGTGACTGTTTTGATGTGCTAGTGTTTCTGTCAGTATTCAAGAAGGCAAAAGCGCAATACATCAACATCACTGGCTGTTATAGTATTGACTTAACTTAATGATTATAATGACAATTGATAGATCTCTTTTCGCGAATCATTGGGGGTTCGTTTAATATTACTCACAAACTTCAAGAGATTGCTTTAAAGCTAATATTGGTTAACTCTTTAGTCAACCTTTTAGTGAGTCACTTAGCTAATCACGGTACGTGTTACAACAACATGGGTTCTGATTTTTTTGTCGATATAAGTTAGGTCGTATAATCCAGGTATTTCACTTGAGATAATATACCCCTTTATTATACCTCTCATCTTTTTGTTTCTGGTTTCATTGATCACTAGGATGTAAGAAAGTCTTTGACGACTTCTCTTTCATTGAGCAAGTCTTGTTCTGTGTGTCGGATTTTGTCTTTAAGTGCTGAGGAATGCGCAAGGCCAGGATAAATAGAGTGGTTGCCTGCATGGTCGAATTGAAGAGGAAACGAAAAGACCAGACCCGATGCAATATCATAGGGGTTGTTATCTGATAGTACAGCTGCAGAAAAGACATCATCGGCAGGGGTGATGGCGGTGGCTGCCTTGAGGTGATGGATGCAGGCAGAAGCAGCTGATGCTGCTGAGGATTTTCCACGAGCTTGAATGATTTGAGCACCTCTTTCTTGAACGGTTGACATAAACGTCTTATTGAGCCATGTCTCATCTTGAATCATCTCACGGAGAGGCTTGCCGTTGATAAGAGTATTTTCATAATCAGGTACCATGGTGTTGGAGTGATTGCCCCATATAGCAAGTTTTCGGACATCTTTAACAGAGCAACCAGCTTTGTCAGCCAATTGATATTTGGCACGAGTTTCATCCAGCGCTGTCATGGCATAAAAGCGTGAAGAGGGAATGTCTTGAGCATGTGAGAGTGCAATAAGAGCATTGGTGTTGCAAGGATTTCCCACAACTACGCAACGAATACTGGTATCAGCTTTGAGCAATGCTTTGCCTTGATCCACAAAAATGGGTGCGTTGATGCTGATAAGTTCTTTACGTAGCATGCCTGCGCGTCGAGGTGAAGAACCGACAAGTAATGCCCAATGAACTCCTTCAAATCCTGCTGTGGGGTTATCAAATATTTCCACTGCATGAAGAGATTCAAAAGCGCAGTCATGTAGCTCCATAGCAACGCCTTCAGCAGCTTGAATAGCTTGAGGAAGTTCTATGAGATGGAGTATTACGGGTGTGTCTTTTCCAAAAACCTCTCCTGAGGCTAAGCGAAATAAAAGACTGTAACCAATCTGACCAGCTGCTCCTGTTACAGCAATGCGGATAGGCTTATTCACGGGCGTGTTCCTTATATGAAATATGAATATGAGATATGGTGTCGATCTGAAGTAAGGGTCAATGTTATGTGTTACAGCCTGTATTATAAAGTGACGATTGTATTTTATATCTTGTTTTCATGTTCAAAAGTTCGTATGCATGTCATAGGACACGCATAATCATGCTTAGTTATGGCCATAGCTTCTCATAACTTACACAACATAAACAACTTTAGTTAGCCGGTAGCTTAGAGTCTGGTCGGTATTTGCTTGGATGCATGAACAAGTTAGTGCCAACCATATCAGTAAATATAGCTTACAAGCTTGAGGCTATTCTTCGTTCTAGTCTTGAGGCTATTCTTCGTGGCTAGTCTTGAGGCTAGGTCATTGTTTTATTAGCATGACAACTAAAAAGGCAAATTAGCAATAGTCGAGTTAGTTGATGCGGTGTTGGGTGTTGTTGGTGGTGCATCATCAGTGCCTTCGTCATCTTGGATGACAGGAAGTTTTTCAGTAGCTTGCGCTGCTGGATTGTTCACTGGATTTGATCTGTAGTTTGGATTTTGAGGAACAGCTGCAGTGTTGGTGTTTTGAGGTGACGCTGCCATAGGGAAGCCACCGCCGTTATCGTTTTCTGGAGAATAAGACGTATCAGATGCAGTGCTATAACCTGCGTTTGTGTTTGTGTTTGCATTTACATTTGTATTTGTATTTGTCGTTTGATAGTGAGGTGTGCTTTGGGGCAGGTATTGAAGATTGTTAGCTACAATTTCAGTAGAATAGCGTTTCTGACCGTTTTGATCTTCCCAAGAACGTGTTTGTAAGCGTCCTTCGACAAATAGCCCACGTCCTTTGGTGAGATATTTAGATGCATTTTCGGCAAGATGACTCCACACCACCACACGATGCCATTCAGTGAATTCTTGTCGTTCTCCACTGGTGTTCTTTCGGTAATCTTTTGTGGCTACACTGAGTGTACATACAGGGGTATGATTTTGTGTGTAACGAAGTTCGGGATCCTTACCAAGACGCCCCATGATGATGACTTTGTTCATGTATGCCATGTTGTTTTCCTTGCTTGAATGGTTCTTATACTGTGATGCAATAACTGTGATGCAATAAAATATTGACTTGTCTATATATTGGCTAGGCCCTAGGCGCAAGTAAGTAGGTAATCCTACAAACGACTTTGCTTGTATTTGAGAGCTTACTATGGCTGCTAGTTAACTTCCACACTTATCATTCGTTGCTTGTCGTTCGTTGCTTGTCGTTCGTTGCTTCGTTTCTTACTCTTACTTATCATGATTTATCATCACTTACTATGACTTATCACGACTTGTTTGTGTAGACGGTATGTTGTTCTTGTTCTTCTTGTCCTTCGTCTGTTGTCTATGATTTATCCTATCTTCTTTGTTCTTTGCTATTGTTTTTTGGTTAATTTTACAGCTTCTTCACAGCTTGTAATAGAGAGACTGTACAATGTGAGTCAAGTTATACTACAGCTATCAGTTGCTGCAAGGCATAATCCTATGTGGTTTTTTGTCTTTAGTAGTTAGTCCCTAGCAGCTAGTCTCTAGCTTTTAGCCTTGCATAGTTAGAGACTTTCAAAAGTATACAGACTTACTGAAAAGACTAAGGCGATATACTAATGATCATTATAGTTGCATCATGGTTGCTTTCTGGCAAGGCAAAAAGAGAGAAGATGATTCTTATTTGTTCTTCTGTTCTTCATCTCCTCTAGATAGGACTGATAACAACTCATATGAGGATTATCAAGAGGTGCAGAGTTTTTCAACATTTTTTTTATCCTTCTTTCTTCTTTCATCATCATTAAGTCTCATTTTTTATTTTGATTCAATCACATATTTTTTATGGAATGTGAAATATCTCTGCATTTCACAGATGTTTTGCCTTTCATGTGTGTTTTTTTTGTTTTGTTTTTTGGGTATTTTGTATGAAATATTTACTTTTACATGTATTCATGATGATCATATAGTTGCTTAGTTGCTGTGTTATAGCTATCAGCTTCTATGCTTCTTGATGTAATGTATCAGGTGTTCATAGTGAGTCATGAATGCTAGGGCAGATCTGGAGAATCTTGTCCTTGTGATCCTGATCAGTTCAGGAAGTTAAGCTTTTTTCAAAGGGCCTTTCAAAATTCTTGCACAAGAGTTTGATTGTACATACAATCAGGCCATGGTAGGAAGCATGTGGCAGATGTTGGGCTGTGTGTTTAAGGGTTGGATATGGTTTTGAGATCAAAAATTCACCATAACGTAAATAGCTAAGAATCAACTTAAAGAACAGCTACCAAGCTCCAGGTGTCTTTTTAACGTAGTAACAACAGGTATACATAAAAAATAGGTTGTGATGTCATGTGGTGGCAGTATATGAAGAATACAGATGAAGACATAAAAACCATAAAAACAGAGAACACAATAAACAGAGCAAGTCCAAAGAATAGGGGTTTTGGCTGCTGTGGACTAAGGTATGTGGGATGTGTCTTGATGGGTTGGATTACAGTTATGGCTATGATTGTGGTTGCGGCTTGTCGAGAATCGGAGGTGTTTGAGCCTATTGGTGATAAGGTAGTCTATCCCAGTGCCATGGTGAGTGATGGTGATTATTTTTATGTTGTGAATTCTGATTTAGAGCGCCAGTACAATGCAGGATCTGTGATGGTGCTTGATAAGAATGGTGAAAAGCGCGGTGTTATCACAACACCGCGTCTTGGTCGTTTTGCTGTGGTGCGTGGCAAAATTTTACTTGTGGGACATGGTCAGACAGATCAATACACAAAGCCTCCACAACTGAGAGCTTATGATATCAGTGATCCCGATAATATTCGCTTTCTATCTTCATCTACCTTGGAGTGCATTCCTATTAATGCTGTAGCTCGAAAGGATTATCCTTACTTTGCTGTGAGCTGTATGAACGGGAAGTTGTATGTAGGTGAGTGGTCATCTGATGCTGCTAGCAAAGCATCTTCTCCTTTTACATTGTCTTTAGTGAGGGATTATGGGCCTCATCCTCGTAGGGCTTTGCATATAGATACCCAAAAAGGATTGATCTATGCTTTTCCCACAGATGCTGATCAAGTGCGTTTAGAAGATATCGTGCTTGGGGATTATCAGAGTAAAGCAGGCAATGGTACTGTTGAATATCCTGATAAATGGGAAAATATTGTTAATTTAACAGGGCCAGAAAAGCGTGATTTGATCAGACAATTTCAGTATGCCATTTATCCCATAGAAAGCGAAAAGCAGCGTGGATTTCCTTATGCTTCAGCAGCAAGTGATGAGGTGGCAAAAGAAGTTAAGTGGTTGTATTTTAATGATGATTCTTCGCTAAGAGGTAGAGATAAACATTATCGAACCAATTTTTGGCAAGCACTACCGGATCCTAAGAGCAAAGATGCCTTTTATATTTCTAAGCGAAGTTTTCAAAGTCGAGATAATCTTTCTGTGGGCAATGCGGTCTATCGTTTTCGTTTTAAAAGCTCTCCATTAAAACCTCTTAAAGATGGAGGTAAGGATCCTTTAACAAGTGATGTTTTGCAGGTGGAGCGTGTTTGGGGGCATGATCCTAGAGGATCTGTGGTGTCTTCAAAGGTGAAGTCCAATGTGGAATTTGATGATTCTGCCGCTTTGATGAATCGCGATATTCGTTTTACGGGTAACTTTGATGTTGGTACTTTGGGCACATCATCTGATGTGCCTCATTATCTTGTGGTCAATGATTTTCGTAATGCGGTTTATTTCAAGAGTTCTTCTTATGCGCTTTCTTTGAAGTCACTTGCCGCTAAGGCATCTTCACCTGCTCAAAAAGATGCCTTTTTGTATTTTTCCACAGAGAGATCTCAGAGTTTTTTCTCATTAGCTTCTTTAGGATCTCGTGTGATGGCTGGTGCGTTTTTCTCCGATAGTCTGACATTGTTTGATGTGGCAGAGGACTTATCTTTAAATCCTATTAAACGCATCCGGTAAGCCAAGTATGTATCTTCGCAAAATTATTGCTTGTGGTTTTAAGTCTTTTGCGGACAAAGTCACTTTGCGTTTTGACAAAGATCATATTACAGGGGTGATTGGTCCTAATGGTTCGGGAAAGAGCAATATCATCGATTCTGTAAGATGGGTGATGGGAGAGCAAAGTGCCAAGACTTTACGTGGAGAAAAAAGTACAGATCTGATTTTTTCAGGATCTTCTCAAAGGCGTTCTTTGGGAATGGCAGAGGTTTCTCTGGTATTTGATAACAGTGAATTTTCTCCGTTTTGTCCTCAAGAGTATCGTCATGAAAATGAAATCATCTTAACACGTCGGGTTTATCGTGATGGTAGCAGAGAGGTGTCCATCAATGGTCGGGTGTGTCGTCTTAAAGATCTGATGGATTTTTTTCAAACAGCTGGTATGGGATCTCGGGGATATGCCATTATTCAGCAGGGACAAATTGGTGATATCCTTAAAGCTAAACCTCAAGAGTTACGTGAAACTATTGAAGAAATTGCTGGTGTTTTAACGTTTAAGGTTAAAATAGCTGAGTCTCAAAAAAAGCTCGATAAAACTCAAGATAATTTGGCCAGAGTGGATGATTTGATTCTTGAGGTGGTCCGTCAAAAAAACTTACTGGCTCAGCAAGCAGAGGCTTGCAAGGTGCATGAGCGTATCAGTTCATCCATTGATATTCTTGAACGTCAGCTGTTAGCTCATCGTCTTCGAGAGGCTGTGGCTGGTAAAGAGTCGTCCACAGCAGAACAAGAGTCTTTGGATATTCAACTCAAAGAACTTTCTGACAAGAGTGCTGCATTATCGCAGCAACGTTCGACTTTAAAATTGGAGCACAATGATCTGAGCGCTCAGTTGCTAGAGTTGCGAGAGGGTATCACTCTTCTTCGTGAGAGTCTTGCTGCTAAGGAGGTTTCTTTAAAAAATTTGCATACTCTTGCTGAAAAAAGCAATTACCGTATCAGTGAGTATACAGCTTCTTTAAAGCTTGATAGGGAGGCTTTGAATAACTACAAAGAAAAGCTGGCTGCAGAGTCGCTTGATTATGCGCATATGTGTAAGCAAAGAGATGAAGAAAAAAGGCGTTCTTTGCAGTGTGCTCAAAGGTATAGAGAATCTGCAGAGCAATGGAAATCTTTTCAGAGTACCTTTCAGAAACTTAAAGAGCAAAAAGAGGCTGTGGCTAAAAAACTGTTTGCTGCAGAGCTATCATTGAAGGCTTTGGGTGAGCGTAAACAGCACATCGTTTTGGAGCTCTCTAGTGCTAAAGAGGCCAGAGAGGCAAGTGAGGCGTTGGTGCGCAAACAGCACATTGATCAGCAAGCTTATTCGTTGCGAGTGGAGCGTTTGAGTGGTTTGCGTAAGGAAGCGGCAGTCAAGCTTAAAGAGTTGAAAGGGCAATCACAGAAGCTAGCTGCATCTTTAGAGGATCTTCGTGATGAAACGGTTACGTTGCAATGCCAAAAGGCTTCTTTGGAATCAAAAAAGCAGCTATATGCTTCATGGCTTAAAGAAGACGCAGCTGATCATCTTCCTCTTAAAGAAGCTTTTAAGCAGCACCAAGAAGGGAATAAAGAAGCAGCCATGGGAGTGTTCTTGGCTGATTATGTGTTTTTAAAGCCAGCATTTAAAGAGCTTTCTGAAGCTTTGAGTTATTCGTTATCACGTTGGTTAGAGCATGTCTCTTATCCTGTAAGAGAGAGGTTTATTGAGGGTAGTGATCGCGATCTTGTGTCTTTTTGTGCTGTTATTGAGAAGTTGCAGCAAGCTAGTCAAAAACAGCCATGGTCTGGTGGTGATATTTATGCATCTTTTGGCTTACCAAATGTGGCAGAGCAGCACACCATCTCTGAGCCTTGTATGGAAGTGGGTGCAGAGGATGTAGAGAGTGTAGAGGATGTAGAGAATAATCATTTTGTCTCTTTTTATCCTCAGTATGTGGGGCTTAAAGATGAAACCTTAGCTGAGAGTTTGAAGAAGATATATTTTTTCTCTGGTAACCTTGCAGATCTTCGTTGTGAAATGCTCTTAGACAAGGTGGTGATATTGCCATCGGGCTTGGTATTAGCAGGAAGTACTCACCGGGTGAGTGCGGTATGGTATAAGCGTTCTTCTCGGTCGTATTTGAGCAGCAAACGTGACCTTGAAGATACTGAGGATGCTTTGTTGAAAGTGATGGAGGTGCTTAGGATACATGCTGAGCGTGAGGCTGTATTGCAGAAAGACTTTCAAGTTTGTAGAGAGGAGATTCAGCAGGCAGAGGCCGCTTGTGACAAGGTTGATAAGGCTTATCAAAGTGAGTTAGTGACATTTCATTCGTTTGAGCGTGAGTTGGAATTATCTCATCAAGCTAGCAAGGAGCATGCTTCTCTTGCTAGCAAACATAGCCGTACTCTTGAGGATATGAAGGTTCAGGAGAGTACTGCTTTGGAAAATATCCAAAAATGGCAGCAGGATTTAGCTGTTATGGAAGAGGATTTAAAAAGCTGTGATAATGAGGGCGAGAGCCTCCAGAATCGTTTGAGAGAAGATCGTGATCAAGATCAGGCAGCTCAATTGGCTTATGCTGCTAGTGGATCTAAGGTGGATGTTTTAAAGAAGAATATTGCGCAGTTTGAAGAATATATCCTTACTTTGGAAAAAGGGCTTCAAGAAAAGCAGGATGCTTTGGCTCGGGATAGACAAGATAAGGAAAGTAATGTTGAAGTACGTGCTCAGTTGCAAAGTGATATGGCTGGTTTATTGAGTGATAGGGCAGAAGAAGAAAAGAAGTTGCATCAAGTGGAATCGGTGCTTTCTCAAGTAGGCCAAAGACTATCAGCTGTGGAAACAACGTTGAGTGATTTAGAAAAGCGGTGTATTGGTTTGAGGGCATCTTATCAAAAAGCTCAGTTAACAGCGCAGCGTTGTCAGGAGCAGCTAGCAGAATATGAAGCTACTTGTGAGAGTCAATATAATATATCGACTTTAGTGTTGCTTTCAGAAGTGGCTGAGATTTCTGAGGATAGTGCTAAGCTTGAGGCCAAATGGAAATCTTTAAAAGCGGAGTTATCAGCTCTTGGTGCTATGAATTTTATTGCTGCTTCAGAGCATGATGCTTTGCTTGAGCGGGAGATGTTTCTTGAGAAGCAAAAAACTGACCTTGAAAAATCTCTTGCTGTGATTAAAGAAACCATAGCTGAGGCTCAAAAGATGTCTGATGATAAATTCAGTCAGGTTTTTTCTATTCTCTCAGAGGAGTTCTCTCGTCTTTTCCCTATTTTGTTTCCTCAAGGATCTGCAGATCTTGTGCTGGATGATGGGGTAGCTGTAAAGGGTGAGTCTATTCGTAGCGGAGCACAACAGCATCCCAGCTCTGAAGTGACAGATTTAGCAGAAGATGAAGAGATGATGTCTGCAGAATCTTCTGCCAAGGATGATCAACCACCAGGAGTTAAGATCATGGTACAGCTTCCTGGTAAAAAACGTCAGCCTTTAGCTTTGTTTTCTGGTGGAGAAAAAGCTCTAACAGCTATTGCTTTAGTGATGGCTTTTCTTAAGACCAAGCCTACGCCTTTTTGTTTGTTAGATGAGGTGGATGCTCCATTGGATGAGGCTAATGTGGGACGTTACAATGATTTGCTTGCGGCTTTAAATCAGAAATTTCAATTCATTGTTGTCACTCATAACCGCAAGACTATGGAAGTTTTTGACAGACTTTATGGAGTGACTATGCAAGAGCCGGGTGTTTCTAAGTTGGTGAGTGTGGATTTAGAAAGTGCTTTACCTGCTCATTTGCAAAAAAGCACTTATGTGTCTTCTCCTTCGTTGTTAAGTCCCTAGTCAGGATATGAGTCAAGATATGAGTCAAGAAGATGAGTTAAGATGAATTAAGATATAGGGAGTGTGGTTGTAGTGGTGATTGGTATGATGGGAGATGGATGATGGGTGTTGAACGGTAGGTTGATGTGAATTGAGATTTTTTGTGCTTTTTTCCTTGACCGCAAAAATATGTTTTTCTATAGTAAATCTCTATTGGGTGTTCTTGCCCGCCATTGTTTATTCATTGACTTTGGTAGAAACGTCTTTACAGTCAGTGTGTTGCTTTAGCCGTGTGTTAGTTAGCCGTGTGTTAGAGTGTTTACTTTTGAGTAGCATAATCTTGTTGTGCTGATTTGTTTTGTGTTAGCTTGGTATAGCATGTGTTGTAAGGGCCTATAGCTCAGCTGGTAGAGCAGCACACTTTTAATGTGCGGGTCCCTGGTTCGAATCCAGGTGGGCTCACCGTACTCTTTAGTTTAATGACTCTGTATGATGCTTCTTGCTTTGTTTGAAAGTGTCCTGTTATGGAACGTATACCAGTATAGGAGGCATAACTGCAGATACTATCTCTAGCTCTCTAGCTCTTAAAAAAGCTCTTAAAAAAGCTCTTAAAAAAGCTCTTAAAAAAACTACTTGTAGGCTGTAGATACTGAAAAGCATTTGTAAGACAATGGATGACACAGATTACAAAATCCGATTACTCAATAATTCATAAGCATAGAAATGAAACTAAGAAAAACGAGAACTAAGAACTAACAAAGTTTGATATTGATATAGCAAAGTAAGTATGTCTTGGTTGGTTGTGGTGCTTGGGACATATAGGTACATAGATACATGAATAAGAGATACATGAATAAAAGAAGAAATAAGAAGAAATAAGATAAGTTCAGTTGAGTGATTTTTTCCTAGTGGTTCTTTTTTACATCTATTGGCTACGGCTAGTCTTAGATATGAGATATGAGATATGTTATAGTTACTTTGCTTATTGCTTAGCTCACTGTAATTGCTAGTGCGTGTAAGAGTGTAAGTAAAACTAACAACTGACGACCAACCATTGATTGGGCTCGACTTTATAGTTTATGTTAAGCAAGCCCACTATAAGCTGACATACAGGTGCAGCGACAGGCGCATTTACATATATACATATATAAAATCACTTAATAAGATAACCGTTAGTTAGAATCAGTTAAGTTAGATAAGTTATTCATCACGAGATAAAACCTCATAGTGCATTTAAAGAAAAGATGAGTGGTTGCTCATAGAGATAGAATCCATAAGTTGACTCATCGATTGTTTTTTAAACATTAGGTCCCCATCTTCTAGTCTGGTCCAGGATGCTGCCCTTTCACGGCCGCGACGGGGGTTCGAATCCCCCTGGGGACGCCATCACTGTTGTGTGTTTGATGGTAGAAGCAAGCCAGTAGCAGCGAGCCAGTAGCAGCGAGCCAGTAGCAGCGAGCCAGTAGCAGCGAGCCAAGAATTACCTCAAAACATGAACAGAGCTAAGAGCAAAAACAGAGGCAAAAAAAGGTTGTGTGCTTGAGGTCTATTGTGGGCTGCATTTTTTCATAGGCTTTCCTTCAAGATGTGCCATAGGAGTCCGATAGGTGTACTACACCAGCAAGCAGTAAGGAGAGTAGGCAGGCGTGCTCCAATACGGATAGCAGATAGCTGGTCAAAGTGATCAGTATAGACTTATTGTTTTTGTTGTTAGATCTACACAACTCGTTTTTGTCATAGTAAGTGAGTTATATATATAGATTATGGGTAGATTATACTGGTTAGCGGGCTCTTTATTGCCATCATATCTTTATGGATTTTCTTTAGAACAATTTTGAGATGATTTTAGAAAAAAATATTTTCTGTTGTCTATTTTTGTCAAAATAAGGTAGAGAGATAGGGAGCAAGATCGTATTTGTGAGATGTTGCTGATGATATATCCTCTTTTCTTCACTTTGATAGTGAGTCAAGATACGCGCATAGATATATCTCTACGTACTTATCTATCTATGCATGTATATGTATTTCAATAGGTATGTATTATAAACGAGAGCCTACCCAATCATTTCAAAACAAACTCGAAACACACATAAAGTAATGACCATGAAATTGAGTGATTATCAGATGAACAAAGAACTTTCTATTGCTCTTCGCTGTGTTGTTTTACCTACAAATGGCTCTGGTGGTTTTATGGAATGGTTCAGTGATTACAAGGATATGTATGCAGGAGTTGAGTGAAAAAGACTATTTGGCTATGAACAGTAATCGGGTGTCTATTAAACATGAATATGAAAAAAAGAAAGGTCGTGAAGTGTCGTTAGATCGATTCCTTTTTGCTTGTTACGATACTTCCCGTCAGTTAAAGGAAGTGGATCATCGTTATCAAGAACGTACGTTTTGGCCGGAACTAACAAGTGATGCTATCGAGGATTACAGCTTAGAAGATGCTGTGGAGAAGATGGTATCTTGGTATAAATCCGAGTATCCTGTTTTATCTCATAAGGGTAATATGGATATTGGTAAGATGGGCCTTGTGGCAAAGAACCTGGCTTATCTGGAAAAGGATTTTAAAACCTTAGTACGGCTGAAGAGTGGTGAATGTCTTGAGGATCATGTGTTGGATCATCATGATTTAGCTCCTCCTTGGACGTATCTTAAGCATCATCTTCTCGATAGATTTGCTCGAACGGGTGAGAAAATATGGGCATATTTCAATTGGGCTTATGGCATTAGTCCTCCTCAGGAAGTGGTGAATATTTCACAAATTCCTCCGGTGAGTCGTTTTCAGCATAATCAGAACTTTCGCAATCAACATGTTCAGAGTCAGTATATTCAAGAGCCTTCTTATCGTGGTGGTAAGCAACAGCGACGAGGTAGTTATAAGAGACATGGTTCATCAAATAAAAGTTCAGCAAATAAAAATGAAGTGAATGGCAATCAAAATCCTAACTACAAGCAGAATAATGCTATGGGTGGTGGTGGTCATAAGAAAAATGGCAAGAAAAATACAAAATCTGTTCAATTGGATAAGAAAAAAGAACAACAGGTGATTGTTCATGTGGATCAAGCTATTGCAAGCTTAAAAGAAGACAAGAAGCTTAAAGAAATTGTACTGGCTCCGCAAAATAGCTTTTACAGACGTATTCAGCATCAACATGTGGTGGATTGTGGTTTTGCTAGTTCTTCCACAGGTGATCATAAGAAGCGATCGGTGAAGGTCCTTCGTAAGGGATAATAATCTGAGTTTTGTGATGTGTCTCTATGATCTATGCTCTTGGATCATGTGTTTGCTTCTTTGGGCTATGCTTTTGGTTATGAGCTGTCCGCAGGCAGCGTCGATATCATCCCCTTTGGAAAAACGTATACTGACTTGATAGCCACTTTCTTTGAGGTATTTGCCAAAAAGGAATACGCTTGCTTTATCTGGTGTTTTGAAGCGGGTATTTTCGATGGGATTAAAGGTAAGTAAATTGATTTTGCAGCGAATAGGGCGCAATATTTCAGCCAGTCTTTGAGCATCTTGTGTGGTATCATTCACTCCTGCTATGAGGGTGTATTGGATAAAAAAGGTTTTCTTGTCTTGTTGTGATGTTTCTTTGAGGTAGTCAAGGAGCTTGCAAAGAGGAAATATACGTGAGACAGGCATAAGAGCAGCTCTTGATGTTTGTTGTGTGCTGTGAAGGCTGATGGCGTAGTTGATGTGAGGAAATTTTTGGTAAATAGCTTGTAAGCCTTCAAGATATCCTGAACTAGAGAGGGTGATGCGTCGTGGAGCGATGGCAATAGCCCAAGGATCAAGAAAAATATCTAAGGCTGCCATTACTCCTTTGAGATTTTGGCAAGGCTCTCCCATTCCCATAAAGACAATATTGCTGATAGTGGAGTTGGTGTGATCATGATGATATAGCCAGTCTTTGGCTATAAGCCACTGTTCGATGATTTCGTGACAGCTCAGATCTCGTTTCCATCCCATGCGTGCTGTAGCACAAAAGGTGCAACCAAGAGCACAGCCTACTTGTGAAGATACACATAGAGAAATCCGTGTTTTTTCTCTAAGAATAACAGCTTCTATAAGTTCATTATCTTTGAGTTGAATCATCAATTTGACACTTTTATCACAAGATGATGCCACAGCTTGTTTGAGTTTCGAAGATGCATGTGTGAAGGTGTTATCAAAGAGATCTCTATATTTTGCTGGAGTAGAAAGGCTGCCAGTGTCATAAATGTAGCCCATCAGTGAGCGGCTGTGTGAAGAGGAGAGATTCATGTGTGATAGCCAGTGGTGTATATCCTTTCTTGTGAGAGCGTATCTTGATAAGATGTTTGAGGTGATGGGATGTTTCATAAAGTAGAGGATCCATTGTTGGTGTTGGGTTTGTTTGTGAGTCTTGTGTATATCCAGTATATATCTAGCATATATCTAGCATATATATAAAGTAGCTTGTGAAAAAAGGTTATGACAACATGGTTTCCATACAGTTAGTATGTATGTTTATAGATATCATCTTTTCAAAGATCTGAGGTGATATGTTGTCGTAAATACTCTTATAATCATAGTTTTAATAGAAGTTATAAAAAACTATAATAAGAGCTATAAAAAGCTATAGGTGATCTGAGTGTGTTGAAGGTAGCAGCAGACAAGTAGGTAGGTAGCCACATAGCTGAGTAAAAAAACTGAGTAAAAAAACTGAGTAAAAAAAAGAAAAGACAAGAGAAAGAAGAAAATAGCAGGGGAGAAAAATATGGCTTTAGCAAAAAACAACACATCACAGCAGCAAGATCATCAGTTAGGTTTTCAAAAAGACATATCTTTGAATCCTGAGATAGAGGTTCATGCTGTAGGTGATGTGACATCACTCAAGAGTGTGGACGCGTATCTATTTGTGGGTGATAGTGATCCGTCTTCTTGGCAGGTAAGTCATTTATATACCCATAAGGTAGCCTCTTTGTATCAGTTGCGCTTTCAAAAAGTGTTATCTTCAAGTACACATTCAAGTACGAATAAGAGCGATGATGGTTATAAAGGTAAACTGACATCCTTTGAACATGAAGGGGTGTTATATATGGTTTTTCGATCAGACATGGTTGCATTGCTTGATCAGAAAAAAGCTATTTATCCAGAGCAGTGTATACTTGCTAAGATATCATCATCTATAAAAAATTTTGCTGCTAAAAAAGTAGCCATTGATGGATCTCGCTTGAGTTATCAAGCAGACTATTTAGGTTTTCCAGCATTGTGGCAGATTATGTTTCATTTGCAGGTGAATTTTTATCAGTTGCCATCATATAATAAAAAGGCAGAAGGTTCTATGGAAAGTCATAAGAACCTTGCTTTGTATTACATTCCACCTGTTAAAGAAAAATCCTTAAATTTTTCTTTTGAGCGTGGTATGGAGTCGTTTTGTGGTTTTGGGAAAGCATCTAATTTTATCCGTCATATGATGGTGGAACCTGCTAATCGTTTGACACCACGAAGCTTTGTGTCGTGTGTGAGGCGTGAAAGTGAGCGTTTAGGGCTTGCTGTCACATTTTATGATTATGCTGAGCTTAAAGATATGGGGGCTGGAGCTTTTTGTGCTGTGGCAGGAGCTCATGTGGATTCTGGTGCGGGCATTATCAAGGTGAGTTACACGCCTCAAAAAGATGAATCATCTCAGAATCAAGGTGGTATGCGTTTTCAGAATATAGTTTTTGTGGGCAAGGGCATCACCTTTGATAGTGGTGGGGTGAATGTTAAGCCGGCAAATTATATGCGAGGTATGAAAAACGACATGACAGGTGCGAGTGTCGCTTTTGCCATGGTGCGTTTGGCAAGTGAACAGAAATGGCCTGTGAAAGTGACGAGTTATTTAGCGGTTGCAGATAATCTCATATCAGCGAGTGCTTATAAGCCAGATGATGTGGTGACTTCATTATCTGGTTTGACCATTGAAATTGTTCACACTGATGCTGAGGGGAGGATGATCCTTGCTGATACATTGACCTTGGCTAGTGGCGAAAAGCCAGACTTATTGATGGATTTTGCCACTCTTACTGGATCGAGTGTAAGAGCGATTTCGCGGCGTTATAGTTCTGTTTTTACCAATCGCAGTGTTTGGCATCAGTCTCTTATAGATGCTGGACGGCAAATGGGAGAAAGAGTATGGCCTTTTCCTTTGGATGAAGATTTTGGAGAGTGTTTAAAATCATCGGTAGCTGATACCATGCAATGCAGTCCTTCTGTAGGTGTGGATCATATTGAGGCGGCGATGTTTTTACAAAAGTTTGTGGGTGATGGGATTCCGTGGGTGCATTTGGATTTGAGTAGTGCGCGTACCTATTCACCTATGGGTGCTTATGTGACTAAAGAGACAGGTTTTGCGCCTCGTTTTGTGAGTGATTTTATCCGTCGATTGCAGGTATCAAAGAAAGAAGACTTTTCGGATATGTCGTGATGTGTGAGTCGGTATGTGTAATTTGAGTATTTTAGCGAGATTTTACATGTTATTTATAAGGATATAACCATTGACTCCTGGTTCATATAATTCTCCCCGTCCTTCGAATGTGTTGCCTTCTCAAAGACCGAGAAGGTTTTTTCATAGTACGGATTTGCTTCCCACTGTTCCCCTTGAAGATCCTTTGGATCATGCTCGTTATGTGATGCAGAAAATTTATGGTTATTCTCAGTTAAGAGAGCATCAAAAAGAGGTGTTATCGTGTTTTTTGCAGGGCTCTGATACCCTTGCTATTTTACCCACCGGTGGTGGAAAAAGCATGTGTTATGTTCTTCCAGCAATGATGGGCCAGGGATTAGGGGTGGTGGTATCTCCTTTGATTGCTTTGATCCGAGATCAGGTGATACAGCTTAGAGGTGCTGGTGTTCCAGCTGCATCACTGGATAGCATGCAGTCTGTGGAACAGAAAAGTCAGGTGGTGCATGCCCTCAAAAAGGGGTGGGTGAAGTTATTGTATATTTCACCAGAACGCTTAGCTCGTCCCTTATTTCAATCATTTCTGGTAAGTTTGCAGGTCCGTTTTATTGCTGTGGATGAAGCCCATTGTGCTTCTGAGTGGGGAGCGGACTTTCGTCCTGAGTATCGTAAGTTAGGAGAGTATTTTGCTAAACTTCCTGCCTCCATTCCAAGACTAGCTCTTACAGCTACAGCAACGCAAAAAGTGCGGCGTGATATTATAGAATTTCTTGATTTGCGTTCTCCTAAGGAGATTATCAAAACTCCTATTCGCGATAATCTGGTGATTGGTACTCAAGAGTTACGGCGTAAGTCTAATCATGCTGCTAAGATTCTTGCTAGTTTGCAAAAAAAGAAACGCTCACTGAGTGATAACCAGGGGATTATCTATACTTTTTCAAGAAAAAAGACAGAGAAGTTAGCAGCTCATCTGGCAGATTGCTCGGTAGTGGCGGCTGCTTATCATGGTGGTATGAGTGGCCAAGATCGGGATAGAGTACAAAAAGCTTTTTTACAAGGAGAGCTTTCGGTGGTGGTGGCAACGAATGCTTTTGGTTTAGGAATCAATAAAAAAGATATTCGATTTGTCCATCATTATGGCTTACCTACGAGTTTAGAAAGTTACATGCAACAGATTGGCCGTGCAGGTAGAGATGGTAACCAAGCTGAATGCACTTTGTTTTTTACTTATGGAGATTATGCATCTCATAAGTTTCTACTAGAAAAGAATTATCCATCTGTTGAGCGTTTAACGGTGATGTATTCAAGTTTGGTAGAACTCACTGAGGCAGGTAAGAAAATGGTGTTATGTGAGTGGCGTTCTCATCTGAGTTCTGTTTTTTCAGAACAAGAATTTTCGCGGTGTTTAGAGATTCTTCATAAAGAAGGTGTTATCAGGTGCCTGGTGAATGGGTCTAGTTATGGGAGTCAGGGAATTTATGGCTGTTGGCCTGATGAAGCGGAGATATGTCTAGATAGCAGGGGTCATATGGACAATGTTTTGGCATTGTATCCGAAGTGGAAACAAGAAGCCATGCGACGACTGCAAGTGATGATGCAGTATGCAGAGGCTGGAAAACGTAGAGATGAGGTGGTGCGTAGGTATTTTGTTTCGAGTTAGTGGGAGTATCTTGTGCACATTGAAGTGAAAGTATTGGGATCGGGTACTTCCACTGGTGTGCCGGTGGTGGGGTGTGATTGTCAGGTATGTTTAAGTGATAGTTCTTATAATAAACGTTTACGTTCATCTATTCTGATATCACGACAGGACAACCAAGAGCATGTTATCGTTGATACATCACCGGATCTCCGTGCTCAATTGCTTTCTCAAGGGTGGGGTTCAGGTGAGACTTTGAAAAAAGTCCTCTACACTCATACTCATGCTGATCATAGTCATGGCTTTGATGATTTACGGGTATTTTGTTTTCGAGATAAAAAGCCCATCGATGTTTTTTTAAAACAAGCAGATAAAGAAGATCTTATGAAACGATTTTCTTATGCTTTTGAAGCCTCTTTATATTCGGGTGTTGTTCCTCAAATCCAATTTCATCATATTCAAGAAAATGCTTTTGCCTTGTGGCCGGATGTATGGGTAGAGCCATATTTTTTACCTCATGGTACGGTACAATCTACAGCATTTCGCTTAGGTCGTTTTGCTTATGCCACTGATTTTCAGAACTTTTCAGAAAAGCAAATCCGTGGTTGGCAAGGAAAGATAGATACGATGATAGCTAGTGGTGTTCATATGCGTTCACATCCTACTCACTCATCTATCCCTGAAACTCTTGCTTTATTTGATCGCCTTGAAGTAAGACGAGGTATTTTGACGCATTTATCTCATGAAGTGGATTATGTAACCATCTCTTCTCAATTGCCACCAGGCCGTGAGCTGGCCTTTGATGGCATGTGTTTGAGTGTGGATATTGGTGATGTGTCATTGCCGTAACCTGCATAACA
>JGIcombinedJ30088_10001139_pt1 | contig 28127 bp, 18 predicted proteins | sample PinacodermPK_FD_30088 | JGI IMG/M metagenome (IMG submission 30088)
GAAGATTTGCACCCCGGATTCTGGACACCCCCAACCCCTCACCGGTGGATTTACCACCCGTACCCCTTGGAACTACTCATCTAGTGCTGCGAGTATGGCTGCGCGATGTGGTGCCAGCAGCCGGACGCCAGCCTTCTTGGCGGTGTCGGAGAGTAGGTTGAGGAACGCTTGGCGGTCGCGGGTGACGGCACCGTCGGTTGTCTGGGCGAGAGTTCGGAGCAGACCGCGTATCTGGTCCTGCTGTTCACGGCCGGCTGCTATTTGGGTGTCGCGGGCCGGGCCGGGACGTTTCTTGCTCTTGGCGAGATTCTGGAACTTGGTCTGGTCTTCTATTCGGGCTATCCGTTCTGGGGTGGCGGCGAAGTTCAGGCGTAGCGGCCGTTTCACGGTCACTTCGCGGTGTCCGAAGTCGTCGTTGTCGAATATCTTGCTTACTGCGCGTGGTCTTGTGCGCGGCTGATGAGTGACAGGGTCCTCGTAGGTGAGGTCCCGGGTTTCTCCGTCCTCGAAGTTCCCGTGGATGCGGGTGAGCTGGTCTATCTGTTCGTCGGAGAGTTCCTTGCGTTTCTGGCCGAGGCTCTTGCGCATCTTGACGAAGAACTGCCGACCGTCGATGAGCTGCACCTTCCCCACCCGGTGGGGTTCTTTGCGGTTGGTGAGTATCCAGATGTAGGTTGCGATCGGGGTGTTGTAGAACATCTGGTCGGGTAACGCGACGATGGCCTCGATCCAGTCGTTCTCGATGATCCAGCGTCGTATGCGGTTCGCCCCGCGGCCAGCGCCCCCAGCGAACAGCGGTGAGCCGTTGAAGACGATGGCGATCCGGCTGCCGCCGGCGCCATGTCTGTCCGCGGGTTCCATCTTCGAGAGCATGTGCTGGAGGAACAGCAGCGATCCGTCTGTGACAGCCGGGAGGCCGGCCCCGAAGCGTCCGTCATAGCCGAGGGTCTTGTGCTCGTGTTCGATGAACTGTTTCTGCACCTTCCATTCCACACCGAACGGTGGATTCGCAAGCATGTAGTCGAAAGTCCACCGGCTGCCGTCGCTCCGGTACTTGTAGCCGTCCTCGACAAACGTGTCCCCCAAGATGATGCGTTCTGCATCGTCGCCCTTGATCAGCATGTCGGACTTGCAGACCGCCCATGACTCGGGGTTCCAGTCCTGGCCGAAGAGCAGCGGCTTCGACTCGCTGTTGTGTTCCCGCAGGTAGTCATCGGCTGCTGAGAGCATGCCACCGGTGCCGGCGGCCGGGTCGTAGATCTTCTTGATGGTGTACCCCTTGCCGAGGTCGGGTTCCGGCGACAGCAGCAGGCTGACCATGAGTCGGATAACTTCGCGGGGCGTGAAGTGATCCCCCGCTTCGTCCTTGGAGTGTTCCGCGCCGACCCGGATCAGTTCCTCGAAGACGTAGCCCATCTGGATATTGTCGACACGGTCCGGTGACAGATCGATGCTGGCGAACTGCCGGACAACTTCGTACAGGATGCCGCGTTCGTCCATACGGGCGATGTGTTCGCCCAGCCCGAACCTGTCCATGATGTCCCGAACGTTCGGGGAGAAGCCCCGTATGTAGGCGTGGAGGTTGTCGGCGATCATGTTCGGATCGTTGCGCAACTGCTCGAAGCCCAGCGGCGATGTGTTGTAGAACGGCACACCCGCTGCCTTCTCAAGGTGGTGTCGGCGGACGGTGTCTATTTGCTCGCTGTACTTCCCGTCGACTTCCAGGACAGCCGTCTTAGTGGGTGCCAGCACACAGTCGAAACGCCTCAGTACGGTGAGAGGCAGGATCACATCGCCGTACTCCTTGGGCTTGAACGGCCCTCGCAGCAGATTGCAGATACGCCATATGAACCCGGCGAGTTGGTGGTGCGTAGCGACATTCATACAGCGCTGGCCCTCATCGTCCCTGCTCTCCCTGCCGTCGACTTCGTGTAGGCATGATGGATCGTCGGGTTCGGGTGGTTTGCCAGGGTTTTTTCAAGTGGTTGGAGAACGGCAGGTGTCGTGAATCTGTCGTGGGTTCTTGCTTCTGCGAGGCATTGTCCGACGCTCCTTAGGGTGTCGTCGCTGCCGTCGAGTCGGGTGAGTGCGTTGGCGGTTTCTTTGTGCTCGGCTACTAGGGACTGAATGACGATGGAGTGGGCAGCGTCTCGAAGGTGCCTGTCTTGGTGGCATAGATAGCGGACTGCGAGTTCGGCGAGCGCGGAGTCAGGGGTACCGGCTATTCCTTCCGTTGGTCGAGTGCCGGATGTGGCCGGCTGCCAGGAAGCGTGGCTGTGATCGGTAAGCACATCGTGTTGGGCGAGGTCGAGCGTCTTTGCCATGCCGTCCAGATAGGTCCGTACTTCAGGCCAGGTTGCGGCCGCGGAGAGAGACGGGTCGAGCGCTGTGACGATGCTGTCGAGGCCCAAGACAAACCACGCAGCGGACCAGCGGTTGTTGATCACCCGGCGCGCGAGGTCCTGACATGCGGCTATGCGGGTTTCTTCGTTGCCCAATCGGACGGCTACGGCTGCTGCCCGTAGGCGGGTCCTATCGCGATGCCAGGTATCGCCGGTAGCGTTCTGGATAACGTCGGAGGCAAGACGCAATGCGGTGCTGTGGTCTCCGTTGCGTTCCGCCGCTTCGGCTGCCGAAGCCGCGACTTGATAGCTGCTCCAAGATCCATCGTTGAACGCGTCTATGAGGGTGGTGATCGAGTCGCTTGTCAGCGTTTGTTGATCCACCACTCGGGCCCACTCGAATAGCGATTCGCTGGCTTCGTCGCGTCGTAGGGAGACGATGTCGTCCACGGTGTGTGTGAGTGAGGCAACCCGATTAGCGGGGATCTCACGGCCGTCCGTCAGGACAAGCGGGATGTAGTCGCCAGAACGAGACGAAGAGTCGCCGCTGTCGTCCTCGTTGGGGTCGGGAGGAAGGCCGAGGCCTCTGCGCCAGGCAGCCTTGTTTGTAGGCGACGCATGAGTGTCGGTGCGTCTTGCCACGGCCTCCGCCAGCCCTGCTGCGCACGCTCGGTCTTCAACTGCGGTGGCTGCGGTGACTAAGGACTCGGCTAGGTCTGGGTAGGCCTTGTTCGCTGCGGGGGCTATTAGTTGGCCGGTAATGTCGGCTGCCAGTCTGATGGATTCGATACTGTCTAGGCAGGAATGCGCGGTCAGTGCTTGGACCAGCGCTGCTAGAGCGTCGAGATGATCGACTGTTTCATGTCGGACGAGGTATTCGAATAGGCGAACAGCGGCCATCGGATCGGCGGAGGCGAGTGCTGCGGGGAGGTTCGCGGCGGCGGAGCGGGAACCGTCTTCCGACATCTCCTTTGTCGCAGTGAGCAGGCGAGCTAGCCATGCAGCGTCGACCATGAAGCGGTCGCCGCCGGGGGCTGCAAGGGCCCGGCCCAGCCAGGCCACCCAAGCGTTGAACTGATGATCCTTGCGGTAGCCGACACCGAACGCCATTGGAACCAGCCTGAGTGCGAGGCGGCGGGCGGCCTCGACCTGCCCGTCGCGTGCGTAGCGGGCTACTAGGTCTGCTAGGTCCGTGAGCCTCGACTGCACGTCCCGGTTTGCTGCATCAGATTCCTGTGCCGCCAGTGCTTGCTGGTACCACGGGACACTTGCGCCAGCCGAGTGGAGTAGATGGCCGAGATGTGCCCGTAGCCAGGGTTGCCAGCGCTCGGAGTGTTCCTCGAATCGCCCTGCCAACAGGTCGGTGAGACGTTGCGGGAAGCCATCGCCGTACCTCTCGGCTACTTCGACGATGATTCGCATCAGTTCGGTTTCCATTTGAGGTACGCGGTAGAAGATCGGCTTCCCCTGTTGCCAGCCGGGTCGGACCACATCAAGTAGCTGAACCAACATCTTCCACACATCTTCCGGCGGGATTCTCCTGTCTGACATGGTTGCAGCGTCTAGCCAACCCAACCTTCGAAGAGCGTTATCAGTTCGGGACAGCAACTCGACAGCACGGGCCTCCAGATGGGCTGGAAGCCCAGTACCCACGCCGCTACCTGCCGCCGGGTCCTTCGGGGAAGGCAACTCGCCGAAGCGCTCGCTTTCCTGAGCATGAAGATGGCGCAGCCTCCAGTAGCGGAATCGGTATTCGAGGGTGTTGATCTCTCGGTCGTCCCTGAGAGCGTCAAGCGTCAATGCCTTGCCATAGGGGCTGTCGTCGAGGAGGCCCTCTGCCACGTCGGCCATCCCGTGGTAGCCGAGAGTCTCCGCAATCTCGAGTCTTGTGGAATGAAAGACCGATGCGCCCTGGCATGTTGCCCATAGCTGCTGGAGGCCAACGCGTCTGTCTTCATCGGTTGGGGCCAAGCGAAGCAACCCCGCCTGTGATTGGATTCGAAGGTCGATGACGGTAGCTAGTTCGTTTGCTGCCGCCTGGTCACCAGTTTCCCGTTCGGTGTCCTCCTCGGTCAGTTGCGCCGCATGCTCCCCAAGTTCCTTGTCGATCTCCGTGAGAGCCGATCTGTCTTCTCTCACCGATGTTGAGTGGAGGAGCGCTTCCATCATCCACCGATACCGACGCAGGCGCTCGGCTTCGTGGTACCAGTCATCCGCATCGCTCGGTAAGCGATCATCGAGGACGCTTCGGATGGTCGCGAGCAGAGTGGGAAGTGGTCGGTACAGAACGGCTCCCTGTGTCCAAGCTACTGCGGCATCATCCTCGTAGCCGCTGATGTGTCCACGTTCGGGGTCTACGAAACCGTGGTGTTCTACCCGGTCGAAAATCTCGCGGCCTGCGGGATGGCCGTCGGCGCCGAGTCTGGCTGCCAATCGATAGACCTGAGCAAGTGGGACATGTTGAGCATCGATATGGCAATAGGAGATTGCCTCCTCGATCAGGCCTGCTTCGTACAAAACTTTGGGCATGTCCACAAGCTCCAAGGCCGCGGCCCGGGCGCTCAGTTCAGTGAGCGACAACAAGAGCCGCAGCATCACCAGTACATCGCCTCGCCCAGCCGCTACGTCCAGAGCGAGGGCGAGATCGTCATGGACCAGCGCCGGCGAACGTAGCTCATACTGCTGTTCCCGAAACGTCTTCTGTCGTACCAACCCTATGACCTCGTCGTGCTGTCTGGCGCTGTACCGGTGGTACAACTCCTCAGCAGCGATCCTCGGATCGTCGGCGTCTGCACATAACGCAGCGACTCTTTCGTGGGCCAATTCATCGGCACGTTCCACCGACAGTGTCCCGTCCCCCAGAGCAGTACGTTCCGTAACAAACTGACGGAACGAATCGTGGAAGAACCGCCAAACCCCCAACGAGCACACAAACAAGTACTGCAACCGGGTCTGGAATCGCCGAACTGTCGCTGACGGCAACCATGTGAGTAGCCACTCAGTAGTGAAACCAACCCGTAGCCTCGAGCACGCAGAGAACATATCGACGATCTCTGCGTGGTCCTCCAAGCTGCTCCACACTTCGCGGTACATGCCGGCAATGTCACCGGTGAAAGGAGGGACGTCAGACAGCAGTTCCTCAGCGGTCTCGTTGTCGGCGTCTCGGAGCATGTTGAGGAGATACCCCACCACCAACGGATACCCGGCGCTGAGATCGGCTACCCGCTCCTGAACCGTCGCATCCAAGTGACCGATCACTGTCTCGCGGCTACAGATCTCGATCACAGAAGAGCGCGACAGGCGATGATCCCTAAGATCGACAACAGCGCAGCGATCATCAAGCTCTTGCTGAACCCTCGGGTCTAGGGCGTCGGTTGTCCGGCTACCAACGATGAACAGGACCCCCTTGGGCACGGCGTCAGGTCGGGGCAGCTCCGTTAAGAAGTCTTCGATTCCGGGGGGTTCGCGTTGAACATGGTCAAGGCCGTCGACAACGATTATCGTTCGGCGCCCATCACGTGTGAACTCTTCGCCCGCCGTGGCAATCAGGTCGGAGAACTGACCGCGAAGTTCGTGGGCATCTTGGACGGGCAGTTGTCGCTCACCAGACTCAACGCCTGACCTGGTGAGCATGACAACAATGTCATGAAGGAACCCGCGGTTGGTTAGCCGTGTTCGGGCGGCTGGAGCGCCCGGGATGTAGGCGTAATACCGGATGATCCGCTCGGTTCGACCCGTTAGGGTTTGACTGAGCAACGTAGACTTCCCCGAGCCCGGTGGACCCAACAAAGCCACATAGCCACTGTCGAAGCTCTCCACCAGTCTCTCGAACTGTTGGAGAGCGCCTTCAAGGGGCGCATAGGTGTCAATGTTCACGGGGAACTCATGGCGGCTGCGCAGACCCCACCGATACTCCCATCCCATCAGTTCGAGCACACCACGACCGTCCAACTCGACGACGCCCGATGCTTCGGAAACCACTCGGGACAGAGCGTCCGAGAGATCAACAATGTCGGAGCGACGCCGCGATCGGTCGTCGGGTACACCCATGCCGGCGCCGAGGTCCAACCGCAAAGAACGAAGAAAGCACCCAAAGTCCTCCTCCGGGACACCGCTGGCCTCCCGGAGCCTCTCCAACGCTGGCTGCCAGCGGGCGCTTACATCGGCATGTTCCGCTTGACCCAACGTCAGAGGACCGAGCGCACTGTCCAAGAACTCTTGGAAGTGGTTAGCCGAAGGCACGTCGCTGCTCACCTCCACACCTACCTCATCACGCACACCTACCTCATCACGCTTCGACGGCAACGATGGCATGACGAAATGGACGTAGACGTCCGAGTTGCCCCAGCGGTGCCGAAGGATGCTCCACGCGTCTCCAAGATCCCCAACCAGGGACGGACCGCCCCCCTTTTGGCCTCTGCGCAGATCAGCGAAGCTGACATAGTCCGGCCGTTGACTGCTCTTGAACTGATAGCCGTCAACACGACCCTCTCGAACAAGGACGAGGTCGTCAACACGGCCTGCCTCGGGGTCTACCAGGCGCAACGAAACGAAATCTTCGTCACACAGCGAGTCGTAGACCCGAGAGGCGATGTGGTCATACTGCCATCGGAAACCCCGCAACGCATGCCGCTCCCCATCAGCGGGCGCACTACTCATAACCGCACCACCACAAGCTACCAAGAATACCCGACCGCGAAGCTCGTCTCGGTGCATCGAGCAGGCCAGCGTGTCTTGGTGTTCCCCCTGCTGGCCGGGCATTTCCACAGTGGAGCGCGTCTTGCGGCCGATAATGGGACCACGTGCTGGGAGTGAGGGTGGTAGGTCCTTGGTGGGGATTGTTCCATCCCACCTTGCCCTCGCAGTCGTTACCTATCCGCACTGGGAGAAATGTCCTGCTCAGGGTTCTAGTGGTGGTTGGAAGCGAAGCCACCGCGGGGGGAGTCCCATCATTTCGCATCGAAGGGCTGAGACCGCTCTCGTGGGCCATGGCCACCAACCCGCGAGCACGAGGCCCTGGTCTTGGAGATGCCGCATTTGCCCGGGTGGATAGCCATCGAAGGCGAGATGGCCCAGGTTCAGGTCCCAAGCCTCTCCACCAGGGTCGGCATCCAGCGATGGCTTGGGTCTGGAGACGGAGGGTCTAGGAGTCGTCGATCTCGAGGCCTCGGCGACGCGAGTTTTCGGTTGTGGTGACCCGCGGGGCGCACCCGAGACATTGATCCCCAGGGTACTTGGTACATCGCACACTTGGTGGCTGAGATCGTCGACGGCGGTCCGGGTGAGCACTAATCGAAGATACGAGATGTGCGCAGCAGCATGAGGCCCGAGCAGTCGAACTTTACTCGGGGGAGGCTGTAGCGGGCCGTTTCGATTCGGGTCTTGCTAGTGTGCCTGCGGCGGAGAAAGAGTTCTGGTTGTTGGGATGTCGCTAAGCCTGCGACCGGTCGACGACTAAGCCCTCGTGATGGGTTCCTGATGAGATGTCGAGAGTCTAGGAAGAAGCTTTGACTGCTACTCATGGATGGTGGTGCGGTTCCGTTGTGTGGCAGACCAACTGTTACCGCTGTGACATGGCAGTCTATTTTTTTCGATGTGACTGTGGATCCAGGGTATTCTTTGACCACCTGGGAGAAGGTTGGCCAGTACATGATTGTGATCGTTCTTGGAGTAGCAGCCTGAAACGTACGACAGACAGTTCCGGCACGATCACAGTTGCGATCGGTTCTGATATCACAGTCCAGCGACTAGGTACATCAAACGATCGAGACGTCTTGTTGAGAGCTCGGTATCGCCAAGCTCAGCCGGACCCCATCACAGCTATTAGACCTAATCCGGGTGATAGAACCGCGGTCACCGGAATGCTATGAGAGCTAGAACTAACGATTGATGTTTTGAGAGTGCTGCGCCTGCGGGGTTCGAGAATCATGATAGCAGGCTTTCTTGGACCTCTTGCTGAAGGATGCTGGGGAAGGACAACGATACATGAACAGTCCCCCCAGCAAGATGTTCTAAACAGTTATACAGCTTGGGTTCAGACGAGTCTATTGTCCTCCACTAGGCATGATATAGGAGTTACGGTCTCAGCCACACTGTATTCGCACACGGTCCCGGGAAAGAGAGGCCTCTGGATTGGCAGCGACTACGAGATACTTGGTTAGTCTATGTCTCCTGTCTGGAGGCTTTCGGAGTGCAGTGCGGCGTACCCGTGGCGCAGTAGTGGCCAATTGGACTTCCCTGCGTAGAGGAGGCCACCAGAGTCGTCAACGGGGCCCACACCACCAAGGATGAGAGCCCGTTCCGGGACGGGGCCAAGCGGTAGGGGTAGCGGATCGCTGGCCCCGCTACCCCTACCCGCTTAATCGTCCTGCAGCAGCCTAAGTTCGCCGCCGCCGTCGCGGATCGCTTGGGATATCAGTTTGCGGACACTGGCCAGGAACTCGGACGCTACCTCGGAGAGCTCGATCCCAGGAATGGGCGCGGCCTCACCATAGATCTCGCGCAACTCGCGTGCCCGTTGGTATGAGGAGCCTCGGCCGGCGTACTCGAAGGCCTTTGCCCAGTCAGCCATATGCTGCTCGACGATCCGGTCCATTGCAAACGAATGTAAGGCAGTGTGTACCTCGGAGCGGATTCGAGCGATAGCTGCGGCGGCCTCGTCCAGATCCTCCGCGGGCGAATCCCATCTCACTGGCGTGTCGAGGAACCTGGAAATCGCTTCCGACAGTCTCGCGATGAGTTCCGCGACGGGCATAAGGTGCTTGTACTCATAGTTGTCCATGCGAAGCGCTACTCGGCGAGCCAGTGCCTTCACCCGTGACCAGTGCTCTTTGCTAACACCATTGCGGTGTCGGTAGCCAAGTCGCGCATCCCACAGCGAATGAAAGTCGGCAGCGGCCCATTGGACGACAAACGCAAGTCCTGATGGGTCGTAAAGCGGGGTCGCGGCGGGCGGTGTAGCTGGAGCAATGGCCGCTTCAAAGAAGCCCGTTAGCCGCGCTAGCTGTTTACGGGCTCCGCCAGGAACCTTTGTGGCCGACTGGTCAAGCCAGCCGAGCATGAAGCAACGCTCGTCAGTCTCGCGTTCAAGGCCGCTCAGAACGATATCCCCAATCGTGTCTCGAAGGCCATTGAGCGCGCTTTTGACGGACGCAAGTAAATGGTCTCGTTTCGCGGCGAATCCTGGAAGGTTGTCGCCCTTGACAGCATCAAAATGTGTGAACGCAATGGCAAGCTTGTCTTGGTGTCCGCTAATCGCTACCGAGCGAAGTACCGAAAGAGGCGCCGCTTGCATTGGCTGCTTTGCGTTGTCCACGAGCAGTATTACGTCGACCGATCGGTATCGGGACGTGTAGCGAGTACTGACGGTCGCGGCGGATTCTGGCGTGTGGCCGAGACCTTCGCCGTCAATGAGTACCCAATTTGGAATGTCCTCCACGAAGCTCGCAGCGAACGGCCCCTTGGCTCGTATGCCCTGAACGAGGGGTGTTAGTAGACGCCCGTACTCCTCATGGTAATTGCTGGAAAACCATCGTATCTCGCGTATGAACGCGTCCCGGTCAGAGCTACGGAAGGTCCATTTTTCGGGCCACTCACCCCGTTTCGTGAGCTTGCCCGCCTTCAGGTTATCAAAGCGGGTGAGCACCTGACCGAGGATCGTGTTAACAAGCTCAGCGTAGTTCGGAAGCGCTTCAACTCGCTCGAGGAGCAAGTCCACTGCCGCCTCCAGGTCGTCTCCGCTCTGGTTCTTCAGCGGCTCGCCAAGCTCCTGTGAAAGTTGCGCGTCGGCTGATTCTGCGAGATCGCTGATCGCCTCAAGGTGGGCTCTAAGGTCTCGCTGCATCGTCGCCCGCTCATCGGCAGTTGGAAAAGACGTGGGATCCAACTCCGCCTCGTCAGCCTCGATCCCCGTTTCCTCGCCCCAATCGTCTTCGTCCGATTCCTGTTCGGGCGGCGACCAGGCTCCAAGGAGGTATCCGAGGCGGAAGCGCTGCTCCTTGTGATTGAGCAGCTCGCGGGCTATCCGCTCACGTGTCTCACCAAGCCAAGCCGCCTTGCACGCTTCGAACACGGACTCGGTGACGTACGTGCGGATGAGCCGTCGCGGAAAAAACGTCACGACCGCCTCATAATCCCCGCGGCTGGTGATCACCTCGATGTCTGCGATCGTGGTCTTACCCGTAGACGTCGAGGGGAACCGGTCACGGCTTGGGTCCGTTCCAATCAAGTGACGAAGCAACGATGTCTTGCCTGTCCCAGTGGTCCCCACGAACAGGACCCGTGAATAGCCCTGGTCCTTGCCTGGGAGAGGCATAGCAGCATCCCGAATCGCGTCGGGGCTTGTGCCAACCGGGCTCTCCATCGGTTCGTAGAACGCGCGGACAATCCTGCTGTTGAAATGCTGCTGCGCACGCGGCCGTTCGGCGATGTTCCAGTAGGTCTGGTCACCGAGCAGGATGTTCATTTCTTCGACGAGGGCATCAGCAGTCGATTCGTCGCTGGTACCCAGCCCTCGTCGAACCTTCACACCCGGACGACCTTCGTCGTCGCGGCAAACTGGATGCCGGAAAGCCACGGTCCAGGCGCGCCGACCTTGAGACCGGGACTTTGATGCCGTGTACTTAGAATCCGTCAATGGTAGCCCTTTCCGCTTCTCAGCTAGTTGTTCCGAGTTGTTCCAACCATAGGAGGGGCAGCGCGAGAAGTCAAGCTGGTGGGAACAACGTGGTACAACACACAAGCTGGCGCATCACACACGATTCGCTCTGACCTGGAGATACGCGACACCTCAGCATTAGTTGCCCGACCCGTCTGGGAACGCCAACTAGGACGGGACACCTATGGCGCCGGCCGAATGCCGACCAAGGGCGGTGCCAGCCCCTAACGACGTCCTCGCAGGTCCGGTTGAAGCCGCCGATGTCGGCATAAACCCGCCACCGGCTGGCCTGGGCCTGTCGGCGAAAGCCCCCGTCCGTCGGTAGTCCCGCCGCAACCCCCACGGCAGCAGCCCTTAGCCCGTACAGTGATACGGTCGGAGCCGATGCGTCACACGACGGCTCGACGCGAACGCCAGCCGATGGTCGGCTCGTGTGCGGTAGGTCTTGTATTCGGCTTCTGCCCGGTCGAACCATTTGCCGGTACACCAGCCAGTGCTCGGGTGTCACAACCCCGCCCTCTACGACTCCCATCGCACCGGATGCGGCCACCTTCCCGCTGCCGCCACCCCCGGGGCCCACGCTTCCACCGCTGGTTGCTTCCGCCCCGTGTAGTAGGCGACGGGTTCGACCCCGACGTTGGCGATGTAGAGCGACATGGCCGGCATCATGCCCAACACCCCCCCGAAACCCGGTCGCGGAACCCGAGGGACATATGTCCCCCCACGCGGGGACATATGTCCTCATTTTAATGAAAACTTGGCTGCACCCTTTCCGGCCTGTCTCTTACCCTCAGCTACTCCGACACCACCTGCACCGGGACATATGTCCCCGCCCCTCAATCCGGGGATCCCGGGCATCCACCGACCACCCCAGTTCCGCCCTCTGGCCATCTCAACCCCACCTGCCCTGGCCCACTCGCTTTTGCTACCCCCTACCGACACCCTCGACCCTTCGACGACATACCGGAGAAACCCCTGGTAGATGGCTGTACGCGCTTCCCTGATCCGGGCTGTTCCCCGGTGGCGGGTCTCCCACAGTCCACAGCGGCATCATGCTCCTCGGGCCCCACTGTCCGGGCCTCGACCCGGCTTCTGCCTCTTAAGCCTGCTGGGGACATATGTCGCCTTCGTCGTGTTGCGCCGCCCGCAAAGGCCCAGGTCAGAGAGATGCGCGACCGGATGCGCGACCGCAAAGGGGTGGATGCGCGACCGGTCGCGGTTGAGCGCGACCGCGAAACTATCGACAGGCGACACCCGATCCGCGCCGGGATGTATGTACCTCCGGAGGTTCTGCGTTGGTGTTTGGCAGCGATGCCCTTCCGGTGCCCAACCCGCCGGGGCGGCGGGAAGCAGGGCTGCGCCTTTGTTGTGGGCGGGGCCGCTGTCCCGACCGAGCGCCCGCTCCCGGGTTTCAGAGACGCCGTCTCTGTCTTTGCGGACCCGTTGCCCTACCCGGGAGGGACACGAACTGCCTAGGGGTGGATACGCGACCGCAGTGGGTGGATACGCGACCGCTATGGGGTGGATCCGCGACCGGGTTACGGGTCACCTCCGGTACGTTGGATGACAACACAGCCCGGCCCATCCGTGATGGGAGACCAGGGAGCGGACCAGCACAGGACTGTCGGCGATGATCAGCGGAAAAGGGGAAGCGGATGAGTAACCAGACCCACAGCAGCCGGTCGGGTGTCAACCATCGACGGTCGGGGACACAGCCTCCGCGGAGTGGGCGGGTGGTGAGAATGCCCGAAGTCATCGAGATCACCGGGTTGAGCAGAACCACGATCTGGCGTCGGGAACGTGATGGGTCGTTCCCTCCACCCATCCGTCTCGGTGGTGAACACACCCGGGCGGTGGGCTGGCGGGAACAGGACATCTACGACTGGATCGACAGTCTGACCCCAGCAGCATGACCACCCACCCCACACCGAAGGCGTGTGAGGTCGGGTCGTTTCAACGAACGGGTCCGGCCCGCTGGAATCCACCTGCGGTCGGTCAGCATCACAGATCCCGTGGCGACCTGTTTCTTGCCGCCGCTGACTCTGGTCGGCGCCGCTCGGTAGCGTTCGGTTTCCGTGTCACCAACTCTGTGCTGGTCGCCCCGCCCGGTGGGCGGCATCGCCGGGTCGTGTCGGCCCGGCTGGGGGCCGGTCAACAAGACTGGAGTTGGGGGGCTGCGGTTATGGTTGGAATCAGTCGTGGAGGTGTTGGGGTGGACTACGAGAAATTCCTGGCCACCGAGCCGGTGTTCACCAGCTCGGAGCTTGTTGCGTTCCTAGCCGACCGGCGAGCCCGCCCTGTTGAAGCCGCCCGCCGCCTCAAGGAGTTGTGGCTTCGGGCGGGACGGGTGGTGGCTGTGCGGCCAGACCTGTTCGCGGTTGTGGGTGAGGGTCGTGATCCGGCCCGGTTCCAGCCGATGTCGAGTCTGGTCGCGACCAAGATGGCCCCTGACGCGGTGTTGTCACATCATGCGGCGCTTGATTTTTGGGGGATCTCGTACTCGATGTGGTTCGACGCTGTGTACTCGGCGACCGATCCCGTCGCTCCGTTCGTTTACGGTTCTATGTGCTATCGGGGTGTGCGGTTCCCGCAGCGGCTCATCAACTCCGGCCAGCAACATTTCGGGGTGGTCAACCAGTCGTACGCGGACGGCACGGTGCGGGTGACAACGATCGAGCGCACCCTCGTGGACATTTTGGCGGAACCTGATTATGGGGGCAGCTGGGACGAGATCTACCAGTCCCTGACCCGGGCGGACAGCGTCGACATCGCCCTCGTCGCCGACTACTGCCAGGCGCGGGACGGCGGGTCGGCGCTGCGGGCGAAGGTGGGGTTCTTCTTGGACCAGCACCGCGAGCTGTGGGGAATCACCCCCAGCGACCTCAACCAGTTCCGCCCCCAGGACCCGGGGCCGGCCGTCCACCTCGACCCTGCGCCCCTCGAGCGGACCCGCTTCGTGAAGGAATGGAACCTGGTCGTACCCGCAGAAGTCGTGGAACGCCAATGGGAACTGGTCTTCTAACACCACCAACCCGCCGGGAGCTCGGGGCCTTGGCCGACGCTACCGGTTTCCTTGCGGACCGGCTCGAGAAGACCGTGCGGCTCCTGGCACTAGCCGACGACATCGCCGCCCACCCCTACCTCGGCGGCCGTCTGGCGCTGACCGGGGGCACAGCGCTGAACGTGTTCGTCCTCCCCGCGCCCCGCCTGTCGTTCGATCTCGACTACAACTACATCGGAGCCCCAGACCGCGACACCATGAAAGCGGAGCGGCCCACCGTTGAGGCGGCATTGGCAGACGTATTCGCTGACCACAGGTTGAGGGTAAAGAAACGTCCCAACATGATGCGGGATCACGCCGGCGGCAAATGGGACCTCCGCTACCAGGACGCGTTCGGTGGCAGCGAAAGCCTGTCCGTAGACGTGGGCTATGTACGGCGGGTGCCTCTGTGGCCCACCACATATCACGACTCCCACCGGCTCGGCCGCTGGCAGGCCACCGCAGTACCCCTCTTCGACATACACGAGATCGCCGCCGGCAAACTCTCAGCGCTGCTCACACGCGCATACGCCAGAGACCTGTTCGACGCCGCGCTGATCCCAGACCTTCCCTGCCTAGACCCGGCCAAGCTACGCACCACCTTCGTCACCTACGGCGGCGGAGCCCGCCAAGACTGGCGAGCAGTCTGCGCCAACCCGCCCAAGGTCGCAGCCCCTGCTCTAGGCCGACAACTCCGACCCGCACTGACCCGCACAGACGCACAACGCACCCGCCCGTTCTCCGCCGACCACTACCTAGCCGAACTCCAGGCCAAAGCCACCGCGGCCCAGCAGATGGTGCTCCCATTCACCCAACCAGAGCGCGCCTTCTTGGACACACTGTTAGACAGGGGCCGGGTCGAACCCCAGCTACTCACCACCGACCAGCGCCTACAGGACCGCATCACAGAAGAGCCATGGCTGCAGTGGAAGGCTCTCAACGTGCGCCGTCACATGGTCCGCCAGAAGCGGGCTGTGCCACCAGCTGTCCGGGGCGTCCATGTCCGCCCCTGCCAGGACGACAACCAGGGCTGGGAAGTCGTCACGACCGGACCCGACGGTTCCCCTCGACAGATGTCGGGTCCCCACCCAACAGCCAACGAAGCCGAAGCAGCCCGCGACTTCATGCTGCGCCTCCTCAACGGCAACCCTCGGCTCAACATTCTCGGATCGGGTCCACAACGGACCGGCGTGTCGGCTGAGGGCCCTCACACCCCACCGTCCCGTGATGGCACCCCCACTGTCGGGATCTACACCCCCGACCACGACAGCCGCTGGTATGTCCAGTGCCGCAACCCCGACGGCACCATAGACACCACATCACCCCCCTACCCGACCTACCAGGAGGCCTCCAACGTCTTGGACCAACTCGGGTGGCTCAGCACGGCCACCGCTGACAGCCCCCTCGGGCACCGCGCCACCGCCGAACCCACCTCCGCCGCCTGTCGGTGCTCCCAAGCCGGGTGGCGCTGCGGCCACACTGAGGCCCTGCAACTCGAAGGAGACCCACCCGACCGCGGGCATGGGTTAAGCCTGTGATCCCGGCCGTGGACTACGACCGTCTCATAGGCACCTACCGGCGGTTCCGTCCGTACCTTGCGCCGGTGCTCCCGGTGGTCGCTGTGGTGCTCTTGTACACGGCCGCCGAGACGTTGGGAGTGTGGGGGGCGGTGTGGGCCGTGCTGAGCGGGGCCGCAACGGGCACCGCTCTGAGACTCGGCTGGCGGTACCGGCAGGAACAGCCCGGCGGCTGGTGGGCATGGCTGGGGTTCCTGTGGGCCTGCGGACTCCTGCTCCTAGTAGGCGCCGCCGCCGTGGCCGGCCTCGCCGGCGTCGAGGACGGACTCGCCGCCGTACTCGAATCGGCCACCGCCCAGATCGCGCGCCTTCCCGGGGTCTTGGACCGCATCGACGTGGCCGTACCCATCGGGGCTGCCGGGGCGGTGGCCGCCCTCGGAGGAATCGGCGTGTTAGTGCCCCTGGGCCGCTCACCCCTCCCCGACCACATCCGGGAGGTGATCGACGAAGCGGTCGCCTTCCTGCTCTTGCTGGTCGCAGCGATGTCGGGCTGCGTATTGCTCGGTGTCGTAGCCAGGGCGAACCCGCCTCCGGGCGTCGCCAGCGCCGTTGCCGGCGGCCTGGTGCCGTTGTCCCTCGTCGCCCTGGCCGTACCGCTCCTAGTCGGCGTTGTCCTCCGTACAGTCTGGCAACTGCTCTCAGCGGAGGCAGCGGCGGGCCAGGCCCATGCCGCCCACAATGGCACGGGCGAACCCGCTCCGGACAACACGTAATACGCATTTCCAACTACCGCCCATTCAGACCCGATGCTACGGGGATCGAGTCGACTCGGTGACGTTTTACCACTTCGTGTACGAGGTGCGATGCGTCAGGGGCCGCCGACGGGGCGCCTGTTGCTTCTTATCGCCCGCGCCCGCTGGCAGATGCCGCAGTATGGGTGACCCCCCAGCGGGGCCGTAGACGTCGATTCCTACCGGCCGGAACCCCGCGAGGGTTCGTGCGGTTGCGCGTGGCGGTGGTTCTGTTCCCGCTGCTCTCTACACAAGACTTTGCGCTGTCTCAGGCAACCGAGTCAACGTGCGGTCTGACCGAAATACTCAACTCATACATAAGGGACTCAGCCCCCTCCCGAGCGATCGCTCCACCCACATCCCGGAACCCTTGCCCTCTCCGGTCGAGCCGACCGCACGGCTCGACCACAAACGCTTCGGGGAAGTCACCTTCCCTCGAGGGGACCTATGCAAAGCCCGCCGGATCCAAATCGCTCACGTCCCGGCCGCTTACCGCCTACGCTGCAAGACGGTCGGAGTGACGCCCCAGTCTTCGAAAGCTCCGATAGTCCGCTGGCCAAGCTGAAGCGGCCGAGGGAATATGCCATTAGACAGGTAATGGGCCGGAGATTCGGTCGGATTGGTCTTCATAAAGGGTCCTGTGTTCGCCAAGGCTGACTACGTCGCTCAGCCAATCGGCATCTGTCTGTCGGTGACCTGCGCCTGGTACTCAGAGCCGCACCCACGACAACGGAGGCCCGATCGCGGTGGGGATTGCGCCCGTCGGGCAGGTCTGGGCGGTAGGACGACGTAACGAGTACCGTCAGCCACATGTTCGAGAACGCGTACCCTGTCGCGGAGTTGCCCGTGGATGGCGGTCATGGCTGGTTGGTCCTTAGCTAGCTAGGTGTTCTGGCACGGCTGCTGGTAGTGCTGTCGGATAGCCTCACGGTCGTTCTTGTAGCCGATCGCGTTTGTGACTAGATCAATTGTGTCAGTAGGGTCCAGCCCTAACTCTTCTAGGTATTGGCGTCGAAGTAGCCACTGGAGGGCTTTCAGATGCCATTCCTGGTCGAGTAGTTCCGCTTCGGGCGGGAAGTGCTCCTCATCACCCGGTTCACCGTGCGTCGCGTACCGGTACCGCAACTCGGGCAGCGAATTGGCAAGTTCCTGCGGCCGCGCTGTGTCCAGAGACTTGCGATCTCGGACCCGACCGAACCGCTGGCGCTGATAAGACGATCAACAGCATCACTGATATTGATTCTTCTGTTCAAGGTACGAGCCTTCTCGAAGGTTTCAAGCGATCTGATCGCGCTCAAGAGCCTCGCCCCGACACTGTGATCAAGCAGGGGACTCTGGGAATCGACCAGGAGAAACACCGCTGGCGCGTAGCCTGCGGCTCGCCAAGCAAAATACTTCTGGAGTAGCGTCTCGAAGCGATACCCCTTGGTTAGAAGGTCACCCAAATTACAGAAGGGCCAGTTACTCACCGATTCTTGACCCTGTTGGTTGCCAACAGGGACGAGAGGCTGCGGATAGTGCAAATCAAACCGTTTCTCGTGTTCCGACTCAACGGCTCGAACCCGTACGACCTTGGCATCCTGCAGCCAGAAGAAGCTCAGGAACTCGAAGAGGGGCCTGAGCCATCTGTTGCCTATTTCCCGAAAGGCCACATCGTCTTCGATACAGAAGTACGTCCTTGTCCGGACCCGGAAAGCAAGGCTGGAGCGTTCCACGACACCCTCGCGTCGCAGCTGGAGCCGGGCACCGCCGATTCGGGCTTCGTGTGTTAGCGGATCATGCACCACGAACGTGCGTGACTCATGGCACCAACCGTCGGCTAGGTCCACGTCGTAGCCGTAACCGCGGGGCCTCTCGGACCACGCCGCACCCACATCGAACTCGATCTCGACCCGTTTTGCCCGGTCATCAGGCATGATCCAAGCCGTCTTCGACTCCGCTGCCCAGTCACCGACCCACCTTTCCTCCGGGCTGTCGTCGAACGGAAAGGCTTGCCGCACCCGCATACCCTCCAAGAGGCTCACACACGTCCCGGGGGGTACCAGACCCCATATAGCCTCTTCTCGCTGCATCTGCGTGGACCACCGACCTCCGATCGTGCCGGCGCCTGGAGTCCGAACCCTCGAGATCAGCAAAGACCAGTGCCCAGCTTCCGAGGAGGCCAGGATGCCCGCCTCGCGGTGTTCGGGCAGTCCAGCCACTCCTGTTTCGTCACCGTCAGGGGGAACCCACCACTGACCCAAACGGGCGCCTGATGCTAGGAAACTGGGGATCCGATCAGCCGCCATGTCTCCCGCTTCTACCACTGTGGCGCATCTTGCGAATTACTGCTGGCCGTCGCCACCGGGGACTCGCCGCAACCGTCGGCCGAAACGTCCGGCCTAACGAGGGCGAGGTGTTGAGCGGGATGGGCACAAACATGCAACGAGGACTTCCTGCAAGTGGCTGCACGAACCCAGGTCTTTCTGTCCAGACGTGGGTGCTCGCCTACCGGATGATTCCGGTTCGAAACCGTTCGGCGCTTTGGTCTTCAGAGGATGCTTCATGGTCGTAGTGGCCAGCGATTCGGTTGAGGATACGTGCGGTGATCGGCCATTGGTCCTGGACATCTTTAGACTGGTCACGGAGGTCGGCAGCGAGGGCTTCTTCTTGGACACCACCCTCGCCGGGTATACGGCACGTTACGCCCCGGCTGTTTATTAGGGACAGTTCTACGCCGGTTTCGATGTCTGGACGGCGGACCTCTTCGAGTAGGTAACGGACAATTTTCGCAGGCCTCATCTTGTCTCTTGAGTCGGTGATGGAGCCGAGCATTTGTCCGATTATCTGCTCGCCTATGACTAGGCGGTCGGCGTCACGGAGCTTTTCGATCGCGTCGGCCACCCATTTGAGCAGGGCTGATAGTTCGCTATCTTCATCGGTGTCGGTTGTAAGGTTCCAGGTCCACGAGTCCAGCAACCGCGTCGCGTTCCGCGCATTGCGCTCTCTGTCTGATCCTCCCGTGGGACGGTTCTCTTCGTCGTTGTTCCGATCGCGGTGGTGTGGTAGGAAAGCCATGCTGACGATGTCTACGAAGAAGGTCGGGTTCTGCTGGAGTTCATGATGTAGGGTCTTAACTGGTGGGTTCTCGTGGAAGGCGGGCAGGTAGAACCACTCAAGCGCCGCAAGCCGTTGTCTGCCGATAGCGTATCGGTAGCGGTTGAGGCTCTGCAACAGGCGGCCCAGGCTGTGAACGACGAACTGGTCGGGACCGACAGTTTGGGGGGACTCCAGCGCTTGGGTAGCAAGGAGGGCTGCCGCTTCGGATTTGATCCCGTATAGGGCGAAGAGTTCGACGGCGGTTCTGGTCTGTTGGGTGCTGATGAGACGTTCAGCTACTTGGTCAACGAACTCGAAGTCCGGTCCAAGGCCGTAGGGTCTGAACAGTTGCCAGTACTGTGACTGTACGTCCGCGTCGAGCTTGGCTGCTATGTCCCAGGTCTTGGGTTCTCTTGGTGCGGTGTGAAGCAGCAGGGCCTTCTGTCGGCCGGTGAGCTCCCCACAGTAGAGCAGTGCTCGTAGCCATGCCCATCCAGACTGGCGGAAGTGCCTCTCGAGGTAGTACTGGGCGGTTTGGCGATCGGCGTCCGTGTCATGGGTGAGCCAGTCGAGCATGGGGGGCTCAAGTTCTGCCCCGTAAGCGTCATGTAGAGCGGTGCCAACCGCCCACGGGGCGGTGGCTGAGAGATGTGAGCCTTCTGTTATGAGACGGGACACATCATCAAGTCCGGATTGTTCGTAGACAGCGGCCACGGCTGCCCGTCGCAGCTCAGCGAGGTGTTGGTCATATTCCGCGGTGACGGGCTGAACCCCGGGTACCGTCGGATAGTCCTCCTCGAATAGCCATAGATGTTCCACCACTGGGTCATGTATCTCGATTCGGGAGGCTACTTCTTCTATGCGGCACACTTCGGTCTCGGGTAGTGTCCAACCGGCATCTGGGAATGCCCGGTGCTTACGGACCATCTCCAACATCTGCGTACGCAGTTCTCGCTCTCCCTCGACAGAGAAGGCACCTTCGGCGACACGGGATTCGATAGCGTTAACGACCCGGATCCGTAGTTCAGGGAATAGGTGGGTCAACTCCTCGATGAGGACACCGAATCGGGATGCGTCCGGTCCCGCGTCTTGGATGGCGCTCTCAGCGAGCACTGTGGTGAACTCGTTGAACACGGTTCTGAGCGCAGTCGTTTCTGTTTCCCAATTACGGAAGGTCGGCTTCTGCAAGTCGGAAGAGCCGCGACATCTGGTTCGTATCAACTCCACGATCAGTAGCCAGGCAGTATCGGGATAGTGCCGGCGCAGACGGTTCAGCGATTCGATGCTACCGAACAGCGGCGCGGCAACGCTCGGGTGCGACAGGGAGAAGAGGCTGACCAGGCTGTCAAGCGGTTGGCCACTTGACCGGGTAAACGGGTCGACTTCCGAGAGAGCAGCCAGGATGTCGGCCACGATGTGGGAGTTGGAGGGAGACCAGGCGAGTCGCTCTAACGCCCAAAGCAGCCGAATATGAGGCGAGTGAGGCGCTTGTAACGAGTTGAGGGCTTTGGGGTCGGTGAACATCGCGGCAAGTGGCGTGGAGTCGCTGGAACAGGCCTCCCTTATGGCAGTGACAAAGACTTCGGGAGCGGCCTCGGCCAGAAGCGGGAGCACACCCGCCAACGACACCCACATATCACCCGCGTTGCTGTCGTCGGGGTCGGGCAACAACTCTCGGATGATGTGGGAAGCCCAGATAGCACCGCCGCAGCCGCCTGGTCCTCGGACACGGTCCCCGTGGAGGCTGAGTAGAACGAGCGTACGCGCTAACCCATCACGTAGAGTTGGGGAGTAAGCCCTCTCCCGACCGAGTACATTCGCCATCCACCGCTTGTCTACGTCGAGGTCGAGCGCTGGGTTGCGTTCTCCGAACACCCGCAGGGATACGCTCTTCAGTTTGTCGAGGTCATGTTTGGTCACGTGCTCGCCGAGGGAGAGCCAAGCGTCGTCGGGCGAGACTAGATACCAGCCGTCGTCCACGCTCATGACCAGTGGCGGTTCGTGACGGCTGAGGTTGTCGAGAACCTCTCGGAGGGTCTCGTATGGTTCTCCAGCGAGGTCGCTCAGTATCATGTGGTCTCCAGCGTGGTCGTCGGACCATCTACCGGCCAACAGAGCCACTCTGTGTTCTTGGGGAACCGGCGCCTTCGCCCAGTCGGGTGTGAGAAGCGCGGGGTTACGAGCTAATTCGCGTCGTAGTGTCTGCAAGCTGCGCCGAGCAAGGTAACCGCAGCGCCTAGACATGTCCTCATCGGCCATCCCGGCCTCCCTCAGAGCAGCCGCCACCGCTTCTGCATCAACGCGGGACAACCTGATATCCGCTATCCCGGCTGGGCCATGAGTGATCGGTACGACGACGTGATGAAGAGACGACGCCGAATACTCGTGGACGAACTCGTACCGCGTCGGGACCAAGACCAGGGGCGAGGACCAGGCCAGCAACTCCCGCCACGACGCTAAATCGTCCACCACCGCCATCTGCGCCAAGAGTTGCTGGCCCTGGAGCTCACCGGTGCAACCCGTGACGGCAGCGCCGACAAATGCGCATACCTCGTCGACGCTTCCACCATGGATCGTGGTGACCTGCGGATCTCCTCTCAGTCGGTCAACGAGCCGCTCCGCCTGCTCGACTCGACCCGCGAGAACCAGCGCATACGAGAGGCATGGTCTTGTCTGAGATGCCCAAGCTCTCCACCACTGCCCATAGGGACGGTATCCGTACGGGTTGTGGCCCATCTGCTTTGTCAACCAGGCACGGGTGACGGGAGCCGCGTCCAGCCAGGTGTGGAGACGGTCCAATCCGTAAGCCCGGACCCGGCGCCACCGCCGCTCAGCATTCCGGTCCTTCTCCCAGTCACGGCGCTGGTCCCAAGCGTTAACGATTAGGGCCACATACGTGGCGGACTCCGGAGGCGAACCATCAGGTGTCGAAGTACGGTTCCCGTAGTCTTGGTTTGCTTTTGTTTGAGCACCGCTCTTGCGGACTGCTATCTCCCACAGAGACAAACCGCCCGGTACCCACGGCGAGGACTCCGTCGACCTAACGATGCCGTCCCATCCGCGTGTGTAGACCCCTTGGTCGGCCGGAAAGTCAACCTCAACGAGCCCCGGTGTGGTCTCGAGGACAAGTTGCCTGATCAACCGGGGCAGGTGGGTGGCCTCGACCCGCTGGAGTTGAGCTCGGCTGATACCACCGAGGCTGGACAACTTAGTTCCTCCTTCTCCTTAACGACGCGACCGGCGCAAAGGCATGCGTGCATCAGTAGTCCCGTATCCCGCGCAGACTCGCAGATACAAACTGGGAGTATACTGCTTCGACTGCACTATTTGCATCAGACAGTACGGCTATTTCGGATACTCTGGTACGATGGTCTCCGCGGGGGCGGCGAAGCGAAGCGCATTTCCGTGCCTCAGCCGGAAGCCAGGTCACCAACAAGAAACAGAATCCGAGGAGTTTCGCATGACTTTCGCGATGGAGACATACCGTGAGCCGCGGGCACCAGACAGGGCGGAGGCCAAGCAGGCAGCCCTCGCGGCAGAACTCCTGCAGGCCTACCTGGCGGGACACCGTGACGCTGTTGCATTGCTGCAGCTGTGCAAGGCCGATCAACCGAGCCCCTCGCAGGTAATCGCCCTTCCCGCGCCCGCGGTTAGCCTCCTAAGTGAGGTTCTGGCCGAGTTGGCCAACGGTCGCGTAGTAACCGTTGCAGCCCCCCACAGTGAACTGACCTCCCAGCAAGCCGCCGACTTGCTCAACGTGTCACGCCCGTACCTGGTGGGACTCTTGGAAAGAAGGGCCATCCCGTTCCGTCGTGTGGGCAACCGTCGACGCGTCAGGCTCACCGACGTCCTCGCCTACCGGCGTCGCGAGGAATTGGAACGCCAGCGGATACTTGACGAACTCACAGCCGAGGCTGAACATCTGGGCCTCGAGTACTGACCCAACGCATTTCACCGTGGTATACGACGCCAATGTCTTACACCCGGCGTCGCTGCGCGACCTGCTGATCCGACTCGCATGCACGGGCCTGTACCGTGCTAGGTGGACCGACGCCATCCTCGACGAGATGACGACCAGCGTCATCCGAGCGAACCCCCAACTCGACCCAGCCCGCCTGGAACGAACCCGCCAACTCATGGTCAGAGCTGTGCCCGACTGTCTTGTTACCGGGTATGAGCCCCTCATTGGAGCAGTTGAACTCCCCGACAAGGACGACCGCCACGTCGTCGCCGCTGCCATCCGCTGCCGCGCCGAGATAATCGTGACAGACAACCTTCGGGACTTCCCCGACAGCGTCCTGAGCCAATTCGACATCAAAGCTCAAAGCCCTGACCACTTTGTGAATCACCTGCTGAAGACCGCACACGCCGAAGTCGTACACACCATCACCAGACAAGCCGCAGCCCTCAGCCAACCGCCACAGAGCTACAACCAACTGCTCGACCGCCTAGAACAAGTCGGACTCCCACAAACCGTCGCCGCGATCAGACACGGACCCCACGACGCAATAGCCGAAACGCTCTTGACCCTATAGGACACTCCGGAGTAACCCCGATGGCCAGACCTTCCACCGTGACAACACCGCTTCTCGACACGGACGCGTGCGCAGAGGAGGGGTCCTGCTGGTGGGAATCGACCGAGACACAGCCTCACGAACGGAGTTCAAGCTTGGTGTGGTGAGACAGTCCGCACCTAACGGTGGAGCCGATACGGCAGGCCGCTACCCGGTTAGGCATCGATGACTCCATGCTGGGTAGCCAGCTCGCGAGGATGGGCGTGTTGATGATCACAAGAGGGTTTCCATTCATGCCGGTACACCACTACTCATCCCAAAGCGCCTCCGCCGAGACCAGCCCTGATCCGGCCCGAGGCGTATGCCCGCCGGGGAATCGGATCGTATCTACACCCGCTGATTCGCCGGGGGTCGGCATAGCAATGGGGAGTTAAACGGAGCTCCCCAGGTCCTGTCGGCTGGGTTAGGTTTGTGTGGGGGTTATGTATTGGGCCCAGGCGTTCATTAGTTCGCGGCGTCGTTGGAGTAGGTCGCTTCTGGCGTATGCTTGTTCGGCTGCTGAGCCGATTCGATGCGCGAGGCATGCTTCGGCTACTTCGCGGACAGCTCCTGTTTCTCCGCACCAGTCGCGGAAGGAGCTTCTCATGCCGTGGAGTGTTCCTTCGATTCCTAGGCTGTTGACCAGCTTCGCGAGCGCCCACGACGGGATCTCGGCACCTGTTTTGGATGGGAACACAAGACCCGCCCCGTTGCTATGGTTGCGGGCTTCGGCCAGTACCGCAACAGCCTGCTCTGATAGGGGCACTCTGTGTTGGCGGCCGGCTTTCATCCGCTCCCCGGGAATCGTCCACGACCCCGAGTTGAGGTCGATTTCGTCCCATACTGCTCCTCTTACCTCCCCGGAGCGCACGGCGGTGACGATGGCGAACTCGGCGGCGAGACGCAGCGGGACATGCGCCTTTGATTGTCGGATCCGTTCTATGGCGTCTGAGACGTCTCGGTGCGGCAGAGCTGGCAGGTGCTTTCTGGCTCCGGCCTGTTTCGGCAACGCTGCGGTGACCGCGTCGCCTGCCGGGTTGTCGTGGCGGTATCCCTGGGCGATGGCCCATTTCATAACGGCAGCGATGCGTTGCCGTACCCGTTTGGCTGTCTCCGGTCGGGTGGCCCAGATCGGGGACAGGCAATCCATGACATCGGCAGATGTGACCTGATCGACGCGTTTGGAGCCGATTGCCGGCAGCACGTAGGTAGCCAGCGAGGATCGCCACTGCCCCTCGGATTTCCCGCCCGGTTTCCATTTCCCCGCACACAGGGCTATCACCGCTTCGGTGGCGGTCGCGAAGGTGGGAATCCCTCCGGAACGCAACAGGGTCGGGTCGTTGCCCTCGAGAGCTGTTTTGCGGTACTCGAACGCTTTCGCTCTTGCCTCGGCCAAGCTCACGAACGGGTAGCGGCCCAAACCAAGGTCACGTCGGCGGCCGTTGACGGTTCCTCGCCATATCCACGCCTTGGACCCGGATGGCTGGACTCGCAGGATGAGGCCGTAGATGTCGCCGTACTTGCCCGGTTTGCTGATTGATCGCACCCATGCGGCTGTTCTTTTTGGCAATTCCCTCTCCTTCGTCCCTCTGAGCGTCCCTCTTTGCGTCCCACACTAGAGTGAACCTACCCGCAACATTGGGGAAAGTCAAGCAACCACCGATGGATGCCAGAAGTGGTGCTTCCGTCCTCAGGGTGTGAACGGAAAGGGCCGTTGACCTGGGATTATAGGTGGTTATGAAACGGCTAGCGACTGAGAGAAACGTTGTGGGCCCGGCAGGACTCGAACCTGCAACCAACGGATTATGAGTCCGCTGCTCTAACCGGTTGAGCTACGGGCCCTGTGGAGGGAAGGATACTCCTGGCGAGTGATCGACCCGGCGGGCTAGGGACGGTAGAACCGGCCTGGCACCCGGGCTATGGCCACATCGCAGGGGACGGTGCCCATGAGGGCTTCGGCGTTGCTTCCCAGGAGGACCATGTTGGAGTTTCCGGCGCCCCGGCTGGACGCCACGACCAGATCGGCGTTGCTGATCCGGGCGAACTCGGCCACGGTCTGGGGCGGGGGCCCGTCCAGAACCACCGGCGTGACCAGGCCGCCCCAGCCGGCCACGAACTTCTGCATGCGCTCCTCCAGCAAGGAGAGCCGCTCTCTGCGCAACACATCGAGCCGTTCGGGAGCGACGCCCGCATCCGAGAGCATCGTCTCGTCGTCGGTCGGCAACGACGCCACCGCCGTCACCGTGTCGGCGCCTGTAGCCAGGAGAAGGGCCAGATCGACCGCGGAGGCACTGGCATCGGAAAGGTCAACGGCCGCGATCGCCCGGCGATACGGGGACCGCAACAACCTCCGCACGCTGAGCACCGAGGCATGCAGCTTGCGGGCCAGCCTGGTGGTACGGGGGCCGATCCTGGTCTGGTCCACTGACGAGGTGCCTGTGATCACCACCCCGGCTTGCCGGGACAGCTTGGCCAGCTCGATAGCCATGTTCCCCGACCGGAACACCAGATCCGCCTGGCAGCGGGCGCGGGCATTGATCCAGGTGAGCAGGTCTTCCGCCTGGCTCTGGCGGTACAGGTGGATCCGCTCCAGCATCTTGTCCGGAAGCGGGACGTCGGGCGGTTCTGCAACATGGACCAGCTTGAGCTCGGCCTGGTGGGCCTCCGCCAGGATCCTGGCTCGATCGGCCACGCGGCGGGACATCGGGGACAGATCGACCGCAGCCAGCACCTGCTTCATGTCCGCCTTTACCTAGCCTGGGGAACCAGCACGGACAGGTACCTTAGCCCAAGCCCGCCCGGGCAAGTCCCGCGACGGGCCATGATCGAACGAGTGTGGGAAAAAACGGCAACTGCCCTCCGTCCGACCCCTAACCGGAGCTACCCGCACCGCCTGTTCCATCCGGCAGGGCTGTACTCGGCTGCGAACGTACCCAGATGGTGCGCTGCGGGAACGGGATCTCGATATTTGCTTCGTCGAGAGCGAACTTGAGACGCTTCCGCAACTCCCGCGCCGTGCCGAACTGCTCTCCGGGCTCGGTCTTGACCATCAGGCGGAGGGCGATCGAGTTGTCCCCGAATGCCTGAACACCCGCCATGGTCGGCTCCTGGATGATCGTGAAGGCATCGAGTTGCTCGCGCCACAACCCGTCCGCCACCTCCTTGATGACGTCCATGGCCATGGAGATGTCGGTGTCGTAGGCGACTTCGACATCGACCACGGCCTGGCCCCAGTCCTGGGTGAGGTTGGCCACCCGGGCGATCTCTCCGTTGGGGATATGCCAGAGCGTCCCGTTGATGTCGCGCACCTGGGTGGTGCGGAGCTTGACCTCCTCCACGACACCGACCGTGTCGCCCACGTCCACCACATCGCCCACCCCGTACTGGTCCTCGAGCAGCATGAACACGCCGGAGAGGAAGTCCTTGACCAGGCTCTGGGCGCCGAAGCCGACAGCTACACCCGCTATACCGGCGCCGGCGATCAGGGGACCCAGATTCACATCGAACTCCGCCAAGGCCATCATCAGGGCCATGCCGTAGATGATTGCCGAGGAGACCGACCGGAGCACCGCACCGAGCGTCCTGGTCCGCTGGCTGCTCCGGTCCTGTTGCTCCACCATCCGGCGGGCTCTCTCGAGCGCGGCTTCGCCCAGTCCCGGCCCGTCGTCATCCGGCTCGATGGTGCCGGAGATGGCCTCCGCCACCGCTGAACGGCTAGACAGCCAGCCTTCGACCAGCCTGTCCAGCCATCGGCGCGCGAACCGGTTGATGATCCAGGCGAGGAACAGGATGAGCAACACCTTGACCGGGCGGGCCGCCAGATCCGCCACGCGGGCGGCCTCTGTGCTATTGGTCAGGTCGTAGACGAGGCCGCACACGGACCCCGGATCGACACCGCAGGCGTCCGCAACGGATTGAGCGATCAGGTAGGAAGACATAGCGCGCCACCGTTCCGATTGAAGATTCTTTTTCGAGGCCGGATCGGTACCGGCCCGGAGGGCAGGTTAGCCCCTTCTAGCTGGCACAATCACCGCATGGCGCGGAACGAGACATGAGGTTCACGGACCGGTCGCACGCCGGCCGGGTGCTGGCGGGAATGCTCGAGCGTTTCGCCGACCAACCCGCCGTGATCCTGGGCCTGCCCCGAGGC
>JGIcombinedJ30088_10001154_pt1 | contig 27891 bp, 24 predicted proteins | sample PinacodermPK_FD_30088 | JGI IMG/M metagenome (IMG submission 30088)
CCTCGCCATGAATCATCCTCAAGGATCGAGCGGGTCTCCTCGGCCTTCTTTTCCGCGTAGTAGGCGGACACGAACCGGAAGACGCCGTACAGAATGAGTACACTGCCGAATACCAGTCTCAGCTGTTCCGTCTGAATGAACACCCGCAGGAGTTGGCCGGTCAGAACCAGCACCCCGGATACGCACATGGCCAACGCGACCAGGTAGCCGAGAAACTGCCGAAATGACGTAATACGGATCATACGCGGGTGAGACGGAATCCACCGTACGGGCGCTAACGGACATGGTTTTTCAAAGCTTCACCGGATGGTTCGATCGCCGGATCCCACCTCGTCCAGCCCCAGGTGAAACGACTTCGATCCAACGCGGACAAGCCGGAGAATGCTGAAATCCAAGGGCCAAGGTTCACTGAAGTTTCGATTTAACTAAATAAGAACGGCAAACCCTGGTTGTCAAGGAAAAGTTACGGTCCACGCGTGATCATCAGGACGCGGTCAGATGACGGTTTCGTGAAGAATCAGGACCGTCGGCAAGGCGCGGCTTGTGGAGGCTCGGTCGCGGCAGCTGCAGGCCCGGTTACGGCCGGCCGTCTTCGCCTTTTTCACACAGTTCGATCAACACGCCTCCCGTGCTCCGGGGGTGAACGAAGGCGACACGGGCGCCGCCCGCCCCGATTCGCGGCTCTTCATCGATCAAACGGTATCCACGGCCGCTCAGATTCTTCAGCGATTCCTCCACGTCGTCGACTTCAAGTGCTATATGATGGACGCCTTCCCCGCGCCTTTCGATGAAACGGGCCACCGGACTCTCCGGGTCCGTCGCCTGCAGGAGTTCCACCTCGGTGTCGCCCGCGTCGAGGAAGGCCACGATGACGCGGTCGCTTTCCACAGTCTCGCGGCCGTGCAACGGCAGTCCGAGGGCTTCCTGGTAGAGGCGGAGCGCTTCTTCAAGGTCGCGCACGGCGATCCCGATGTGTGCAATGCGCGCAGACTGGGCGGCCAGGGCGGACTTTGCGGACTTTGCGGACTTTGCGGACCGTGTGGATCTTCGTGGTAGTTCGCTCGACATGGACTTCCGTACCTCCTACAAGCGGCCGGACGGGGCGGCGTCGCGGGCATATCTGATGCCGTCAAGCGGCCGGACGGGGCGGCGTCGCGGGCATATCTGATGCCGTCAAGCGGCCCGGCGTCATGGGCTGCGCTTCGGGCGACCACGTTGAATGTTCAGAAACGCTCGGGTCTGCGGTATTCGCCGAAGACGCCGCGGAGCGTATCGCAGATCTCGCCCAGGGTCGCCCGTCCACGCACGGCGTCGATGATAAGCGGCATCAGGTTGTCTCCGTTGCCGGCCGCCGATTCCAGCGCCTTGAGCGCCCGCGCACGTCGCGCCCGTCCCGCGTCTGTTTGAACGCCCGGACCCTTTCGATCTGCCTGGCCTCGATGGCGGGATCGATGGGAAATGGCGCCGGTCCCTCTTCCTCGGCGTCCGTGAAGCGATTCACGCCGACGATGACCTGTGCTTCCCGTTCGATGGCCATCTGGTACGCATAGGCGCTGCGGCTGATCTCCTCCTGGGGGTAGCCCGCTTCGATAGCGCCCAGGGCGCCTCCCAGTTCGTCTATACGCTCCAGGTACGCCGTCGCCGCCTTCTCGATTTCGCCGGTCAGTGTCTCCACGAAGTAGGACCCTGCAAAGGGGTCGACCGTGTCGGCCGCCCCGGTCTCGTGCGCGATGACCTGCTGCGTCCTCAGCGCCAGCGTCGCCGCCGATTCGGACGGCAGGGCAAGCGCTTCGTCGAGACTGTTGGTATGGAGGGACTGCGTGCCCCCGCACACCGCCGCCAGGGCCTGAAGCGCCACGCGCACGACGTTGTTCTCCGGCTGCTGCGCGGTCAGCGTCGATCCGCCGGTCTGGGTATGAAACCTGAGCTGCCATGACCTGGGATTTCCGGCCCCAACCCGTTCCCGCATGAGCCGGGCCCAGAGCCTCCGTGCCGCGCGGAACTTGGCCACCTCTTCAAAGAACTGGTTGTGGGCGTTGAAGAAGAAAGAAAGCTGCGGGGCGAACGCGTCGACGTCGACTCCGGCGTCCATTACCGCCTTAACGTATCCCAGCCCGTTGGCGAGGGTGAAGGCGACCTCCTGCACGGCGGTGGCGCCCGCTTCACGGATGTGATACCCGCTGATGCTGATGGGGTTCCACTTCGGCATGCTGCCCGCGCAGAAACGGATCAGGTCGGTGGCCAGGCGCAGTGAGGGACCCGGCGGGTAGATGAAGGTGCCCCGGGCTATGTATTCTTTCAGGATGTCGTTCTGAACCGTGCCCGCGAGACGCTCCAGCGGGACACCGCGCTCCTCCGCCACAACCGCGTAGAGCGCCACGAGTACCGTGGCCGTGGCGTTGATGGTGAGCGAAGTGCTGACGGACTCCTGCGGGATTTCATCGAACAGGGTCCGCATGTCGTCGATGGTGGAGATCGCCACGCCCGTGCGTCCCACCTCGCCGGCCACCATGGGATGATCGGAATCGTAGCCGATCTGGGTGGGGAGGTCGAAGGCCACCGAAAGTCCGGTCTGTCCCTGGGAGAGCAGGTACCGGTAGCGGGCGTTGGTCTCTTCGGCCGAACCGAATCCCGCGTACTGACGCATCGTCCAGAGCCGGCCTCGGTACATGGTCGGGCGGATTCCCCGCGTAAAGGGGTACTGGCCGGGCAAACCGATATCGGCATCCGGATCGATGTCCGAGGTGTCCTCGGGCGTGTACAGCCTCTTCACGGGAATGCCGGAGCCGGTCTCGAACCGTTCGCGGCGTTCGGGGAGCCGATCCAGCGCCGGCTTAAGCTTCTTCTCTTCCCATTCCTTCCGGGCCGTTTCCTGCGTTTCCTTGCCAGCATCCATGACCGGTGAATCCGCATTGTCTCAGGGTTGTAAAGTTGATGTCCGGGCCCAGAAATCTACACCGGATCCACTCGCAAGTCAACGTGTTTGGGGGGGCGGCGCGACCGGGGTTGGGGGCAGCCCACCCGGTTTGGGGGCGGTGCGACCGGGTTCGGGGGCGGCGCGCCCGCGTCGTATGCCCCTACGACCCTGCGAGGCCCAACGCGTCCGCCTCGCCCTGCATGGCCTGGATGACGTTGGCGATGTGTTCGCCCAGGTCGAGGCCCAGGCTCTCGGCTCCTTCGACGATGTCCTCGCGGGAAACGGCGCGGGCGAAGGCGACCGCCTTCATCTTCTTCCGCACGGATTTCACTTTCACTTCGTGCACGCTTCCGGAAGGCCGAACGAGCGCGACGGCGGTGATGAATCCAACGAGTTCGTCCACGGCGAAAAGCGTCTTGTCCATCAGACTGCGCCGCTCGAGGCCGAGGTAGGTGGCATGGGACTTGATGGCGTAGATGACGTCCTCGGGGTATCCCTCTTGCTCCAGGATCTTTGCCCCGCGCATGGGATGGTCCTTTGGATCGGGCGTGGCTTCGTAGTCGAAATCGTGCAACAGGCCCACGATGCCCCATTTCTCCTCGTCCTCGCCGTATTTCCTGGCGTAGTGCCGCATGGCGGCCTCCACTCCGAGGGCGTGTTTCCGCAGGCTGTCCGTCTTCGTATGCTCATGGAGCAAAGCCAGCGCATCGTCGCGATTCAATTCGATTCCCTTCCCTTCCTACCGGATCACGGCACGGCCGTAGTAGTAGGGCAGGGCCTGGGCGGAGGGACGGTAGGACCAGGCCAGGCGGGCCTTGCCGATGTTTGCCCCGGGACCGGCATCGGTCTCGTCGCCGTCGTAGATCACCAGGTTGAAGCCGATGGTCTCTCCAGCCGGCGGCGCGGCGCCACCGGGCATATCGGACCAGGGGATGGCGGTCTCGATCACGTATCCGTAGTCGGTGAACCTGGACGCCACCCGCATGCCCGGCGCCGTCTTCTCGATAACACCCTGCCGGGCGTCGGCGTCCCGGGCCGCCCTGGGCTCGCGGCCCGCTGTCGTCCCTGGAAAGATGCCTGCCTTGAACACCGTCAGCGTGTTGTCGCTCCGCCCGGACGGGTCGACGCAGATCTCCACGGCGTCCGATCGCCAGTGGCCCTTTACGTCGTCCGGGGCGATGTTGCAGACCACCGCGTCGTCCCGCACGTCCACGGCGACGTAAAGGTTCGACCGGTCATAGGCGGCGCGGAACACCGCGCTGCAGTCGTCATCGCCGCCCGGAACGGAACCCGACCATATGTGGCCCGAAGTAATGGCGTGGGTACCGATCCCCTCCCAGTCGGCGAGATCGCCGTCGATCCGCATGGGGCCCTCGGCAACCGCCAGATCCAGGACAGGCAACACGTCGATCACGCCCCCCTCTTCAAGGATCCGGCCCGACGTGTCGGCCGTCAGCCGCACCGGATAGCTTCCCTGCGCCACGTGATCCGGCACGTCCACGGTGAATGGCACCGTCGTCCGGTCCTGGCCCGAAACCTCGAAGTCCGCCTCCAGGGGAATGTCCGTCCACCCGTCGGGAAGATCGAGCCTCACCCGGCCCGCCGCGCCCTCGGGAGTCCGGCTGGCTACCTCGATCTCCAGGGTGCCCGTCATGCCCGACCCGATGGACAGCGCGGCCGGAAGCAGGCCCGCGACCCACGACACCTGGTGTTCCTCGGCCCAGCGGCGGTACCTGACGATGTCCGATCGGGGTGCCATGCCGATGGTCAGCGGCTCGGACGAAGGCGGCGGTCCCAGGACGATCCCGGGATCGCGCGGCCCCTCCAGGCCGCCCAGGAGAGTCTTCAGACCATCCGGCGACGGCGGCACAAGGGTCTTCACGAGCAGGAACGACTCCGCACGGGCGCTGGCCGGAGGAAGCGTCGCCCTCCGATCGAAGCCCTGCGACCGGAAGTTGCGCAGGGCCAGGGACTTGATCTCCGCGTAGCTCAGGAACCGGCTCGGTGAGATATCGCCCGACGGTATGGAAATCGAACCCTCCCGACGGGTGTTGTAGTAGAGTTTGGCCGGCTGCCAGGTCCGCAGGAATTCGTCGCCGATCTGTTCCGGGAAACGCCCGGGATCGGCCGCTGCGGAAAAGGCCTCTGTCGCGAGCCGGGCCGCGGCCTGGTGATGGCCGTGGGTGCCAGGCCCGGGCCACATGGTTACGATGACGTCCGGGCGGAGCAGGCGGACAAGCCGCACGATCCTGCCCAGTGTGTCCTCATGGCCCCAGACGTCGTACGTGGCCTTGTCGCTCAGCGTGTAGAAGAAATCGGTCTTGTCCAGGAAATAGACCAGGTCCACCCCGTACTCGGCGGCGGACCGGCGGATCTCGGCCTCCCGCAGTATGCCCAGCGAGGGACCGAGTTCCCGCCCGATGGCGTTGCCGCCGCCCTCGCCCCGCGTGATGAGCACGATGCCCGCCTTTGCGCCGCCGTCCAGGACCTCGCGGGCAAAGGTGGCCGTGACGCCGCTTTCATCGTCGGGATGGGCGCCCACGTAGAGCAGGTCTACTTTCAGCAAGTGATCGGATCGCATCTGTTCTATGGACTGTGCGGAGACAGATCCGGATAGCAGCGGGAGAAGAAGGATCAGGCCGAACCATCTTCCCGTAAGGAAGCAAGCGCCACGCATCATTTCAAATCGTATCGAAGGGAATGGGCGGAACCCGAAGTGAAGTCCAACCGCATCGAACCGTGGTCGTATACGCCCCGGTTGGACCGCGATCTCATTGCGATCTAGATACTTCCCATCCCGTAGTTGTGTCAAGGCTTTTGGTTAAACGGCCGCGGTGGAACGGCCGCGGTGGAACGGCCGCGTATGGGTTGATATCCGGAACGTTCGTATACATAATCATAATTAAGGTGCGGAATCACTCGATTGCGAACGAGCATATATCATGCAAGATCAAACCGGAGTATGAGTCTCTCGTCTCAACAATATGATGAAACTACGAGGAGACTTTCCAACCAATCGGAGGATGTGCAACATGGGCGATCTGATTGCCGTTCATCCCGACTTCGACGGAGTCTGGCCCTTTGCCGCCGGCCACTTCCATACCCTCTGGCCCGAAGCGGAATTCATACGCCTGCCCCACGGGGACGAGCGTCCCCTGGGCGATGTCGCGACGGACGCGGGCCGGGTGAAGCGGCTGGCCGCTCTCGGTGTGCCGGTGACCGTCGCATGTCTGAAACGGTTCGGCGCACTGCGTGAAGCGACTTTTCAGGGAGCCTGCGGCCGGGGGCCGGACGAGGATTGCGGTACGTACCTGGCCGGGACCGGCGTCGCCGTTTACGACCATCCGAGCGAGGGTTTCTGGTCGCAGTCCGTGGCGGAATTCGGCCTGGCGCTGACGCTGTGCGGATTGCGCCGGATTCCCCAGTTGCATCGGCAGATCATCCACGACCAGGCGCCCTGGGACTACGAACCGCATGGCGGCCGGGGCCGCCCGGGTGAAAGGGGCCAGCAGTTCGGCGACGATCCGGCCTTTGCCAACGGGACGCTGGCCGGCAAACGGGTGCGGATCTTGGGGGCCGGCAACATCGCCAGCAGGTTCGCGAGCTTCGCGTCGATGCTGGGCGCCGACGTGGCTGCATGGGACCCCTACGCCTCCGAACCGGGCTTTCACCGTGCCGGTTCGCGCCGGATCTACCACCTGGATCAATTGGTCTCGGACGCAGAGGTGTTCGCGCCCATGGTGCCGCTCACTGAATCAACGCACGGCCTGGTCACGGCCGGACACGTCGACGCGCTACCCCGCGGCTGCCTCGTGGTGCTGGTGACCCGGGCACTGATCTGCGACATGGACGCGATCCGGCGGCGGGTCCTGGCCGACGAACTAAGCCTGGCGGCGGACGTGTGGAACGAAGAACCCCTGTCCCTGGACGATCCGCTGCTCGGTCGCTTCAACGTCGTGCACACGCCGCACAACGCGGGGCGCACCATCAACGCGAACAGGTCCTGGGCGGAGAAACTGGCCGCGCAGTTCAGACCGGGCTAAAGTACCGCACAGGGAGAAAGGAACAGCATTTTAATACTGGTTTTTATTGACTGTTGACGTATATTAAGATGCATATAAGTATTTTAACAGATGGCGGCTCGCGCGGAGTGCAGGCGAACGCAGCGGACCGGACCTCTTCCACGGGCGATATTTCAAACAGAAAGCCCCTGTTGTCCTGGTATNAAGGATAAAAGATGAAAGATAGACCTTCTGATTTCGATCCGGAAAATGGTATTCCGGAGACCGAGGAAGAAGAAATAGACTACGACGCCCGGAATACGAAAGAACTATTGAAAAGCGGTTTTATTTCCAAAGCCGTATATGATGAAATACAAGAACAACTGATAAGGCGTCGGAAGGCGCTGAGCCGAGAGAAGTAGGACCTGGTACGAGGAATCGTGTTCGAATCCGGAGGTTCGCCGCCGACAGGGGTAGCGCTTTCGGTCCTGCATGCCACGCTGGTCTTCAGTGCCCGTTCCGTTCTAATGTTCCCGCCTTGACCTCAACCTTTCCGATCTCGTTTCCGAAGGACTGAATCATCCTCAGGGCTGCGTCCACCTCGTCCGACCGCATGGACTCCCATTGGTCTGATTCCTCGATGCTGCGCTCCGCCAGGAGATAGCGGAATCGATCCACTACCGCCCGCCCCCTGCTGCTCAAATCATACATCCAGAGATCGGGATCGGCGGGATCCATGCTGCTCCGCACCATGTGACCGCGTTCCAGTCCGCACATCGCGGATTTCGTGCTCGAATGCGCACAGGCCAGGTGCCTGGAAAGGGCGNTCATGGGTAGCGCGCCCGATCGCTCAAGTGCGAACAGGGCCCGGATCCGGAGGATCGTCTCATCCCGGCGCTCCAGTTCGTTTTTGCGGCGGGACAGGAACCTGAAGGCCAGTCGCTCCACCACTCCCAAAAAACGGCGTTCCAGTTCACTTCTGTGCCAATCGGACATGGGTCCACCTGTTCATGTAGATGAAATCTCTATCCGGTCGATGGACTCGAAATCCCGTACGGGTATGACAGGCAGGTTATCTGCCGATTGTCCCATTGCCGATTCGCCGCTCTATCTTGTCCACGGCGTGCAGCAGTTCGCGAACAAAAGTCCTCAAGTCTTTCATCTCGCGTTCAATCTTGAGTATGTGTGCCAGGATCGCCTCCTGGTTCTTCTCCAGCACGCGCATGTATTCGTACTTTTTCATCTGCTGTTCCACGCCGTGGTCCTCGCTTCCGGTTTGATGAGAAATACCGACTGCTTGCGGTCGCATCGGCATCATCGGCCTGATTACAGTTCTGCGCAGTGAACGTGCGTGGCGCCGGTGTCTGCTTATAACAAAAGGCCCCGGTATCTCCCAGGGGCCCGGGGCTTGATGCTACCCGACCTGCATATGCACGGCCGCCGTCCGATGCTTACGTCGTCCGATGCTCAATGGTGGCAGGCTGCGCGCCGCCTATAGTGGCCGTGTTTCCTGCTCGAAGCGCACGGGAATTCGTTCCAAGGTGCCTGGTACAGATGAGCCAGGCGGCTTCGTTTACATCGCATGACTCCCATGAACGTTGCCCAGTTCAATCGGATTGTTTGATAACTGCACAAATTGCACACACGCTTAGTGGTATATATACGTTTATAACAACAATATCAACGACAAGTATAGTAATGTCAATAGTAAATTACGCAATATCTGTTATTTCGATTTATCGTAATATAATTATGAAGGGGAATAACACCGCGAAACCTCCTGTTCTACGATTCTACAGGCTTTATTAGCGTCAAAAACAAGGAATGGTGATATTCTAGTGACCTATTAATCCATTTTATGTTAATATTTTTTATATATAACATTTCTTTTATACGTCGTTCTAACCTGACCAATCTCCGAATCCGGCATGGTTTTCCTTTTTCGAATGCACAGGTTTCAATAACCTGTTCTGCCCTATACTGCTTGACATTGGCATCGTTTACGGCGTAGTTTATTTCGGTATTTATTGCGAATGGAACTTGCTGGTCGGGGGCAGTCGGGAAACGAAATGCAGGATGGGTATTGGCGACCGGAATGGTATACAGCGCCTCGACAGGGATTCAATAAGCGGAGGATAGCGTCCCCGGATTCCTTCGTATCACCGGCCTGTTAAACTTAGGTGAGTGATCGTGCAGGTAAACAACCTGAGAGATCTTTCAGATCGCTTCGTGACCGTAGTGAGACAGTTGTGCCGTTTGACATACATCGCAAGACTGGATGAGTGGCAGGGGCTGGACATGACCGTGCCTCAGATCAAGACGTTGATTCTGATCGAGCACCTGGGGCCGCTCAGGATGGGCGCGATAGCCAGTTACCTGGGCAGCGGCCTTTCCACTACGACCACGATAGTGGATCGCCTGGTGAAAAAACAGCTGGTTCAACGGGATTCGGATCCGAACGATCGAAGAGTCGTGATATGCGAACTGACCTCCAAGGGTCGGGATGCGACCGAGCTGTTCTGGGATCACCTTAAGACGAAAGCGCTGATGCTTTCCGATCAGTGGGAAGTGGATCAATTCGAAAAGGTCGTCCAGGCGCTTGAACTGATCTGGGGTACCGAGGAAGCGCTTCAATCGGCATCTGATTCCGCTCCGTCCATCGTCAGCCAATCTCCCGGCGCCAAGTCATCCGCGCTTTAATCACTTCCCGGTCCANCCGTCTCAAGTCCCCGCGTAAAAAGAAACCCCGACAACCCTTTGTTTGCGGAGGGTTTCGGGGAAGTGGTGTAAAAAAGCCGCGCGTGCTTACTACGCTGACCGTATAGCGGTACGGGGAATCGAACCCCGGTTTGATGGCTGAGAACCACCCGTCCTAACCACTAGACGATACCGCCGCGTTGCTCTTGACGAAAATACTCCATTTACCGGCCGTAGTCAAGTATCCGGACGAGTTTTTATATCGCTTCGAAGACGTAAAATGCTCTACGGGCATGGCAAGAATGTGTACTGGGGGGCAGGGATTCGAACCCCGATTCCATGGTCCAGAGCCATGTGTCCTACCCTTGAACGACCCCCCATCGAACCGGCGTTCCGCGGGAAAACTTCTCCCGTCGGCGCCGGGTATATTATAGGAATTTCACTGGGAAAATCAAGGGAAATCAGAACGGCGGCTGGCTGTCCGGAACCCGTCCGGATCTTGTTCCGCGGGCGGCAGGGGCACTTGCACGCGCGGCTCGGACCCGGCTCGGACACGGCTCAGATACTGCTCAGACGCGTTCGTAGGGATCGAAAAGCCGCTCGTATTCGCGCAGGGCGTAGCGGTCCGTCATCCCCGCGATATAATCGCAGACCCTGCGCTCGAGCGGTTCGTCTTGGGGGTATTTCCGGTCGGTCGGCGGCATTTGCCTTGAATCGGCCATGTACTCTTTGAAAAGGCTTTCGACGAAGCGAGTCGCCTTGCGGGACATGCGGATGAGCCGGTAGTGCCTGTAAAAGTTCTCTTTTAGAAACGACCGGAGCTGACCGTTCTTCTCGGACATCCCGGGGCTGTAGTCCACCACTGGGAAATCCAGCCGGCGAACCTCGTCCGGAGACTTCACGCCGTGGCGTTCCAGGTTCCGATGCGTCGTCTGGACGACGTCGATGATCTGCTGGTTGATCAGCGCCCGAATGATCCGGTACCGCTGCCGCGTGGAATCCAGGTCCCGTACCTTTTCCACTTCCTCGCGAATCGCGCCGTCCCATACGTCCAGTTCGGACAGCTGATCGAGACTGAGTATGCCCGCGCTGACGCCATCGTCGAGGTCGTGGGAATTGTACGCGATCTCGTCGGCGAGGTTGGCGATCTGGGCTTCCACGGAAGCGTACTGCCCGGGCTGGAAGTCGTTCAAGTCGAACCCGTGCGGCGCGTTGTGCTTGGCGATGCCTTCCCGCGTCTCCCAGGTCAGGTTCAGTCCCGGGAAAGCGGGATAACGCCATTCGAGCTGGTCGATGACCCGAAGGCTCTGCCGGTTGTGCTGGAATCCCCCGTGATCCCGCATGAGAACGTTCAGGGCTTCTTCTCCGCAGTGGCCGAAGGGAGGATGACCCAGGTCATGGGCCAGGGCAATGGCCGCGGCAAGGTCCTGNTTCGCCCCCAGGTTCCGCGCGATCGTTTCCGACACGCCGGCCGTTTCCATGGTGTGGGTCAGGCGCGTGCGATAGTGNTCTCCCTCGTGGTACACGAAGACCTGCGTCTTGTATTCCAGCCGCCGGAAGGCCTTCGAGTGAACGATGCGGTCGCGGTCCCGCTGAAACGGCGTACGCCACGGCGCTTCTTCCTCGGCATGACAGCGTCCCCGGAACGTACCGCTTTTTTCGGCGTAAGAGGCAAGCGTCTGCTCCTCCGCGTCCTCCAGCCGGTTTCTGTCAACGATCATCAGATGCTCTCCAAAGAGCACGATCCCCGTCAGGTTCCCGCGATCAATGCGCCGCCGAGGTCGATGTCCTGGAGCATGGTAGCGTTGAAGGCAGCCTCGACCAGGCGGTGCTTCACTTCCTTATAGTCGGCCTCGTGCCACAGGTTCTCGAATTCCCAGGGGTCGTTCTCGAGGTCGAAGATCTCGCCTTTGTCGTGGGTATGATACATCACCAGCTTGTACCGTTCGTCCCGGTACATGGTGGCGTAGCTCAGTGGCTCGGCGGATACGGCGTCGTAGTACTCGGAACGGACGAAAGACCTGTGAAATCCCGGATCCGCCTCCCCCCGCAGGATGGGCAGCAGGCTCCGGCCCTGAAAGTCCTCCGGCTGCTCTACGCCGGCCAGGTCGAGCATCGTTGCCGACATGTCGATCAACTCGACGAGCGCTTCGCTCCTGAGATCCGAACGCATCCGACCGGGATGGGAGAAGATCAGCGGGACCCGCACCAGTCCTTCGTAAAACCGGCATCCTTTCCAAAGCAGGCCGTGGTCGCCCAGGCATTCGCCGTGGTCGCTGGTGAAGATGATCACGGTGTCGTCCCGTTGTCCAGTCCGCTCAAGCTCGCGCAGGATTCGGGCGAACTGGTCGTCTACCTGCCGGATCATGGCGTAGTAGAGGGCCTGCTGCTTTTTACCGTCGAAGGCGTCGGGATGCCTCGACTCCGACTGGAAGAATACGTCGCGCAACACCTCCTGCCGGGCCAGGTCGCTGTCGCGGAAATGGGGGCCGGGCATATCGGCCGGATCGAACTGATCGGCGTAGACCCGGGGTGGGATCAACGGTTCGTGGGGACTGTAGGGATTGAGCGTCAGCATCCAGGGCGTACCGGGGGCTCGGGGCTGGTTGATGAACTCCAGGGCGCATTCGGTGACCCAGGTCGTCTGGTGGAGTTCGGGCGGCACCCTGCCTTCGCTGAATCGCAGGGCGTCGAGGTCGCCGCCGCGTTCGCGTACCCAGTCGCCGTAATCATGGCCTTCCGGCCAGTCGTCCCGCGGCGCGTGGCTGAAGCGCCAGAACCGGTAGCCGTCGTCCATGCGGGGTTCTGTCCGCTTCCCCGCGCTCTGGAGGTGGAACTTGCCGGCCAGGCCGCAGTCATATCCGCTGTCTGCCAGCAATTTGGAGATCAGGGGAGGCGGATTCACAAAGGATCCGTTGCCGTTTCGGCAGTTGTGAATCCGCCCGGGGTACATGCCGGTCATGAAACTCGAGCGGCTGGGTGTGCAGATCGGACTCTGGCAGTACGCTCGCGTGAAAGCGACACCTTCCTGCACCAGTCCGTCGAGCGCCGGCGTGCTCACATGGGGATTGCCGAGCGCGCCGATGGTGTCGAAACGCTGTTGATCCGTGCAGTACCAGAGTATGTTGGGGCGTGTGGGCATGTTGCTATGCACCCGCCGCCTTGAATCCTATTGGGCGGGCTGCGTGGTGGCTTCCTCTCCGCCCATGGATGCGTCCGAATCGCCGTCTTCCATTTCCTCTTCGCCCATGTCGCCATCGCCCATGTCGCCTTCACCTTCGCCCATATCGCCTTCACCTTCACCCATGTCACCCTCGCCCATATCCATTTCCGGGGCGTCGGCGGCCATGACGTGCAACATATCGCCCACCGCGGCGCCGATTTCGGTCGCGGCATTACCGCCGTTTATGGCGATCTGAAGCGTGCCGGACTCCTCGTCCATTCGGGCGAGCCAGGCGCCTTCGGCCACGTCGCCATAATCCACGACCATCGGCATGACGAGGGTCTGTTCGTTATGGGTTATCGAAATCCAGCCGTCCGAGGCGAAACCGGCTTCTGTCAACTGATCGCTCGTGGCGTTCGTATTGATGTTGGCGAATTCCTCGCTAATGCTGGAGACTTCGACGTTGATCATCGCAACGTCCGCCGCCATCTCCTCGGTTGCCGCCTCTTCCATGGCCGTTTCTTCGGTCTCGGCCCCGCCGCAGCCGTACAGACCGAACGCGCCGACCATACAGGCCAACAGGTATGATGTAAGTCGTTTCATTATCTTGTTCCTTTCACGTGGAAACCCGCATCGCGGATCAAGTGGTAGAAAAGGCACACAAATTGGTAGAGATGGATCGGAATGTTCTGCTTTCCGGGACGATCGGAATACATCTTTTATATGTATATTTCAATTTAAAAGAGTCCGCAACCACAATTCTCAAAGAATTTCGGCAAAGCGCGTCAGCCGGCGGATCGCTCGGCGGCCGACTCGGCGGAGGCGGCGAGATCCGCCCACTGCCTGCGCCCCACTTCCCGGACCCGGCCGTCGTCCCACTTTTCAAGGGGCCGGTAGGACGGGTGGCCCGGTCGGTCCTGGCAGGGATTGTGCCGGGTGTTGTAGCAGCAGATGAGGCTCCACCGCGGGTCGTCGCTCTCGTTGGGATCCGACCTGTGCAGCACGTTCGCGTGGAAGAACAGCGCGGTCCCGGGCGACATTTCGCAATATACGTGGTCCAGGTGTTCCAGCGCGAGTTCCACCCGCTTCGGGTCGGCCCCCACCTGCGTGCCGTACCGTCCGTGCTCGATCCTTCCCAGACGGTGCGAACCCCGGATGACCTGGAGGCACCCGTTCGCCCTGTGGGCCCGGTCCACCGCGATGTAGCAACTGGCCATATCGGGATACAGCGCCTGGTTGTGGTACCAGTAGCCGTAGTCCTGGTGCCACTCCCAGGCTCCGCCGACACGGGGTTCCTTGACCATCATCTTGTAATGGTACAGGTAGATCTCGTCGCCCATGAGCCGTTCCATCGTGTCGACCATACGCCGGCCGTGGCAGATAGCGTTGTAGATATCCTCGCGTTCCGTGTCCGACGTCAGCCACAACTTGCTTTCGCGGCCCTCGGTATCCTCGGCTGCGCGTACGAGCGAGGCCTTCTCCCCGTCGGTACGACCCACACTGAGCAGGAGTTCCATTTCCTCCTCGTCGTAGAGGCCTTCCACCATCAGGTAGCCGTCTTCCCGGAATTGCCTTTCATGTTCTTCGGTGAGACGGAACATGGTATGATCCCCGTTTGACCTTCGCGGTTTGCTCAAGATCTGCCCTTTGCGGATGTATCGGTCGACGGAATGCACGGCAACGCAACGCCTAAGCCCCGATGCGGGCGCGGTGGCGCCGTTCGACGTGGTGCGCGACCGAGCGGCACACCCGGGAGATGCCCTCGCCGATGAGCGACTGGTCCAGGAAGCTGTAGCACAGTCGGAACTGGTTCGCTCCCCGGCCGTCGGTATAGAACGAAGGGCCGGCTACGTAGGCCACCTTTTCGTTTTCAACGGCCCAGGCCAGCATAGCGGTGGAATCGATCCCCTCGGGCGTGGTCAGCCACACGTAGAATCCCCCGTCCGGACGGGTCCAGGTCATGCCGGGCGGGGCGTGTTCCGCAAGCGCTTCCAGGGTGACGTTGCGTTTGGCCTGGTAGAGCGCCCTGGACAGCACGATCTGGGAGTCCATCAGTCCCTGGCGGCCGTATTCGTAGACGATGCGCTGCCCGAGGGTGCTGGAACACTGGTCGCTGCCCAGTTTCGCCTGGCACAACTGGTTGACCACGGCCGGCGGCGCCGCAATCCAGCCGAGGCGGATACCCGGCCCGAAGATTTTGGAGAAGGTGCTGACAAACAATACACCGTCGGGATTCAGCGCTTTGAGCGATGGAGGCGGCGGGTGATCGAAATAGAGTTCCGCATAGGCGTGGTCTTCCAGGATGGGGATGTTGTGCCTGTCGGCCAGGCCGACCAGCTTCCGGCGCCTTTCCTGGGGCATGGTCACGCCACCCGGATTCTGAAAAGTCGGCATGGTGTAGATCAGCTTGGCGCGCTTGCCCCGGCGTTCCAGTTCCCCCAGCCGTTCTTCCAGGAGGTCCACGCGCATTCCCTCGTCGTCGATATCCACCGCGACGAACTCAACGTCATAACACCGAAAAACCGAAAAGGCAGTCAGATAGGTAGGGGCTTCCACGATGACGATGTCGCCAGGATTGAGCAGGGTCTTGGCGATGAGGTCCATCGCCTCGATCCCGCCCGTGGTGACCAGAATGTCGTCCACGCCGGCGGTTACGCCCTCGACGGGGCCCATGCGGTGGGCGATCCACTCCCTGAGAGCCGTGTACCCCGCCGTGGGGCCGTATTGCAGCGACATGCTGCCGTGCGTATCGAAGACCTGGACGGCGACTTCCTTCATCGCTTCCATGGGAAACGTGGCGGCGTCGGGCAGGCCGCCGGCAAAGGAAAGCACGTCCGGCCGTTCCGCCAGCTTGAGAAGCTCTATGACCGCGGTATCGCCCAAGAGATCCATGCGGTCCGCAAATACATCCCGCCAGTCCATCAACTACCTCCTGCGCCAGTGCAGATATGACTCGAAACGAATTACAGCAGACCACGCGTCCGCCGATCGGCAATGACGCCCGGCCGGCCGTCAAATACCACGGGCGAGACGATTTATTCAGAATGCCGCGCGCGTGCATTATGGTACGATCCGGACGGCGTGAAAACAAGGCCAAATTTACTTGACACGGACGGGAATCCATGCCTTATCATGGCGAACCGTTTGCGTTCATGGTGTTCCACCACGCACAACCCCCTCACCGTGAGGAAAACACATGGCAGAGGACAGCCGGGTCGTAGCCAGTTTCCAGAAAAACAGCCAGGAAGAGTTCCGCTTCACCATCACGTCTTTCCGGGGCAAAGAATATGCCGATATCCGGATCTATTACGAGAATGACGGCGATTTCCTGCCCAGCAGGAAGGGCATCACCGTCTCTCCGGATGCATGGGAGTCGTTCAGGTCCTGCCTCGACGAACTGGAGACGGAACTCAAGGAGCGCAACCTGCTCAAAGACGGTGAAGGTGAAAGCGAAGGCTGACCAGGGGTGGCATCGTGCCCGTCTGCCCGGTCCCCTGGCGCCGGCGGTCCGGTCCATGGCCCTCTCGGAGCGACGGTAGACCAGTCCCATGGTCCTCTCCGGGCGCCGACGGTCCGGTCCTTGACCCTATCGTGGCGCCAGTCGCGCGTGGTCGTCACAGGCCCCCGGCTGTCGCAGGCGCCAGACCGCCGCAGGCCGTTTTCTAGCCCACCCGGTGCCCTTCCCCGGCGAGAAAGCACTCAGGGTCGTGGAGGATGGGAAGATAACCCGTGCTCATGAGGAATTCGCCGACGATCTCCGGTCCCATGAAGCGGAAAGTCTTCCTGAAAACAGCAACCCATTCGTCCAGCGAAGCGCAGGTCTGGCCGTTCAGCCAGGCCACGAATGAACCGTGGTTCCTCCTGATCTCCTGGACGACCCGGGCGTTGTGGATGGCCGCGTCGATCTTGAGCCGGTTCCGGATGATTCCCGTGTCCCCCAGCAGACGCGAGCGGTCTTCGTCGTCATAGGCCGCCACACGGTCCACGTCGAACCCGTCGAAGGCCTCCCGCAACGCCTTCCGTTTCTTCAGCACCGTCAGCCAGCTCAGCCCCGCCTGGTTGATCTCCAGCACGAGCCGTTCCAAGAGGTCCTCGTCCCGGGTCAGGGGGAAACCGTACTCGTCGTCGTGGTAGGCGGCCAGAACCGGATCCTTCCGCGTCCAGGCGCAACGACGCCGCTCGTCGGCCCCTTCGGCGAACTCGCCCGTCCGATAGGGGTGGATGTCCACCCCGGTAATCCATGCCTCGGGCAGGTGGCGCGCGCAGTTCATCAGGGAGAGTTGAGTATAGGTAGGCGTGATGATGAAACGGGTGACGGAGGTGTTCGCGAACCAGTAGATTCGATCGTGGCCCATACCCGGGGTATCCAGAATCACACCCACAAGGAAGCGCATGAACGCCCCGTGCGTAACCAGGACGACACGTTCCCCGGTAAGGCCGAAATCGTCGTGGATCCTCCGGTTGACCCGCTCCGCACGCGCCTGGGCCGATTCGTAGTCCTCCCAGGGCCGGCACTTCCACCAACCCTCCTCGTCGAATCCGTCATCGAGGCGGACACCCGGAAAACCATACTCGATCTCCGACCGTTTCATGCCGGGTCTACCCTCGTAGTCCGCATTGCCCGCACCGGCCTGGACCCCGCCCTGTTCGTGGAGGTCGATCCACGCTTCCACGGACTGGCCCGTCTCGCGTATATACGGCGCGATGGTTTCCAGGGTGCGAAGGAAGGGACTGACGAAGATGCGGGTCGGGCGGATGTGGCGGATGCGGTTCACGAGGTATTCCGCCTGACGGCATCCGAGCGCGGACAGGGTGGGATCATCGGTGCGTTCTTCCTGCGGCCGGGCGTTGTTCTCGGATTCCGCGTGGCGGATGATGTAAAGTTCCATTGGGTCGGGCAGTCTTTCTCCTGGCCGGATGCCGGCTGCGGTTGAAGGGTCGAGGACGGCGCCGCCGCGTGCCTTGAAGCGACGCGTTTCCGGCACGTCGAACTCGCTATCCGCGCATGCGTCCGCGTGCCGTCCTCCTGAACCTCCGTAAGGTACATTCCAGGTCCCTGCGTTCAAAGGAAAACGTTTGACAGGCCTGCTGCTGCGGGTTAAAGTTTGCTTTCGCATCTAAACGGTTCGAACGGCCCGAATGGTCGGGCAGATCCGAACAATTGGCACCTCTACAGGAGCGCGCTCAGATGGACGGGTCCGATCGCCCCTATGTCGAATACCGTAAGGTCAGCAAGAGCTACGACGGGAAGTCCACTGTAGTCGACGGCGTGGACCTGGACATCCGCAAGGGAGAGTTCCTGACCCTCCTGGGGCCCTCCGGTTCGGGCAAGACCACCTGCCTCATGATGCTGGCCGGCTTCGAGTCGCTTACCTCCGGCGAGATCCGCGTGAACGGTCGCTCCATCCAGAATCTGCCGCCCCGCAAACGCGGTATCGGCATGGTGTTCCAGAACTACGCCCTCTTCCCCCACATGACGGTAGGGGACAATCTCGCCTTCCCTCTCGAGGTCCGCGGCGTGGACCGCAAGGCGTGCCGCGTACGGGTGGAACGCGCCCTGCAACTGGTCCGCCTCGAAGGTTACGAAGACCGGCGCCCCAGTCAGTTGTCCGGGGGGCAGCAGCAGCGCGTGGCCATTGCCCGCGCCCTGGTATTCGACCCCGAGCTGGTGCTCATGGACGAACCCCTCGGCGCATTGGACCGCCGGCTCCGCGAGGAGATGCAGTACGAGATCCGCCGGATTCACAAGACGCTGGGCGTCACGGTCGTATACGTCACTCACGACCAGCAGGAAGCCATGGTCATGTCGGACCGCATCGCCGTGCTCCGCGACGGCAGAATCGAGCAGGTGGCCGATCCCGAGACGCTTTACGAAGAACCGCAGCGTTCCTTCGTGGCCCGATTCATTGGGGAGAACAACCGCCTGCACGGCAAGGTGCTGAACGTGGACAGCGAGATCTGCGAAGTGGACGTGGACGGCGAGATCGTCCGGGCGATCCGCATCGCGCCCTGCCAGGCCGGCGACCCGACTACGCTTTCTATACGCCCCGAACGGGTGGCGGTCACCCCGGAACCCGGCCTGTACACCAATGAACTGGACGCACTGATCGAAGACATCACGTTCCTCGGCGACTATCTGCGAATTCACGTTTCGGTGTGCGGCACGTCGGACTTCGTCATCAAGATACCCAATATCGTCGGACACGGCGCCCTGTTGGCAGGCGATCGGATCCGCATCGGCTGGACGCCGACCGACTGCCGGGTGCTCGACCCGGAAACAGAAGGAGAAATGGTATGACGAGAAAAGCATCCATGCGCGGTATCCTGGTGCCTGGCCTGGCCGCACTGGTCCTGCTGTTTGGCGGACGCGCCGCCGCGCAGGAGCAATCGCTGACGCTGGTCAGCTGGGGCGGCGCCTACACCCGCGCCTGCGTGGACGGATACATCGAACGTTTCGAACAGGAAACCGGGATTGACGTAAAGATCGAGGACTACAACGGCGGGCTGGCGCAGATACGTGCCCAGGTCGACGTGGGCAACGTGTACTGGGACGTCGTCGATATGGAACTCCCCGACATGGTTCGAGGCTGCGACGAGGGTCTCCTCGTCCCGATAGACATCGATGAACTTGCGCCCGGCGCCGACGGAACCCCGGCGGCGGACGATCTGCCCGAAGAAGGCATCACGGAATGCGGTCCGACCAACATATACTATTCGACGGTCTTCGTGTACAACGACGGGCGGATCGGAGCAACGAAACCCACCTCCATCGCCGATTTCTTCGACCTGGAGAAGTTTCCGGGCAGGCGGGGCATGCGCCGCTCCCCGCTGGCCAATCTCGAGTTCGCCCTGATGGCCGACGGCGTGCCGCTGGACCAGGTTTACGCCACGCTGGATACGGAAGCGGGCGTTGGCCGGGCTTTCAACAAACTGGATACCATCAAGGACCAGATCGTCTGGTGGGAAGCGGGCGCGCAGCCGCCCCAGATGCTGGCCGATGGGGAAGTTGTCATGACTACGGCGTACAACGGACGGATTTTCAACGCCCAGAACCTGGAAGGACAACCCTTCGTTATCGTATGGGACGGCCAGTTGCTTGATACGGGAGGTGTCGTCATTGTTGAAGGCACGAGGAACCTGGAGGCGGCGAAGATGTTCGTCCGTTTCGCCAATACCGCACGGGCCATGGCCGGTGTCGGCCNGTATATCTCCTACAGTCCCACGCGCCGTTCCGCCATGCCCCTGATCTCGACCCACGCGGAAACCGGCATCGACATGANCCCGCACATGCCNACCAGCCNTGACAATGCGGCCCGCGCCCTGCACAACGACTGGGAATGGTGGAGCGACAACGGCGAAGAAATGAACGAGCGTTTCAGNACGTGGCTGGCGCGGTGAACGTAACGGATACGGGAACTTCTCTCGATGAGCGAGCATCCTGAGCAACAGATCGGACGCCTCAAGCCCGGTCCCCGGCTGCGCGCTGCGTTGCTGGTGCTGCCGCTCATGGCCTTCATCGGGGTGACCTTCCTCGCGCCCCTGGCGAACATGCTTGTCCGCAGCGTCTACGACCCGGTGGTCGCCGACGCGCTCCCGGAGACCCTTGAAAGACTGCGCGCCTGGGATGGCCGGGGTCTCCCCGGCGAAGCGGCCTATGAAGCACTGGCCCGTGAACTGCTGAAAGCCCGGGAGGACCGCACGCTCGGCCAGGTCGCCACGCGGATCAACCGGGTGCAGAGCGGATTGCGCAGCGTGCTTACGCGCAGCGCCCGGAGGCTGAGGAACGTCGACGAAGGTCCGTGGTCCGGTGCCATGATGAACATCCACGCGGCCTGGGGAGAAACCGGGACCTGGCGCGCGCTGCGCGAGGCCGGGGCACGTTACACTTCACGCCACTACCTGAACGCGCTCGATCTGCAGCGCGATTCCGGCGGGTCCATCGTCCCCCAGCCGGAAGACCGGCGGATCTACCTCACCCTTTTCTGGCGGACCCTGCTCGTGAGCCTGGGGGTGACCGCCCTCTGCCTGCTCATCGGCTACCCCGTCGCCCGTCTGATCGCCCACGCCCCGCCACAAAGGGCCTACCTGCTCCTGATCCTGGTCCTCGTGCCTTTCTGGACCTCGCTGCTCGTGCGCACGACTTCGTGGATCGTGCTCCTGCAGAACCAGGGCGTCCTCAATGACTTGCTCGTATTCCTGGGCATCATCGGCGACGACGGCCGGATCGCCATGATCTACAACATGACCGGTACCTTCGTGGCCATGACCCACGTGCTGCTTCCCTTCATGGTGCTGCCGCTCTACTCGGTCATGAGCGCCATTCCACGAGTGCAGACGAGTGCGGCTGAGTCGCTGGGCGCGACCCCGTGGCAGTCGTTCTGGCGCGTGTACTGGCCCCAGACTCTGCCCGGCGTAGGCGCCGGTTCCCTGCTCGTATTCATCCTCGCCATCGGGTACTACATCACGCCGGCCCTGGTGGGCGGCAGCACGGGACAACTCATCTCCAACATGATCGCTTTCCATATGCAGTCGTCTCTCAACTGGAGTCTCGCGGCGGCGCTGGGCGGCATCCTGCTGGTGTGCGTGGCGGGGTTGTACGTGCTTTACGACCGGCTCGTGGGCATTGAACGGATGAGGCTGGGCTGATGACGACGACCGAACATGGATTCTGGCATATCGCGTACCTCGGATTCTGCGCGCTCGTCTTCGCCTTCCTGATCGCGCCGATCCTGGTGATCGTGCCGCTGAGTTTCAACGCCGAACCCTATTTCACCTTCACCGACGGCATGCTCCGCTTCGAAGCCGACGCATGGTCTCTGAGGTGGTACCGGCAGATCGTAGAGGACGAGGAGTGGTCGCGGGCCCTGGCCAACAGCCTGGTCATTGGCGTCTCCGCCACGGTCCTCGCCACAGCCCTCGGCACGCTCGCCGCGCTGGGCCTGTCGAGCCCGGCCATGCCGGGCCGCCGTTTCGCCACGGGACTGCTGATCTCGCCCATGGTCACGCCCGTGATCATCTCGGCAGCGGGTATGTTCTTCTTCTACTCGAACCTGGGCCTGGCGCAGACCCACATCGGGTTGATCCTCGCCCACGCCGCCCTGGGCACGCCCTTCGTCGTTATCACGGTCACCGCCACGCTCGCCGGTTACGACGCCAACCTTTCGCGGGCGGCCGCCAGCATGGGCGCGGGCCCTTTGCGGATTTTCCGCCGCGTCCAGCTCCCGCTCATCGCGCCGGGGGTCGTCTCCGGAGCGATCTTCGCCTTCGCCGCTTCCTTCGACGAGGTCGTCGTGGTGCTCTTCATGGGCGGGCTCGAACAGCGCACGATACCGCGCCAGATGTGGTCGGGCATCCGCGAGGAGATCAGCCCCGCCATCCTGGCCGTGGCCGTCTTCCTCATCGTCTTCGCCGTGCTGTTCCTGTTGACCGTGGAGTGGCTGCGCCGGCGAAATGCAAGGTAGGAACACATTTGACTATGAGTAACCCATACAACGACGCTGTTACTGAGGCTGGTAATTGGAACGGCCCTGCGGGTGAGCTAGCCGCTTTTGTCAGAGAGGAGTCGACTAAGACGCTCGAAGCCTACCGAGCGCAACCTAACTTTGTGAGCCAGGACGCCAACCAGGAGGGAGATACGGCGCGCGGCGGTTACGCNCACCGCCAATTGTTCGAACTTATTCAGAACTGCACCGATGCATTGGCTCANNTTTCTGATGGAGGACGCATATTCCNNATGATCGGCAGGGGATTGCGGGGCATCAAAAATGGTGGAAATGACCGTTGCCTCATCCTCAACGTCCTGGATAATATCGACAACTTTCAGGGAGCATTGGCGTTCTCAGATCTGGATTGGCTTTGGGCCAAAGGCTGAAACAGCCCGCCTGGTTCTGACTTGCTGTGGTAACGGCAGGAATCGTGGCGGTTCGCCAATAACCTAACTGACACCGCTCATCTGTTGGTATCTTCTTCATCAGCCAGAGCAAGCACGGCCAACTCGCCCTCTCCCATATCCAGATTCAACCATTCGGACGAAATGAAGCGTGGGTCAACGATCTTGATCCATTCGTAGCGTTGAGGATCGGGGACATCATGCCCTCTTNGCCGTCCGTCCGACAACTCACGTACCACAGCTTGAGGAATCTGGACTTCAGTGCACAGAGTGGACAGTAAATTCAGGGCATTGATGCGATAGAGGTAGAGCAGCGGAGACGTATTGCTGATGAACTCAGGCACGCTCGCGTTCCAGGTCGTTCAACTCCGATTCGAGTGGAAAAACACTGTAGCGGTCAAGCGACAAGAGGAATTCTACGCGAGCCATCCCGGCAAGCTCTGCGGCCCGCCCGGATGAAAGGCGGCCAAGTTCATAGAGTTTGACCGCGGCAAGCATACTGAGTTCACGAGCAAAAGCGCGTTCATCGGTTTTCTCTGCCAAAAGCACGCTTTCAGGAACATTGATTGCTATTTTGCGCGTAGTCAACTTTTCCGGATCCCTTCATTCAAAGGGTACGAACAGAGACTCCTTCTAATAAGGAAAGAAGATACGCGGATGTGTGTCAACCAGTATGTGGAGGCCGCGTCCACATCGAGACTTCGAGCATCCCGGGGGTACTGAAATCATCTAAGTCGAGGGACGGGTACTGTCGGAGAGATTGCTCCGGTAGTCCTACGCTCTATGTGAGTCCATCCCTACATTTCTCTTCCGTGCCGTTCATGTACTCGTTCAGCAGAGAATGGAAGTGGTGCACGCCGTTCTCCCGCTTCACGGAAAACCGGCCCTGGTTGTATGACACGGACTGCAATCCGCGCTGGACGTGCTCGCAGATGAAGATGTCCTCTTCCTGGATCTCGTCGCCGAAATCCACCAGGTTGTCCACGTCCTGCTCCATATCGGGCGACAGGTACCATTCGAAAATGGTCAGGCAGCGTTCGTGTCCCAGGGGGACCACCAGGTTGGTCTGCATCTGACCCAGGTAGATGTTGAGCATGAGCGTGGGGAAAACCCAGTAGTACTGCGTGTCGTTCTGGTCCTGTTCCGTCGGCAAGTACCGGCGCGGCCCCTTGTAGCCCTTCTTTTCCCTGGGGAGTATCGGCGCGTGCTGGATGGAATAGTACCGAAACGGTTCCACCCGGTAGGCGTCGTAGTCTATTTCCCGGTACAGGCCGGGATGCACGACCGGCAGGTGATAGCCTTCCAGGTAATTGTCCACGTACACCTTCCAGTTGCAGTTCATCTCGTAATCCCGGCGCTTGACCCACCGCATCTCGCCGATGCGGTGACCGGCGGCCCGTTTTTCGATATCGCCCAGGAAAGACTCCAGAGGCGGCGCCGTCTCGTCCAGGTTGACGAACAGCAGCGGGCCCCACTGGCTCACGCGTACCGGTTCGAGCGCCATGGCGCAGCGGTCCAGGGCCTGCACCTCTTCGAACTCGGGCGCGTGGCGCAGCGAACCGTCCAGGTTGTAGGTCCAGCCATGATAGTGGCACACGAAGGTCCGGCGGTTCCCCTGCTCAAGGGCCACGGGACCCGCCCGGTGCTTGCACACGTTGAAGAATCCGCGGACCACGTCGTCGGCCCCGCGGGCGATGACTACGGGTTCGCCGGCCACGTCCACCGTGAAGTAATCCCCGATGCGGGCTACCTGGTCGGCCCGTCCCACGAGCTGCCAGGTCTTCCCGAAGACTTCCCGGTACTCCCGCCGCAGGAAGTCCGGGTCGGTGTACCAGGAAGAGGGAATCGTCCAGGCGGACTCGATGTTCTGGTCGAACGGGTGGTCGGTCATCTCGTAGTCCAATTGCTGGTGAGCAGATCAAAAACGAATCACTTTAAATGTAACGCATATGCCAAGACTTGAATACTTCAGATTCCGTGGTCTGCTTCAGATTCCGTGGTCTGCTCCAGATTCCGAAGCCTACTCCGGTATCCATAGCCTATCCCTGTTTCCGAGCCTACCCTCGCAGTTCATTCCCACCCTTCCTTCAAGGCCTCGGTCCCGAACCGTTCGATTGCTTCCAGCGTCTCGCGCACGTCATCCCAGGTCGTATTGTGATTGATGATGCATAGCCTGAGAGAGAAAGTCTCACCCAAAGTCGTCGAGGACATGAGGGCACGGTCTTCCCAGAATACACGGGCGAGCATCTGCTGGTTGAGCTTTGCCAGGTAGTCTTCATCAAGACTGGCGTCCGATCCCCCAATTGAGGGGTTCACCCTGAAGTTGACGATCCCCAGCGACGCAGGATTCAACGATTCAAGCACGGAACTCCGTTTAATGTATGCCTCTGCCCGTGCGGCGAGTTCCATGCCATTGGATACGGCATCTCGAAAGGCGGCCATTCCGAACGTCTGTACCGACATCCAGATTTTGAGTGCCCGGGCCGAGCGACTGAGCTGCAGGCCGCGGTCTGAGAAACTCGGGTGGTTGGCGCCCCAGATCGTATCCTGCAGCACGTCCTGGTGGACCTGGAAAACGTGCTCGAGCTTGCCCACATCCTTCAACAGCAAGCAACCCGCTTCGTAGGGCTGGAAGAACCACTTGTGCGCGTCCAGGTTCACCGAATCCGCGCGCTCAATGCCGCGGAGCAGCGCTTTTCCCTTCTTCGATACCACGGCGAAACCACCGTAGGCGGCATCGGCGTGCATCCAGAGCCCTTCCGCCTGACAGAAATCCGCCACGGCTTCGAGCGGGTCTATGGCCCCGGTACTGGGCGCGCCCGCGTTTGCGCAGATGATGATGGGCTCCAGCCCCGCGGCCCGGTCTTCTGCCACTGCGCGTACGAGCGCGTCCATATCAAGACGGAAGTGATGGTCGGTGGGAATAAGTCTTATGTACTCGGTCCTGATCCCGATGATCCTGGCGGCGCGTACCTGCGCCTTGTGGCTCTGGTTGCTCATGTAAACGGTACCGCGCTCCGGGTTTCCTGCCGCTTCACGGGCCGCTACGAAGGCATCGAGAATCGCGGCGGAACCCCCGCTCGTCAACAGTCCGCCCGCGCCGTCCGGATAGCCGATCCAGCGCCGGATCCAGTCGATCACCACCAGTTCGACCTCGCTCGGACCGCTCGCGCAAAGCCAGTTGCAGGTGTTGAAGTTGTACCCCGCGGCCATGAAGTCCGCCAGGATTCCGGGCCAGGTGGGCGAAGACGGAATGAAGGCAAATGACCGTGGATGATCGAGTCGCGCGGCATTTGGCAGTATGTCCCGCGTGGCCTGATCGATGACTTCATCCGCCGGGCGGCCTTCCTCGGGCGGATCCTCCTTGAGTTTGACCTCGAGCGGCTGCTGGAAGTCCCCGTCCCATGCGAGGTCTTCCGGCAGGTTTTCCATGCGTTTCACCAGGATTTCAGCGGCCTTCTTCGCAAGATCGAGCATGTCCTCAGGCGCCATCTGTAGCGTGCCGGGTTTCTGTTGTCCAGCATCCTGGTTATCGCCCGTTCCTTCTAATCGGCCACCGTTCATGTCATTGCCCATTTTTCAGAACTATTCAAGATTATGGTTTCCTTCATTTACGAATAGATTGCGATTTCAGGCTATCGCTGAAGATTCGTCTGCGCTTGTACGGATAAATCCCACTGCGCCCCCTGTCCGCGCCGTCCTTTACACCGGACCGCACCCGGTAAAGTGACGGTATTCCCATCGCAACGGGCTACAGATCTTCCGGGTCCAGTACCTCCGGCGTCGCCAGGCCCCGGTCGGCCAGCTGCGACTCGATGGAGGAACGGTCTCCCACGAGCAGGTAGCCCGCGCGCCGCACGTCGAGGTATTTTCCGGCGGTGGACCGCACCTCCTCCAGCGTGACGGACTGCAGGTCCTCCACCGCGTCCCGCAGGTCCGTCATGGGCCGTCCCGAGCTCCACAACCCGCCGATGCTGCCCGCGATGCGCCTCAGGGATTCGAACCGTTGCGCGTAACCGCGGATACGAGCGGTGCGCGCCTCCTCGAGTTCTTCCCAACTCACCGGCCTTCGGCCGCCCAACCCCTCCATTTCAGCCATCAGTTCCTGCACGACCTCGCCGGTCTTGTCCGCCTGGATCGACGTCTGCGCCTTCCAGTACCCGGAGACGCCCAGGAGACCCAGCGAGGTGGATACGCCGTACGTATACCCCTTTTCTTCCCTCAGGTTCAGGTTCAGGCGGGACTGGAATCCACCGCCCCAGATCGCGTCTACGAGCCGCAGGGCGTGGTAGTCGGGCGTATCTCGGCTCGGTGCGTCGATGAACTGGCAGACCACCGTCTGCGGGGCGCCGGGCCGGTCCACCAGGCTGATCCGGTTCGTCTTCCGGCCGGGGGAAGGATCCGGGACGGACTTTGCCGGACGGACGTCGCCTTTCCACGAACCGAAACGCTGATCCGCCAGCTTTATTGCCTGGTCACGGGTGATGTCGCCCACGAACACCAGGGCGGACTGGTCCGGCCGCCAGTTTTCCTCGTAGGACCTGGCGATATCGTACCTGGACATTTCGGCTACGGAGGACGCATAGCCCTGCACGGGCCGGCCATAGGGATGATCGTCGCCGAATACGAGTCCGGGACACAGCCGCTGTGCGAGGTACTGGGGATGGGAGGCCTGCTGCGCGAGGTGATCCAGATGGCGGTGCCGTTCCCGTTCCAGTTCCTCTTCGGGGAACAGGGGATTGCGCGCGACGTCTGAGAAAAGGGCCATGGCCGACGGCAGCTTGTCGGTCAGCACGTCCAGCCCGAGCCGGGCCGATTCGAGGTACATGGTCTTCCCGATGACCGTGCCCAGCCGGCTCAGGGCCTCGTCGAGGTCCAGCGCGCCGTGGCTTCGCGTCCCCTTGTCCATGATCTGCAGCATGAGCTGGGAGGTCCCGCTCCGGTCGGGGGGATCGTGCACGCCGCCGGTCTTCACGTTCAGAGAGACGGCTACCTTGGGCAGGTCGTGCTGTTCGACGACCAACACTGCAAGGCCGTTGTCCAGCCGGTCCTCGTGCACCTCCGGCGTCTGAAAGGGCGTGTCCGACCCGAGCGCCGGAACCATCGACCGGTCGAGGGCGCCGCCGCCGGCCGTCCTTGCCGGATCCGGGTCGGCCTGCCGCGGTAGCGTATCGGGATGGTACCTGAGTGTGAGGCCGTGACGGGACACGAGCCATCGTTCGAC
>JGIcombinedJ30088_10001156_pt1 | contig 27879 bp, 41 predicted proteins | sample PinacodermPK_FD_30088 | JGI IMG/M metagenome (IMG submission 30088)
ATGGCATAAGTTAGCTCGCACCACCCCCGCCACCCGGCGCTACATCCAGACCGCCCCCAAAAGCGCCGCGGCCTTGGCCCGCGAACTCGGGGTGGCCGTCACCACCGTCTATAAATGGAAGCGGGCCGGTCGGGGCCATGACGGCTCTCATGTTCGGCACCAGCTCCATGCCCGCACCTCCCCCGAGCCGGAAGCCCTCATCGCCGAATTGCGCCCCCAGTTGCGGTTGTCCCTCGACGATGTCACGGAAGTCATGAACCGCTGCAGCACGCCCCGCTTGAGTCGCAGCGCCATCCATCGCTGCTTCGTCCGGCTGGGCGTGGCCCGGTTGCCCCCCGTCGCNCCCGACGCGCCGCCGGTGGAGCGGTTCGCGGCAACCCCTTGCGGCTACATTCATCTGGATCTGAAAGTGTTAAGTAAATTACCCAAGCAGCCCAGCTATGTGTTCGTAGCGATTGACCGCGCCACCCGCTATGTCTGGATCAAGGTGCTGCCCCGGCGGACCGCCGCCATGGTGACGCAGGCCGTGGAAGAATGTCTGGCCGCGTTTCCCCAGAAAGTGCACACCATCTTGACCGATAACGATGGCGCATTGACCGATCGGTTTGCGGTGCACAAAAAAGGCAACCCCGCGGGGCAGCCGAGCGGGACGCATCGCCTGGACCGGGTGTGCCAGGCGCATGGGATCAAGCATCGGCTGATCCGGCCCTATCATCCGCAGACGAATGGGATGGTCGAACGCTTTAACCGGCGGTTGAGCGAGGCCTTCCAGAGTCAGCCACCGCTTCGGCCCCATTGCCGTAATCGGTTTCGGAGTCATACCGAGCGGAACGCGTTTCTCACGCGGTTCGTGGACAATTATAATCGGACGCGGTTAAAGTGCCTCAACTATCAGACGCCCTTGCAACTCCTCCAGAATCACACGGGACAGTACAACAAGGGGGNTCGAGGATGACGGAAGAAAGAAAGGAAGGAACCATGATCGTTGGTCCTGCCTAATCCCCGCCTTCCAATTCTCCAGCCAGAATAATGGCCTCGGCTATCTCCCGCATGGACTTTCGCATGTTCATGCTTTGACGCTGGATCAACCTGAACGCGTCGGCTTCCGACAATTTACGAGAATGCATGAGATACCCCTTGGCTCGTTCGACGAGTTTTCTGACGGTCAGGGCTTCCTGCATTTCAAATGATTTTTCCATGAGACGAGTATGCTCAATGGCGACCGCTGCCTGGTTGGCAATGGCTTGCATAATTTTGATCTCCTTGTCGTCAAACGCATGCAACGTGGAGGTATAGGTATTGAGCACGCCAATGACCCGTTCCTTGCTCATCATGGGCACCGACAATAACGAACACAACGACTCCCGTTTGGCTAAATCCTGGTAGAAAAACTCTTTTTCCTTCTTCACGTCCGAAACGTAAATCGGCCGTTGTTCCTTGACCACCAGCCCACTGATACTCTGGCCGATCTTGAGCGGAGGTTTCCGGCGATAGGCTTCGCTCAGGCTCTGGGTCGCCGCAATATGCAATTTCTGGTTCTCCTCATCAACCAACATCAGGGAACAGATCGTCGAATCCATCATCTGCGCCGTCGTCATCACGATCAATTGGAGTACTTCCTCGATCACGCGATTGGACGCCACGGTTTCCGAAACCTGGGACAAGGTATCCAGTTGTAACGTTTGCCGCCTCATTTCGTCATACAATCGCGCGTTCTCGATGGCGCCCCCAACCTGGTTCGCGATCGTCGATAACAGCGCCAGTTCGGCATCCTGATATCGCCTCGCCCGCTTGTGTTGAACGTTAATGACTCCGATGACGCTGCCTTTGGTCACGATAGGAAGCGACACAAACGCCTGGTATCGGTCTTCGGGAAGATTGTGAAAGAATTTAAACCGTGGATCATCACTCGCGTGACGAGGNATGACCACCGGCACCATTTCTTGCGCCACCCAGCCCGTNATCCCCTCTCCCAANCCCACGGAGATTCGGCCGATGAGCTTGGGATGAGGATTCTTGGATGATCGCAAAACAAGTTCGTCCCGATTCTCGGAGACGAGATACAACAAGCAGGAATCGGCCTTCGTCACTTCGACAACCATTTCCACGATGTGTTTGAGAACCGCTTCCAAATCGAGCGTGCTGCTGATCGATTCACTGATACGATACAGCACTTCCACTTCACGCGTTCTTTCGCGAAGGACGGCCTTGACGTCCGGCTGGGGCCGCTTGGGTGATTTCTTTGTCGGCGTCATTTCAATAATCCCCAAGTCTCCCTCTCCCCTCGCGGGAGAGGGTTGGGGTGAGGGGGTCAATGGTCAACTCAATTGTGCATACCACCGTCTCACCGTGCGCGGGTCCAGCGGCATGACCTGCACTTTTCCTATCGACNTGGGAAGCACGCAATGGACGGCGCCATGCACCACTTTTTTATCATGACGCATGGCTTCCCAGAATCTCGAAAAACTATGCGCCGGCATCCGCACGGGAAGGCCCGTCTGCTGTATCAAGACACGCTGCCGGTGCACGACGTCTTTCGAGCACAACTCCAAATGACTGGCAAGGAGGGATTCATACACCATACCGATTCCCACCGCTTCGCCATGGATATAGTGTCGGTACCGGCCCAAGGCCTCCAACGCGTGCCCGATCGTATGTCCATAATTCAAGATCCGACGCAGACCCGATTCCCGTTCATCTTTGGCGACCACCCGCGCCTTGATCTCACAACAACGCGTGACGACCGTTTGGATGTCCTTTTCCTGCATGTCGAGAATGTGGTCCATCCGGTTTTCCAAAAACGCGAAAAACGTCTTGTCGGCAATGACTCCATATTTAATCACTTCGGCCAAACCGGCTATCCATTCCCGCTTCGGAAGGGTCTGCAACGTATTCGTATCGGACACCACGAGGGCCGGCTGGTAAAACGCACCGATCAAATTCTTCCCGGAGGAATGGTTGACCCCGGTTTTCCCCCCCACGCTGGAATCCACCTGTGCCACAAGCGTGGTGGAGACCTGCACAAAGGGAATACCCCGAAGGTACATTGACGCGGCAAAACCGGTGAGGTCTCCAATCACTCCTCCACCCAACGCCACGAGCGTGGACCGGCGTTCGAATCGATGCTTGACCAATTCATCGACGATGTACGAGACCCACCGAAGCGTTTTGGTTCGCTCACCTTCCGGAATACTCATGACGTGGCAGGTGAATCCGGCTTTCNCTATCGCCTTCTTGAGCGANGCCCCGTAGAGCCGCGCCAACGCCGGATTGGTCACGACCCCGACTCTTCCGGACAGGCCCAATGACTGTAAATACTCACCCATACGGTGAAGGGTGCCGGGACCGATGACGATATCGTAGCTTCGCTTGCCGAGGCCGACCGTGACGGTTTTGTCAGAGAGGGTCATGAGCAACCCCGCGCTCGGCTTTTCCGGTTGAGCCCTGCCATGGATTCACGTTGGTTGAGGAAGAAAACCCACTCAGAAATTCTTCACGTATTCCTGGTAGGCGTCGAAATTCCGTTTCATTTCATCCAAACTATCGCCGCCGAACTTTTCCAACATGGCATTGGCCATCTCATAGGCAATGACGGCTTCTCCTACCACGCCGGCTGCAGGAACCGTACAGATATCCGAACGTTCCACCGTGGCTTCAAATGGTTCTTTCGTTTGGATATCGACGCTGTTTTTCGGTTGATACAACGTGGCAATCGGTTTCATGGCAACCCGCACGACCACGGGTTGGCCGTTCGTCATGCCGCCTTCCAACCCACCGGCATGGTTGGTCTGTCGTGCAAAGCCCGGTTTCACGTCACTGGGATAAATGTCGTCATGCACTTCGGAGCCAAAGCGACGAGCCGACTCGAACCCCATACCGATTTCCACGCCTTTCATGGCCTGGATACTCAGGGCCGCCATGGCCAACCGTGCGCTCAAACGCCGGTCCCACTGCGCGTAACTGCCCAACCCAATGGGAGGATTGGTCACCACCACCTCGAAGATTCCACCCAAGGAATCGCCGTTCCGTTTCGCCGTTTGGATCTGCTCGATCATCTTTTCATTTGCTTCCGGATCAGGACACCGGACCTGAGACTGCTCAGCCAGTTCATACGCCGCCAAGGGATCATCCACCTGCGGGATCGCGACCGAGCCGATTCGGGTCGTATAACTCACCACCCGCATATCAAATTGCGACAAGAGGACCTTGGCCACGCTACCAAGCGCCACCCGGATCGCCGTTTCTCTCGCGCTCGCCTTTTCGAGCACGTTGCGAATGTCCCGATGTCCATATTTAATGGCCCCCACCAAGTCGGCATGACCGGGTCGCGGACGGGTCACGACTCGTTCTTCAGAAGGAGGCCCCGGTTCAGCCGCCATAATCTCCTGCCAATTTTCCCAATCTCGATTGCGAACCAATAAGCCCAACGGATTTCCCAAGGTTTTTCCTTTTCGGACGCCGCAGTAAAACTCGACCTGATCTTTTTCGATTCGCATTCGCCCCCCACGGCCATATCCACCCTGCCTTCTCGCCAGATCCTGATTGATCGTTTCCGCGCTCAGGGGAAGCCCTGCCGGGACCCCTTCCAACACGGCCATCAANCCCTTNCCATGGGATTCACCGGCATTTAAATAACGCAACATCGTGCACCTTNATCCATCTGACGTTTCAGAAGTCCCCGTTGGGCCGTGGTTCCCCAAANTCCCGTTCTTCATCCAACCGATACGTCCGCTCCGCTTGGAGCTTTGCCTGTTCCTCTATCGCCGAAAGAGTCACCCCCTGCTCCGTGACGTGTTTCACGACGAGGGAATACGCGGCAATGACTTGTCCCGGCTTGACAATGAGTCGCTCCCCATTCTCAAATTGCACCACAGCCCAACGGCCTTCGGCAGATGATATGGTCCCGAGNACCTTCACTGTTTGGCGGCCCACGTCTTGCGCCTGCAAGGAAGAACCNGTAGCGCTCGGGATAACCGATTTCGGCACAAAAGGATCACGATAGCGATCCGAACGGTACCGGACGACTCGCGGCGACTCTTGCGCGTTCGTCACGGCCTGATCGGCGAGCCTTGCATGAACGGGCGTCCCGGCAAACCAGAACACGCCGATACATACAAAGGACATGAGCACTGAAATGGCATGCATCATGCGGTTGCGCCTTTACTCGCAAGCATTTTTGAGATTTTTGATTGTCGATTGTGGATTGGAAAATTACAAAAATCAGCAATCCGCAATCCAAAATCCGCAATCATTGCACTCTCTATCCTTCTACAGTCGCCTGGAAACCTGTCAATTCAAAGGAAGCTTGAATGGGGCGCTCCTGGATTTCCCCACTCCGTTCCAGGGCGTGAAAGTCCAGCGACTTCAACGTCAACCTGTTCGGAAGCGTTTGCAGTTCTTCAAGAAAGTGCGCGAGCGCATGATACCCACCCTCTGCATGGAATTGAAGCGTGACTCGATTCACGTCCGTTCCCGGAAGGGGAACGGGCTCCTCGGACTTCCAAGACTTGAGGGTCACGTCAACCGATCGAGCCTTGTCCAGGATGCCCGTGAGTATGTGATCCATGGGCACCGCTAATGCTCTTTTTTGTGCGTCGAGCCGACGCGTCAGATCGGCGATTTCGTCTTTGAGAGTCTCCGATTCACGGTCCGGCTCCATCGTGACCAGTTGATGGTCCAGGGATCGAAGGGTTTGTTGAAACGCTTGGGCGCGTTGCCGTTGCGGTTCCACAACGAATTGAAACAGGATCATCGACGTCACCCCGGCAACGAGAAGCAGGAGCATGACCTTCTTGGTCATACGCGTGTCCTCCACCCAATCAAGAATAGTTTCAACCATGCTTCGTCGAGTCCATCAAGACGTTCATTGAAAATTGAAAGAGGTCGGGCCGCCGGTCATGAGGTCCGGCATCGACAACGTCGACCGGGCCAAGCATCTTTTCGAAATCCTTCGCAAGTTTCACGACGTCTTCGAGGGAATGGGAAAAACCCGACAGCGTGATCTTTTCATCATCTGCCTGAAGATGCAGCAACCACACGTCCAACGGATCAACCAGCCGGCTGATCATCGACAGCAGGTGAATGGGCCCGGCCAACTGCTTCGTCGATGTCTTGAGCCTGTCGTGTTCAGTGAGCACGGCTTGCCGTCGTTCCTCCAATGTCAACACTTCCCGGTGCGTGTTCTGCAGCAAAGCGACGCGTTCCTGTTTTTCCTGCATCTCCTGTTCAAGCCGTTGCGTCGCGTCATTGACATCGATGACACCCCATCCCCAGAACGCACAGACACTCGCCAGGACACAGCCCCCCGCGAACAACTCTGCCTTGGAGCGCCTCCGCCCTCGACCGTCATCGTATCGTCGGTCTTTCAGCAAATTAATGCTAACCATGGTTGTCCTTATGAAGCGCCAACCCGACGGCCACTCCTCCGAGGTGGGCCGAAGCCGTCAGATGATCACGGTCTTGGTGATCGGCCTGACACTCGATGTCATCAAAAGGATTGAACGGCAGAGTGGGAATCCCCAAGGCGTTGTATAACTCACTTTGCAATCGTGGATGTTTCGATTGTCCTCCACAAAGAAAGAGCTTTTCCACGTCGAGTCCCGGGTCGCGTTCCAGGACGGACTCGACACAGCATTTGATTTCCTTGATGACATCCGCCACAGCAGATGGATTCTCCAGGCAACCGGGTCCACCCGGAACGTATTCAGCGGTGTCTTCGACGGTTTCCGGGTTATCGAATGCCCGGCTCGACGAAGTGCCTTCGAAGCTGACATCGCGGACCATGAGGGGTTGCTCATCGGCGACGAAGACGATATTCATTCCGCTGGCTCCCACGTTTGCAATCCCAAACGACCTTCCCCGGAGGGCTGGACTTTTCCGCATGATCGTCTTCATCAGCGCAAGGCCATCCACGTCGCACACGATCGGATGCACCCCGATTTCCTCCAACAACGCTTTGCGGCTTTCAACCATCTGTTGCTTGGCGGCCACGAGCAAAAGGTCCGTCTCCGTCGAGACGGACTGCGGTCGAGGGGGAGGCAGGATCCAATAATCAAAACACACGTCACTCATGGCATGGGGAATGTATTGATGGCCTTCCCACGTCAAGTATTCATCCAGTGCATCCTGCTCGACTCCGGACACGCGTATCCGCTTGACCATCACCGAGGGTCCGGATACGGAGATGGCAACGGGGCTGCCAAGCAACTCAAATTCTCGAAGCAAATCGCGGAGTGCGGCTTTCAGGCGATGGGAATGGTGGCTCGCACCTTCTTCCACAACGTCTGATTCCAGGCGACGTACGCCAAATCGTTTGAGACGATACCGTGCGGCGTGCTGCTCAAGCTCGATCAGTTTGATCGTGGAAGAGCCGATATCCAACCCGATATGGGATTGCGGTCGTGAAAACACATGGGCCCATCTCCGGAGTCGCTTCATCATCGGCGGTCAATTGCGAGGGCTGGCTGCTGTTACCCGACGTTTTCGCGTAAACGAATCAACCCTACACTGTTCTCGATTGACCGTCAAACAATGGCGATTGGGCCGATCAGCCCACGAGATTTCTTGTCAAGAAGGATCGCGACGGGAACGTTCCCTTGTTGCGATGTGTACCGGAAGCTGCCGGGACCGGAAGAGCCCGCCATGCCGAACAACCCGCAGCCGGGAACGGTGGCGCATCAATATTCTGAACGATCCATGTCCCGATGGCTGAGCGTAGCCTCGTAGCCTAACAGGGCGAACAGGTCCTTCACCTTGTTCGCAATCGCAACGGAACGATGTCTCCCCCCCGTACAACCGATGGCGATGGTCAGATAACTTCGCCGTTCTCGCTCAAACAGCGGAAAAAGAAACGCGAAGAAATGCTTCATGTGCTCTAGAAACCCTTGTGCCTCTTTGTTCTCGAGAACGTACTGCTGAATATTTGTTTCATTTCCCGTTAAGGGTTTCAATTCAGGAACGAAGTGAGGATTTTGCAAAAAGCGAACGTCAAACACGAGATCGGCCTCGAAGGGCACCCCAAATTTGTAACCGAACGTCATCACGGATACTTTCATTGAGTGCCGATGGTCACGGTCGCCGTACTGCTGCACCATCCAATCTCTCAGTTCATGTACGGTCAACTCCGACGTATCCAGCACCCGATCAGCCCGAGACCGCAGTTCGCCAAGGCGCTCCCGTTCAAGTCGGATCCCTTCATGAACGGGCTGCCGGGGCAAAAGCGGATGGGGACGACGCGATTCAGAAAAGCGACGGGTCAGGACAACGTCATTCGCTTCCAAATACAACAATTCCACGACGGAGACGCTCGCTTGAAGTCGCTCGAGATTTTCGAAAAAATCCAACAAAAATTCGCGTTCGCGCACATCAATGCATAAGGCGATCTTTCGAACGGTGTGACTGCGTTGGCCGCAAACTTCTGCAAAGGAGAGGAAGAGCGCCGGAGGAAGATTGTCCACGCAGAAGAACCCCAGATCCTCCAGGCATTTCAGAGCCTGGGTTTTTCCGGAGCCGGACAACCCACTGACAATCACGAGATGCAGGGAACGTTCCGGTTCATGATCAGTCACACGATACCCTCGGGAGAATCGGCTTCTTTCTCATCGGCAAGACAGACCACCCCACAACGCACCCACGATGGGGCGGGATTCACTAGATACGTTTTCGCTGGCTGGCCGGGGCGATATTGAGTTCCGTCCTGTATTTGGCGACCGTCCGTCTGGCAATGACAATCCCTCGGGCGCGCAACCTCGTCACGACTTCTTGATCCTTGAGCGGTTTCCCGGGGTTTTCCTGTCCGACCATTTCACGGATCAACTCACGAACGGTGACCGAGGACAAATCCTCAGCACCCGGTTCCGCCCGGTGAATGCCCGCGTTAAAGAAAAATTTCAGTTCCAGCATGCCCTGGGGGCAATACATATATTTATTCGTCGTCACCCGACTGATGGTCGACTCATGCATGCCCACGTCTTCAGCCACTTGCTTCAGCACAAGCGGTTTCAGGTACTGAATACCCTTATCCAGGAATGCTTCCTGGAATTTGATTAGACTTCCAACAACTTTCAGAATCGTCTTGTTCCTCTGCTCAAGGCTGCGAATAATCCACTGGGCTCCTCGCAGTTTGTCCTCCAGGTATGCTCTCGTGGTATCTCCATCGCGGCGGTTCGTTCCCAACATTTGCGTATAATAAGAATTGATACGCACACGAGGCATCCCGTCATCATTCAGGTACACCTGCCAGACGCCTTCGTCTTTGAACACAAAGACGTCCGGCACAATCATCTGGTTGCTGTCGGAACCATAGGGACGTCCCGGCTTGGGTTCCAGCCCTTCAATGATACGCACAGCCTCCGCAATCTCTTCAACGGACCCGCCGACGGCTTTGGCAATAGTCAGGTATCGTTTTTTTTGGAGGTCGTGAAGATGGCTCTTGATCATCAGTTCGATAAGTGATTTCTGGCGAGCGCCGCCGTGAACGGATCCATAACCCAGGGGCTTGTGAATGTGACGAAGTTGAATCAACAGGCATTCTTGAAGATCTCGGGCAGCCACGCCAATCGGATCGAACGTTTGAATCAAGGATAAAACAGAATCGACTTTCTTGACGGACACCTCGGATTCTTCGGCAATTTCTTCTATCGAGATGCAGAGATACCCGTCTTCATCGAGATTGCCGATGATCATATGGCCGATGGCTTTTTCTATTTCATCATCCGAAGAAAGCCGTAGCTGCCAAAGCAGGTGATCTTCCAAGGTGGCCGGTTTGGTCAGCGTTTGGTCATAAGACGGAAAATCTCCTTCCGGGAATGCCTCGTATTTGCCACCCCCCGGTCGCCAATCACTTTCATAATAGTCTTCCCAGCCATCCGGCGAAAGCGGTTCTGACAACTCGTTGGCTTCTCCGGCTCCGGCGTCACCGTCGCCGGCATCAGTGCCATCAACGGCTTCTTCCTTGCTGACAGCAACGGCCTCTTCAGGCGGTGGCCCATCTCCCTCGTCCGCATCGGCACTCAACTCTTCAAGGAGTGGATTTTCCAACAAATGTTGAGAGAGTACCTGCTGTAATTCCAATCTGGATAACTGCAAGAGCTTGATAGCCTGTTGAAGTTGGGGAGTCATCACCAACTTCTGGCTGAGTTGCAGATCGAGTTTGAGGTCCATCGCCGTCATCAGGGTCGAACGTTCAGAGTCGGAAGCGTTCGCCTAAATAGATTTCTCTGACCTTGGGGCTCCTGACAATGGCTTCTGAAGTACCTGCCTCCAGAATCATTCCTTCATTAATGATATACGCCCGGTCGGTTATGGAAAGCGTTTCTTGCACGTTATGATCCGTCGTCAGAATTCCGATGTGTTTCCTTTTCAGAGATTGAATGATTTTTTGGATGTCGGCGACCGCTATGGGATCAATGCCGGCAAACGGTTCATCCAACAACAAAAACTGAGGGGTCGTGGCCAGGGCCCTCGTGATTTCCAACCGACGACGCTCTCCGCCGGAAAGCGTGAAGGCTTTGTTTCTTCGTATATGGGCTAACCCGAGTTCATTCAATAAACTCTCCAAGCGTTCATGACGCTCATCCCGGGAAAGGTCCAAGACCTCCAAGACCGCGGAAATATTATCTTGAACGGATAGTCGACGAAAGACTGAAGCTTCTTGCGGGAGATACCCAATGCCGCGGCGGGCCCTCTGATACATCGGCAAGTCGGTGACCGGCTCGTGATTGAGGAAAATCTGGCCATGGTCGGGCTGGCACAGGCCGACCACCATGTCGAAAATAGTCGTTTTTCCTGCTCCATTCGGGCCCAACAACCCGACAATTTCTCCTGATTCAACTGCTAGCGAGACGCCTCGAACGGCGTCCCGTCCTTTGAAACTTTTGCGTAGTTCCCTGACGGAAAGCCTGGAGTGCGCCATGACGGGTGTAACGGCTCAACGATCGTCCACGGCCTGACGGCCCCTATTCTTCGAGGATCACCACGCGGGACCCACCTTCGACGATGCTTCGTTCTTCCTTTAAGAACATGGTCATTTGGGATCCTTCAACCTTGGTACCGCCTTGCCAAGCCACCGGCGATTCCGTGAGGACGAGTGTTTCTTCATCTTTGTCATACAGAGCCCGCCCGCACGTCGCCTTCCCGTCTGATTTCTCAATGACCACGTTGCCGCCGGCCTCAATGCGGTCGACTTGGCTCGTGGTACCCTCTTCCGTGTCCGGGCTACCGGCCTGCGCGCCTTTTTTAAACGTCACGACCATCTGATCGGATCGCATGACGAAGTCCTTTTTCTTGAGGACCACCATTCCTTCAAAGATCGTTCGTCTGGACTTTCCTTCGACGGTCATCCTCTGTGACGTTATCGTCGTTTGCTCTTTAGTCTCGGCAAAGGCGAAAGGGATGGTCTGCGCCGAAAGAAGGCCACACACCAGAATCGCCAGGAGGACCGGCACGCCGCATTCAGGACGTAAGTTCAACGTGAACATCATCGAGCACTCCTAACTTTTCTGTTTTCAATTCTGCGATCAAACCAATACCCGTAATGATCAAGCCGTGCCCCTGTATGGTCACCGGCCTGTCCGTGCTGATGGTCTTGTCCGCGTCCACCCAGTGCAGGTGCGGGGTCAGGATGGTATATCCATTTGCCAATTCAATCGCAATCAGCGCTTCCTGATTTCGTAGGTCAAAATCGCCGTTGGCCGTATTAATCGTTCCTTCTTCAGCCGCCAATTGCATTGCCTGCGCTTGCCCCTCCTTGTCAAACAACCGAACCTGAACCTGCTTCAGCAGCACGTGCTGTTCGGACTCATGGCTTTCGGCTTTTTGCGCTTCCACCTCCCATTGGACTCGACCTTCATCGGTTTGACGATAGACAAAACCTTCTATACCGGCGTCGGTCGTTTCAAAAACCGGCTCCGTCACCACGGGGGACGGCTGATTCAATTGCATCTGCTGCATCAGGACATACCCGAGAAAGACGGCCAAACTCAGGGTCATCCCCCTTAACATCCATTGAATCCATAAGCGAGGCATACGTAACCAGCTTGGCAGGTATCGTGGACAGAATACCATACGCCCCAAACCAAGTAAACTAAACGGCCGGGGAGATATTCCTGAAACACGGTGTGCTGACGAACGGGAAGGCGGTGAGGAACACAACGGCGCGTCTGCCCCCCACAAGGCCGGATACGTGAGGAGAAAAGAACGGTAACGAGATTAGGAAGCTTTGTCTTCCTCCACGGATTCAGGAACGTCGTCACTCGCCGGCCCGCGCTCGATCAACTCAACGGCCACAAGTTCTGCGGCATCCCCGGGTCGCCGTCTCGTGGGGATGATCCTGATGTACCCTCCGGGCCGCCGACTGAATCGTCCCGCCACGTCGCCGAACAATTTGGAAACAATGTCTTTTTTCCGGATGAAGTCCAAGGCACGCCTGCGGGCATGCAGAGAGCCTTCTTTCCCCAGGGTGATCATTTTCTCAGTGATGCCGCGGATCTCTTTGGCTTTTGCCTCCGTGGTTTCAATACGTTCGTGTTCCAGTAACGAGGTGACCAGGTTCCGAAACATCGCGTGTCGATGTTTGGAATTTCGCCCGAATTGTCTGCCTTTTTTTCGATGACGCACGATGCGGCTCTCTTCTCTTGATAAAATGTTAATGCGACTCGTTGTTGGTCTGTACGAGACTTTCTCTTCTCAGACCCAAGCTCAATCCCATTTCGGCTAACACTTCCTTGATTTCGTTGAGCGATTTTTTCCCGAAGTTTTTGGTCTTCAGCATCTCTATTTCCGTCTTCTGGACGAGGTCTTCAATGGTTTTGATATTCGCATTCTTCAGACAATTCGCCGCACGCACGGACAACTCGAGTTCATTGACGCTTCGGGCCAAGTGTTTATTCAATTCGGCTTGCGTTTCCTCGTAAGCGGAATCATGCTCCACTTCTTTCATTTCTTCGCTGGGAATGCAAATCGCCAAATGCTCACGAAGAATGGATGCCGATGAGGACACCGCCTCCAGCGGAGTGACGCTTCCATCGGTCCAAACCTCAAGATTCAATTTATCATAATCGGTCACACGTCCCACACGGGCATTTTCCACGTGAAAGTTCACTCGCTTGATCGGAGAAAAAATCGAATCGACCGGGATGACCCCAATGGGCAACCCTTCTTCTTTATTGCGTTCAGCCGGTACGTAACCTCGTCCCGGCTTGACGATCAACTCCATGTCCAGCACACCATCCTTGTCCAACGTCGCAATATGCAGTTCAGGATTTAAGATGGTGATATCCGCGTCATGCTGAATGTCGGCGGCACGAACTTTCCCCGGCCCTTTCTTCTTTAACTGCATCGCTTTCGATTTGTCGGTGTGCAGTTTGAGACGAAGATTCTTGATGTTCAAGATGATAATGGTCACGTCTTCCGTGACGCCGGGGAGGGTGGAAAATTCATGAAACGCACCTTCGATCTTGACGGATGTCACGGCCGCCCCGGTTAACGAGGACAATAACACGCGTCGCAAGGAATTGCCGACCGTTGTCCCAAACCCGCGTTCAAAGGGCTCCGCCGTAAATTTTCCATAGCTGGACGAGGCAGTTTCCTTTTCCAATTCCAGTCGCATCGGCAACTGAAAATCCTTGATCCCTTTGCTCATTACGCCCCCTTTCGCCTCATCTGTCACAACCGAACCATCGACTCACGTCTGGCGTCCAGCTTGTCCTCATCTAGCGAGAATAAAGTTCCACAATAATCTGTTCATTGACCGGAGCCCCAATGTCTTCTTTCGTCGGCAGTGCCCGAACCGTGCCTTTCAACGCATCACGGTCACAGTCTATCCAGCTGACCTCCGGCTGGCTGTCGGCAGCCTGCGCCGCGGCTTTAATCGCCAGCAACTCCACGCTCCTTGGTCTGACTTGAACCACGTCTCCCACAGCCGTGGTATAGGATGGAATGTCGGTTTTTCGGCCATTCACGATAATGTGTCCATGATTGACCAACTGGCGAGCCTGCTTACGTGAAAAAGCCAAACCAATCCGGTAGACGACGTTATCCAACCGGCGCTCAAGCAACGCCAGCAGATTTTCACCGGTCACGCCCTCTTGCCGTTCAGCGCGCTCGAAGAGGCCTCGAAACTGACGCTCCTGAATGACATACATCCGGCGCAATTTCTGTTTTTCACGAAGCTGCATACTATAATCCGTTACACGGGGGCGAGCTTGTCCATGCTGACCCGGCGGATAACTGCGACGTTCGATCGCACACTTGTCGGTCATGCAACGTGTTCCCTTGAGAAACAGTTTCACGCCTTCCCTTCGACAAATCCTGCATACTGGACCACGATAATTTGCCACGTCTCTAGCCTCTCACTTGGAAAACTTCAGATCCTGCATTGGCACGCCTGAAGATTGCATCAATCACCGCTTACACTCGTCGCCGCTTCGGCGGTCGACATCCGTTATGGGGAATGGGGGTCACGTCTCGAATCAAATTCACCCGCAAGCCGACGGATTGCAGAGCCCGCACCGCCGACTCACGACCCGATCCCGGCCCGTTGACGTAGACGTCAATCTGGCGCATGCCTTGCTCCATGGCTTTGCGTCCCGCCGCTTCCCCGACGCGCGTCGCAGCAAAGGGCGTACTCTTTCTGGCTCCCTTGAAGCCCAAGCCGCCCGCATTCGACCACGAGACCGTATTGCCACTCATATCCGTAATGGTCACCAGCGTGTTATTAAAGGACGCTTGAATATGAGCGATCCCCATTTGCACGATTTTTTTCTCTTTTTTCCGACCTTTTTTTACGCTCATGCTATCCCCTGAATGGCTGTTTATTTCTTGCTTCTGCCGATCGAAGCCCGTTTTCCCTTCCTGGTTCGTGAATTCGTTTTGGTCCGTTGTCCACGAACGGGAAGGCCTCTTCGATGACGGAGACCTCGATACGATCCCGTATCGATCAGGCGTTTAATGCTGAGGGTGATTTCTTTTCGGAGATCCCCCTCCACGGTATAGTCTTTATCGATCGTTTCGCGAAGTTTGACAATGTCTTCCTCACGAAGATCCTTGACCCGCACGGTGCTGTCAATGCCGGTCTTTCGTAAGATCTGCCTCGCACTCCACGATCCGATCCCATAAATATAGGTCAAACCAATCTCAATGCGTTTGCCCACGGGCAGATCGACGCCTGCTATCCGAGCCATGTCCCCTCCTTCTTCACGTGAACCGGCCTTCTGCCTTACCCTTGTCGCTGCTTATGGCGAGGATTACTGCATCGGACCCGCACAATTCCTCGTCGTCTGAATACAATGCATTTTGAGCACATCGGTTTGACGGACGATTTGACTTTCATGAGAGCGTGTCTCTCCTTGCTATTTGAAGCGATAGGTGATCCGTCCCCTCGTCAGATCATACGGAGACAATTCCACGGTCACTTTATCGCCCGGGAGAATTCGAATAAAATGCATCCGCATCTTCCCTGAAATATGTGCCAGAATCTTATGTCCACTCTCCAACTGAACTCGGAACATGGCATTGGGCAACGTTTCCATAATCACCCCTTGCACTTCAATCATGTCTTCCTTTGCCATCAGCCTGAAACCGCGTCACTATGAATTGACGCTCACCTGCTCCTTTACCGTCGTCAAGATCGTGGGCGGCCCTTCGGGTCGGATCGCCACGGTATGTTCAAAATGCGCCGACAGACTGCCGTCTTTCGTGACGGCGGTCCATTGATCGTCCATGACTTTCACCTGCGGCCCACCAACGTTCACCATGGGCTCAATGGCCAACACCATCCCGAACTGGAGACGCGAGCCTTGCCCCGGACGTCCGTAATTGGGAACCTGCGGGTCCTCGTGAAGTTGCCGGCCGATCCCATGTCCCACAAAATCCCTGACAACGGAAAAACCGTGCGCTTCCACGTAGCTTTGTATCGTATGACCAATATCGGACAACCGGTTCCCGACTCGTGCTTGATCAATCCCTCTATGCATCGCCTCTTCCGTCACCTTGAGCAGGGTTTCAACGTCGCCTGAAACCGTGCCGACGGGTACCGTCACGGCCCCGTCACCATAAAATCCCTGAACAATCGCCCCCAAGTCAAGCCCGACGATGTCCCCTTCTTTCAGTTCCCGGTTGGAGGGAATACCATGCACCACTTCATGATTCACCGAGGCACACAGGGTGTTGGGGAAATTGCGGTACCCTTTAAAGGCCGGGATTCCCCCGTGATCACGAATGAACGTTTCAGCGAGCTCGTCCAAATACAACGTGGTGACACCGGGCCTGACCTCTTGTTGGAGCACCTGATGCGCTTCCGCCACAATCTTCGAGGCCTGTGCCATCAGGGCAATTTCTTCCTCGGTCTTGAGCATAATCATGAGGAGCTACGACCGGGATAACAACGCAAGCAACCGCTCCCGCACCTGTTCCACGGATCCCGTGCCGTCCAATTCCGCCAACGCATTTTTCTCTTTATAGTAGGCAATCAAGGGGGATGTTTGCTCTTCATACACCATCAGCCTGGATTCGACCGTTTCCCGTTTATCGTCACTGCGTTGAACAAGAGCGGCCCCACACTCGTCACAGCGTCCTTCCTGCTTGGGCGGCACGTAATCAATTTGATACACCGCCGAGCACATCGAACAACTTCGTCGTCCGCTCAACCGCCTGACCACTTCCTCGCGGGGAATGACGAAGTACATGACCCGGTCCAGCACCACCTCCTGCTCCTGAAGAATTCCCGACAGGGCATCCGCTTGAAGAATGGTTCGCGGGAAACCATCAAGAATGAATCCCTTTTCACATTCCGGCGAACCGATTTTTTCCGCAACGAGACCGATCACGACGTTGTCGGGCACGAGTTCCCCTCGTGTCATATAGTGCTGCGCTTCAAGACCCAACGGCGTCTTTTGAGCCACGCCCGTTCGCAGCAAGTCTCCAGTGGAAATCTTGGGTATGGCGAATTGGGCTGCCACCATTTCAGCCTGCGTGCCCTTGCCGACCCCGGGCGCACCAAGAAAAACCAAACGCATACCTTACTATCCGCTCCGGCCTCTCAATTTGCCCTTGGCCAAGAAACCTTCATAATTCCGCATCAGCATATGATTCTCGATTTGCTGAGCGGTATCCAACCCGACACCCACGACAATCAATAACGACGTCCCTCCGAAATAAAAGGGAACGTTCAATTTATAAATCAATAATTCCGGAATCACACAGACGATCGCCAGATAAATGGAACCGGCGAACGTCACCCGAGTCAGGACTCTGTAAATATAATCCGCCGTTCGCTGGCCCGGCCGGATGCCCGGAATAAACCCTCCATATTTTTTCATGTTGTCCGCCATATCGACCGGATTCAACACGACCGCCGTATAGAAAAAACAGAAGAAAATAATCAGGCCCACGTACATCAATGTATAGACGACCGACCCGGGAGCCAAATGTGCCCCCAACGCTTGCACCCACGGCACCTGAACAAAGGAGGTAATGGTAGCCGGAAACGCAATAATCGAAGACGCAAAGATCGGAGGGATCACCCCGGCCGTATTGATTTTCAAGGGGATGTGCGTACTCTGTCCCCCGTAGACCTTGCGGCCGACCACCCGTTTGGCATATTGAACCGGAACCCGCCGTCTTCCGCTTTCCAAGAACACAATGGCCGTGATCACGCCCAACATGCTCACGATCAACAGGATCAGGAAGAGCAGGCTCAACTCCCCGACCCGGTACATTTCGAAGGTTTGGGCCACCGCGCTTGGAAGCCGGGCGACGATCCCGGCGAAAATGATCAGCGAGATGCCGTTGCCTACCCCCCGCTCGGTAATTTGTTCACCCAACCACATGAGGAAGGCCGTTCCCGCGGTCAGGGTAATCACGGTCATGAGCCGAAACGGCCAGCCCGGATCCAACACGTATTGGCCGCCGTTCATCCCTTCGAGCCCCAGGGCAATCCCGAACCCCTGTATCAGAGCAATCCCGATGGTGCCGTACCGGGTATATTGAATAATGGTCTTTCTTCCTCGTTCACCCTCCTTGGCCAGCTTCGATAGATGCGGGATAACAACGGTCAATAATTGCAGAATAATCGAAGCACTGATGTAGGGCATAATGCCCAGCGCAAAAATCGTTAACCGTGACAGCGAGCCTCCGGAAAAAATATCCAGGAACCCGAGAAGGGCTCCGCCTTGGTCCAATAAGAATGCCGCCAATTCATCATTATTAATCCCCGGAGTCGGAATATGAGCCCCAATCCGGTAGACCGCCAACATGGCCAACGTAAAAAGGACACGGCTACGTAACTCCGGTATTTTGAGGATGTTCTGGAAGCTCGTAATGAGCCGTTCAAGCACTGCCGATGACCTTGGCTTGTCCGCCCGCCTGTTCAATCTTCCGAAGAGCCGACTGACTGAATTTATGCGCTTCAATTGTCATGGGCTTGTCCAGCTCTCCCACGCCAAGAATCTTGATGGGCCTTGACTGCTTCTTGACGATCTTTTTCTCATATAAGACTTGAGGGGTCACGGTCGTGGTCTGGGCAAGGGCAGCAAGGGTCTTGAGATTGACCGTGGCAAATTCGGTACGAAAGGGATTATGAAATCCTCGTTTGGGCAATCTCCTGGCGANCGGCATTTGCCCGCCTTCAAACCCCGCGACGTTCGCCGTACCGGACCGGGCGAGCATGCCTTTATGCCCCTTCCCTGCCGTCTTTCCCGATCCCGACCCCGGACCTCGCCCCAGTCGTTTTTTCGACTTCCTGGAACCTGGTGCGGGCTGCAACTNATGGAGTTTCATTGATCATTGACCTCTACGAGGTGCTTGACCTTCCGAATCAACCCTAACACCTGGGGCGTCTTGGGGCGCTGCACCGTTTGCTGGAGCCTTCGTAAGCCGAGACCCTGTAAATACAGCCGCTGTTTATAGGGTCGGCCAATGGGGCTGTGCTTCAGCGTAATGGAAAGCCGATCAGGAGTTTCAGACACGGAAACGATCCTCACACCAGGTTAAAGTGACGGCTCATTCAGGACCTGACGGAGTTGCTTCACGTCTTCCGGGCCCTTGAGTTGAGACAAGCCGGCCAAGGTGGCTTGCACCACGTTATAGGGATTTCCACGACCTAATGTTTTCGCAATGATATTGTGGGCCCCGAGCACTTCCAAAATGGCCCGGACCGCTCCTCCCGCGATGATCCCCGTCCCTTCTTTCGCCGGTTTCATGTACACGTGTTCCCCACAAAACCGCCCGTGCACGTCGTGGGGGATACTGCCCTTTCTCAAAGGAACCTGGAGCAGCTGTTTCTTGGCCCGGCCCACGGCTTTGGCAATCGCCGGCGGGACCTCGGTGGCTTTCCCCTTGCCGATGCCGACCCAGCCCTGCCCATCTCCGACCACGACCAACGCGCTGAAGGAAAAGCGCTTTCCGCCTTTGACGACTTTCGCCACACGGTTAATCGAAATCAATTTATCCTTGAGGTTCAATTCTTCAGGATTCATGTGCGCCAAATGCCATCCTCTTGGTTAAAAGGCAAGTCCCCCTTCACGGGACGCGTCGGCCAATGCCTTCACGCGCCCATGATACAGTCGCCCATTCCGATCAAACACCACATTGGTCACGTTCGCGGCCCTTGCTCGTTCGGCCAACAACTTTCCGACGGCCTGCGCTGCCACCTTCGAAGAACAGGACTTCACGGTCTCGCGCAGGCTGACGTCCTTCGAGGATGCCGCAGCCACGGTGAGACCCGCGATATCATCGACGACTTGGGCGTAAATGTGCGCATTACTGCGAAAGACCGTCAGTCTCGGCCGTTCAGATGTTCCCTGAACTTTTTTTCTGACTCGCGCTTTTCGTCGTTCCAATCGACGACGTTGTGTCTTTTGATTCATACGCTATTTCTTGCCGGCCTTTCCGGCTTTCTTGATCAAGACTTCCCCGGCATACCTGATGCCCTTTTGCTTATAGACGTCAGGCGGTCGCACTCGTCGAATATTGGCGGCGGTCTGGGTCACCAGCCGTTTGTCAATGCCTTTGACGGAGACCATGGTTTGCTTCTCGACCGACGCTTGCACGCCTTCCGGAAGCGACAAGGTCACGGGATGTGAAAACCCGACGTTCAAGGTCAGCGATTGACCTTGCACTTGCGCCCGATACCCTACCCCCGTCAATTCCAAGTTTCGTTCAAACCCCTTGGTCACGCCCTCGACCAGATTCGACAACTCAACGCGGGTCAGCCCATGCAGGGCTCTGACACGAGGAGCATTCCCTCGCCTTCCCACGTGGANGGCTCCCTCGTCGATGGTGACGTCAATCCCTTCGTTCAAGTCCCACCCTAGTTGNCCCAAGGGCCCCTTCACGGAGACGGAACCATTTTCAACCTTCACCTCGACGGTGGGGGCAAGAGCGATTGGTTTAATCCCGATCCTAGACATCGCTGGCGTCACTTCCTTGCTGAAACAACCCGGTTTCTCCAAGCCTTACCAGACGTGACACAACACCTCTCCGCCCATACTCTGCTGTCTGGCTTGCCGATCCGTCATGACCCCTTTCGAGGTCGAAAGAATCGCAACCCCCAACCCACCCCGCACTCGAGGGATGGAAGCCACTCCCACATACACCCGTTTGCCCGGCTTGCTGACCCGCTTGAGTCGCTCAATGACGGGCTTCTTTTCCCGTCCGGGAATATACCGCAACTCCACCTGAATGGCCGGGTGCCCGTCGAGTGTGGTGGGCGAAAAATCTTGAATAAAACCTTCGGCCTTAAAAACGGCCAGCACGTTGGCCTTCAGCTTGGAGGCCGGAACGTTGACCGTCGCGTGCCCCCGTTGCATGGCATTCATGATGCGAACAAAAAGATCGGCAATTGGATCTGTCATACCCATAACGTCACATCCTCATCATCCGGAGCCTGGGGGCGCACTACCAACTTGACTTCGTGACCCCGGGAATATTCCCGGACAGGCTATGAAGCCGGAAACAAATCCGACACATATGGAACCGCCGTAAAAAGGCCCTCACGCGACCGCAGAGAGGACAGCGATTATATCGCCGGACGGGGAACTTCGGCTCCGCCGCAGCTTTATTCCGTAACGCTTTTCTTGCCACAACAGCCTCCGTTTCAATCGCGCGGATTCAACGAAACGGCATTCCGAGATGCGCCAACAAGGATTTGGCCTCATCATTTCGTTGAGCACTCGTCACAATCGTGATATCCATCCCGTGAATAGCGGCCACGTCATCATATTTAATTTCAGGAAAGGTCAATTGTTCTTTCAACCCGAACGTATAGTTGCCGCGACCATCAAACGCCTTGGGGGACACCCCCCGAAAATCTCGAATCCGAGGCAGACCGATATTCAGCAGGCGATCAAGAAACTCATACATCCGGCTTCCGCGAAGCGTCACCTTGGCACCGATCGGCATGCCCTGTCGCACTTTAAAGCCGGCTATGGCTTTCTTGGCCCGGGTCACGACGGGCTTCTGCCCGGTGATTAACGCCAACTCAGCCACGGCGCTATCCAACAATTTCACGTTTTGAATCGCTTCTCCCATGCCGACGTTCAGGACCACCCGCTCGACGCGGGGCACTTGCATCGTGTTGGAATACGAGAACTCCTTCATCATCCGAGGGATGACCTCAGTCCGATAGCGATCCCTCAATCGTGGAGGAGGTCCGCTCTGCGCAGCCTTTTTCTTGGTTGCGGGTTCAGTCGTGGTTTCTTTCTTAGCCATCACACCTTATCCAGCACATCTTCCGGACTTTTCTGTAAGACCCGTACTCGACGCCCATCATCCAAGCGCTTGATTGTGACCCGTGAAGGCTTCCCCAAAGCCTGGGAATACACCATGACGTTCGAAATCGCCAAGGCCGCCTCCCGCTCTAAAATGCCGCCTTGTTTCATTTTTTGGGAGGGCTTCGTGTGTCGCTTGATCACGTTGATTTTTTCCACCGTCACCCGGCTGGTCCGTGGATTGACGTGCAAGACCTTCCCCATTTTTCCCTTTTCCCGTCCGGCAATCACGATGACCGTGTCACCTTTGCGAATACGCGATTTGGTTGCCGTCGGAATTCCTGTCGCAGTTCGAGTCCCCATGAGCGTTATAACACCTCCGGGGCAAGAGAAATGATTTTCATGAATTTCTTTTTCCTCAATTCCCGGGCGACGGGACCGAAGATTCTCGTGCCGACGGGGTCCCCCTGGTTATTCACCAGCACACACGCGTTGCGATCAAAGCGAATATAGGAGCCATCCTCACGACGCCGGCTTTTTTTCGTTCGGACAATCACCGCTTTGACCACGTCGCCCTTCTTGACGGAGGCTTTAGGAATCGCCTCCCGAACCGACACCACCACGATATCGCCGATGCCCCCATACCGGCGGCGAGTCCCCCCCAGCACGTGAAAGCACCGCACGCTTTTGGCGCCGGAATTGTCTGCGACATCCAGGTAACTATAATTTTGAATCATCCGCGCAACCCCTGCGTCGCCGATCTACGGCGACGGGCTCTGCTCGCCACGCTCAACAATAGCCGCGACCCGCCAATGTTTATCCTTACTGAGCGGGCGCGTCTCCACGATTTTCACGCGGTCGCCAATCCGAGATTCATTCGTTTCATCGTGGGCTTTCAGCTTGGTAAGGCGTCGCACCACTTTTCCATACAACGCGTGCGACACCAGTCTCGGAACCGCCACGACAACCGTTTTGTCCATTTTATCGCTGATCACTCGTCCATACGATGCACGCTGTCGTCTTTCAGCCATGTTTCGTCAATCCTCGCTTTTCGAACGCCCGGACACCCGTTTTTCATGAAGGACGGTCTTTGCTCTGGCCACGTCTTTCCGCGCCTGACGGATTTTCATCGGATTTTCAATTCGTCCAAGAGCATGTTGACAGCGAAGGTGAAACAATTCCTGCTTCAACTCATGCACTTTTCCGACCAACTCTTCCGCTTCCATGCCTTGCAATTCTTTGACGTCCATTGATGTGCCTCAGACGGAAAATTCGCCTCGAACGACAAATTTTGTCGCCAACGGCAGCTTATGACCGGCCAAACGAAACGCCTCCTTCGCAACATCTCGCGACACGTCATCCATTTCGTAGAGAATGCGACCGGGCTTCACCACGGCAACCCAAAGCTCCGGACTCCCTTTCCCTTTTCCCATTCGAACCTCTGCCGGCTTTTTGGTAATCGGCTTATCCGGGAAAATTCGGGTCCAGATTCGTCCGCCACGCTTGACGTGACGCGTCATCGCAATTCTCGCCGCCTCGATTTGCCGGGCCGTAATCCGACCAGGCTCCAGCACCTTGAGCGCGAATTGCCCGAAAGACACGTCGCCGCCGCGGTAGGCCTTCCCCCGCATGTTGCCTTTCTGCACTTTGCGATACTTAACTTTTTTCGGAGCTAACATATTCTGATCACGTCAACATTCAAGAGTGAATATCACCGGCGCTTTCGTGCATCCGACACACGGCGACGCCCCTCTAAAGCAGATTCAACGAAGCCTCGTCTTTCGCCACGTTCGGCAACTCCGCATCGCCCTTATAAATCCACGCCTTCACGCCGATAATCCCCATGGTCGTATGGGCTTCCGCAAAACCATAATCCACGTCCGCCCTGAGCGTGTGAAGCGGAACCCGGCCCTCCCGATACCATTCCGTCCTGGCGATTTCATTTCCGCCCAACCGTCCGGCACAAGATACTCGCACACCCTGGGCGCCCAACCGGAGCGCCGAGGCGACGCTTCGTTTCATGGCACGACGAAATGAAACGCGTTTCTCCAATTGCAAGGCAATATTTTCGGAAACGAGTTGTGCATCCAATTCCGGCTTCTTGATTTCCTTGACCGTCACGTAGACTTCCCGGCCGTATCGTTGCTCCAACATAGCCCTCAACTTGTCGACTTCCGCACCCTTTCTCCCGATAATAATGCCGGGGCGGGCCGTGTAAATGATCACTTTCACCTGATTCCCGGAACGTTCGATCTCCACCCGAGAAATACCGGCGTGAAACAACCGGGACTTGACCGTTTGCCGAATTTCCACATCCTCATGAAGCAACTTCACGAAATCTTTCTTGGCATACCATCGGGAATTCCACGTCCTGGTATACCCCAACCGAAAACCATATGGATGCGTTTTTTGTCCCATACTCCCGATTTACCTCACTCCGTCAACTGAAACGGTTCGCACTGACGCCCCCTAAGAAGTCTCCTTCATCGGAGAAACCGCAATCGTCACGTGACTCGTTCGCTTATGGATGGGATTGGCCCTGCCCATCGACCTCGCTCGAAATCGTTTTAACACGGGGCCGCCATCCACGTAGGCTCTTGAAACTTTCAACGATTCGNGATCCCCCAATTCTTGTTGCCCGGCGTTCGCGACGGCGGAATTCAACACCTTTTCGACGACCGGGGCAGCGGCCCTGGGCAAGTACTTGAGGACCGTCAACGCCTCAGGCACGTCGCGCCCACGGATCAAGTCGATGACCATCCGCACTTTTCGCGGTGTCATTCTGACGTAACGCAAGACTGCCCTTGCTTCGGCCATGAGTTCCCTTCCCTAACGTTCCGCCCGTGCCACGCTACTTCAATGGCACGGCTTTTTCCGATTTGGCGGCTCCATGCCCCTTAAAAAACCGGGTCGGAGAAAATTCTCCGAGTTTATGCCCAACCATATTTTCCGTCACGTACACCGGAATAAACTTTTTCCCGTTGTGCACCACAAACGTATGACCGATCATTTCAGGAATAATCGTCGAACGACGCGACCAGGTTTTGATGATCCTCAGATCACGGGAGTCGTTCATTTTTTCCACCTTTTCCATGAGGTGGGTATCAACAAAGGGTCCTTTACGAATCGAACGAGGCATCGACGCTGGCTCTCCTTATTTCGTCCGCCGGGAGATAATGAATTTCGACGATAATTTTTTCTTCCGGGTCTTGAAGCCTTTGGTCGGGACCCCCCAAGGAGAAACGGGATGAGGGTTCCCCTGCCCGGACTTCCCTTCGCCGCCACCATGTGGATGATCCACCGGATTCATCACGACCCCTCGGACGTGAGGCCGTTTCCCCATCCACCTCGAACGACCGGCCTTCCCCACCGAGACGTTCTCGTGGTCAACGTTCCCAATTTGCCCCACGGTCGCCATACACGTTCCCAGAATGCGACGCATCTCGCCCGAAACCAGGCGGACCTGAACGTACTTCCCTTCCCGGCCCATCACCTGACAAGAAGCGCCGGCGCTCCGCGCCACCTGGGCGCCCTTCCCCGGCTTGAGTTCAATGTTATGAATGGTCGTGCCAAGCGGCATCAACGACAAGGGCAGCGCATTGCCGGGACGAATGTCCGAGCCCGGACCGGCCTGAATCAAGTCTCCGACCGACAAGCCGACGGGAGCGAGGATATACCGCTTGTCCCCGTCCGCGTAAGCGATCAACGCGATACGAGCCGAACGATTGGGGTCATACTCCAACCTGGCGACTTTGCCCGGCACGCCGACTTTATTTCTCTTGAAATCAATGACGCGATACAGACGCTTATGCCCGCCACCACGAAATCTGGTCGTAATGCGCCCGAAGCTGTTTCGCCCTCCGGAGCTTGGAAGCGCCGTGGTCAAGCGTTTTTCCGGAGATTCTTTCGACAGCGTCTTGTCCTTGAGGACGGTCATGCCTCGACGACCGGGCGACGTTGGACGATAGGGTTTACTGGGCATTGTCTACAACCTTTTCTTCTCTAGCTCAATCCACACAACCGGCAATGGTCAATCCCACACTTGGCAAGACAACACGTTCAAAAATGGCACCCGGCAAGGCCACAGGTCAGTTGGCACACGCAACGCACGTGAACGCGACAAGGGGCCGAGCACGCCGCCGCCGGCTTTTTTCAACGTACTGCTATGCACTCTCGTACAACTCCACCTTCTCGCCCTCATACAGGGTGATGATGGCCTTCTTCCAATCCGCCCGTTTCCCAAGATAGCGCCCTTGACGCTTCTTCTTGCCCATGACGTTCATTATATTCACGGACTTGACTTTGACCTTGAGAACCGACTCCACCGCCTGACGCACTTCGATTCGATTCACGTCATTTTGCACGACAAAGGCGATGCGGTTGGCGGACTCCTGAAGCCCCGTGATTTTCTCGGTCAACAACGGCTTGACCAAGACGTCAAACGGGTCACGCTTCATGCCCACAACTCCTGCACGTTCGGCAATTCATCCTTCAACACCACGAGCGTCTGATATCGAAGCACGTCGTACACCGTGAGTTCTTCCGGCGGCACGGCTTTCACTTGAGCCAGATTCCTCGTCGCGCGAAACACGGCATCATGATCCCTCCCCACTACGAACAGGACGGGACCCGTCGCCCCCAATTGCTTCACCGCCTTGGCCATCAATTTGGTCTTGGGTTCCGGAAGCGAAAGATCGGCAAGAACCAGAAGCTCCCCGGCCGCCATCTTGGACGAAAGGGCACTTTGCATGGCCTTTCGATACATTTTTTTCGACATGGCAGAACGATACTTTCGAGGCTGCGGCCCAAACACCGTCCCGCCATGCCGCCACACCGGCGAACGATTCGAACCAGCTCGAGCCCGTCCCGTATGTTTTTGCCTCCACGGTTTCTTGCCCGTGCCACTGACCTCGCTACGGCCCTTCGTACTGGCGGTCCCCTGCCGAAGCGACGCCAACTGCATCACCACGGCGGAATGAACAAGCGCACCATGCGGCTGAGATCCAAACACGCCTTCGCTCACCTCAACGGCACCCACGGACTTGTTGCTTTGATCTCTGACTTCTATCGAGGCCATGCCGACGTCTTACCCCTCCGCCTTCCGAATGAGGACCAGCCCTCCCACGGGCCCGGGAACGGCCCCTGCGATCAGAACAAGATTATCCTCCGGTCTCGTTTCGATCACGGTCAATCCTTGCACCGTGACCCGCTTATTCCCCATTTGTCCGGGAAGCTTCTTATTTTTCAAGACGCGCGAGGGATACGAACTGCAACCGATCGACCCCGGCGCACGATGAAACATGGAACCGTGACTGGCCGGCCCCCCACCGAAATTGTGACGCTTCATGACGCCCTGAAACCCTTTTCCCTTTGAGATCCCCTGGACGTGAACCACTTCACCTTTTCCAAACAGGTCAGCCGTCACGGCGTCTCCCACCTGACAATCCGGCACGCAACGAAATTCCCGCAAATGCCTGAACAGCTTCTCTTGCCCGGAAGAACGAAGATGCCCCACCTGGGCTTTCGTGAGCTTCCGCTCTTGGACCTCCGAATACCCAAGCTGCACCGCATCGTAACCATGATGAGTTTTGGTCTTCACGGCCGTGACGCGACAGGGACCCGCCTCAATCACCGTCACGGGATGGAGACGACGGTTTTCGTCGTAAAACTGCGTCATGCCCAACTTTGTTCCTATTAATCCACTAACCATTTCGCATCCTGCCAATCATTGACGACGACACCACGCTACAACTTGATCTCCACGTCCACCCCTGCTGCCAGACTTAATTTCATGAGTGCATCCATTGTTTCTGGAGTGGGTTCAAGAATATCCAGCAAGCGCTTGTGGGTTCGGATTTCAAATTGTTCGCGGGACTTCTTATCCGTATGAGTGGATCGCTGGATGGTAAACTTTTCAATCCGCGTGGGAAGCGGAATGGGGCCAGCCACGCGCGCACCCGTTTGCTTGACGGTATCCACGATTTCCCTGGCCGATTGATCAAGGATCCGATAATCAAAGCCTTTCAATCGGATACGAATACGCTGATCGACACTTACCACCACTGGATTCCTTCCCTAGGCGAGGATTTCGGTGACGACGCCGGCGCCCACCGTGCGCCCGCCTTCTCGCACCGCAAACCGTAATCCCTGCTCCATCGCAATCGGCGCGATCAAT
>JGIcombinedJ30088_10001162_pt1 | contig 27747 bp, 32 predicted proteins | sample PinacodermPK_FD_30088 | JGI IMG/M metagenome (IMG submission 30088)
GTGGGCCAGCCGCAGAATCTGGCGGCCACGGCCGACGGCCGGGGCCGCATCGACCTGACCTGGGACCAGCCGGGGTTCGGCGCCGGCCGGGTCACCGGCTACCGCATAGATTACACCCCGGCCTCCCCGGAGTCATGGCAGACGCTGGAGCACGGCTACCGCACCAGCCCCAGGCGCTACGAGCACACCGGCCTGCTGCCGGGGCAGGAATACTGCTACCAGGTGGCGGCGACCTACGCCGGGGGCGTCGGTCCCTTCGCCGCCCGCGCCTGCGCGACGACGGAGGGCGCGCCCGCCGATCTGCCGGGAGAGCCGGAGAACCTGCGCGTCACCCAGGTGGGCCGCAACTTCGTGAAGCTGGCATGGGACAAGCCCAGCGTCGGCGGGGAGGCGGAATACTACGAATGGCAGTCCAACGTCCACGAACCCCGGGAGGTGAAGCCCGGGACGGCCACCGGCGTGACGGTTATCGGCCTGGCGCCCGGTTCGAATTACGAATTCCAGGTGCGGGCCGGCAACTCCTACGGGCACAGCGAGTGGTCCCGGTCCATCCAGGTGACGCTGAATCTGACCGGGCACTCGGTAAAGGTGTCCACGCAGGAGCTGGAGGTGGAGAAGGGCGGCTCGGGCAGCTTCAACGTGAGCCTGATTCAGGCTCCCCGGTGGCCCCTGCTGGTGTACTTCCACTCCATCGGCCCGGAGTGCCTGACCGAAGGGCTGGTTTACCAGCAGCACCGGATCCTGCTGCCCACCAATCCGATGTATCCCAGCAAGGAGTTCTGGGAGGACGCCTGGTGGGGACCGCCGGAGGACCGGTATGCGCTGCCGTGGAACGAGGGGCTGGACCTCCAGATAGACGCCTCATTGTGCCAGGGCGGAGAGACGACGGTGGTCGAACCCATATTCAACAGCCTGCCGTTCAGCGAACTGGAGGGACTGCCCATGTGGGAGGAATTGGGCCTCGATGAGGAGGACTGGCGGGAGAAGTGGGGCGTGGACCGGCTGGACGGGACCACCGGCCCCAGCGTGAAGGTGACGGTGACGGACGACGGGAGCGGCACGGGCACGCAGTAGAGTGGCGGGGTCGGTGGCGAGACCTGGGTGGGCCCGCCCGCTGCCGTGACCCTGGCCCCGGGCGCGGCTGCGGTGAGCGAAAGCGCCGGGCCGGTGACCGTCACGGCCACCCTGGACGCCCCGGCCCAGCCGGAAGGGGTCAGCCTCGCCCTGTACCCCGGCAGCGGCAGCGCCGCCGACCCAGGGCTGCCTACACCCCTTCTGCCACGCACCGACGGCGTATCCTTTCCACCGTGGCGGACTTCCTGGAGTGGTTCGAAGGAGCAGAAGAGCAGAAGGTCAGGGAGGTCCTGTAGTTGGTGGCGGATTCCCTGAAAGCATCCATCCCTGTAGGAAACTTTGAGAATTCTCTTTGACCAGGGAACGCCCAGACCGCTCCGCAAATTTCGGTGGCATTGGCGGCCCGTTTTCTACAGAGAGGCCAGGGAAGGGGCTTCGCAGGGTTTCCATGAACTACCCCACGGCTTTCGAGTCCTATATGCCCATTCCGTAGGGTATCCACACCGCCCCCGCTCATTGCGTTCGCGAAACCAGTTGACGAATTCCTGTATTGCGCCCAGTTGAGCAGTCTTCTCTTGTTCGCGCCCGTTTCCAGGGAATTTCTTGTATCCCCGTCCTTGAAAGAGGATGCTAATTCCGTTGAACTCAGGAAAACATGGTCCGCCACCACCCCAATAGACGAAATCGTTGCTGATAAGAACCCAGTCAGAGTTGGAGTCCTTGCACTTTTCGTCCGGCTTGCAATGGAAAGACCACTCAACTGACCTACGTTCACCGGTACAAGGGTCCGCAGAGTATATGTTATCGCCGCACCTCCACATTCTCTCTGCACATTTGATAGGCTTCTTATCCAAAAACCGTGGGTCGTTCCAATACCCGTCGAAGGACATTTTTTCGGTCACGCGCATAGCGAAAACGAGACGACCGCCACGCCTCCTGTTTTGGGAATTTGAGCCTGTGCCGATTATCCAATCACCTTTCCGGGCCCTTTCACGTATTTGTGGCATGCACGTTGCCAAGGTGCAATAGCCGTGAAAGGGATTGGGGGCAAAGCCGGTATCAAGTGCTACTACATACGAATATAGTCTAACCATCTGTCCTGCTTTCACCCCCTGGTTTAGACCCGGCCAGAAAGTGCGTCTATGGCCGGGTCTTTGAATTAGCAATACCGTTCTATGTCTCTCAACCCACGTTGTCGGCGCCCTTCGTCGCTTTGATTCTGGGCGTTTATTCTAGCGATACGGCATTTCCCTGCTTTGCCGGAGAACAGAGGTCCAGATTCAGGGATTCTAATACCTTCCCTATTTCTATCTACACTGAAGCCACTGAAACCGGAGCCGGATGACCGGGGCATAGAGGTAGAAGTAGGCCCAGGAGTAGGTGAGGGATTCGGCGTAATCAACGGAGCTTGTATTACCTCAAGAGTAGGAGTTGCTTTAGGGGACCTATCCGATAAGGAAATTACATCTCGATCCATAGTGAAATAAACAAGCGTGACAACTATAAGGAAACTCGCAAGAAGTAAGAGCGCCGATGCCCTCAATTTAGTCATAGAGGAACCCCCTTGCAGACAAGATACGGGCAGACTTCGCCAAGTTGCCAATAACAACGATAGACCGCAAGAGGGCGCGAAGCCGCATCTTGGAAGGCCCATCGTTAGACTTGGCGAAGTCTGTTTTTATCTCACATCCCCTGCCCAGAGGTTATCAATCTCAAAGGTCTCGCTTCAGGAGTCTGCCCGCCCCGCCGATGTCCACCGCCAGGGGACTGATGCCCACGTCCACGCCGCCCACCGATTGGGTCTCTCGCTGGGGCGGCGCCACGGGCGGCTTCCAGCAGGCGATGCTGGCGTACCAGCGGCCGTTCCGTTTCCGGATGGTCACCTCGTGGGGAACTCCCTCGGCAGTGAACGTGTCATCCGCACACTGCCCAGATAAGGCAGCCGGATGCGCGGTGTCCGTGGTAGCGGATGACGGCGATGCCTGACGCGGCCAGGAACGACCCGGCGCCGGTGCGCAATTTCTTGTGCAACACTGGGCGGCGGGCCTTGAGAGCTTTGTTCAGCCAGCGAGCCCGGGCATTGCGGTAATTGCGGCAGGCCCCCTGGGCCACGAACTTGCTCACTTCGGTTACGAAGCCGAGCGTGGGATTTGTCTGTTTGACGGCGTAGAACTCCTTCTCCAGTTCGTGGGGCGTCCGCCACAGGCCAGCCTCCCGGACAGCTTGGTCGTTGGCCACCATGCGGTTGTAGACGAAGCGCGCGATTCCCACGCAGCGCTGGGCGTAGTTTTCTTGCCTCCGAGTCAGTTCCAACTGTACCACGATGGCGGCAGGCAGCCAGCCGTCAGGACAGGAACTGGGTTGCCTTCGCTTCTTGCCTTTGAGCTCAGCCACTGACCGCCTCAATGGCCCGACGTGCTCGATGGGCAGCATTACGCCTCCCGTAGAGCCGCGCGCAGAAACAGGTTAGTATCTCGGTCATGTCCCGCACCAGATCGCCGGATACTTCCGCATCGTCAATCACCATCAGCGAGCCGCCCCGGGCCTCCAGCATGGATTCCACCAGGCCCACCCCAAACCGGGCCAACCGCTCCCGGTGCTCAACGATGATGGTCTGGACTGTCGGCTCACCCAGCAGTTTACGCAGCCTGGGTCTGCGGTCGTCCAGCCCGCTGGCGGTTTCGGACACTACCTGGTCCAGCAGGATGCCCTGCTGTCCAGCGTAGGCCCACAGGCGGTTGGCCTGGTTCTCCAGGTGGGGCTTCTGCTCAGCGCCGCTGACCCGGGCGTAGCCAACAATCCGGCCTGCTGGAGCCTGGGGATTGGCCAGGACGTAAATGATGTTGCCGACCCTCTTTGGCTGCAGTTCCGGCGGAAGCGTGCCGGCGTTGTGGTGACGCCACGCCGTCATGCGGTGCATGCCTTGCTGGGCCGCCCATTGCGATAGGCGTATGTAGTTGTTACTAACCATTGTTAACCATTACTATCGGTATCATCAACTTAATGCAAGGCATGTACTCCCGGTTCTTCGCGTCCGCTACTCGGCCACCAATACGTCTATCGTGGTGCCAAGGGCGCCGGCGATGCGGGACAAGGCCGAAGCGGAACCGGGCTTGCGCCCGCGCTCAATCTCCGAGAGATAGCTTATGGCCAGTCCCGTCCTCTCCGACAGGTCCTGCAGGGTGACGCCCCGGTAATTCCGGTAGGCGAGCATAGGCCGCTTGCCTTCCATGATTGCCAATGCCACCTCGTGAGGAACCCGGACGCCATCGTCGGCGTCGATAGCGGCCAACCTGTCCTCCAGTTGACTGTTGCGCTCAACCAGGGCCTCGTATTCCCGGCGGGGCAGCGTGATGGTCTCTTCGCTAGTCATAGGCCTCACTCCTGTGGCGAACTCTCAGGACTGCCATGATTGGGGTCTCGCCGCGCTCGACGTTGAAAAGCACCCGATGGTCGCCAACCCGCAATCGCCGGTACCTGCTGCCGACAAGCATTATCACCTGGTTGGACAGCGACTCGGGGTTTCTGGCGTACTGCTCGACCCGGGCGAGGATTCGCTGCCGGTCCTGCGGCGCCAGCCGGCGCATATCCCTGACGGCCCTGATTGACCACTCGATTGTCAGTCTCTGCTCCACGCCAAGCAGTTTCGCAAATAGCGAAGTTGATGTCAACGAACCCGGGCGGTGGACGGAATCCCCGGAAGCTCTCCTACGTCAGCAGGAGCCAGACCAGCAGCACGGCGACGGCCAGCCGGACAACCCAACGCCTGGCCCTCCGGTGGGAGGCCTGCTCCCGGCGGTGCTCCGATTCCAGCTCCCGGCACTCCTCCCTGGCGGTCTCCGTCTCGGCCCGGGCCTGATCCCTCTCCCGCTCCAACTGTTCGGTGAAGCCGACCAGTTCCCCCACCGTGCGCTTTAACAGCGAACGAATCACCGTTGCGACGTTCCAGCTGGGTGCTTACTGGCCTTGCCGGCTTCACCTGTTACCGGACACGCATCGGGGCCATCCGGGACGGCACACGTAATGTAAACGGCCAAGAGGAACAACGTAGGATGGGCAGCGGCAAGTGGACGGAGTTCAATGATGTCAATACAGAAGACGCTCCGCTCCCCTAGCCGGCTGGCCGTTGTTTTCCAACCTTTCCCCTACCTGAAGGCCCTGGAGCATCGGGCTGAAACAGGCCTGATGGGGTCAATTTTGGCAAATTGACCCGAAGTTTAGCGGTACTCTACCAAACTGAAATAGCCTTTACCCACAATTTATACACCAATCGCTATAATTCCTGCTGGACATCTTTGAATCCCGTATCGCTGAGCCGGACCCGATGCATGCAGGCACCCAAAGTACCAACAACGCTGTCGGATGTCTTGTCTTGCGGCATTGGGCAGAGCAGTGGCGCGTCATCGAGAGGAGGCTACCGCGCCATGTGCAAATTCCGACTTTTCGTCGGGTGATCCCGCATAAACAGTAACCGTTTGGGGTTCTCGCTTATGAGTATACGAGGACCGGGGTTTCCTTGGGGCAGGTAGTTGGCGCCGGTTGTGTGGGCGGACTTCCTTGTTCCAGCGGCAACAGCCGGTGTGGCGGTCGCTCCCGGGGAAGCGCTGGTCCCGAAGTAGGAGAGGCACGGCAAGGTCCATGACCTCATCCCTGACCAGAAATTTGGGCAGGCAATCATCGTTACGTGGCGGCCTCCTGCAACCGGAGGCAAGCCCAAGCTCCACCTGGTCCAGGTCAGGAAAATGAACGGCGGACGGATTTGCAGGAGCGCGAACTATCACCTGGAGGATATCCCCATCCAGTGGGCCATGTTCAGCTGCCTTGAACAGGGCGAGACCTATAAGGTCCGCGTCCGGGCCGAGAAGAAGGCGGCACGCCGACCGGTGTAGGTCGGACGCATCTATATGGAAGAAACGACCACATTCCGACCCCACGGCCTCAGGTCCGGCCCGCCCATGTTTGAGTGGCCTTCTGTCCTGGGATGGCGATGCGGTTGATGCGGAGGGAAAACACCCAGGACGAGAAACGGATCCGAAACCACCTGGCCGCGGTCATCAGGGATGCCCGGGCGGAGGAAGGACATCGGTGACTTGCCCGGTGGGAATCATTTGCCGGGAGCCTGGGATCGGCAGCGGTAGAGGGTCTGCCAGCTGCTGCGCCCTCATTGACTCCGAGCGATTCGCCAGGGCGCACGGAATCCGGCATCAACAGCGGCCGGGTACCCGGGGCACGGACTGGTCGGAGTACCTGTATTTGCTCGATATTCACGAATACCGGCCAGTTCCCCGGCAGAGAGGCACACCGTAGGCAAGGGCGTTCCGAGCCCTGCTCTTTATGTCCCTGCTGGCGCTGTCGGCGGCTGCCGTGTGGGCCCTCGCAACCTTTATATATTCCAAGTGGGGTGAATTATGACCATGGGCGGGCCTTTCGAAAACGACATCATTGGGGCGGTCATCGCTTTGGTCCTCTACTTCCTTGTGCCCGTCTTCGTTCCCGCCCTAGCTGGCCGGGTATTGAGCAAACGCATGGACGGGGTCTCTACCACGTGGGGCACGGCTGCGGGCTTCGTCGCGGGCGCGGTTGCGTTCGCGGTCACCCTCTTCTGGGCCCAGGCGGGACTTATAACCACGGAGCTGGTGGGCGGGGGCATCGACGAGGACTTTTACCTCACCCCCATCGCCTTTACGTTGATTGCCCTGGTCTGCCTGTGGTTTGCCTGCTGGTTCAGGAGCCAGCGAAGCTAAGGAGGCTTTTTATGAGCGGCGCTGCATTCACCCCGGAAGAACTCGCCATCGGCCTGTTCCTTTACCTGGTCCTGCCCCTGGCCCTGCCCACACTTGTAGGCGGCTTGGCGGGAAGACGCATGGAGGATGTGGGCATGGGCCCGGGACTCCTCATCGGCGCGGTCGTCTCGGTCCTGGCCTTCCTCGTAACCGCGCTCTGGTGGGGTTCCGGCCTGGTCACGGTCCGGGTTCCCTGGGGCCTGCTGGACGAGGACTTCTTCCTGGTCCCGATCTTCGTTACAACCGTGGCCGTGGTCATTGCCTGGGTTGCCGCCTGGTTCTGGAGCCAGAGGGAGTAGGCTCCGCCTGAGAGTTTCCCGAAACTATGGAGCCAATCCGGGGCGTTTACCCTGTGGCCAGGGAGAAAGAGGTGCGTGCGCAGCTCGGCGCGGCAACCGGCCCGGCCCGGTGGTCATGGTCCAGGCCGTGTTCACCAACGGAAGGCGTCGGCGGTTACCGTAAGTCTCCCGCATTACACGACCTCCTTTCAGCGGTTGTCCGCCTCCTTCTACCGCCCCCGATCTGCCCATGCCGACGGACAAGCTGGGGGCCCGGATTTTTCCGGAACCTGCCCAATCCCATTCCTCCTTCCGGCCACTCAGTGCTACCACCGGAGACAGCATGGATTATTTCACGATCGGTGAACCCCTGGTTATGTTCTCCGTTGCCAGGTCCCTTGACCACTGGGGCGATCCAGTACCCTCCCTGGAGAGCGGGTGGAGGATCAACCGGAATCGGGTTGAGGATATCCTAATGCTGGCCAGGGATGGCGACATCATAATTGGCGCCTACCGGGCGGCGCAGGGGTCGTGGCAGCGGGGGACCCTGGCGGAGGGCACCTGGGGCCGGTGGCTTTGGAGGGTCGAGGAAGCCCGTGACGTTTGGGGTGACTACGTGGGGAAGCGGGTGCCGCCAGGACTTGTCGGCCCGTCCAACAGGCCCGTGGTAAAGTACGCGGAACCGGAATAACAGACGACAATATTCAGGAGGATAACCCATGGGATTCGGCAGAGATGTGGGCGCGGCGCTCACCTTTGGCCTTTCCGCCACGACCAGGAAGAAAGAGGCAGAGGTCAAGCACCAGGCGAGACTGAAGAAACACGCAGCGGCGGTGGCCGCTCTTGAGGAAGCGCAGGCCTCCTTTCGTGCAACTTTCGAGGAGGCGGAAGCGCGGGCCTCGACCGCCCGAAACAAGCTGATTGAATCCGGCGCGCTGACCCTTGATGCCGACAACAACGTGGTCCTCGGTTGGTACACGCCGGACCCGGACGCCGGGGAGATGGCAGAGGGCCCGGATGTTGCCCAGAGCGTGATTGCCTCCATACCCGCGTTCGGCCTGGCGGTCGGTACTCCGGCCGCTGTCTGGACCCTGGTTGGCCTCTACGGTGCGGCCTCAACCGGCGTCGCCATAAGCAGCCTCTCGGGTGCGGCGGCAGGAGCGGCAACGGCGGCATGGATCGGCAGAGCGGCAACCCTGGGGCTGGGTGGAGGCATGACCGTGGGAAGGTTTGCGCTGGGTCCTATCGGCCTGGCCGCCTCCCTGGCGACGATCCCTCTCGGCGCTGCGGTCGCCGGAAGCCAGGAACGTAAATTCATTGGGCGCGCGGAAGAGATCGAGGCCGGAATGGACGCTCTTGAGCACATCTACCTGAAGTACCAGAGGGTCCTATCGGATTTGCGCCCAAGAGTAGCCGTCGTTTCAGACAACCTCCTGCGCCACACCAGCCAACTTGAGACAGCAACTGCCGGTCAGGATGAGGCACAGGGTGCGGCCAGGAGGCTTGACACCGACCTTAAGGAGTTTGAGGTTACAGCTGGGGCCTTGATGGAGGCTGCAACGATGCGGGACGAAGCCTTTGCCGACAAGGGCTTCGTCTAGCACAATGCCCGGCGAGCCCCTAACTCATCATTGGTCGAATCGTCGTTGCGCTGTTCTTGAGCGGGGGGCCCTGCTCACCCACGATTGGCAACAGGTGGATTGCGAAGAATGTTACTTGGCCAGGCGATTGCGGAGGGCGATCTACGTAGCCCTGATCGTTAGTTGTGGAGCGGTTCTGTTGTCGGTAATGATAGTCGTGGTTAAGGACAGGCAATCCCAGCCTAATCTGATGCCATTACCCAGAATTGCGGTCACACTTACGCCATATCCGACGGTCACACCAACGCCCAAGGCGCTGCCCACCCAGTCGCCGATTGAGCAGGCGGAACCGTTTTGCGCCGCCTACACGGGGTTCACGGAGGAAATCAGGGCCGAGGCCGGCAGGACCCGGGACACGGCCTTGAGCCTGTTTGTGTGGGAAATCCAGACAACATATAGTGACTCCGTGGGCGAATACTGCACAAGCGCAGAACCACCACCACTTTCCGAGTTCTTCATCCAGATCCGCCCTGAAACCCAGTGGGAAATACCCGAGGACGCCGAGCTCGGGAACAACGCCCAGGTTTGCATGGACTTTTACTACGACATCCACGGAATCTTCATTGAAGCACTCTCTGGCATTATCAAGGGCGAGGACTGGTTCTCTGGATTCTGGGAGGCCGCTGCCCTTGTAGACTTCGGTGGAGAAATGCGTGGTGGCTTCATGACCGGCGGAATGGGCCAGGTCTGCCCATGCATTCTTGAACAGGCGGCAGAGTCCAGATAATTCTTCCAGTGCGGTATCGTTTACAGGAGGCCACAAATGGCGGTATGGATAATACGCGGCGGCAGCGACCAAGGGCTCCATGAGGAAGAGTTCCTCGAGTCCGAGAGCATCGGCATCTATTTTGGCGCGGAAGGAACTGCCCGCAAGCCAGACGATGAACTCCGGGCGGAGATACGGAGTAGCAACCTCTTGTGGAACGAAGAGCGGGGAATAGTGATGGAACCCTCCCGCGTGGATGGTGTCGCTACTCGCTTCTTAAACCAGGTCCTGCTCTTCCGTGATGCCGTTCAACCTGGGGATACCGTGATCATGCCCCGGAAGAAATCAAAAGGGCACCTAGTCCGGCGCGGAGTTATCCAGAGCGGATATGAATTCTGGCCCAATGAGGTGTACCCGCACCAGCGCCGGGTGAAGTGGGAAACGGAGGACATGCCCAGGGGGAGAGTTCCCTATTTGTGGTATCCCTCCAACCAGCAGACGATATTCAAGGTGGGGTAGGGAGCCGGATCGTAGGTTCCTTAAATCGGAGACCTTTCCACCTTGGCGCAACGGGGCCATGGCGACCACCGGCTGAGCGGCGAGATAGCACCGGGACTGTGGAGGACCTCTCCAATCTTGAACAGTTTTACCTGAAGGACAATGGACTCGGCGGGAGCGTTCCTTTGGAGTTAAAGGAGCCACCCCACTTGGAGGCAAGGGCCTCTACGGCAGCCGGCTGAACGCAGGAATGCCTTAGCCGGGGCCTGTCGTCCGGTCAACGGCACATCTCTGCAGGCCTGAGACCGTCAGGGAGATAAACCCCGGAGAGCTGCAGGAATTGCGCCGGTGCCCTGCTGTGATCCGAAGAAGGCGGGACGTCCCTCACCTGAGCGGCGCGGCGTAGATCTGCCCGCCCCTGGGGCAATCCTTGCAGGGGGCCCCTGCCCACAGGGCGTTGCGGCTGCCCTCCCTGGGGATGTGGACACCGTGGGAGTCCAGGTTCCGGCGGTAAATCTCCCCGTAATTGCCCACAGCCCTGAGCACGTCCTGCGCCACGGCCTGGCTCAGGCCCAGGCTGTCCTGGCCGAATGAGCCGCTGAAGCCAAGGAACCTGTCCACCGCATCAACTCCCGTGGGCGCCACGGGAACGGAGTCCGACGTCACCCCGTAGGCCTCGCCGTGGATCAGGATGGCCATTACGGTCTTGACTATGTCGAACCACTCGTCATCGCCGTGCGGCACCACCGGCCCCAACGGCTCCTCTGATATGGTTTCGGGCAGTAGCGCGTGGTCGGCGGGATTGTCCAGTATGGAAGACAGGACGGCCAGCTGGGAGTGGTCGTTCGTAATGGCATCGCAGTCCCGGCTCTCATAGGACGCAAGCGCCGCGCCGGTGCTCTCGAAAGGCGCCACGGCGATCTCCAAATCGTGCTCTCTGGAAAACTCATGCAGGTTGAGTTCCGTGGTGGTTCCGGAAACCACGCAGACCCTGATCCCGTTGAGTTCGAGGGCACTGTTCAGTCCCAGGTCCTTTCTGACCAGGAAGCCCTGACCGTCATAGAACATTACCTGCACAAAATTGCCCCATACGGCATCCCGGGCGGCGGTCCAGGTGATGGTGCGAACCAGCAGGTCAACCTCGCCGGCTTCAATGGTCGGTCCACGTTCAGAGGCGCGAATGGGCCGGATCTCCACGGCGTTGGCATCGCCGAGAACGGCGGCGGCGACCGCGCGGCAGAGGTCTATATCGAAGCCGATGTGGTTGCCGTGAGCATCCGTATAACCCCAGCCGGGGATGTCATTGCGGCTGGCACAGACCAGCTTGCCCCTGTCCCGAACGACTTTGAGACGGCTCTCCGGAATTGTCCGGCCCCTCTCACCGGTGGCAGTTGGCGGCGCCTCTCGCGTGACCTCGACCGTAACGGGGACCTCCACCGTCACCGGCACATCGCGGGTGACCTCAACCGTAACGGGAACCTGGCGGGGAACCTCCACGGTCACCGGCACTTCACGGGTGACCTCAACCGTAACGGGAGCCTGGCTGGGCGCCTCCACGGTCACCGGCACTTCGCGGATGACTTCAACCGTAACGGGAACCTGGCTGGGCGCCTCCACGGTCACCGGCACTTCGCGGATGACTTCAACCGTAACGGGGGCCTGGCGGGGGCTTTCAACTTCGGTCGCGCAAGCCGTATGAAAGCTCCCGATTAATGACAGAAAAACCAAGCCGATAAATGCTCGCATATTCAAATGGCACCGGAGCAAAAATGTTGCTCTTAGTCGCAGGACCTGGGTCGGTCATCTCTGAAGGCGCGGTCGGCGCCGCGGCGCCGCCGCCCCGGCAGTGCCAGGAGGAGCCGCCCGGGTCCCTCACCCGGGAACGGCTCTCTGGTGCCCGCCCAGGCCGCTTCGCTTCTGGGGAGGAGCCTCTCCACGGGGCGGCCCGCCCCGTGGCCGGGGTCACGGGCCAGGTTACGGTTGCAAGGAGTGTCTATCCGGCCTCGGACTCCTGGCCCTCCGTCTCATTCTTCGGCATCTGATACCCCACCCGGGTTTCGGTGAGGATGTACCTGGGGTTCCGGGCATCGTCCCCTAGCTTGCGGCGCAGCCTTTTCACCACGTCCCGCAGGAGCCAGCCATCCCCCACTCGTTCCGGGCCCCAGACCCGCTGGAGCAGCATCTGGTGACTCAGCACCCGGGGGGAGTGGACCGCCAGCTCGTAGAGCAACGCGTACTCCGTGGCCGTGATATCCACGAGTTCGCCCGCCACCGTGACCCGCCGCTGGGCGTAGTCAATGCTGAGGTCCCCCACGGCATGGCGCGTCGCTGGCTCACCTGGGGAGGGTTCCAGCCGCTGCCTGAGAGCCGCCCGAATCCGGGCCGCAAGTTCCGTGGGCGAGAAGGGCTTGACCACGTAGTCTGCCGCCCCCATGTCCAGAGCCCGGGCCACCGTGTCCTCCTGGCCGTAGGCCGAAACGAAGATGACCGGAATGTCCGCCTTCCTCAGAACGTCGTGCATCAGCTGGATGCCGTCACCGCCTGCCAGTACCAGGTCTAGCAGGGCCAGGTGCGGTCTCTCCTCGGACAAGAGGCGGGGCACTTCCGCCGGGTCGCCGGTTACGACGGGTGCGTAGCCCGCCCTGAGCAGCACGTCGCGCGCATAGCGCAGCGCCTGGGGGTCATCGTCCACCGCCAGCACTCGCAGCCGGCCCCGGGTGGCCCGGCTCGACCCACGGGTAGCCGGAGCCGGCGGGGCGGTGGCGCTTTCCTCCACGGCCGGAAGTGTAAAGGTGAACCTGGCTCCCAGCCCCAGGCCGCCGCTCTCGGCCCGGATGCGGCCCCCGTGGGCCTCCACTATTCCCTTGCAGATGGCCAGACCCAGCCCGGACCCGTCCACGCCTGACCCGGCCTCTGTCCCGTGCCCCTGGTAGAACTTGCGGAACAACTCCGGCAGCAGATCTGCCGGAATCCCCCGGCCCCGGTCGGACACTGACATCGCCACGTGAACGCCTTCCCGCACGGCAGACACCGTAATGGGTGACCCCTCCGGGGAATAGTGGGCGGCGTTTGAGAGCAGGTTCCCCAGCACCTGCAGGATGCGCAGCCTGTCCGCCAGCACCAGGGGCAGGTCCCCCGCCAGTTCCACCTCCAGGGGGTTCCGCTCCGTCCCGGCAAGGAATCTACTCACCGCCCCTTCCACCAGGGCCTTCACCTCCGCAGGGTCCGGGGCCACCGGCAACGTCCCCGTCTCGATGCGGGCCACGTCCAACAGGTCGCCAATCAGGTGGCGCATCTGCTCTGACTGGTCCCGGATGATGCGGTGGAACTGGGCCGTTTCGGCCGGGTCCAGGTCCCCTGCCGCCTCAAGCAGGGTATCCACCGATCCCTTCACCGCCGCCAGCGGCGTCCTCAGTTCGTGGCTCACCATGGCCAGGAACTCGGCCCGCAGCCTTTCCTGCTGCTCCAGGGGCGTCAGGTCCTGGAGGGTCACCACGAAGGATGCCATCCGGCCATCCTCCCCGGCTATGGGGGTGGCGTTCAGCAGGACGCGGACACTGCTACCGTCAGGGGCCCGGAGCGCGACCTCCTCCGCGCGCACCGTCTCGCCCGCGCCGACCAGCTCCGCCATGGTGAAGTCCCGCAGGGAGACATCCCGTCCGTCCGAGCGCACGCAGGCAACCATCTCCAGCAGGTCCTCCGCCGGCTGGCCCTCTGCCCGCAGCCCGTCCAGAATGCGCCTGGCCTCCCGATTGACCGTTGCCATTCGCCCGGACTCTACGTCAAACACCGCCACGCCCACCGGCGTGGTGTTGACCAGGGTCTCCAGGTCAGCCCGGGCGCGCCGCTCCTCCCGGTGGGTGCGGGCGTTGGCGATGACCAGGGATGCCTGGGAGGCGAACATCACCAGGGTCTCCTCGTCGCTCCGGGTGAACTCCCCGCCATCCGCCCGGTCCCCGACGAAGACCTGGCCTACCCGGGCGCCCCGGTGGAACATGGGAGCGGCCATGAAGCGGAAGACCCCTACCTGGAGGGGGATCCTGAAATCGCTGAAGCCCAGGCCACGGACGTGCTCCGTCAGGTCGGCGATTCTCACCGGTTCGGTGATGCTGGTCAAGGCCCGGAAGATGCCCGGTCCCTCCGGCATCATCCACAACAGGTCCGACTCCTTGGCCGTCAGCCCGGACGACAGGAAGTCCTGTACCTGGCCATCCCCGTCCAGCAGGGTCATCACCCCGTAGCGGGCGGCGGTCAGGGAGCGGGCCGAGTCCAGCACCCCCTGGAGTACCTGGTCGAACTCCAGGCTCTCATTGATGCGCAGGCTGGCCGCGCTCAGGAGGGACAGCCGCTCCCGCAACGCCAGCGCCTCTTTCTCCCCATAGCCTGAACGGTCCAATTCTCCCTCCTTGCTCCGACCAACTGAATCGCATCACGCCGGCCCAGGATGGAGCCTCCTGGCAGCTGGATTATACAACAGGTCCGGCGTAAATTGCCAAAATTTCACACAATACAGGCACATAATAATACATGAAGCATACGGCTGGTGGTGTAGGATTTTACCGTCTGTTTTGGGGAACCCGTGGCTGCGGCAGTTCCTGAAAGGGAAGCAGGGGCAACATTCCTGCAGAGAACTGGGCGTGGCTCGATGGCCAGTGGATTTGAGCATCCTGTGGTCATAGCTGTGGCCTGTCGCCAGCCTGAAAGGGAGCTCAGTCCGTGGGTTCGAAGGGGCATTGACCAAGGTGCAGTCATGGCCCCGGCGCAACCGGGCTGGGATTGGCGCCGTTGTGTGGCTTTTGGTGTGGGGGGAGGTGCAGTGCTGTGGTTCATTTTCAATTAATTCCAATCCGTTCCGTTTGTCCCGGTCGAATAGTGGTCTACCCCGCCGTCTGGGGTACCCTCCTGGTTTTCTACGGCCTGTACCTCTTTACGGTGCAAAACAGTTGAGTTGCCGCGACGAGAGCATCCTGTGCGCCTACCCCCGCTGCCGGACCAGGGTGAACACCCGCGGGGGGCAGTTCTGTCCGTTCCATCACCGGATGGACAGCGCGGCATTTAGCCGGGGCGTTGACGACCGCACCGAGGACATAAGGGCACAGCTCTACAAGGAACAGAAGGGGCGTTGCAATTATTGCGGCCGGAAGTTTCCAGCCCTGCTTCTGGTTTGGGATCACCTTACACCACCGGACCGGGGCGGGTCCGACGCCGTGGGCAATCTCCAACTGGCCTGCCAGGCCTGCAACGGAAAGAAGGACCTTCGCAGCGACCGGGAATTCCGGGCTGACAATAAGGCCGCGTTGCCACAGCAACCCAGGGCTCCGGCCAGGTCGGCAATCAGAGGCGGAATCCTCCGGGGCATGAACTTCAGCAGGAAAAGAGCTGGCCATTAACAAAATGCCGGGCCGTAGGCTGAATGCGCCCAACCCTCGCCCAACCCTCACCGGCGAGGCCCTGCAGGAGGCGGCCCAGGGGACTTTCTGTAATCGTTGCTGTCCTTGTCGCCTTCCCGATGGTCGGAGAACCAGCGGCCTTGTCCGCCGACTACACCGGAGCGAAAGGGCGGCGTAGAGTCGGGAAGCGTCTGGCCCCCGACGAGCAGGTGGAAGAAGACGGAACGGGCGCCATCATCGTGAAGTGGGAGAACCCGATTGCAGGCGGAAACCCTTCCCGTGACAACGGTCGGTCGAGAAGGGGGCGTCAGATGCAAACACAAGGTCGGATGCCCATACCAGGTTTGCCATGCCTGTTTCGCCTATTCTTGCGAGTTCCTGCCTGGGGAGAGCTATTACGCCTTGGCGCCCTGCGTTAACCAGGTGGGGTTCAGCGAGAGGGCTGTGGTCAAATCCACGGCGCCAGAAAATCCGAATCCAACGTCAGGCCAGGGGAGCGGACCAACACAAAGCGAGGGATCCAGGTATGGATTGCTCCAAAGCCGGGGAACCCCTGGCGATGTTTGTGGTCTCTCACTCTCCTGGACGCTGGGCCGGTCCTGGAAGCTGGGCCGGGGCCTGCCCCTTCCATCGAGAGAAAATGGAGGATAGACGGGGAACGAGCCAGGCACCGCCTCACTCTGGCCCGGCTTGGCGATCGAATTATTGGGGGTATCCGGGTAGGTGCCAGGTTCGTGGACCCGGGGCCTGCGAGGGGAGGTGGACGATGACCGCTGGTACTTGAAGGCAGAGGATTCAGAAGGCGTCTGGGGAGTACGTTGAAGAGCGTATGCCGCCTGGAATTACCGGGCGGCTGAACCGTCCAGTATCCGGTACGTAGATCCTTAGGCAATTGATCAGGAGAAGGAACCAGGTCGCAAGGAAAACTTTTATGGGTTGGGGTGTGTGGTATGTTGTCGAGTGTTCGTCTTCCGGGACCAGGTCTCCGTGTGAGCCTCTTGCCTTTGCTGCTCCTGCTCTTCGCCTTCTTCCTGTCCACCGAGCAGGCTCCACCCGCCAGGACGGGGGATGGCCCCTATGATGGGCAGCATTGCCACCAGGGAGAGTTCCTGGTGCCGCCCAGGAATTCGGCGGGTCATCACACCCACGACGGCTTTCATTCGGGGATGGTCAAAACAGAAGATTGGCCGGCGTTTTCCGAGAAGTACGAAGACTATCTGGCCGATAAAGAGGTAAGGGCAGATTTCAAGGAGAAAACCACAGCAGGAGACAAAACCATACCGGCCCATCACCTGGTCACCTTCCCAAGCCATTGGAAACCAGATGGCCAAAGGGTGTGGCACAACCACGGCGACAACGATGTCTATTGGTGGACACCTGACAGCAATAACTGCGCCTTCGCTCCCTACTTTATTGATTCCCCCTATACCTTCTCCGTGAACGAGAAGGAAGATGCCGGGGCCTTCGTGGGCCATGTGCAGGCTTATGACGAGGACGGGGAAGAACCGAGATATTCGGTGGTTGGGGGCAATACTAGCCATTTCGCCATTGGCTCCAGCACAGGCGAAATCATAACCAGACGGGTGCTCGATTACGAGAAAAAGAACAGCTATTCAATCACGGTCCGGGCCAGGGACCCGGGCGGGAGGACTGACCGCACCTCCGTGAGCATCTCCGTGGGTAACGTGGATGAAGAGGGACAGGTAACCCTGTCCGGAGCCGCCAGGGTGGGGAGCACGGTTACAGCGATCCTTTCCGACCCGGACGGAGGTTTTGATTCTCTGACCTGGGCATGGGAGAGAGCGCAGGAACAGGATGGAACCTACGACACCATAAGCGGGGCGACCGCCAATACCTACACGCCCAAGAGCGAGGACGCGAGCAAGTACCTGCGGGCAACAGCCTCCTATACCGACGGGCACCGGTCGGGCAAGAACGCCACTTCGGAGCCGGCTCTTGTGCGGGCGCAGGCAGACCCGACGCCTACACCCACGCCTACAAATACGCCCACCCCTACCCCAACCAAGACTCCCACGCCGACACCCACCAATACCCCGACACCTACCGCCACGCAGAGGGCCAATGTTAGCCCTGTGAACAGGTCAACCAACACTCCCACTCCAACCGCGACGGCAGTGCCCCTGTCTGCGCCGAGGCTTACGCCCAGGCCGACCACCAGGGCAACCAGCACGCCCACCCGGACCCCAACCGTCACCCCGTCGCCAACGCCGACGCCCACGCCCACGAAGACGGCCACGCCAACGCCTTCTCCGACGCCCACGGCAACCCTCCGGCCCACCAGCACGCCCACGAGCGCCCCGCCCAACTCTCCGCCTTTCTTCGTGGACGGGGAGCGCACGGAGAGGGCAGTCACGTTGGAGGCCGGGTCTAACTCGGCAGTAGGAGCGCCGGTAGTTGCCACGGACCCGGACGGAGACCCGGTGACCTACTCCAGGGACGGCGCCGACATGGGCCATTTCATACTGAACACCGTCTCAGGGCAGGTCTGGACTGCGAAGTCGCTCCCTGCCGGCAGGCAGTCCTTTGCCCTGCGGCTGTGGGCCGAGGACGGAAGAGGGGGCACGGATTCGATCGAGGTACGGGTTGTTGTGGAGGGTGCCGAGCCCACGAAAACGCCTGCCCCCGCGCCGGTCCTGGTGGAGTTGCCCACTTCCACGCCCACGCCCACGCCGGTGGTTGCGCTCCAGGTGAGGCAAAAGGCAGAGGCTACGCCTACGCTCAAGCCAATTCCTGATCCCACGTCGACCATAGACTCGAGCGGATGGGGACCGGGCCGCAAGATCGGGACAGCCACACCCACGCCGGAATGGGACATCCCCGTGGTTGACGCAGGAATCCCGCGTCCGCCGGATCCTGTCGTCCTGGCCCAGAGCGGGCCCGTACCCGGTCAACCTCCCTTTTGGCCGCGCCTTGCGACCTGGCTTGGAGGATTGGGCCTGATTTTCGCCCTGGTCTGGCTGCTGCTGATGGCGCTCAGGGATAGGCGAAGGGAGCGGGCAAGGGAAAGGCGGCTCGCGCGCCCTGGAGCCCTTTAGGAGCTTTGGTGGCCACAGCACGTTGGTGTCCCTGGAAGAGGACATGTGGCGAAGAAGAGGAAATGCCCAAGGGGGAAACGCTGTCCGTATCGGGCAGATTCTCACTGCCCACGCGGTGTTCTTAAGACCGTTAAAACTGGGGAGGTGGCAAACCGAATTGGAAGGGGCACGGCGGGTTGGTTGATAAACGGCGCTGTGCTGAACCACATTGCCGAATATTGCCATTCCATTAACCCACAGGATCCGGCGGTCCCGTACCTGCCATGGATCACCGTCCATGGAGGCTGGGGCTACTGCAGGGCCTGCGAATTCAGGGATATTCCTTTGGAGCAACCTCACAGGCGGGCGGGTGTTCTTCGCCTTCCCCTGCTCCAGTCACAGGTCAAGAATCACCGGCCTTCTCCAAGGGTACGTGGATTTGCTATCCCAATGGAGGCACTGCTATGAACATGGGAATGGAAACTATTGTCCCTGACCTGGACGAATTAATCGTCGCGTTATTCCTGTATGTGCTGATTCCCTTTGGCATTCCGCTGGTGGCCGGAATCACATCCGCCCACCGGATGCCCAACGTCAGCCTGGGCTCCGGGGTTGGGGCAGGGAGCGTCATCGGCATCGGAACCCTTATCGCCTTTGCCCTGGTCGGCTGGACTATCGGGTTTCACATGTTGAGTTCATTGCTCTGGTCGTGGGGCCCACTCGCTCCCGACGTGGCGCCGCCCCTGGTTTTTGGGGTGGCCGGGGCAATCCTTTCCTGGCGATATATTTGCATGAAGAACGACAGGGTCGCGGCGGGGTCCGGCGCAACCCCCCAACGGTAGAGCAGCAGGTGGAGAATGGATGATGGCACGTCCAACCGCCGGTGGACACTCTCTCATAAAGATATTCAGCAGGCGATTCTTCCTCTGTCTTGTTTTCCGCCGGCCCATCCCGCCCCTCTCATGAAGCGATGGCATGCTTCCATTCCCATCTCTTTCCGCGGACACGGTGGCTGCAGCCATGGATACGGACCCGAATGAATAGTAGCCCGGAGGCAGTTTACCGTTTGACTGTTCTTAATTGCAGCACCTTCAACGATGCGGTGAGGAAGCGGGTCCCCATGGATCCGGAAACTGATTTGAGGTACGAAGGGCTACCTACGGGCAAGAGAGCTGCCGCGGGACTCAGTCTGGGTGAGCTGAATATCCGTCTGGGCGATCCCTTCGCCCGTGAAAAAGTCGTGAGGAGGGTTCAGCTTTCCCCTGCCGGTTGCAGCGCCAGGTCCGTCGCCGGTAAAGGCGGAGCCTTTTGCTTCCGCACGGGGCAGCCATCCAGTCGTTTCCCATGTATCCGTGTTCCCCTTGATTGCAGCAAAGACAGGAGAGGACGCATGTTGCAGACCCGGCAGACCGAAGCAGGATTGCTTATCGTCGTTGTGGGGAGGATCGACAGCGCCACCGCCGAGGGGTTCAAGAACGCGGTGCTCACCGAGGTGGGAGAAGATCCCCAGGCTGTGGTTCTCGATCTTGGCGCCGTTGCCTATGTGAGCAGTGCGGGCCTGCGGGCCCTGCTCCAGATTGCCAAGTCGAGGAGTCAGGGAGTCCGTCTCTGTTGCCTCAGGCCCGAAGTCCAGGGGGTCTTCTCAATGAGCGGATTTGACCGCATCCTGCCCCTGTTTGAATCCCGGGAGGATGCCTTTGCGGGAACCGGCATCTAATCCCCGGTAGGAAAGGTGAAGTATGGGTAACGAATTTCTGCTGCCTGTAGAAGCATTCTATTATCTGCCGTTTTTCCTTGGGCCCATCTCCGGCGGTGTCTGCGCCGTGTTTATGTCCAACCTCCGCATCTGGCACGGGCTGCTCCTGGGCGTTGGCCTGGGTCCGGTCACCGCCGTTCCCACCTTCGTAGTGGCGATAATCTCCTGGGTGAACACCGGTTCCGAGGACATGACGACGGGCGCTTTCCGGATGCACCTCCTGGTGATACTCTGCGTGATTCCGGCGACGTGGGGACTCTGTGCCCTGGTGAACCGGATGAGAGAAGGATTAGACGACGACGGGAGTGCCGGTGGGCGCAATCCTTGACCTCTGGGTTCCCATAACTCCGATGGTGCTTGCCGGTGGCTTTGGGGCCCTGGCTGCCAGGGCTTTCGGCCGCATCCGGAGGGAGGGGATAGGCGCTGGACCCTTCGTGCCCCTTGCCTCCATTTCGCTGGTTCTGTGTGGGGTGGCGCTCATGGTCCTGGCCGGAACATACCGCTAGCGGTTGGCACCTTGATCAATATATCCATAACAGGGGCCCGATACCGGGGTGGGCGATGATAATGATTACACTCTCCTGGCAGTTGGGTGTTTAACCTGTCGTCTGTCCTGGACTCCTCTGGTGGCGCCCCTGGGAGACTTGAACCCTCAACATCTGCCCTGCGGCGGGAGTGTTCTATCCATTGAGCCAAAGGGGCTTCACCTATGCATACACCCATCCGGTCTCCGGAAGTAGGCGAGCTATGAATCCTTCAGGAATTCGTCCCCTCCGCATCGTGGTTTTTCCGGTCCTTGCGGCGGCGCTTCTGACTGGCAACTGCACAGACACTGCCCAGGGCGAAGTCTCGGAATGGGCGCCCTTCGCCGCCGCCGTACTCGCAGGCGCTCTTGTCCTCGCAACCGGCGCCGCGCTGCTGGTGGTGGGTTCCCGCCTCAGCATCGATGTCTGGTCCCTGGTCGCGGCTTCGACCCTGGCCGGAATGCTCCTGGCCGTCCACGCCGGCGCGGGCAGTGATTCGGTAGGCGGATTCTTCCTGATGTTGGCCCTGGTCGCCATAGCGTCGAGCGTCTTCTTTGGCTATTTCTTCGGGCAGAGGCTCACGCCCGGGAAGGGCGTAATCATGGGGGTCGTCGTTGCCCTGGCCGTATTTGTCGGGCAGGGGCTCCTGGTGTGGGCATATCTCCTTTCGGCGGACGTCTGCATCGCCGTCATGGGGAACACCTGCTCAAACCTGGACCCGATAAAGTGGGTGCAGTTCGCGGCAATGGTGGCCCTTTTCCCGTCTGCGGTTGCCCTAATCCCCGCCCTGGTCTCATCCTTCATTGGCCGAAGCAAAGGTACGGCGCATTCTAAGGGAGAAACAAGTGAGTAGGCGATTACCCTTCTTGACTAAATTCATCGCGGCGATAATCCCCCGTGTGGCTCGCTTACGCGAGCCGGCTTCCGCGCCGGACATCCCCGCCACGGTTGCGGCCCAGGTCAAAGCCGAACTTGCGGTAGTCCCCATCGTGGCGGCCTCCCTGGAACCCCTGATCATGATTTAGGAGTCATATGAAGCTTCTTGCATCTCTGGCCGTATTTGTTGTCGCTATCCTCGGATGCTTCCCGAGCGCCACAGCGCCCACGCTCGAACCCGCGCCTACGCCTACGCCGATAGTGTTTCCGACGCCGCTACCAACGCCAACCCCCATCACGTTCCCTACCCCCCTTCCCACGGCGACGGCCGCGCCCACCTACACGCCTTACCCAACTTACACGCCCTACCCGACCGCGCAGGCGCAGGTACCGCTGCCGACATACACGCCCTATCCACCTCCCACCTTCCCACCGAGGATGGTGCCCACCCAGACTCCCCTGCCCTATCAGAGAGTGGCGCAGTCCATAGACAGCATTCTGAAGATACTCCCGCAGGGGACGACCGAATCCGGGGTGGGGTTCTTCACCGAGCTTTACGGGTTGGCCCTTCCGGTGGTGGTCATCACCAGCAGGGAGACGGTAGGGGAACACCAGGGCGTATATGTTGAGGACGTGAGCGAATGGGCGAATGATGGCGTGGTCCTGGGCGTGAGCGAGGAATACGACGTTGCCTGCGTCTGGGTGCAGCCGGTACTTCCGATTGAGACGTTCGAGGCCAGGGTCCTTCGTATCGGCGACTCAGACGGTTTAAGGGTCCACGACACCGTCTATGTCCTGGGCTTTTCCGATGACCAGTTGCCTGCCGATACCGTGGTGGACGCAATCGGGGACACTTACATCACTTTGCGCGGAAACTTCCGCACTGCCGATACAGGTGGGCACCCGGTCATAGACCAGTATGGAGAGGTGGTAGGCATGATCCGGGGAGGCCCGGCAAACCGGGTTGAGGACCAGGCCATACTCATCAACCGGATCAGGGAAGAGATGCCCGCCATGTGCGGCCGAGCAATACCTTAGGTTCCGTCCTCGTAGAGGCGGTTATGTTGTGGCCCACCCAACCTGCAAGGAGGTCCCAATTTGCGCGGTCTTTTGTTGCTTTTTATCGTCTCAGCTTTTCCCCTCGCCTGCTCCCAGCCTGAACCGACCCTGGACATTCCCGCCACGGTTGCGGCCCAGGTGAAAGCCGAGCTCGCGGCAATCCCCACGGAGACGCCTGCACCCACCCCAACCCCATACCCTACATATACACCCTACCCCACGGCCACGCCCAGGCCCACACACACGCCATATCCCACCCCTCAGCCCACGCCCACGGCTACGGCCACGCCTAGCCCTACCCCAACACCCACGCCCACCTCAGAACCCACGGCTACGCCCGTGCCTTCCCCGACGCCTACTACTGGCTATGACCGGTCGCTTCTTATCTTTGGGGCAAACAATACCAGAATTACCCACCAGTCCGGGGACGGGTTCCTTGAACATATCAGCGCCGGGGAAGCGCCAGGGGACATCCTCATAGAGGCCGTCTTCCTGAATCCCTATTCAGACCCGTACCTGACCTGGGAGCACGGCTTCCTGTTCAGACGGGGGGAGCGGAATCATTTCTACAGTACGACCATCAGGAGTAGCCTGAACTGGGAAAAATATGCAAGGTTGGGCGAGGACGAATTCATAGGTAGCACGCAGGAGTTCATGCCAGCTATTGACATCACCCCGGGAGGGGAGAACCTGCTCCAGGTTGCCCTCGTTAGGGACGGCGCGTATGTCTACGTGAACGGCGTTCTCGCGGGGTCTTTCCCTGTGGACCTGGACACCGGTGGAGACGAGGCGAGGTTTATAGTTGATGACACCAGTGAAGGGGAGACGCCGCTAAAGTACGCCCGAGTCTGGCGCTGGCACGACTCCATGCAGAAGGACTTTCCCGAAGTGGACCCGGTCCATGCGGCGTTGCCCACCCGCACCCCGCACACCTCCGTGCCCATATTTGGCCCGGTACGGGGGAGCATAAGGCACGACTCTGAAGACGGGAAGTACGAGCTCTCAGAAGGCACCGACATAGACGGCGACGTTATGATTGAGTTCACGTTCGAGGTTCCGTTTAGACCAGAGGAGTCTCACTATACCTTTGGTCTCTGGCTCGACACCAGCAAGCACGGGGCGTTTCATTTTATCGAGGTTAACAGCTTCTTTGGCGGCACCTTTCACCACTGGCGCTCGACTGGTCCAAACGCGGAGTTGCAAGGCAGCAGGGGAGAGGATGCACCCGGCTTGAACCTGGAAAAAGGAGAGAAGAATCGCGTCCGGGCAGTGCTGCTGGACGAGGAAGTATGGCTCTACATCAACGACCGCAAGATGGGTATATTCAACCTCGCCCAGGACGGCATTCCCCCTCCGAACTGGGTCGGCCTTGTTGTTGACGATTACGAAGGGCACGGTTTCCATTATGGTCTGGGTGGAAGTACCCATTTTGAAGACTTCACGGTCTGGAACTGGCACGAGTCCCTGTTTGACCTGCCGGCAGGGAAATAAGGGAGCAACGCACTTGACGGAGAGCCGCTTGACTGGGCGCTTACTCTATCTGGCGGCGATTCTCGCGGGGTTATTCCAAACTGGTAACGGATTCAGCCCGAGTCAAAGTCAGGTACCGAGCAGCGGAATGTTCTCACAATGTTAAATCTCGGAATCAATGTGCTAAACTCTGTTCGTTACGCCTCCGCCAGTCACCCTGCGACGGTCTCAGCGAGGTCCTTGCCTCTTCGTCTGGAAACGCACTGGAGGTCGGCCTTGTACCTTCCATCCTTAACCTTTCTTTCCTCGCCCCGACCTGCCGGCTGGCCTGGCTCTGTACCACCTCAGCGAAGGGTGCGGCCTCATCCCCTCAGACCTGTTGCTTCTCTCCATCTGCACACCAGGCAATAGACACGGACGATTCTGTCGAGACGATATGGGACGCCGAAACTTATGTGTAGAATGCTGGAGTGGTTCGTCCTCATCCATCTAAGACGTGCAGGGTGGCCCCGTCAAAGAGGTCTGTCAAGAAAGATGTACGTCGACGCCCACCTGGCTGCCGGATATGTTGAGTTGGGGCTCATGCTGATGGTCGGCCTTGGCGCAGGGCGGCCCGAGAGCGCCGTCAAGTTGATTGTCATGACCTTCGAGGACAATCCGTGGACTGCGACGTCCACCGCACTCCTGTTTGAGAAGCTGTCGCCATCCGGTGCTGGCTCCCTGGCCGGGTCCGGGATTCTGCCCTGGAGAGAACTGGCCAATAGCCTCCACATACCTGCTTCTGGCGAGGAAATCCCATGGGAAGACTATAATTCCCCCCTGGCCATGGAGAAGCGGGCCATGGCCGCCACAGTGGCCGTGTACTGGGGCCTGACTAATCCAACAGGAATACGGAGACCCTTTGAAGATTGGAAAAGGGAGTACCGGCTAGGCCTAACGCGACATGGAGATCGTCCAGGGATACCCCAACCCCTGGGGGTGGATACATTGGCAGACTTTTTCCAATATTGCGAGGAATTCGTAAGAGCATTTGGCCGGTACGCCACCATTCCCAATGATATCCCCCCCGCGGTCCGGGCAAGGCCGGAGGTCGCCGCACGTCTTTAGACCGCTATCCGACTAAATCACAGCATAGGGCTATGCCAAGAATTGTGTCTATGTCCCGCGAAGATATCTGGTTAAGCGCTCAGCGAATACGTCCACTAGACGTGTCTTGAGTGTTTGGATAAGCGGCCCGTCTCGCAGTCCGATTGACGGCTGGAGTCGGCAGGTCCCCGTTCTTCCTGACCATGTTTCGGGAAATACTCTGGTCCCTGGCGATGCCACGAAGGGAGAGACCCTGGAGCCTGGCCTGGTGACCGGCTTTCCAGAGGGCCTGCTTGCACGGGTCAGCCTCCCAGGGCAATGAGGAATCAGGCCCGAGGAGTCCGACGGTCTCCTGGCCCTGGGGAACAGCGTCTTCCCGGGTGGCCAGGCGCTGTCACGGTATGGGTCCGGCAACTGAACCGGTAAGGATAAGGCAACGCATTACTACCACCTTCGTGAGCGTTCCGCGTGGGCATGATCGGGGAGGTAGTGCGACAGGCCGGCATCGTCGTACGCCGAGGCTTCCAGAAGGGTGGCGAAACTCTGGTGGCCTTGCCTCTTGAGGATTGTCCTGAAGCGCTGGAGGCGCTGGTCCAGGCGGTACATTGCCAGGGCAAAGGGCAGCCGGCTTGACGGGAACATTAGCTCGTCCGCGAGGTCATTCCCGATGAGGGCGCGGGACACCGGATAGATGACGTTGTTTACCAGCTTCTCCCGCTGTTCCCGGTCACCAATGCCGGCAACCAGGGGCGCGGAGTTGATAAGGGCGTTGGTCATAATTATTGATTCCTGCGAAGGTGGCGGTTCACACAGGGAACCAATCCGGTAAAGGTGAAGAGCCTCGTCTTCGTCCGCGAACAGGATGGACTCGGGAATTCCCATGAGATACCCGGCATACCGCCAGACAGCGTGAAAGCCGGCGCGCTCCTCAGGGGTGTATTGGGCCCCCAGGGCCTCGGAATGCTTGATGGTCCGGGCAGCAAAGCAGGAGACGGCGTATCCCAGGTGGGCGGCGCTGATGGGCACGCCCCACGCGCCGTGATCCCATTCCTCGGTCTGGGCCAGAAGTCTCCTCACCTGGGCGTGGACAAACCTGATGCGAATCGACAACCTCCAACCGTCTCCGTTGGGCATGAGTCCACCGGGCCAGAATATCTCCATCTGGTGCCGATTGTTCTGCTTGAGTCTCCAGACGCCATTATCAAAGATGCGGCCCGTCTGGACAAAACTCTTGGCGATAAGGGTGGAGAAGCCGTCAATGAGGGTTCCGGTGACGAAGGCCGAGAGGACGGGCACGGAGTTTCTCTGGAAGGCGTAGACGCCTGGGAGGAATGCGTCCTGGTCCAGCCAGGCCGGGTCCGGTGGAGGAGTGTCGAAGAAGGCCCGGAGGAGCGCGGGCGCCTGGGCCATGTCCTCGCCGTGCATTCCGGCCTGAATGAAGCCGTGCACCTGGTCCTGGGGCAGGGGCGAAAGCTCCTCCACGACCGCGTCCATAACCGGGTCGCCGATGAGGGTATGGGTGACGTATCTGTCGGCCAGGTCAGAGTCAACGAGGCGGGCCTTCTCGTGACCCACAATGTACTCTGTTGGAATGTTCATGTGCATTTCCCGCCAAGGACATGCTAATAGATGGCTGTTCAAGGTTTATTTTGGCTTTCGGCAAACACAAAAGGGGAGGCAGCCGCGGATAGTGGCTGGGCCAGCACCCCGTCCATGCCCGCCCCAGCGACGAGGACGTCGCCACCGCGATCAGAATGCGGCCAGTCCTGTAAGTGTACAGGATCGGGCCTTGCGACAGAGCGCCTGGTACGACGAACATAGAGCGCGCCGAGTGGTGATGGAACACAGATTTGCCCGATTGATCCAGTCGGGCATCCGCCGGTCCCGCTATTTCAGGCGAGCCAGGACGTAATTCCAGCTGTACTTGGCGGCCACCGTGGCCAACCTGACCTTGATGGAGGGGGGAATCGGTCTGTCGGGCAGAACCGGCAGCGGGTCCATCAGCTGGGGCACTGCCCCCACCGAGGCCTTCCCTTCCGCCTTTCATTTCCTATCCGCCCCGTTCGGTCAAATCTTGACGCAAGCAAGGCTTGTACCCACCTCACTGCTGACATACAGCTCCCCAAACAGGGCTTTCCAGCCAGATTGCCAGACTTGCCTATTGTCCCCAAGTATAATCGCGACTAGCGAATCATGTAAGAATCTCAGCAAGGCGGGGGCAAGATGGTCTATCTGATCGCAGCCGCTCTCTTCTGGGTTGGCCTGATTGTTTCCGGCCTGATCTACAATCAGCGCCGCAGGAGCCAGCAGCGGTGCGAGAGCATCGCCTGCTCCAGGCAGTCCGGGGACCTGGAAAGAGTTACAATTCCGTCCCGGGTTGACGGACTTACCTTCGCAGTCCGCCTTTGTCCGGACTGCTTTGCAGGGTACTCGCGCTGGGTGAGGGACAGAGAGGATGGGCCCGGCTGATATGTGAATAATCAGGGACTACCTACCAGAAAATCGTAAAATAATCAGGGTCATTAGGCCAGTTATTCAGGAACATCCAACCACTCTGAAGATCCGATCAGAG
>JGIcombinedJ30088_10001206_pt1 | contig 27146 bp, 29 predicted proteins | sample PinacodermPK_FD_30088 | JGI IMG/M metagenome (IMG submission 30088)
CGACCCTTCGCCCGCCGAGCTGGAGGCGGCACTCACAGCCCTGTGGGTTCCACTGGCGGGACGGGTGATGGAAGCTGAACTCTCGGCGCAGACGGAGGTAGAGCGAGCCGAGGTTCGCAAGTGGTCCCTACTCGTGGAGGCGCTCCAGTCCGCAGCGGAAAAGGCAGGCGCGGTCAAGCCAGGACTCCTGGCCAGAGCATCTGACGGATAGATCGGCCCCCGCGTAGTAGTGGAGCAGCGGCAAGCGACCGGAGAACGGAGGTTGATCCGTTTCGGATGGACCTACATCCCACGCTGCAGTACGGATCGATCCCCGGCCCACCACACTTCTTGGACCTCCGGGAGGTGAGAAACGCCAGACTGTCCGGGGCTAGAATCCGGTCGGAACCACTCCTAGTTGTTCACGAGCTTCATCGAGCACCTGCAACACAAGTTTGGACATCGACAGAGGGTGCATCGGCGACTCGGTCAAACCGTCCGAGATATGTCGAGCGGCCCAGACCGCCTGTCGGCACAGTCCATCCTCGGCCGTGAGAAGGCCTGATCGATCGACGTACTCGGCGACGAGTTCGTTCCTATGATCATACAGCGCCAAGTCACCAGGAGCCGGGTGGCGCGAAGGGATCAGAACCCGGCCACGGGAACCGTTTACGCTTGCCTCCCCAGGGCCAAATGTATAGAGACTGCAACTCGTAATCGCATGTTGGCCACTCTTGTTGGTCAAGACAGCTATGGATTGACCATCGACACCTGTTGGAGTAAGTTCTCCGACGCATTGAACACGCGTCGGCGATCCCATGACGAAAACGGCGAACCAGACTGAATAGACCCCAATGTCCAACAGAGCTCCACCCCCAAGTGCAGGATCATATATTCGGCTCGAGTGATCTACGGGAAAGATTGCCCCTAAATCCGCAGTTACCATGCGTATATACCCGAGCTCATTCTCTTCTAGAAGCTTCTTCAACACCCTCGTCCTCGGATGAAAGCGTGTATGCATGGCCTCCATCACAAACCTGTTGTGGTTCCTTGCTGAATCGATAATCACTTGTGCCTCTAGCGCTGAAGTTGCCAGTGGCTTCTCGACCAGCACATGCTTACCAGCTTCAAGTGAGGCCACCGCCATATCTTTATGAAAACTATGCGGCGATGCGATGTAGACAATGTCAACACTATCGTCGCCGAGCAACTCTTCATAAGAACCGTACGCACGGGGAATCGAGAATCGCTGGCCAAAACTCTTAGCCCTCTCACGCGATCGTGAACCTACTGCAGCGACTTCTTGGTCGGTGTGACGCTTCAACGACCTAACGAACTTATTGGCTATGACTCCCGGTGCCAGTATTCCCCAGCGCAGTACCGGGCCGCCACGAAGAGGGACGGGATCAGGGTCGGGCAAGAGCTTCATATGACTACCCCCGGCGTCGGCCGAGCGGGCAAGGCCAAGCAGGGGTCCGCCTCGAGGTGGCTTATCTTCTCGCACACCGGAGCTACACGCTCAATGACTTCCCGGGCGATGGCTTGCTGCGTCGTGCGTAACCGATCAGACTTGCCCCGGACCACCGGCTCTAGGAGGAACTGGGCGGCGTATTCCTTCTCCGGCGGGGATGCGGTGGCACACCTGTCAACCACGGACGTATCCCGGTCGGTCGGTTCCGGCTGGATGAACCGGCGGTCCTCGCGCGTCTCCCCTGAGCCTCACAGCAGGTCGCTGAGATCGTCTTCGAGGTTCGTGAAATCAATATGGCCCTTGTCCTGGCACACGGCGATGTTGAGGAACTGCAGCGGGGCGTCGGTATGGTTGATGATCCCGTGCGAACCTCCGATTCGATTGGGGATGCAGTCACCTCTGGTCACATCGCCTACCTCACCATCGACCTTCATGCGCCCCCTACCGCCGATGATCACATAGCACTCCTGGATGGTGTCGTGACGGTGATAGCCGACCGAGGTGCGGGGAGGCAGGAACGCGTGGTCGACGAAACCCCAATTCGTCGTGAACAAGTCTTGGCCGAAGATCCGTCGGAATCGGATTTCCCCCAAGCCGAGATGGGCGCACCCGGGCGAAAGCAGAGCCGGATCGATGTGCTGGACAAGATCGAACTCACCGACACTGCGCTCCCGGCCACCTAGATCATCCCCTAGCTGGACAGCGTCGAACGGTCCGTCCTGCGGAGCCACGCCGATGCGGACGAAGTTGGTCGACCGGCTGGTGTGATTGAGGACACCGTGGGCGTCGCCGGCCCGGCACAGAGCGATCGAGGGCGGCTCGACAACTCCGATGTGCTCGTTGTGTGCCACTGTCAGCGGACCGTCGAGCACCACCAGACACTCCTCGGACCGCTCGTGGCGATGGAGGCCGATACCGGCCCCGGGCCCGAGGCGACCCGACTTTATGAACGCGAACGAGGTTTCGAAGTCCGATGGGCCCAACACGTCGAGCGTCTCTACCTCGCCGGCGCCTCCGTTCACCCGTCGAGTAGTGAACGAACCGGTTTCGTAGTTGCGGATTCGCATGATCTGTCCTTAGGTGAGGGTGGCTTGAACCCGTCGCCGCCTCTCGGCGGAGCCAAACTCGCGCTCACCTCGAATTACTGGCAGTTGCCTGAAGGAGTGGCGGGCCAGGACGGCAGTCAGAAACCCGGTCAGGGTCACCAACCGCATGCATGTCGATCCTCCTCCCAGCCTGGTTCCGTTTAGGGGCGGTGACCTCAAGGAGACCTCCCCTCCAAAGGTAGTCCTACGGGGTACTTGGTGCCCGCTCCAACCACACCTCCGCCTACTACTAGGAGAGTGCTGAGCAATCCACCAGCGGCCTGCCAACCGCTGGCATTCTTCCTGGGCTGGCGGGCGGAAGGCCCGAGCAATCGTCATTGTTCAGCACCCTCCTAGAGCCGTCCCGGTGGCGGCTGCAATAGTTCCAGGACGATCTGATCTGGATCGTGGAAGTAGACCGCGTAACCGCCTTCGTTGACACCGGCCGTTATCCGGTTCGGCTCTGAGAAGAACGACACGCCCGCAGCGCTTAGCCGCTCGTACCATCCGTGAATGTCGTTGACCGTCATCGCAAGGTGGCCGGCGCCCGGATTGGCAATATTGACGTCGCCTCGCTGTCCCCGCGGTGTCACGTACTGCACCAGTTCGAGGTCGTGCGTGGAGAGGTGACGCGGCTGGCCGGGCACGGCTAACTGGGCAACAACGATCCGAGCGTCCGGATAGCCGACCAAACGTCTTGTGTACGGGTTGTCCTGGACCTGGCGATGCACCAGTTCGAACGACAGCAATCCAACGTAGAACTCGAGGGACCGATCCATGTCGGAGACGGTAAAGCTGAAATGCCATACACCGTGCATGGTTCCGATCCATGCCGTCATCCGGCGCACCTGTCGAACGAACGGAGGTCGGCCTGCGTGGCGCCGGACGCTCCCGGTCGAGCGGCGGTGCCCAGACCGGCGGTCACCTTCGCAGCGTCGATCAGGTTGGTGTCGTTGGATGGGAGCCTGCGCTCGGCGTTCAATCCACCTCCTCGCGGTGACGCCGAAGACACTCCGCCAACGGGGAAGCGTGGTGATCCCCGTGACCTACGGAGCTTGCCGCCTCGGCGACCCCGACGTTGACTCTAGCCAGCGCCATATCCGTCTCCAACATGTTGGTACGCCAGGTCTCTACGAACTCGACTCGATCCATCCAACCTGCCACACATCGAGGAAGTCACCTCTCGGATCACCAACCAGCTATCACCCGGATGCAGAATCACAACAGGGCTGGCTTGTCGCAACCGGTCTGTAGCCAACCGCCCGAGGCATCGTTGCCAGGGCCGGGCAGACTCAGTTTCTCGACTATTTCGACTACATGCAGGGCCACATCGGCCGCTGCACGTGGAGTTCTCCCTTGGCGTATGGCCTGCGCCATGTCCGCAACTCCGACTCCGCGTCGATTGACACCTCGGCCATCGGGACTGTGCTCCTCGGACATCCATCTCCACGAGCCCTCACCATGCCGACGCCAGCGAACACCAGCCGAAAAGGTATCGGGATTCGGAAAGCACAACACCCCTTGGGTACCGAACACCTTCAGAACCGGAACCTCCCCTGAAGGTGTGCCACCCCAGCGTAGCGTTAGATCACACAGAACATCGTCCTTGAACCTCAGGCTGCCGGACGCAAAGATCGGACGCTGATCTGAGGGCGTCGGGACGCGACACAGCCGCGACATCCACGCCACCGACGTGACGGGTCCAAACAGGTTGATCAGAGCAGAAAGGTAATACGGTGCCATATTGAATAGGGGTATCGCTCCGGTACGGTGTCGATTTAGTACGGGTAACGGCCGCAACATGGAGGCAGACGCGGAGAGGGGATTACCGATCACACCCCTTTCCAACGCACGGCGGGCGGTTTGGAACCCGACACCCAGAACTGTGTCCGGTGCACAACCGATGCTCAGACCCATGCGCTCCGCGGTTGCCAGTAATACAGAACCCTTCTCTGCGCTCAGGGCGAGAGGCTTCTCGCTGTAGAGGTGCTTGCCAGCTTCTAGAATACGCAAACTTGTATCGAAATGCGCCGGGATAGGCGTGAGATTCACGATCAGGTCTATCCCCTTGTCATTGAGAATCTCCTCACCTGGAAACACCTTCGGGATGTGATGGACTTGAGCCAGCCGTTCGGCCCCTACATGATCTAAGTCACCAACACCGACCAGTTCGATCTGATCACTAGCTAGCAGGTTCGGTAAGTACTGCCCTGCGACCTCTCCGGCACCGAGAAGACCAACCTGTATCGGTCGTGTTCCCACGATGGGTTCCTCCTTCAGAAGGTCGGCCTCACCCCCGCGTACAACTTGTACTCGACACCCACCACGTATGAGGGAGCACATTCTCTACATGCTCTGGTTGTATCAGACATGATACTCGCTTGACTACGCGGTTGTCCGCTGTCTTGACTATCTTCCGCGTCATTTCATCGCTCCTATTCGGAGACCCTCTGTGAGCTTCCTCTCAGTAAAGGTATACAGGACGAGTATAGGGACTATCGTCAGGACGAGGGAAGCGAAGAGGGCGCCATAGTCGGAACCATACTGGCCTCGGAATTGTGTCAGACCAACGGGGAGTGTTCGACTGTCCGGGCTTAGCAATAGGACTTGCCCAAGTCCGAGTTCATTCCAAATGAAGATCACCTGAACCAGACCAACAGCAATCACACCTCCCCACGAGAGAGGCCACACAATACGTAGGAAGGCCGTCAACTCACTCGAGCCGTCAATCTGTGCTGCCTCGATTAGGTCCAGAGGAAACGAGGAGAAGTAAGCGCGCATCATGACGGCTGCGAAGGGTATTAGTCTCGCTGCATACATCACACCGAGCGCTAGCGGGTTGCTCAGCACACCGAGGCGGTCCGAGAGCACGAAGAGTGGTATCCATGTCACGATGAACGGCAAGGTGATCAGGAGCACGAAGTAGCGGTTCAGTAGCCCTCCGAACCTTGTCCGGCTTCTGACTATCGCATACCCGGCAAACACGCCCGCTCCCACTCCGAGGACGACTCCGACGCTGGTCGCGATCACGCTGTTCCGTGCGAACAGGATCAAGGGCTCTCCCAGGTTGGTGCCCTCCCAGGCCCTGTCATAGTTATCAAGACGGAGTCCCGCCGGGAGCTCCAGCGGTTGTGAGATGATCTCCGTCTGTTCTTTGACGGAGGAGAGCACGCTTCCTATGACCGGTATGATGGTCGCCAAGGTCCATAGCAGTAAACACGCAAAGCCAACAACCTTGAGAGCCCCTACTGATAACTTCGTTCGTTTCGACATTGTGTTCGGCACCTATCCGGATCGCTCAAGGCGTCTTGGTCTGATGATCGTTAGATACGCCATCGACAGAACGGCAATGACCAGACTCGTGACAATCGCCTGGGCTGTTGCGTAGCCGAACCTTCTGTTAACGAAGGCCTCTCGCCATACAAAGGTCGCTGCGACTTCTGAGAACCGGCCTGGTCCACCTCTAGTCATGACAAATACCTGGTCGAATACTCGAAAACCAAACATGAACTGGATGAGAGTGATAGTCGCAATGACATCTCGGATAGATGGGATACTGATGTGTCGTACCCGCTGGAGTGGTGATACTCCATCTATGGTAGCCGCCTCATGGATGTCGCGAGGTATGTCCCGTAGTGCGGCAACCAGGATCACCATTGGAAAACCGGCGAACTGCAGAACGCTGACCAAGATGATCACGAGATTTACTGTGGCAGGATCGCCGAGCCAGGGGCGAGAAAGAGATGGATGGATCCATCCGAGAATATCGTTGATCCCTCCGAAATTGCCGTCGAGGAAGAACGCCCACACGAGACTGGTAAATACGATCGGGAGTAATACAGGTAGGAAGACTAGGAACTTGAATGTAGAGGCACCGGGGATCCTTCGATCGATGGCCAGTGCTATAGCGCCCCCTATCCCGACAGTTCCCATCGTCATTCCAATCGAATAGACGAGCGTGTTCCGGAGGGCCAGCCGCGCAATCGGGTCACGAACTAGGTCGTAGTAGTTTTCGAGTCCGACGAAGGTCCCCTGACCGGTGCCTGTCCAATCAAGCAACGAGATCCGCGCCGAATCTAGGAATGGATATAGGAGAAGGAACGCCGATAGGAACACCGCGGGTACCGCAAACAGGATCCAGACCCAAGACGACCGGAGACCTCCACCCAGTGGAGGTCTCCGGTTTGTCTGGTGAGATGCCGAGTTCATGGTTACATCTGAGTCACGGTATGCTCGTTGTTGGCCGTCTCCTAACCGGCTCGGAGCTCATCTGCGATTCGCTCCAGTTCAGCGGCGAGGTCGGCGGCGGTTATCGTTCCCACGAGCATCTCCACCCATCCTTCCGCAATTCGATCGCGAAGCCGGATGTGGAGCAACGTGTTCGGGGCAGGCTGGCCCGCGAACTCATCAAGGGCCGCGAGTTGGGTCAGAGCTAGTGGAGGAACGGTCGCCGGGTCAGGAACCACGTCCTTCCGCCCTGAGAACCGGGAGTACTGGGCCATATAGGTCTGAAAGTCTGCGCCGGCAATGTAGGAAATGAAGTCTGCTGCCAACTCGGGATTGTCGCTATTGGCTGCTACTCCCAATCCGTCAATCGTTGCCAACTGGAACTCGGTCGGCGCTGCTGCCATGGAAGGCATCAGCAACCAACTTCCTTCGAAGGGCAAGTCCGCGGCGTTGATCGCTGCTACCTCCCAGCTGCCACTCATGAACATCCCTGCTTCTTCTGTGAAGAACAGAGTCTGTCCGATATCGCGACTCACGGTCGACGGTGACTCGCCATAGACACCCCGCTCATTCCATTCGGTATTGATGAGCTCAAAGGCTTCTACGGCACAGGCATCCGTAAACCTAGATGTCGGAGTTGCTCCGGGTAGCCATCCTTGCTCTAGTGCCAGCGCCCAGTCGGTACCACAGTTGCTCGCCATGTACTGGCCTGTGAACCACATCGTGGCTCTGAAGCCGCTGACGGCTAGCGCTAGGGGTGTCTTACCCGCATCCTTCAGGGCATCGGTGATCGCATACCAGTCGTCCATCGAAGCGACTCGACCGCCGTCGGGGGCGTCGATCCCCAACTCGGCGAACATGTCCTTGTTGTAGTAGACAACCGGGATCCAGTTGAGACCGACGTTTATTGCAGAATGCCCGCCATCTGCGTCGGTGTAGGTTGCAACCACGGGACCGAGAAAGGCATCCCGAAGCCCATCCTCGACGTAGACGTCGCTGAGGTCTAGCAGCGTCCCGGTATTGACCAGATCTTCCCAAGTACCGGCGAATCCCACTTGGAGCACGGTCACGTCCGGTGCCTCGTCGGTCGCGAGGATCCGCGGCAGGGTAGGGAAGTAGTCGTTTCCACCGACTATGGACTCCAGAATGATCGTGGTCCCCGGGTTCGCTGCCATGTACTGGTCTGCGCCATCATGTATGAAGTCCCAGTCTGGGTGGACAGCCACCGTGATCTCGCCGGTAGGTCCTGCAGCAGCGGTCGTGGGCGCCGCGGTCGTCGCTGCAGAGGTGGGCGCCGCGGTCGTGGCTGCGGTCGTTGCGGGAGCGTCCTCGCCCCCACATGCGGCAGCCAGGACAAGTAGGGCCACAAGTACAACCCAGCCTTTGTGCTGACCTGCAATACTTCTCATACTTTCCTCCAGGTTGTGGATCGGCGCCGGTGGATGTCAGGTACCACGTCGCGCCATACACCCGGTGGAGCCGCCTGCCGTTCACTATAGAGGTGTACGGGTCTTTCATGCCTTTGTAAGGGCGTTTCTCTTGATTCCAGACAGTGGTTGGAGCAGAACCAGTGGCACGGCCACCGGAGGCTTGTGCCGAGGCTGCTCACCTCCAGTTCGCGGACTCTATGGGTAGCCTGTCCCATGCCCGATAGCAGTGAATTCACACCGGCGGCACGGCGACCACTCCCGGTCCGCTTCACCCCGGGGAACAACAGTTCCAGGATGAACAGTCTTGTCGGTTTGATGCCGGACTGAACAACGGTTGACGACCACGTCTATCGTCCGGCATGGTGCCGGGTACCGGAGGCGCGCCGTCCCCAGTAAGCATTCGCAGCCCCGCCATCGTTCGTACCTGCCGGCTTCCACCCTTTCTGATGTATTCGGTCTGGGCGGTCACGTCAGTTCGTCAAGTCGAGGCGAGATGAGCAGCGGTGTATGAGCCGGCATCGAGCTTCGCCTGTAGCACGCTTTTGGGGCTGTCATGGAAGATGGTGGTAACAGACCACTTGGACTTGGCTCAATCGTGCCAGACACCGATCCCGGCCACTCCGAGTCCCCTGGAGAGTCGGACGCTCGTGGGCTCCTCCACTCTCCCCCAAATGCGGGGCGGCCCAGACTCGGTACTGTATCGTCACGTTCATGGTTGAACCTGTGGTGGCCGCTACCGAATCGGGGGCGTTCACCCTTCTCGATGAGCACCAGTTGCTTGTTTTTCTGATCCAGTTGGGATTGCTGGTGGGTGCTGCCCGGCTGCTCGGGGGTCTTGCCAACAAGCTGCGCCAGCCGCCGGTAGTGGGCCAGATAATCGNGGGAGTGGTGATCGGCCCGAGCGTCTTGGGCAAGTTCTACCCGGGAACTTTCGAATGGATATTCTCGGATCCGACGGTCGGGTCGGCGATCTACGGGCTTGCATGGCTGGCGGTGATCATGGTGCTCGTGGTTATCGGCTACGAGACCGATCTGGGGATCATCATGCGGCTGCGTCGGGCCGCGGTGAACGTCTCGGCCGGAGCCTTGCTCGTGCCGCTGGTCGTGGTCGGGCTGGTCGCCCTCCTAACCCCCTCATCGTTCATCGGAAACACCGGAAGGGGCCTGTACGCCGCCTTCATGGCGCTGGCCCTCTCGGTGGCGGCCCTGCCCGTGGTCGCCAAGATCCTCCTTGACCTGGGGATGCTGCGGCGCAACTTCGGCCAGGTGACGCTCGCGGTGAGCATGACGATGGACTCGGTCGGGTGGCTCATCCTCGCCGGCCTGGCGGGCATCGCACGCGAGGGTTTCAGACCGTCCGACCTCCTGAGCTCGCTCGGAGGCCTGGTTCTGTTCGTAGCGCTGGCGGCCACGGTCGGCAGGTGGATGCTGAACCAGGCAATGCGCATGGCACTGCGGAAGGGACAGAACGTGACGGCGGCTCTCACGGTGAGTCTGGTAGCAGCCATCGCCGGTGGGGCTGTGACCCACGTTCTGGGTCTCGAGGCCATCCTCGGAGCATTCATCGTCGGGATCATCCTGGCCACGCTGCGCTACCAGGTGGGGGCGGTACGGCACGTCCTGGAAACAGTTACAGACTCCTTCTTCGCCCCCGTGTTCTTCGCCTTCAGCGGACTTCGGGTCGACATCGGCCTGCTGGCGAGCCCCAGCGCAATCATCTGGACGGTGGTGCTAATCGTGCTCGCCGTGGCCACCAAGGTCTTCGGTACGTTGGTGGGCGCGCGCCGATCCGGACTCAGCTTCCGGGAGGGATTGGCCCTGGGATCCGGCCTCTCGGCGCTCGGCGCTATGGGGATCGTGGTCGCCCTCGTGGGCCTGAGCCTCGGAGTTCTGAGTGATACCGGGTACACCGTCATCGTGCTGGCCGCCATCGTCACCTCACTCGTCGCTCCCATCCTGCTGAAGATCGCGGTTCGGGGAATGGAGGCAGGGGGGGAGGAACGGTCCCGGCTCGAGTCGGAGGCGATCCGGTCCCAGGCACAGATTCTGGGGTCATCCCGGATTCTCCTGCCCACCCGGGGAGGCACCAACAGCGTGTACGCCGCCAATCAAATAAGGACCCTGTTCCCAGAGGCTGAAGTAACAGTCCTGACGGTGGTCGCCCAGCAGACCAGTTGGAGGAAGACACTCAAGGGCGTTCTCACCGAAGAAGATGCCGGACCTGAAGAAGTGCTCAAAACGCTCGGATCAGAGCGTCACCGCCTCATTCGACGGAAGCGGACGTCCCCGGTGGAAGCAATCATCGACGAAGCTGCGCTGGGCTACGACCTCGTCGCGCTGGGGGCTACGGAACCCGCCGACGGGAGCGAGGTCTTCTCCTCGGTGATCGATAGGGTGCTGGCGAGACTGACGCTACCGACCCTCATCTTCCGCTACCCGGATCCCGGTGATCAGGACCGGGTGGCGAACGCGGCCTCCCACAACGTGGGCAGGGTGTTGCTGTCGGTGGAGTCGAACCGGGCTTCGCGCGCCGCCGAGGAGATTGCGTACTCTCTGGCGGCCCATAACGACGGCTCGGTGCTTGCGCTGCACCTCATAGCCGAGACCATCACAGAGCCCGTCTACTTCGACGCCGCGAGCAGCAATCAGGATTACGGGACCGGCTTGGAACTCGTGGAGGAGTCGGTCGCGTTCGGCAAGCGCCTGGGAGCAAGAGTGGACGCCGACCTGAAACCGGTCACCCAGCCGGCTTCGGACCTGGTGGAAACGGCCAACACCGGCAGTTGGGATCTTCTGGTGATGGGCGCGACCAATCGGCCGCTCACCAGACGACCTTTCCTCGGATACACCATGTCCCACGTGCTGAAGCGTGTTCGGATACCCATCGTCATCGTCGCCATACCCGACATCGTCTCCCGATACGCGTCCCCAGAACCACATTCGAGTCAACCCGGCCGATCCTTCGACAGTAAGGACACAAGGGAGTAGGGAACGATCAGGTCGACCTCGGACCTACTGGACGATGCGGGGAAGTCCGGAGTCCGGCGGTCGACGTCGCGCGGTCAGCGACCCTCGGCTACGAGGGCCTCGTTGAACGGCTCGATCATGATGCACTCGCCGGGGCACTCTTCGGCCGATTCGATCACGTCCTCTATGAGGCTGTCGGGAACCCGTGCTACCCCCCGGGGCCCTTCGGGACCATGGCCGTCCCCTCCGGCGTCATCGAACACGAGGGTGGAGCCGAAGTATCTGGCCTCTTCCTTGACAACCCAGAGGCCATCGTCCCGGCCCTCGAATACGTCCGGTGCGATCTCCTCGCATATCCCGTCTCCGGTGCACAGGTCCTGGTCGATCCAAACCATCATCTTGTAGCCGGCCATCGTTGTCTGACTCCTTCGGCTTATGCGTCCCCATTATGGCCGCCGTCGAGCCTGATACCCAATCAATCGACGCTGCTGCAGGCTGCGGGAACCGCACCCCACACGCTACCAGGGATCAGCGAGCAGGCACGGACCCCGGGACGCGTGAGCCCCAGGCGTCCCGGGGTCCGATAGCCGCGACTTTTCATGCAGGGGTTTGTCCCGGGCGAACGGGGCGTGGGATACAAGCTTCTGACCAGGGATGGCGGCCGGGTCGAGAGTCCCGTATCGGGCGGGCGCGACCTTCACCCGGTGGATGAAGCACCGCCCGGTCATGATGATGCAGGTGATGTGGCATGCTGCGGGGTGAGTGTCCGGGTGCCTCAGGAAGAATCAGGGCTGGAAAACCCTGAGAAAACACACGGGTATACACTTCCGACGCGAACCGCCGAGTGGGGAGTGTCACGTGTCAATCGGTCTTATGGGCTTCGGCCGGATCGGACGCAACGTCTTCCGCCAACTTGAGGCCGATGACCGGGACCATGTGGGGGCGGTTGTGGACATCGCCGATCGGGAAGCCCTCGCCTACCTACTCAAGTATGACTCCATCTACGGACCATTCCCGGAACGCGTCGCCCTCGACGACGATGTTCTCCTCGTCGGTCAGCGCCGTATCCCGCTCATCCACGCCGTCGAGCCCGGAGAGGTGAACTGGGCGTCGCTCGGCGTGGAGACCATCGTGCAGGCAACCGGCAAGTACCGGACGGCGGAATGGTGCGCCAAGCATCTACGAGCAGGAGCCAGGAGGGTGATCCTGGCATCGACCACCGAGGAGCCCGGAGAGCTTCCCCTGCTGCTGAGCGGGGTCACAGACCATGTGCTCGACGAGGATCCGGAAATGGTGGCAATGGGCTCGAACACGTCCAACGCCATGGCTCCTCTGGTCGAGATCCTGGACAGGTGCTTCGGTATCGAGGAGATGTTCTTCACCACGATCCATGCGTATACGAACCGGGCCCGTCTCGGCGACGTGCCTACCGGCGGCTTCCGGTCGAGCAGAGCCGCGGGGGAGAACATCATTCCGGCCACCAGCAATTCCGCAGACATCCTCAAGGGGGTGTTTCCCCATCTTGATGGCCGGATCTCCTCCAAGGCCCTCAACGTTCCGGTGGACGATGGATCGACTGTCGACGCGGTGACCCGACTCCGCACCTCAACGGACGCCCGTGAGGTGAACGAGGCGGTGCGGGAGGCGTGCCGAACTGACTACCCGGGTGTATTCGGGTTCATCGATGACCCGATCGTCTCGAGCGATGTCCGGGGCTCCACGTACTCAGGCACATTCGACAGCTTGTCGACCATGGTGATCGGCGGGAGCCTGCTCAAAACGATCACATGGTTCGATACGGGATGGGGATACTCGGCCCGAATCGTCGAGTTGCTCGATCGATACCACCCGAAGGAAGGCTGACATGGTGATGAAGGTCGCCATCAATGGCTTCGGCCGCATCGGGAGAGCGGTGTTGCGCATCATTCTCCAGCGGCCCGAGTCCGCTATCGACGTGGTCGCCATCAACGACCTGGCCGACCACGACGTTCTCGCCTATCTACTCCGGCGCGATTCGGTGATGGGCGCCCTCGAGCGCCGGGTCAAGGTGGGGGAGGGAAGGATGACAGTCGGGGGTCATCACATCCAGATGCTGCAGGAACGAACACCCTCGAAGCTTCCCTGGCGGGAACTAGGGGTGAACGTCGTCATCGAGTCGACCGGAGCATTCCGGACCAGGACCGCCCTGGAACAACACTTGGCGGCCGGCGCGCAGCGGGTCCTGCTCACCGTTCCGGCCAAGGACGAGATCGATTGCACGGTGGTCCTCGGAGTGAACGACGGCGATCTGAAGCCTTCCGACCGAATCATCTCCAACGCTTCCTGCACGACCAACTGCCTGGCTCCGATCGCGAAAGTACTGAACGACGGATTCGGCATCGTCCGGGGCGTGATGACCACCGTCCACGCCTACACCAATGATCAACGACTGGCCGACGTGCCGCACAAGGATCTGCGCCGTTCCAGGGCGGCCACCGAGAACATCATCCCCACGTCCACGGGCGCCGCCCGCGCTGTCGGGAGCGTGCTACCCGAGGTGTCCGGAAAGCTGGACGGGATGGCTATGAGGGTGCCGGTACCCGACGGGTCGCTGGTGGAACTCGTCGTCGAGTTGGCCGCAACGGTGGATGTGCAGACGGTGAACAGCGCATTGCGGACTGCGGCGCGGGGGCCGATGCGCAGGGTCCTGCAGTACTCGGAGGAACCCCTCGTGTCCTCCGACATCATAGGGAACAGCCACTCGAGCGTGTTCGACGCGGGCGGGACGGAGGTGCTGGGTGGCAGGTTCGCCAAGGTGGTGGCCTGGTACGACAACGAGTGGGGATACTCCAGCCGGGTAGTGGACCTGATCGATCACCTCGGCTCGATGCCCGCGCCTGTCTAGCCTTGATTCTTCATGTTTCCAGACACACCCACAGCAACAGGCCATATCAACCACATGATCGTGACTGGGCCTGGCTTCACCCGACGTGAAGGTCCCGACGGGCCGAGACGGGATTGTGGAAATGGCCGTAGTCCCTGGTCAGAAGCCTATATCCCTCACTCTGCTCGCCTAGTACAAGCCCCCGCATGAAAAATCGGGGCTAGGAGGGGTGCGGAAGAACATTGGCTTGGGTTGTCCCTCCGCCCGCTGACCTGCGATTCTGCCAGTGACAGTCGGGCCGACCGGGGGTTTCTCAGCACCCTCCTCGGAGAGGGTGCGGAACAATCCACCAGCGGCCGGCCAAGCGCCGGCATGATTCCTGGGTCGGCGAGCGGCAGGCCCGAGCAATCGTCATCGGTCACCACCCTCCTGAACACCCGTTGAGGCTCGGCTCCCGGCTCCGCACAGGCTACGCGAGGGCCGTCTTGCGCCGGATACCCGGGCTGGTCCTCGGGCTGATCCTCTTCGGTGCGGGTATCGCACTGAAGCTGCGCTCCGATCTGGGCCTATCGCCGTGGGACGCCTTCCATCAAGGGCTCGCACGCCATTTACCACTTTCCGTCGGGACGGTGACGATCCTTGTGGGTGGGCTGGTTCTTCTGGCCTGGATCCCCCTCCGTCAGAGGGTCGGGGTCGGCACCGTTCTCAATGCCGTCGTCGTGGGCGTGATCATCGACGTCACGCTGTACGTAGTGGGCGACACCGAATCGACTCCGATTCGGTGGGCGTACCTTCTGGGGTCCATCGCGTTGATCGGCGTAGGATCGGGTTTGTACATAGGGTCGCGCCTCGGACCCGGCCCGAGGGACGGAGTGATGATGGGGTTAGCAGCCCGGGGGATCTCGATCCGTCTGTCCCGCTTCCTGATCGAGGGAACGGTGTTGGTGGCCGGATGGTTGCTGGGCGCTACGGTCGGGATCGGAACGGTGGTATTCGCCATCATCATCGGACCCCTGGTCCAGTTCTTCCTCCGACTTCTGGACCGTGGCCCCATAAGCGTCGTGCAATCGACACCTTCCGCGTCCTCCAGCGCCTCGTGAGAGACCGTTGATCCATCCGAAGACGCCTCTGCACTTAACTGAGCGATGCGGCGTCGGAAGGCTGTCGTGCACTTGGGGAGTCCTTCGCTTCGAGTATGAGAGCGGTGCTTGCACAGCCGTATCCGGTACCCGGATGGAGCCTGCGCGGGCAGCCGGACGTTGGCCGGCAGGTCACTCGTGGGGAACGGTCGCCCTGCTCAGAGCCCCGAACCACTAACCCACTCTTTCGTAGGTCGTGTCAAACAGAGCAGGAGTTCCCTGATCGTTCGATTCCGCTGCAAAGACGAGCCTTCCGTATGTTCCAGCCCGTGGCCCCGGTCTTGGTGCGGGGAGTTTGTACTGGGCGGACGCAATCTGGGATGTGAGCCTTCTGACCAGGTGTCACGGCCGTTTCGATAGTCCCCGTTTCGGCCCGGCGCGAGCTTCCCGGCGGGTGACGCCCGGCCCGCTCGCGATCAAGTGGTTGATGTGCCATGCTGCGGTGGGTGTGTCTGGAGACATGAAGTGTCAAGCTTGACGGAGAGGGGACAGATGACGGTCGCGGGCATAGACGAGCCGGCTGTAAGCAGCTGGATAGCCGGACGAGTAGACGGCGCCGAGCCACCATTCACCTTCGACCTGATCCCGGGAGGCAACTCGAACCTGACCTACCGGGTGCAGGGCAGGGGCGATGCCGATCTGGCTCTGCGCAGACCGCCTCTTGGCAACATCCTTGAGAGCGCTCACGACATGGCGAGGGAATTCAGGGTGATCTCCGCCCTTCACGGCACGGGCGTCCCGGTGCCTCGGGCACTCGGGCTCTGTACCGACACTGAGGTGAACGGAGCGCCCTTCTACGTGATGGACTTCGTCGACGGGCTGGTCCTGCACGACCGCGGGGCAGGGGAGCGGATTCCTGCAAGCCGGCGGCCACCGGTCGGGCGGTCGGTGATCGAGGTTCTGGCGACACTTCACTCTCTTGATCCGGACGAGATCGGCCTCGGAGATCTCGGTCGGCGCGAGGGTTACCTGGAGCGCCAACTCCACCGTTGGACTCGCCAGTTCGAGGCCTCCAAGCAACGTGAACTGCCCATCATGGATCGGGTGCGTACGCTGCTCCAGGATGGCGTCCCCCGCCAGGAACGAGCCGGAGTGGTCCACGGCGACTACCGCCTCGGCAACCTGATCGTCGCCGGGGGTAGGGTCCGCGCAGTGGTGGACTGGGAGTTGTGTACGTTGGGTGACCCGCTGGCCGACCTCGGGTACCTTGCCAACGATTGGATAGCACCCGGCGAGCCGACCCTGTGGCGCTCCTCGGCTATCCAGGCAGGCGGGTTCCAGAACCGGCGCCGGCTGATCGAGGAATACGCAGAACTCAGCACACTCGACGTGTCGCGGATCGGTTACTACCAGGCGTTCCAGTCGTGGAGGCTGGCCGCCATCCTTGAAGGTGTCTACTCCCGGTACCTCCACGGGGCGATGGCGAACATCGCAGGGGTCGACCTGGAGGGTCTGGCAAGGTCGGTGGAGCGCCTTGCCGACCATGCCTTGGAACAGCTCGAATCCTGACGCATGCCAGACCGACGATGCGAGCCTGATGGAACCCGGGCAACGGGTCCTCCCCACAGACCCGGTGACCGCCGAACACCGTAGAGCAGTAACGCCACTAGCCTGACCGGGTGCTTCGCTTCAGGGCGTTCGGATTCCCGATCCAGATCCACTTCAGCTTCCTTCTGCTGCTGGTCCTGTTCATCGACTCGGGTTTCAGCGCCATCGCGATCGCTCTCTGGACGGTGGCGATCCTCATCTCCGTAGTACTGCACGAACTGGGCCATGCAGCCACAGTCCGCCGCCTGGGAGGCCATGTCGAAGGCATCACCATCTACGCACTTGGTGGAGCAACCATGTGGAGAGAAAGGGAAACCCGCCTCCGGAACTGGAAGCACTTCGTTATAGCCGCGGCCGGCTCGGCAGTCGGCCTGTGTCTCGGGATGGGCATCTACCTGTTCGTGCGTGCGGGAGGGATGGGGGAGACGGCCAGGTTCATCGTGGAGTCCCCGTGGCGCGTTGACCTGCGTCTGGCAGACCTCTCCGGCAACTACCTCATCTTTTTCGTCAGCGCCTTCATCTGGGTCTCGGTGGTGTGGGGACTGTTCAACTGGATCCCGATCGGGGGCCTCGATGGTTCGAAGATGCTCCGGGTGGTGCTCCTCAAGGTGCTGGGCCCGAGCGGCGACCTCCACTCCCGCATCATCGGTATGGTTATCGGCGCCGGCGCCGCCGTATGGTTGTGGCAACGGGGAGCCCGGTTGGGCGCCATGCTTGTCTTGGTGTTCTCCGCATCGGACCTGCTCTCCTACCGCCGCTCCGGATCGACTCCCACATAGACGGGATGACGGACAGGTCCGGGCGCGAGAGATCGGAGACAATCGAACACCGATCTTGGACTCCATCCGGCGTGGGTTGCGGTGTCGGGGCCATCGCGCTCCGGTAGATTTGTCAAACGAGTCCCCATGTCCCGCGCAAGGAGATCGAGTTGTCGCCCCAATCAGCCGGCCGTGGCCGCCCGGCCGCAGCGCTGCCCGCAGAAGCCGATGTGGTCGTCGTCGGCGGGGGAGTGGTCGGACTCTGCACCGCCTACGAACTGTCGCTGCACGGCCGCGAGGTGCTGGTCATCGACAAGGGTCCGATAGCGCGGGGGAGCGCCTCCGGGAACGCGGGCTTCATAGCCCCTAGCCACGTCATCCCTATGGCGGCTCCCGGTGTTCTGTCAGGGGTGATCAAGGGAATGCTCCGGCGTACCGGGCCGGTCGTCGCGAGACCCTCGCTAGACCCCGCCTACTTGCGGTGGATCGTCAGGTTCATGGGTTTCTGCAACCGAAAAGCAGCCCACGCAGGTTCGGTGACGCTTGCCGCGCTCGGGTTCCGCAGCGCGGAGTTGGTTGCCCGGTGGATCGCCGACGCGGGCATCGACTGTGGATACCGTCCCGACGGGCTCCTCCACGTATACGGCACTCGCGGGTCCTTCGAAGCGGGCAAGCTGGAAGCGGCGGAGATGCAGCGCTACGGCGTGGGAATAGAGATGTTCGGGACCAAGGAAATCCGCGAACTGGAACCCTCCCTCAACGAGGAGGTGATCGGAGGTTTTCTGTGCACCGACGATGCAGGGCTGGACCCGGCCCGGTTTCTCACTTCGCTTGCCGCTGTACTGGACACTCGGACAGTGACGCTGGTCCCCGACACCGAACTCCTGGCCATCCATAGCGGATCCGGCGTGGTACAGCGGCTGGTGACATCAGGGGGCGATGTGGCAGCCGGCCAGGTGGTCGTCGCCACTGGGGCATGGGCCCCCGGAGTCGCCTCACTTCTGGGAGAGTCGTTACCCGTCCAGCCCGGCAAGGGCCACAGCATGACGGTCGCGAGGCCCGATGTGGGTCCGCGGCGGAACATTCTCATCGGTGACCGCTGGGTAGCGGTCAACCCGATGGGTGACCGGTTGAGGATGAGCGGCTGGCTCGAACTGGGACGCCTCGATACCAGACCCTCGCTCCGTAGGCTCGCTCGTGTCGAAGCCGGAGTCCGGTCCCGGATCCAGCTCGATCCGGACCTGAGGGTCCTCGAACGATGGGCGGGCCTCCGGCCGATCACACCGGACGGGATACCCATAATCGGCCGCTCCCGCCGATGGGACAATGTCGCCTACGCGGTCGGGCACGGCAAACTAGGGCTCTCTCTTGGCCCGGTGACGGGACGGATAGTGGCCCAACTGCTGTGCGATCTTCCCACTGACCTGGACCTGAAACCATTCTCTCCTGCGAGGTTCGGATAACGACGGTCCGGCCTGGACCGCCATAACCGGTCCCAGGGCCGTGATCTGCAACCGCTTGGTGCGGTTCGCGTGGTTCGCCGTCTCCCCCGTGTCACTCCGTCCGTCCGATGGGTTGGCTTTTTCGGAAGAGCGACATATTTTGGTGTAATACATGGGTAGTTAATTGAAACCACTCCTATAACCTCTTGATAGTTGAACAGGCGGAGGAAGACGAGAGGTCCCGATGAGCAGTCCGCTGGAGCGAAGCCTCATCATTGTTGTCTTGGCGGGAATGGCAGCCGTGGTAGTGCTCCTGAGAGGAAGCGGCGGACTGCCGACCACCACCACGTCTCTGACAACGCCGAGCGCGACCACCCGGGCAGCGGCGCCTGCCGGCTACGTGATCGAGGAACCGGTCGGGCCTCCAACCACCGTGAGTCGGGATCCGACCTCGGCCGGAGGTAGTCGGGCCAGCGATCTCAATCCGACCGGGCGACCGAGTCCCATCAACGCCGATTCAAGAAGGACCGAAGGGCCGATCAAGCCGGAGTCGACTCGGTCCACCCTCTCCATCGCTGATCCCTCGCCGGCAATTCCCTCCGCCACAACGCCGGCGGCACCTCGGTTGACCGGTCAGCCGACACCCATGACCTCGCAGCTTCTCTCCTCCCTTCCGGCGGACTCCAGCGTCCAGCCGGAAACCCCCCTCAGTTGCGCGCCGGTCCGTGAACTATGGGAGGCGGACGGCTATCCCGTCGAGGATCCCTGCACGCTGGCGGAGGTCAAGCGGGTGTTCCGGTGGGCGTGGACCGGCAGCGACCAACAGCGCCGATCCGCCATACGCAACAGCCACCTGCTCGACACGGTCTTTCTTGCACTCGACGAGTACGGGAGGACGCAGACGGCAGGACTGTTCGATCCGGAGACCCGTGGTGACTGGTCGGTGGTGTTCGACGACATCCGATGGCGGGGCGGACCTCGACCCGACCGCGCCGTCGTGGCGGTAACGCACGGCTTCGTACACCGCGACTACCCGCACAGTCCACGCTGGACCAGCACGGCCGTTCAGGTCGAAGGAGAATGGAAGCTCTCCTACCGGAGATCGTATTGCCTGCAGGCGGACCTGATCCTGGAGAACACCGGCAGCGACGTACGATGCCCGCCGGATCCGGATCCGGAACTCAACGAGCACGAGGACCCGGACATCATACGGGAGCACGAGAGATGAGACGCCCCCCTGGCTCCCGGCGCCCTGCTCTGCAGCCCTCCGCCGGGATGGCATGCTGGGTGGCCGCCGGAATGGTCGTCGCCGCTTCCGTCTGGGCCTCCGAACCCGGCGCGGCGGACCCGCCCGCCTCCACCTGGGCACCGGGCCGAACTGTGACGACCTGGGACTGGGAGCGGCATTGGAACTACTGGATGGAGTGGGTGTGCAGTTCGCTGGCGACTGCGCCCGGAATCGGCAACCAGGTCTGTTACTCATGGTCAAGGGTCGGGCCCGCATGGAAACCGTGCGGCCCAGAGGTCCGACCGCCTCAACCGGGCCGGATCAACACCTGCAACATCGGGCAATCGGGAGGTCACCGTCCGCATGGTGACAACATCAGGGAGCGTTACACCTATCTTGGGCAGCACGAAGATCGCACCGGGCCCACCTACCCGATCTGCGCCGACGACCCCGCCCTGCCCGCCGACACCCGTCCCGGCAACTGCGGGACCTGGGTGGAGTTCCCGCACTCCCACTGCCCCGGCGACACGGAAGCTCACCCGCCGGACTGTCCGCCCGTAGCAACCCTTCCGGCAGGTGAGTCCACCGCTTGTGCTGACCCCGCGGTGGCAGGTGCATTCAAGGAGACCGTCGATCGGCAGCCGGACCCGGGCCATGGCTTGCAGCCATCCGCCAACGGGTACGTCAGGGTTCCGCTGAGTGCTCTCTACCCGCATGATCCGGTGATCCGCTTCAGCGCCAGGATCGGAGACGATATAGTCGATCTGCGAATGTGGATAGCCGATGTCACCTGGTTTCTCAGCAGCATCGGCACTATCGACGGTTCCGACCTGGGAGTCCGGAACTTCCGCCGGCGCGTGCCGGACCGCGACAGTGCCCGGGATCTGAACATGCCCACCGCAGTCATCATCGGTGGCCGGGCAGCCGTCTACCTCCGATCCTCGCTACGGGCCGGGTATCCCGCTGGTTACCAGGTGTCCGTGGCCGTCACATGGAGAGCGGACTGCCGGAAGAGCGGCAGCCCCGGTATCGCGGATGTGGGTGAGGAGGTCCGGCGGTTTGACCATCGCTACAAGGTCTACGAAATCCGCAGCCGTCCCGAACTGGTCGGCCTCTTCTCCCATCGTGGAGCCGTATCAAGTACCGGTGGTCCGCTCCGGACGGATCGGGTTCACGCCACCGGCGGGCAGCACTCCTGACCTGACTAGGAGGGTGCTGAGCAATCCACCAGCGGCCTGCCGATCGTCGGCATGATTCCAGGGTCGGTGGGCGGCAGGCCCCCAGCAATCGTCATTGTTCAGCACTCTCCTAATGTCCCGAGTCTTTAGTTCGGTTGTTTCTGGAAGACGTGCAGTCATGCGACAGGTTGGTTGTGTCACAGCCCTGTTGCATGCTTGTAGATAACCGCAAAGCACCAACGGTCCGCTTCCGGTACCGACCGGACCGTGATTTGGTTCATGTTGTCCACCCAGCCCCTCGTGCAGGGTACGGCGGGACGCGTTCGACGCCGAGGAGGTGGCGGTTGGGGGAGGGCCCGCCGGAGGAGACCGCCTAAACGGTTTTCGCGGTCTCGGCTCCCCGGAACCGGTGCGTGCCAGGCGGAGGAGGCTATCTCCCGCGAACTCCCGATACAGGACACTAGGGCGGGTTCACGCTATGCGCAGACGCCAACGGTACCGCGGGTCCGGTGGTCGGTCTGTGGGGCGGCGCCATGTCCCACCGCCCGCAACGCAGACTGACCACGATCAACTAGTCTCGATCTTGTGTAACCGACCCGGCCTCCGGGTGACCGTCGAAAGCTTCCTTCCCTATGAGCGATGTTGTAGAACGGGCACGAGCGTGGATCGAAGCTGATCCGGACCCAGTGACCCGAGTCGAACTGAACGCCCTGATCGAGAGTGGCGACCTGGCTGAGCTATCAGACCGGATGGACGGAACCCTCACCTTCGGCACTGCCGGGATTCGAGGGCCGGTAGGGGCCGGCTCCAACCGCATGAACCGGGCCTCGGTGATCCGGACCACCAAAGGACTGGCGGACTACCTGCTCGCGAAGTACGGAGAAACTCCGCCGGGACCCGTGGTGGTGGGCCGGGATGCGAGGCTCACCAGCCGGCGGTTCATGCTCGACGCGGTCGGGATACTCGCTGCCTCGGGTCTCCCGGTGCGGTACTGGAGCGAGGAGGTCCCGACACCGCTCGTTCCCTACGCGCTCTCGGCGCTGGGTGGTTGCGCCGGGGTGATGATAACCGCCAGCCACAACCCTCCCCAGGACAACGGATACAAGGTCTACGACGCGAACGGCGCCCAGATCATTCCGCCCGTCGATTCGGCTATCGCCTCCGCCATCGACCGGGTCGGGCCGGCATCCGCCGTTGACCGGGTCCAGAACGTACTCGATGACCACCGTGCCGGGATCGCGCCGATCGAACTCGGCACTCTCCAGGATTACCGGAGCACGGTACTCCAAGGCCGGTACCTCACCGGACCACCGGCCCCGCTGAGAATCGTCTACAGCCCGCTGCACGGTGTCGGCTGGCAGCAGGTACGCGCCATGCTCCTTGGGGCCGGACACGAGGATCTCCACCCGGTACCCGAACAGGTAGACCCCGACGGCCACTTCCCCACTGTGGCGTTCCCGAATCCCGAGGAGCCAGGGGCAATGGACCTTGCGCTGGGTCTGGCCGCGCAGGTCGACGCCGACCTGGTGCTCGCCAACGACCCGGACGCGGACCGCCTAGCCGTGGCGGCGCCCGGACCGGAGGGATGGGTTTCGTTGACCGGCAACCAGATCGGGGTTCTTCTAGCCGATTACATCCTCTCGCACCACCGCGGACCGCCTACGAGCCTTGTGATCAGCTCCATCGTCAGCACCCCGATGACCGCGCAGGTAGCGTCCGCCTACGGGGCGCGCTTCGAGACCACGCTGACAGGCTTCAAGTGGATCGCCAACGCAGCGCTTGGAATCGAGGAGTCCGGCGAGGCTCGGTTCCGCTTCGGGTTCGAGGAGGCGCTCGGCTACACGGTTGGCAACACGGTCCGGGACAAGGATGGGGTATCGACTGCTGCCTACGTTGCTGACCTAGCCGCCGAGTGCCGGCATCAGGGTATTACCCTGCTTGATCGTCTGTCAGAACTCTACCGGCGGTTCGGGCTCTGGGTCTCCGTACAGAGGAGCGTCAGGAAGCCCGGTCCGGCAGGAACGACGGCCATCGGGGCGGCAATCCGTTCCCTCGGGGAAGAACCACCCAGGTCTCTGGCAGGAATGGCAGTCGCTTCGGTGACCGACTACCGGCGGGGTGCGTCGGAGCGCCCCCCCTGGCTCGGGAGCGCGCCACTCATCGAACTCAACCTGGAGGGTGGACACCGCGTGCTGGTACGTCCCAGCGGCACCGAACCGAAACTCAAGATATACGTCGACGCTCGTACTCGGGTACCTGAGTGCGGCGATCCGTTCGAGATAGAAGGAATCCTCGTGGAAGAGGCCACTCGCATAGCGGACGAAGCGGTCCGGCTGCTGGGCATCTGAAACGGGGGACAGGAACAGGGAGGACACATTGTCGGTAACGAACGAACTGTTGCGGGACACCAGGACCCGCCTCCATATCGGGGGCGACTGGACCGAAGGGGAGGGCCTACTCGACGTCTTCGATCCGGCTACCGAGCAGCTGCTCGCCACGGTTTCTGTTGCAGGGCTCGACCAGGCCAGATTGGCCGTCGACGCAGCGTGGGAGGCAGCGCCTGGATGGGCTGCAACCGCCCCCAGGCAGCGGAGCGACATACTCCGCCGGGCGTACGACATGATGATCGCCCGGGAGGACCAGCTCGCCGAGTTGATCATCCTCGAGAACGGAAAGACCTACACCGATGCGATAGGCGAGGTCAGGTACGGAGCGGAGTTCTTCCGTTGGTTCTCCGAGGAAGCGGTCCGGATCATGGGGGAGTTCCGCACCGCACCGAGAGGCGACAAGCGGATTGTCGTCATTCCCGAGCCTGTCGGGGTGTCGTTGATGGTCACGCCGTGGAACTTCCCCTCGGCAATGGCCACGCGCAAACTCGGTCCGGCGCTCGCTGCCGGCTGCACCACCATCCTGAAACCAGCGTCCGACACACCACTCTCCGCCCTAGCCGTGGCCGACATCCTGGCGGAGGCCGGATTGCCGGCAGGCGTGGTCAACGTGGTGACGTCCAGAGGCTCGTCAGGGGTGGTAGACGCCATTCTCGCCGACCCGCGTGTGAGGAAACTCTCCTTCACCGGCTCGACCGAGGTGGGACGCTTGCTCATGGCCAAGGCAGGCAGCCGCATCATGCGCACCAGCATGGAACTGGGCGGGAACGCCCCCTTCGTGGTCTTCGAGGACGCCGACATCAAAGCTGCCATCGCAGGCGCGATGCTCGCCAAGATGCGCAATGCCGGAGAGACCTGCGTGGCGGCCAATCGTTTCTATGTCCATGCCGGCATTGCCGGGGAGTTCACCTCACGGCTTTCGGATGCGATGTCCAGCCTGCGAATGGGTCCGGGAATCGTACGCTCGAATCAGGTGGGCCCGATGATCAACGCGCAAGCCATCGAGAAGATCGACGACCTCGTCAACAGCGCCGTCGACGATGACGCCACGGTCCTCACGGGCGGTCGGGCACCCGACGGACCCGGACACTTCTACGAACCGACCGTTCTCTCCGGCGTATCACAAGACTCGATGATCCTCGGGCACGAGATCTTCGGACCGGTGGCCCCGGTTGTCTCTTTCGAATCGGAGGAGGAGGTGGTGAGAGCGGCCAACGACACCGAGCACGGTTTGATCTCCTACGTATATACCGAGGATGTCAACCGGGCGTTCCGCATGGCCGAGGCCATCGAGTCAGGCATGGTGGCTCTGAACCGAGGGATCATCTCGGACGAGGCAGCGCCCTTCGGCGGTGTGAAGCAGTCCGGCGTGGGACGGGAAGGCAGCCATCACGGTATGGAGGAGTTCCTGGAACTCAAGTACGTAGCCTGGTAGGCAGCTACCGGTGCTCGGTCGGAGGCGGAAGGTACAGCTACGGATTAACGGGCAGCGAACCGAACTGGTCCGCGGTCGGTTCCGCTCAGCAGAACCACGGTTCTGTCAACCGTGGCCTCCCGACCGTCGCTCCCTGCGGTAGCGCTTCTGCCTTCCCGAGGTCGTCGCCGACCGCTTCGAGGACGGCTTTGCGCATCTGGATGAACGTCTCTCTACCAGATGCGCAGCGGCCTCGCTCGGCGATGCGAGCCAACTCGGCAGCCAGGCGTTCTACGCTCGGATCTGGTGAGTTCCACATGTAGGTGGCGGCCGTCCGGTCGTAGTCTCCTCGGTGAGCGAGGAACGCGGGCTGGTCCGCGAGGAGCGACCGGGCCGGTACGAGAAGCCGAATGCTCAACTGGACGGGGTCGGTCAGGTCCACCAGGTCGTGGAGGACGATGAAGTCGAAGACATCGGCAACATCCTGGAGCGACGTCCAGGGTGTGAAGGGCAGCCAAGTCGGCCGGATCTCAAGACCTGCCGCCCGGACCGAGTGGACAGCCTGGGCCGCGTCCCGGGCGGTGTGTCCCTTGTGCAGGATTCCGAGGATTCGATCATTGAGTATCTCGAAGGCGGAGACAATGAACAAGCAGCCGGTCTCGCTAAGGGTCGGGAGATCTCGGGCATGTCGCTTGAGATGCTCCACCTTGATCGTGGCATCGAAAGTCAGCTGAGGCCACCGGCGGTTCACTTCCTCGACGATCCTCACCGAGTGGCGGGGACCGTTGAAGAAGTCGGCGTCCCCGAAAGTGATGTGCTCTGCGCCGGCCCTTACCAGCCGCTCGATGTCGGCAAGGACGATGCGGGGAGGAACGATCCGGAACCGCCCTTCGTAAACGGTCGGGAGCGGGCAGTGGCGGCACTTGTGCTTGCACCCGTGACTAGCTTCGACCGATCCGACCAGCACTCGCCTCGAGCCGTGCTCCAAGCGGGCGTAGTGCTCGAGGCCGGGAAGGCCCACCCGGTCAGGCTCGATGAATGCAGATCGCCCCCGGAAGGTTGTAGTGCCGGCCGACGGCGACCCTTCCTCCACCGATGTGACCCACTCCAGAAGCTGCTCCTCGTACTCACCGGCTATCGCCCTAGTGAACGGGCCACCCGATCCGGCCACCGCTGCGTACAACCCGTACGCGACGATCGGTATCTCGCTTCTCCGGCGCCTTACGCGCTCGGCCGCGACGGTTGCGAGACGAAGAGCCGTATGCATGGGAGTACTGAAACCCACGACGTCGGCCCAGTCGACCAACTCATCGTCCCAGGACTCCACGGCCAGATCGAGAGTCCGCACCTCGTGACCGGCCTTCCGGATTCGGCTGGCCGGAGAAGCTAGATGGACCGGTTGGCGGCCCAGCTCGTAGGTCGAGATCAGCGCAACACGGATGGGCATGGCAGGCCAGGTACTCGCTCGGAACCGTCGCCGACAGGTCTCGCCTCGTCAACGGCTAGCCCCGACTCTTGATGCTGGGGTTTGTATTGGGCGAACGGGGGGTGGGACATGAGATTCTGACCAGGGACTACGGCCCACTCGATTGTCCCGTCTCGGCCCGGCGAGACCTCGCCCGCCGGGTGGATCCGGGCACGGTCGCGATGACGTGGTTGAAGTTGCATGCTGCCGTCGGTGTGTCTGGAAGTATGAAGAATCACGGCCATTGGAGATGCGGAGGGCGTGGCGGTGCGGTTCATCGCGTAGAACATACGAAGCCGGGTGGCGAACACTTCATTGCCGTCCTTCTATCCGTGTGCCCTCATCCTACGTGGTCGGCAACGGAGCTACGCTCAGCGCCCGAATGACATTCCGATACGCGCGCCGACCAGCAGCCATCCCCTGGATAGGACTTGTGTTGCTCGTGGTCACCTCCGGATGTGTCTCCGGTACGAGCGGGCCTGCTCCGGCGGACGCGGATGCCGCCGGGGTGCCAGCCGACGGCCCTCCGGCCATCGCAGCCGATCCGGCTGGCGGGACAGATGCG
>JGIcombinedJ30088_10001224_pt1 | contig 26951 bp, 21 predicted proteins | sample PinacodermPK_FD_30088 | JGI IMG/M metagenome (IMG submission 30088)
GTGGAGGCCGGCGAGGCGGTGGTGTTGCTGGCGGCTGGAGTGGTGCTCGACGGCGGGGGGGCTCCCTCGAAGACCACCTCGTCGGATGTCGAGCACGAACTGGCTGAGAGAACGCCGGCCACGAGCAGCGCGATGCAGACGGGTCCAGAAGGTGAAATGCCCGCCCGGCGGAGAATCATGATCCGACTGTAATCCACCCACCTGCCATAAGCGGGTCCTGCGGGACCTCAATCCGGGATCACATCGCCTGCCCGATGGTTTGGCTACCGCAGTCGTCAGCGGTACCCATTGACATGCAAAGTGCTGCACTTATGCTTGGCGCATGCGCACGATACAGATCCGTAATGTTCCCGACGGGTTACACAGGCGGATAAAGGCCAGAGCCGCGCTTGAGGGACAATCGCTGTCCGACTACGCCTTGAGCGAGCTGCGCCGTTCGATGGAGAAGCCGACCAGGCGGGAGTTGGTCGAGCGAGTGGCATCTTTCGAGCGACGCGTTCTGAGGGAACCAGCCGTTGAGGCGGTCCGCGCCGAGCGCGACTCGAGGTGATCGTCCTCGACTCGTCGGTTGTGGTCGAGTGGCTGCTCGGACTTCCACACGCTGAGCTTGTCGCCAACCGGATCCTGAGGGCAGCTTCACTGCATGCTCCTGCCTTGCTCGACGTCGAGGTTGCTCAGGTCGTGCGACGCTACACGGCGCGGGGAGAGATACCTCCGATGGTAGGGGAGCGAACTGTAAGGACGCTTGGCCAACTCGACGTGGAACGGCACACCCATGAGCTTCTCCTGCCGCTCATCTGGCAACTCCGCAACAAACTGACCGCGTACGATGCAGCCTTCGTCGCCCTCGCTTCGATTCTGGATGCGCCGCTCGTCACTCTCGACGCCAGACTGGCGGCGGCGCCGTTGCCCTCCCTGCTACGTAGCCATGTCGCAGTCGAAGTAGTGGGCCGCTGAGGCTTCGCCTGCGGATCAGCCCAAGGCGACATCCACAGGTCGAGCTCTCGGGCTGGGTCGACTCCGGACCCCCTGACGTCGGAGGAGGAGAGCGGTTCAGTCGATCATCACTTGCAGTACCTCGGAAGCGGTGCGTAGCGCCCTCTCGACCTCACCCGGGGTTGGAGCTCGGGCAAACACGAATCCGAGGTAGGTCGACTCGTCCGGCAAGGGTGCTACAAGCCGTCCGGCGAGACGGTTCACCTCTACGCCGGTTACGTGATCGACCTCGAGCGCTACTTCGATGCCTTCGATACCCGCGAATACTCCCGGGGTGGGGACCGGGATCATCGACACACCCGAGGCGCCGGGGGACAGGCGCGTTCCGCGAACCCTAATCCCCAGCGCATTGCGGATGAGAAGCTCCTCGAGCGGGGTGTCGGTCAGGCCGAATTTCAGGGACCGGCCACAGAGGCCACCGATGGGACGTGAGGCGATCTCCAGCAGCACCACCCGGTCGGTGCTCACTCGTAGCTCGGCGTGGGCCGGGCCCCTGACTATCCCCAGAGAGCGCACCGCTCTGGCACATGTCAGGTCGATTCTCTCGAGGACTTCATGCGGTAGCCGGGATGGGGTCACGTAGTGGGTTTCGGGGAAGTAGGGGCCCTCCAGGGGATCGGGCTTGTCGAAAACCGCGAGGGTCTCCCAGTGGGCGTCGGTGACCATGCCTTCCACGGCCACTTCGGCGCCGGGAACGTACCGCTCCACCAGCAGCGGATCCTCGGGGGACGCCCCCCGATCCGCTGCGATGTCCCTCACCCTTCCGACTGTCTCGTCGATCCGGCGGCGTTCGTCGACCCGGATCACTCCCACCGAGCCTGACAGGCCCACCGGTTTGACCACCAGCGGCAGGCCCACGGACAGAGCTTCGCCGGCCGTCTGGTGTGGCTCGAGAAGGACGAAAGGGGGTTGGTCGATGACTCCATGCAGGCGTTTCCTCATCCTGCCCTTGTCCCGCGTTGTGTCGGCCGCGTCCACGCTGTTATGGGCCAGGCCCCTCAGCGCGGCCGCCCGGGCGGCCATCGGCACCCCCCGGTCGTCGATGGGAATGATCGCCCGGATCGGCAGGTTCGAGGCGGCTATGCGTAGGGCCGAGCCTTCGGGATCCTCGAAGTCGACCGGAATCATGGTGGCGCCCATGTCTTCGGCCAGCGAATGGTGGGCCTCGGTAGCCACCGCGATCTCGACTCCGAGTCGGCCTGCCGCCTGCATCCAATCGCCTGTGCGATAGGCCTCCGACGGGACGATCAGATTCACTACGGGTGGGTTCTCCATGCGCCAATCATTGCCGGACGGTTACTGTCCGCAGTTTCGCACGGCTAGGAGGGTGATGAACAATGACGATTGCTCGGGCCTGCCGCCCGCCGACCCAGGAATAATGCCGACGGTTGGCAGGCCGCTGGCGGATTGCTCAGCACTCTCCTAGGATCATGGGTCATGAGCAACGGGAGCCTGATGAGTTTCAGCGCGGAGGCGCTGGAGCGGATAGTCGAGATCCGAGACCAGGAGCCGGGTGAGGACGGATACGGTCTTCTGATCGAGATCACCGGGTTGCAGGGAACGCAATTCGGTTACTCGCTGTCCTTCGTGCCACTCGACGAGATCGGCGCCACCGATCATGTGGAACGTCACGGCGACCTCACAGTCATCATCCCGCCCGCCGACACTACCAATATGACCGGTGCCAGGCTGGCCATGTCCTCGGATCCGATGACTCCAGGATTGGCAATCGACAACCCGAACAATCCTTCCCCCCAAATCCCTGATGCGCCCACCGGTAATCTGACCGGCCCGCTTGCCGAACAGGTTGCCCAGGTGCTGGATCACCAGGTCAATCCGGCGATCGCTGCCCACGGCGGGCAAGCAAGCCTCGTGAGCGAGGAGAACGGGGTGGTGTACCTCCAGTTGGGAGGGGGTTGCCAGGGCTGCGGGATGGCTGCCATGACCCTTCGGCAGGGAATCGAGCGCATCCTGAGAGAGGCTATTCCCGAGATCGTGGAGATTGTCGACGTCACGGACCATCAGAGCGGCGAGAATCCCTACTACGCAGCGTCCAAGAAGGGCTGACGGCCGGGCCTGGAGGAGACCGTACCCCCGGTCCCGGACAGTGTCCGTATCTCGCATGATTACAAGCGCCGGTTCGCGTGGACGGACCAGATTGCCCGGCCGCGTGGCTGCACTCCTCGTGGTTGTGGCGCTCATGGGGTCCGCGTGCGGTTCCGAGGATCCTGAGCCGACGGGAACCGCAGAGTCGGTGACCGCCCCTTCGGAAGCCGCCGCCACCTCCGCTCCCGTCATTCCGGCAACCGAGCCGATCTCCCCCACGGTGGACGGGCCCGCCGAAGAACGTACCGACGAGCGCTCCGAACCGGATCAGGCAGATCCGGTTCCTGTCAGTTGGCGCAGCCCGGCCCCGGAATTCCCTCCCGGGCTTGACTGGCTCAACACCTCCTACCCGCTAACGCTGGAGGCGCTCAGAGGCAAGATCGTTGTTCTGGACTTCTGGACATACGGCTGTATCAACTGCATCCATGTCATACCCGACCTGGAACGGTTGGAGGACGAGTTTGCCGGCGAACTGGTTGTCATAGGTGTTCACTCTGCCAAGTTCGACCAGGAGTCGGCCACCGAGAACATCCGCCGGGTGGTGTTGCGCTACGACGTGCGCCATCCGGTGGTCAACGACGCGGACTTCGCGGTCTGGCGGTCATTCCAGGTCCGCGCGTGGCCGACCACCTACGTGATCGACCCAGCCGGTGGGGTGGTGGGGTATCACAGCGGCGAGGGTGTTTACGAGGTGGTGAGGCCGGTGGTGGAAGCCCTGGTGGAGGAGTTTGCGGACTCCATCGACCGGACGCCGCTGGGCTTGCGTCTGGAGCGGCAAGGTCTTCCCGAGACCGTGTTCTCGTTCCCCGGCAAGGTGACAGCGGACCCCGCGGGAAGGTTGTACATCTCCGATACCAACCATCACCGGATAGTCCAGACCGATCTCGAGGGTCGGGTAGAAGCCGTCTACGGGTCAGGCCAGGAGGGATTCTCCGACGGATCATCAGGTGAGGCCACTTTCCGTGATCCGCAGGGGACCGCCCTATCGGCGGATGGCCGCCTGCTATACGTGGCGGACGCGGGTAACCACGCTCTGCGCGCGGTGGATCTGACGAGCGGCGAGGTGATCACCGTGGCGGGTACCGGTGAGCGGGCGTGGCCGCCGCGAGCGGGAGATGGACTGACCACTCCGCTGGCCTCGCCCTGGGATCTGGAACTCGACCCCCACATGGACCTTCTCTACATCGCGATGGCCGGAACCCATCAGATCTGGGCCTTCGATCCACGTACCGGGCGAGTTGGGCCTTATGCGGGCAGCGGTGGCGAGGGGACTGTCAACGGTCCGGGGGCGGAAGCGACCCTGGCTCAGCCGAGCGGTCTGGCGCTGGCGGAAGATGGCCGCCTGTACTTCGCCGACTCCGAGAGCAGCGCCATCCGCTGGGTGGAGACGGGCTTGCCTGAACGTGCTGTCGGGGTGATCGCCGGAAGCGACGCGGATCTGTTTTCGTTCGGTGATCTCGACGGGGTGGGAACCGAAGCCCGTTTGCAGCATCCATTGGGGGTGGTGGCGGTCGGTGACACACTCTTCGTCGCCGACACATACAACTCGAAGATAAAGGCGGTCGACGTAGGGAGCCGGGAGGTCTTCACCCGGTGGGGTGACACACCCGGATGGCGGGATGGGGACATGCCACTGTTCTACGAACCGGGCGGGATCGACGTGCTCGGGACGACGCTGTACGTGGCCGACACGAACAACCATTCGATAAGGATCGTGGATCTGGACACCGGTGAGGTCTCGACCCTGGTGCCGGCCGGTATCGAGGCTTTCATGCCGGCTCCTGGCAGCGATGCTTACGCGGGGACCGTGGTCGAGCACGAAGGGCTGTTGTTCGGTGAGGGCCAGGGGGCGATCAGCCTGGAGGTGGTCCTCCCCGCCGGGTACAAGGTCAATCCAGATGCTCCCAGCAGGTTCGTGTGGACAGTGGCGGGCGAGGGTATGACGGTGGCGCCGGACGCGTCGGGTTCGGTGCTCGACCCGAGTTTCCCTCGTACTTTCGGCGTGCATCTGACCGAGGGGCAGGGTGTGCTGACCGGTGATATCTCGGTGGTCTACTGCGAGGCCGAGGCCGAACAGATATGCCTGTTCGAGCAGGTCCGGCTGGTAGCGCCCTACACGGTCCGGGCGCAAGGGTCCGCTCATGCCGTCCTCACCCACGTCGTAGACCTACCCGATCTCGGTTGACCGAGATCGTAGGAGTCGGCGCGCTCGCCACGTAGTCGGCCACTCGACGAGAAAATCCGCCGACTGATACCGGCTGCCCGATTCGGTACCGCAATGTTCCCCTGCCGTTCAACAACCTAGCAGTGCTGATTAACACCTAACGGATACCGTTCCCGGCAGCCTTAGGATGAGGAGAGTATCCATGACTCACTGCAGAAGTTGGCGCGTGTTCGCCCTCCTGCTTGCGATGGCGCTGGTTGCCGCTGCTTGCGGGGGAGACGATGATCGTGGCCAAGTCACCACAATCGCCACTACCGCCGCTACCCAGGCAGCAGATACGGCTGAGCCGGCTGCTACCGAAGACACAGACATGATGGAAGAAGCCGGCGACGGAACGGCCACCACCGACGTGGCCGGGGGGTCGATGAGTGCGTCGGGTGCGGGCGCGTTCGGCTTGGATGCGGTTGATCCGTTGTCGGTGTCGGGTGATATTGCGGTTGCTGGTTCGTCGACGGTGTTCCCGTTGGCGGAGGCGATGGCTGCCCGGTTCGAGGATGAGGGCTATTCGGGTTTGATCACGATCGATTCGATCGGTTCCGGTGCCGGCTTCGAGCGGTTCTGCGTGGCCGGTGAGTCGGATGTGTCGAATGCTTCTCGGCCTATCAAGGACGCGGAGGTCGAGTCGTGTCAGGCGATCGGTCGGGATCCGATCGAGTTCCGGGTTGGTACCGATGCTCTGGCGGTGACGGTTTCGCCTGGGAATACGTTTGTTGCGGATCTGACGATCGCGGAGTTGGCTGTGTTGTTCTCGACGGCGACGACTTGGCAGGATGTTCGGGCGGGTTTCCCGGCTAACCCGATCCAGCGGTTCATTCCGGGGACGGACTCGGGCACGTTCGACTATTTCGTGGAAGAGGTGTTCGACGAGGACGAGGGTCCGATCCTGGCGGCTGGCAATACCCAGTTGTCGGAGGACGACAACGTGTTGGTGCAGGGGATTTCCGGTGACGGGTGTGATCCTTCGAACGCGTCGACGACCTGCGCGGTCGGATTCTTCGGGTACGCGTATTTCTCGGAGAACAGTGACCGGTTGAGCGTGTTGGACATCGAGGGTGTGGAGCCGACGACCGAGTCGGTGAATGCGAACACGTATCCGTTGGCTCGTCCGTTGTTCATGTACTCGACGGCTTCGATCATTGCTGAGAAGCCCCAGGTGGGTGCTTTCCTCAGCTTCGTGTTGCAGTTCGTGAACGAGGAGATCAGCGAGGTGGGCTACTTCCCCGCCCCTGACGCTGTTCTCCAGTCAGCCGCCGACGAACTCCACGCCGCCCTGTAAGACGCGGAGATTGACGGAAAGCAAGCAGAGGTGAACGTCTATCCCAGCAAGGAAGCAGCTCACGACGCAGGTGAGCTGCTTCCGCCGGATTGGCGGATGAGGGAGATCCCACCGGCTGACGGTGAAGGCACCGGTGATCCCACAAGAGGGCTCACCAAGTGATCCCCTGCTCGGTGGTCCGCCACCCGATGTCATCCGAGAGGAGAAGGAAAAATCGTAACTGATGCAACCAGTGATCACGGCTTGGCGGCTGTCACACTTCGCAAGAGGCGGCGGCCGGGCGAGGCGGTGATCCGCGGCTTGCTCTTCGTGGCGGCAGCCCTCTCGATTCTCACCACCGTGGGGATCGTTTTCGAGTTGGGCAAGGAGGCGCTGCTTTTCTTCCGGACGGAGGAGGCGTCGGTAGCCGAGTTCCTCTCATCGACCCAATGGCAGCCCGCGATTCTCGACTTCGGCATCTGGCCGCTGGTCCTTGCGACGCTGATCTCATCCGTCACGGCCATGATCGTGGCGCTACCGGTTGGTCTGGCGACGGCGATTTACCTGAGCGAGTACGCGACACCCAGGGTTCGTGCGCTGGTAAAGCCTGTGCTGGAGGTTCTTGCCGGAATACCGACAGTCGTCTACGGGTACTTCGCTCTCACCTTCATGACCCCGCTGCTCCGCTCGATCCTCGGAGTGAGCGTGGTGGAGATATTCAACACCGCCTCGGCGGGAATCGTCGTCGGCATCCTCATCATTCCTCTGGTGAGTTCGATGTCGGAGGATGCTCTGCATGCGGTGCCGGTCTCACTCCGCGAGGCCTCCTACGGGGTGGGGGCCACCAAGCTGGAGACCTCGCTGCGGGTGGTGCTGCCGGCTGCTCTGTCAGGGATCACCGCTGCATTCGTGGTGTCGATCTCTCGGGCGATCGGCGAGACCATGGTGGTGGCGATCGCGGCCGGCGCCGGTCCCAAGAACTTCAACTTCGGTGAGGACAGCCTGTTCGGATACATCCTCAACCCGTTCGTGGCCGGGGAGACCATGACCGGACACATCGTGCGTATCAGCGGGGGTGACCTCAGCTACGCCTCAATCGACTACAACTCCATCTTCGCCATCGGGTTGGCCCTGTTCGTCATCACACTCACGCTCAACGTGTTCAGCCGCCGATTCGTGGCCCGCTTCCGGGAAGTGTACGAGTGATGGCCGGCTCCCGAGACCCACAAGCGAAGTCAAGGAATGACCTCTTTGCTGTCGACCCACTGATCAGGCGGCGCCGGCGGCGGGGAGTAATCGCAAAGTTCGGACTGCTGGTCGCTCTGATGGTCGCGGTCGCGGCATTGGTGACGCTCATCCTCACCATCCTCAACTCCTCGTTCGGCTTGGTGGCCGTGGAGAACGCCCGGCCCACGTCGGGTCTGGTTTCCAGTCTCGGATACCCGAGCGACACCGGACTCGACGAGCTCACCCAACAGGAGTTGGTTCTTCTACTGGGCCAGGAGATCTCCACAAACCTGGGACGAAGGTTCGAGCGCGAGCAACGCTTCTTCGACGACCGTCTGGTGTTCGAGGACGAATACGTTCTCAACGACCTGTGCTTGTCGGACGAACCGCCCTCCGCGTGCTGGTTACCGGCACGGAGTCGAGAGGATGTCGAGGCCTTGGTCGTTGAACGCGTGGTGGAGCCCACCATCGTCGGGACGTGGTCGTTCATCGACTCCACATTCAGCCGGGACGACATCCGGGCGAAAGTGGCCGCGGACCATCCCGAGGCGGAGTTGGTCTTCCGCTCCTGGATGTCGTGGGACTTCGTCAAGAGCCCCCAGTCGCCGGATCCGGCGACCGCCGGGATCCGCACCGCCCTGTTCGGTTCCCTGTGGGTGGTGGTGATAACCCTCGTCTTCTCCTTCCCGATCGGGCTGGGAGCAGCCATATACCTGGAGGAGTACGCAAGGGAGAACCGTCTCAACTCCGTCATCCAGACCAACATCAACAACCTGGCCGGAGTCCCGTCCATCATCTACGGGATGCTCGGTCTGGCGATCTTCGTGCGTACGATGGAGGTATTCACCAGCGGCTCCTTCCTGGGCGGCGGTGGGGGAGCGACGGCAAACGGGCGTACGATCGTCTCGGCCGGCCTGACCCTCGGGCTGCTCATCCTTCCGCTGATCATCATCAACGCACAGGAAGCAATACGGGCGGTTCCCGGTTCGTTGAGGCAGGCGGGAATGGCTCTGGGCTCCACAAAGTGGCAGACGGTGCGGGCGCACGTGCTTCCCAATGCGCTACCGGGAATCCTGACCGGCACGATCCTCGCCGTGGCTAGGGCGCTCGGTGAGACGGCGCCGCTGGTGGTGGTCGGCGCTTCCACATTCATCACCACCGATCCGGCGGGACCGTTCTCGAAGTTCACCGTGCTCCCGATCCAGATATTCCAATGGACCAGCCGGCCTCAGGACGAGTTCCGCAATATCGCCGCGGCTGCGATCATCGTCTTGCTGATCCTCTTGCTGACGCTTAACACTGCGGCGGTGCTACTCAGAAACAGATACTCTAGGAAGGCCTGATGACGCTGGACGGACCCCGCTCGACTGGTAGGGTGATGACCGATTTGACCCTCCAAGCCGAACCAAGAACGCCGGTGGCGCCCGGAACGGTCGTTATGGAGACCGAGAACATGAGTTCGTACTACGGGAAGTTCCGGGCGGTCAAGGACGTCAGCCTGAACTTCCTCGATCGCCAGATCACGGCCTTGATAGGGCCGTCGGGGTGCGGTAAGAGCACCCTTTTGCGAGCTCTCAACCGGATGAACGACCTGGTTCCCTCTGCTCGTGTCGAGGGTGAGGTACGTTTCCATGGCCAGAACATCTATGACGAGTCGGTTGATCCTGTGGAACTGCGGAGGCGCGTGGGCATGGTCTTCCAGAAGCCCAACCCGTTCCCCAAGACCATCTACCAGAATGTCGCCTGGGGTGCCAAGATCAACGGCTTCAAGGGCGAGATGGATGAACTCGTGGAGCACTCGCTGCGCCAGGCAGCCCTCTGGGACGAGGTGAAGGACAAGCTCGATCAGAGCGGTTACTCACTCTCGGGCGGGCAGCAGCAACGCCTCTGCATAGCACGGGCGATCGCCGTCAAGCCGGAGATCATCCTCATGGACGAGCCGACCTCGGCTCTCGATCCCGTGGCCACCCTGCGCATCGAGGAGTTGATCCAGGAACTTAAGGTCAACTACACGATCATCATCGTGACCCACAACATGCAGCAGGCGGCCAGGGCTTCCGATTACACCGTGTTCCTGAACATGGATAGCGATCGGGCCGGATACGTGGTCGAGACCGGTACCACCGGGACGCTGTTCACCAAGCCCGCCAAGGTCGAAACGGAGGACTACATAACCGGCCGGTTCGGATGACCGAGTTCCGGAGCCAGTTCCACGCCGATCTGAACCGGCTCGAGGTTCTACTCCTTGACATGGCCGAGATGGCCGAGGACCAGATAACCCGGGCGGTGGACTCCCTCCTGACGGCGGATGCCGCTCTCGCGCACCAGGTGGTGGTTGACGACCGCAGGATCGACCTACTGTACGTGGACGTGGAACGAAGGTGGCACGAGGTGATGGCCCGCCAGACTCCGGTTGCATCCGATCTGCGGCTCATGTCGCTGGTGTTGCAGACCGGGCACAGTCTGGAGCGGATGGGTGACCAGGCGTCCAATATCGCCCGTATCGTCGAGTTGACCGCTGGACTCCCGAGGAACGAAACCATTCTTCTCCACATCCGTGAGATGCGGTCGGTCGTGGTTCCCATGCTGCAGACCGCTATGGAGGCCCTCGTCAAGAGAGACCTGAATCTAGCCCTCCGGCTGCCCGAGTTGGACGATCCGGCCGACTGGCTCAACCGGAACATGTGGAGGGAAGTGGCTGCCTGCGGTCCGGATCCAGCCCTTCTCGAGTGGGCTATCCACATGATGCTGGTGTCGCGGGCGCTCGAGCGGGTCGGCGACCGAGCCGTTGACATCGGTGAGCAAGTTGCCTTCCTGCTGACCGGGGAGTTCCGCGAGTTCCCGGAGGGTTGGACCCTGGCCCGGCGTACCGAATGAGCATGGCCTCCATACTGGTCGTGGAGGATGAGGAGACCTTGGCCGAGTCCCTCCGCTACAACCTGAGCAGGGAAGGCTACGAGGTGACCGTCGTCGGGGATGGTCGGATTGCTGTCGAGTCGTACCGGCGAAATCGCGTGGATCTCGTAGTGCTGGACCTTATGCTGCCGGGCATGGGAGGTCTCGACGTGCTGCGGCAGGTGCGGGCCGTCTCGGAAGTTCCGGTCGTGGTGGTAACCGCCAAGGATGCCGAAGCTGACGTGGTGGCCGGTCTGGAGCTCGGTGCGGATGACTACGTGACCAAGCCATTCTCGATGCGGGAGCTGATCTCGCGGATCCGCGGCATCCTTCGGCGCGCCTCCCGAGTCCCACGCTCCATGGATACCCTCGTTTTCTCAGGTGGCCCGATAGAACTCGACGTGGACCGTCACGAAGTTCGGGTCGACGGGGAGTTGGTCGACTTCAGGCCTAAGGAATTCGAGCTCCTGGAGGCACTGCTGGCTCGGAAGGGCAGGCTGGTACCGCGCCAGTTGCTTCTTGAGGAGATCTGGGGAGTTCCCTTCTTCGGAGACCCGAAGACTCTGGATGTGCACATCCGGCGCTTGCGGGAGAAGGTCGAGGAGACCCCTCGGTCGCCGGAGTGGATCGTCACGGTAAGGGGACTCGGCTACAAGTTCGCCGATGACTCCTGATCCCACGCCGTGGTGGGAAGGCTGTCGGCGAGTCTGCTGAGGAGGACTAGAGGGGGTAGGGGGCTGAACCGTTTGCAGGGGGTCTTCGGGCGCCCTGGTCGCGCCGATGACCCCGGACCAGGTGTCTATGTAGGTACCGTCCTCTCTGCATGACAAGCCCGCGGATTAGGAGAGCACCGGAAGTGGAGTCCTTCAGCAGGTGGTTCGACACCTGGCTTCTGCCCGCGTTAGGCGTCGTGGGCGGCCTGCTCGCTACGGGAGCGGGGATGGGGGTCTCCTACCCCGGACGCTGGATCGGAGGAGTCGGCGGGGCGGCATGTATCTGGTCGATCCTGTGGCTTCGTAGGCGTAGGCAGCATGAACGGATGGAAACCGGGAGCTACGTCCACAATCTTGAGATCGAACTCGGCCGGGTCCAGAGGAGCGAGCAACTGTACGCCGCCTTGCTCGCGTCTCTCCCGGTTGGGGTGTTGGCTCTAGAGTCGGGTCACCCCGTTTACGCCAACCGAGCGGCAGTCGAGTTCCTCGGTGAACGCGTGACCCAGAGAGGGGCGCCGATGCCGACCGCAGTCCGCCAGGTCATGGAGGAGGCAGGCGCGGGGCGCGCCCTGTCCAGGCAGTTCTCCCAGGGCTTTCCGAGGCGAGTGATGGAGGTCCGTGGCTATCCGCCCGGCCGGGATGGGTTCGTTCTGCTCCACCTGTTCGACATAACCGAACGGTCCCAGACCGACCGGATGCGCCAGGACTTTGTTGTAGCCGCGTCTCACGAATTGAAGACACCATTGGCGGCGATGCAGGCGGCGGCCGAGACGGTTCTGGTGGCTATCGAGGATGACCCGGATGTCGCGTTAGAATTCTCGGGCCGGGTCCTCGACAACGCGATCCGGATGTCCAGGATCGTTAGCGACCTGCTGGACCTCTCACGGCTGGAATCGACCACACCCAAGATGGAGGCTTTCGACCTCTCAGATGGCCTCGGGGAAGTGGTGCGGCGTTTCAGTTCATCACTCCCACCGATCACGTTTGATGCTATTCCCACCCCCATCATCGGGAACCGGTCCGATCTCGCTCTAGCGTTTCGCAACCTGCTCGAGAACGCCGTACGGCACACGCCCGATAGTGGCCGGATCGAAGCGGCTGTCGTCTCCCGGAACGGCGAGGTGGTCGTCACGGTCACAGACACCGGCGCCGGTATCCCGACTGCCGACCTGCCCAGGATCTTCGAGCGGTTCTATCGTGTGGACACGGCCCGCTCCCGTGCCACCGGTGGTACAGGGCTCGGTCTGGCAATCGTCAAGCACGTTGCCGAGATGCACGGAGGCAGGGTCGAGGTGGATAGCAGGCTCGGCGATGGTTCCACTTTCCGGATCTGTGTACCGTCGGTAGCTTCGGGTCGATCCGGCTGAAGGAGCACCCGCCCCCTATCCGTCGGCCGCCTCTTCGACTGCCTTGGCGACCTGATCCACCACTTCCGGGTTGAAGACAGAGGGGATTATGTAGCTGGCGGTAAGTTGCTCTGGTCTCACCACCGAAGCGATGGCTTTGGCAGCGGCTACGTTCATCCTCTCGGTTATCGACTTGGCGCGAGCGTCGAGCGTTCCGCGGAAGACTCCCGGGAAGGCTAGGACATTGTTGATCTGGTTGGGGAAGTCGGACCTGCCTGTCGCGACGACCGGTGCGTAGTCCCTAGCCGCTTGCGGGTCGAATTCCGGGTCGGGGTTGGCTAGGCCGAAGACGATCGGATCGACGGCCATCCGGCGGATCTCGGCCGACTCGAACAGGTCAGGGCCGCTCAGCCCGATGAACACGTCAGCCCCTTCGAGCGCGGCGAGGACATCGCCGGACCTGGCTTCCCGGTTGGTGTGTTCCCGCAGCCACTGCTTTGAGGTCTCGGCGAATGCCCGGTGAGGGCCGATGATGCCTCCCCGGTCGAGGGCCACGATATCGGCGACTCCTGCCGCCTTGAGCAATCTGGCGACCGCCACCCCGGCTGCTCCGGCCCCGCTCATGGCCACAACGATGTTCCGCATGTGCTTGCCCACTACCCTAAGTGCGTTGGTGAGGGCGGCCAGCACGACGATGGCCGTCCCGTGCTGGTCGTCATGGAATACGGGAATGTCGAGAGACCTTCGAAGGCGTTCCTCGATATCGAAGCAGCGCGGCGCGGCGATGTCCTCGAGGTTGATTCCCCCGAATCCCGGGGCTATCAACTCGACAGCCCTGACTATCTCGTCCGGGTCGTTGGAGTCCAAGCAGATTGGCCACGCGTCGACATCGGCGAACCTCTTGAAAAGGACTGCCTTGCCTTCCATCACCGGAAGGGCGGCGACCGGGCCTATGTTCCCCAATCCGAGAACTGCGCTACCGTCGGTGACGATCGCAACCGAGTTCCCCTTGACGGTGAGGTTGCGGGCATCCTCGGGATGCCTGGCTAGCGCGAGGCTGACCCGTGCCACACCCGGGGTGTAGGCCATCGACAACTGGTCGCGGTTTCGGAGCAGGACCTTGCTTCGGACCTCCAACTTGCCACCTAGGTGGAACAGGAACGTGCGGTCCGACACGTGGTGGACCGTGACTCCCTCGAGCAACATGACCACGTCGGTGATGTCCGCGGCGTGGCCGTCATCCCGCGCGTTGGCCGTGATGTCCAGCACTAGGCGCTGGGGATGCGCTTCGACGAAGTCGAGCGCCGTCACCACGCCTCCCGCTTCACCGATGGCGGTTGTGATGCGGCCGATCGCCCGTTGATCCTCGGGCGGGACGTAGATGCGTAGCGTTACCGAGTAGCCGGCGCTTGCCAAAGTCATATTCGAATCCTTCTGACAGCAGGGCGCCGGTAGAGGTTACCCGATGACGGGACTTCTCCGAATCCGGGGGCCCTCAGATGGGCGCCGAACGATCCGGACTCGACACGGGGGCGCCCTCCCGGCGACTGGACGCGTTCACGCTACGCGCAGTCCTTACGGTACCGCGGGTCCCGTGGTTGGTCTGTGTGGCGGCGCCGGGAGATGGCGGTCCCGAGCACGCCGCCCTCAACGCAGACCGACCACGATCAAACTCGTCGGGTGCCTGGAAGGGCGCGACAGGCACGATCCGGCAGCAGCTTGGTTCTGGAAGCCGGTGACGCCGCCGCCGTCACGTTCCGGCTGGCTCAAGCGTGTGTTCGTATCTGTCGTCACCTGGGGATGGGCGACTCCGACCGAGGTTGACACCATGGCTTTCACCGGCGGACACCCGCGCGGGAACGGCGGAGCGTCGTCGGAGAAGGCGCGGGAAGCACCGCATGAGACCGTTCCCGGGATCATCGCGATGACGAGAGGCTTCTTCGATCAGCATCCGGACGGAGTCCACCACAGAAGCGACTCGCCTCCGCGCACCGTCTTATCCTGTTCGCAAACCGGTTGCGGAGATTGGAGGCTGCTCTTGGCGACCAATGCAGAGGTGGCGGCGCTCTTCGAGGAGTTGGCTCGGCTCATCCGGATCGCGGATGGCAGTCCCCAGTCCTTCAGAGCAAGGGCCTACGAGGCGGCGGTCAAGACGTTGGAAGGGTTGCCGGTGCGAGTGGAGGACCTGTCAGCGACCGAGCTCAGGAGGATTCCCGGAATCGGTAAGTCTTCCGCGTCCAAGATCCGCGAGTATGTCGGGACGGGGCGGATCGCCCGGCTGGACCGCCTACGCGAGGAGTTCCCGCCTGCGTTCCAGGAGTTGATCCGGGTTCCCGGTCTGGGACCCAAACGAGCCGTGCAACTTAGAACGGCGCTGGGAGTCGATTCTGTGGAGAGGCTCATGGCCGCCCTGGATTCCGAGTCGGTCCGGGAACTCCCGGGGTTCGGGCCGAAGACGGAAGAGAACCTCAGGCGGGCTGTGGACCGCCTGGGTTGGTCCGGGAAGGAGCGGCGGACCCCGATCCTGGATGCCATGCGGCAAGCCGAGCGGCTGCTGTCCGAAATCCGGCGGCTTCCGGGCGTGGAGGAAGCTGCTTACTGCGGGAGCCTGAGGCGTTTCCGGGACACCGTAGCCGATCTAGACATCCTGGTGGCAACCTCCGATCCCGCGCCGGTGCGGGATCGCCTGGTCGAGATGGGTTGGATACGCCAGGTGATCGGAGCAGGGGACACCAAGACCTCGGTGTTGACCCACTCCGGCTTCCAAGTGGATGTCCGGATGGTGCCGGCGGTCCAATGGGGTGCGGCCATCCTCTACTTCACCGGCTCGAAGGAACACAACATCCGGTTGCGGAGATTGGCCATCGAGCGGGACTGGGTACTCAGCGAGTACGCGCTGTACGAGGCGAGCAGCGGCGCGGTGGTCGCCCAGGAGGACCGAGAAGGCGATCTACGAGGCGCTGGGCCTCATCTGGATACCGCCGACCATCCGGGAGGACCGCGGGGAGATCGAGGCGGCTCGAGCGGGGAGGCTGCCCGATCTGGTCACCGACGGGGATCTCCGCGGCGACCTCCACGTTCACACCGACATGTCGGGAGACGGAGACGACTCCCTCGAGGCGATGCTGGATGCAGCTCGGGACCTCGGTCTGGAATACGTGGCCATCACCGATCACGCAGAGAATCTGGCGATCAACGGGGTGGGGCGATCAGAGATGCTGGCCCAGCGCCGGCGCATCGGCGCTCTCCAGGAACGATATCCGGGGATGAAAATTCTTCATGGGGTCGAACTCAACATCGGGCGGGACGGCCCCCTGGACTACGACCGCGGGTTCCTGATGGACTATGACTGGTGTGTCGCCTCGGTCCACAGCTACTTCGACCTGCCGCGACAGGAACAGACGGCTCGTATCGTCTCGGCACTCCGCCATCCGGCGGTGGACGTGATCGGTCACCTGCACGGACGGCGCGTGGGTCGCCGGCCGGGAATCGAACTGGACACTGGCGCGGTGCTGGATGCTGCAGAGTCGACCGGGACTGCGCTCGAGATCAACTCCCACCTGGACCGTCTCGACCCTCCCGCCGAGGTTCTACTCCAAGCGAGAGGCCGCAGTGTTCGGTTCGTCATCTCGACCGACGCTCACCGCACCGCAGAGTTGCGCCAGTCGAAGTGGGGAATCCGCCAGGCGCAACGCGGCTGGGTCGATCGGGGTTCGGTGGCTAATACCTGGCCGCGCCGCCGCTTCCTGGATTGGGCTAGGCAGCGCCGATACGGGTGACGGGGGCAGCGGGCGGGACGGCCTGCGCCGCCGGCGGGCGCCGGTCTCCGGAATCCTGCATGAACTCGGCGAGCAGGTGCAGGCAGAGCTCCGGTGCCTCCATCATTGGTATGTGGCCCACACCTACAATCGGCCGGTAGGTCCAGTCGGGGCGGACGGAGGCGAGCCGCTCGGCAGCCGCCAAGGGCACGACCTGGTCCTCCGTGCCGTGAATCAGCAGGGTCGGTGCGCTGACCCTACGAACTGTCCGGTCGAAGCGGGAGTAGGGGACCAGGTTTCGTATCACTGATCGATATCCCTCGAGGTGGATGTCGTACATCCACGGCATAGCGTTGCGTTCGGTAGTCACCCTGGAATGGAACTGTCGGGTCGAGGAAGAGATCCGGTCGGGTCGGGTGGCGATCATATCGATTCCGGCATTGGTCCGCTGCTCCGCCGTTCCCTGACTGTGAAGCCAAGACAGCAGGGCCTTGTTGAGTCCGGGTATCAGGTACAGGAGCATTGTCGTGACCCAGATCGGTGACATGCCGGCTATGGATGGGGAAGGTGCCGGAGAGTCGATCAGCACCAGGCGGTCGACCAACTCGGGGTTGCGGCCGGCCAGGATGATCGCAGATACCGCCCCCATGGAATTACCGATCACCAGCGCTGGGGTACCAGACTCCCTCCTGATGAACCTGGCCAGCAGACTTGCTTGCTCTTCGACAGTCGCTCTCCTCCCTGCTGGAGGAGTGCGACCGAATCCGGGAAGTTCGGGCGCCAGCACCCGTCCATAGGCGGTGAGACCCTCTGCCATCGAAACCCAGTTGACCGCCGATCCGCTCAGTCCGTGGACGAGAAGAACGGTCCGCCCTTCACCGCCGTAATCGATTCCGTGCAGTGGTCCGTCGAGCTTGATGGTGAACCTACGCATCACTGCAGGTTACCAAGCGCTGAACTCGACCGGTAGGGCGGTCGCGGACCATTCCGGTACTGCGCCCGATTCCAACGGTGCGCCCGCTGCGCCGAAGGTGACCCCTCGCGCCAGCCCTGACTCTCCTTCATGTTTCCGGGCACACCCGCGGCAGCATGCCCACATCAACCACATCATCCCGGCCGGGCCGGGCCGGGCTTCATCCCTCGGGTGGACGTCGCGCCGGCCTGACACCCACCGTCGAAACGGCCGTTTTCCCTGGGACGGTGCTGAACAATGACGATTGCTCGGGCCTGCCGCGCGCCGGCCCAGGCATTTTGCGGGCGGTCGGCAGGCCGCTGGTGGATTGCTCAGCACCCTCCTACTCGGAAGCTCGTATCCAACACTCCGGCTCGCTCACCCCGAACCCCTGCATCAAGACCGGGGTCGCATGGGGACGCCACAACCGGGGTTGGTCAGAATGACGCCGTGCTCCGGATTGCCGTGGCGATGTTCGTGGCCCCCGGACGGTAGGCATCTTCGAGCGGGGGACTGAACGGGACCGGGATGTCGAGTCCTCCAATCCGTGTTATCGGGGCGTCGAGGTACTCGAATGCCGACTCGCTCAACTCGGCTGCGATCTCCGCTCCTATNCCTGCCATACGATTGGCGGCGTGAACGACCACCACCCGGCCGGTCCGTCGGGCGGACGCCAGCACCGTTTGGTGGTCAAGGGGTTTGAGAGTCCGAAGGTCTATCACTTCGGTCGAGATATCGGGTTGAACCTGCCGGGCCGCTTCGAGAGCCTGCCTCACCATCTCACCGTAGGTGATCACGGTTACATCGTGGCCTTGCCTCGCGACGCGCGCCTTTCCGATCGGCACCGACTCGTCGCCGGAAGGGACCTCGCCGCGCAAGCTACGGTACAGGGGTTTCGACTCGAAGTAGATGACCGGGTTGTTGTCCCGGATCGCAGCCAGCAGGAGGCCCTTGGCGTCCGCGGGGGTACCGGGCGCCACCACTTTCAGACCGGGCGTATGCACGAACCAGGCCTCGGGGTTCTGGCTGTGGAACGGGCCGGAGCGTATCCCGCCGTCGGCAGGCGCGCGGATCACCCATGGAACCGGTGCCCCCCAGCGGTAATGGGTGGTGGCCGCATACTGGGCGATGGCGTCGAACCCGGTCGAGATGAAGTCTGCGAACTGCACCTCGATGACCGGGCGCAGGCCCATGAGAGCCATTCCGGTGGCCGCGCCTATGAACGCCAACTCGGTCATAGGTGTGTTGATCACCCGGTCGGGACCGAACTCGGCCTCGAAACCCCGCGTCACTTTGAAGGCGCCCCCGAACTCGCCGCCGATATCCTCGCCCATAAGCAAGACGCTGGGATCTCGGCGCATCTCGGTTCGCAAGCCGTCGCTGATTCCCTCGAGGTACGTCATTGTGCGGGTCTCGGAGCGGAGCGGGGCACGAGCACTCATCGCTGCCCCTCGGGGCCGCGTGCCGGTCGATCTCCCGGGCATGGTCACGATGCGTAAACGCCTTGGGTCACCGTTCGGGGGTCGGGCAACGGGCTCGACTCCGCGAACCGTACGGCGTCGGCCACGACTTCCGCACAATCGGCTCTCACCGATGCAAGGTGGTTTTGATCGACCAGTCCGCGGCGCAGCAGCACTTCCTCGTACATGCCGATCGGATCTCGCGTTCTCCACTCTTCCAGCAGGGCTTCGGGCACGTAGTCGGCTCCGTCGTGGATGGCATGGCCGAGCATTCTCATGGTCTTGGCCTCGATCAGCGTGGGACCCTCGCCTCGCCTGGCTCGGGCCACCGCTGCTTCGACCGCCCTGTAAACCGCCTCCACGTCGTTCCCATCCACGATGAGTGAATCCACTCCGTGGGCATCTCCCCGCACCGCGATGTCCTCGATGGCCATCTGCTGGTGCAGAGGCGTCGAGTACGCATACTGGTTGTTCTCAACTATCACGACGAACGGCGCTTTGTGGACAGCAGCCAGATTGAGCGTTTCGTGGAATACACCCGTGCAGGACGATCCGTCACCGGCGAAGGTCATGGCGACCCGTGGTTGGCGCCGGTACGTGAAGGACATCGCCGCTCCCAGAGCAACCGGCATCGACTGGGGCAGGTGGCTGATGAAGCCGATTATGTTGAGCGACAGGTCGCCGCACCCATGGAGGTTGGCATCGCGTCCGCCGGTGACACCGGTGCCACGACCGAGTTGGTTGGCCATGATGCGCCGTGGACTCAGTCCCCGTAGGAGGTAGCACCCCAGGTCACGGTGCATCGGTGCAACCACGTCCTCCGGCCCCAGAGCGGCCCCCGCGCCCACGCTGATCGCTTCGTGGCCGCGCTGGTTGAAGGTGGCGCCCAACCCACGACCCTGTTTCCATAGCGACAGCAACTGGCTGTCCATCGTGCGGGTGAGGCGCATCCAACGATGCAGTTCGAGACACACCTCGTCCGGCAGCGGGACCATCAGGAAGTCCGATGCCGGTTCAGAGCCGCCGAGTTCCCGCCGGGTATCGACGCATCCAAGAGGTCGAAGAACTCTAGGAACAGAGCCAATTCCGCGGCGAAAGCAGTTCGCGATCGCGCCAGGCCGTCGCTCCCTGCATTGAGCAAGCCCCGTCGCCCGGCCAGCCGGACTCCGTTGGAGAACAGACTGAGCGAGCAGGATTCGCCGGCTATGCGCCGCTGGGATGCGTACTCGGCGCCGCGCCCCAGGCAGGTTCTCAGGAAGTCTCCCCTGTCCCAAGGCCGCCCCGGCGAGGCGTCGGTCAACCCTTCGGCCACCACCCGGTAGGCCTCGAGGAACGACCGGATCGCCCACGGCGCGCGATGGGGACGCAATTGATCCAGGACCTCCGTAGCGCGGCCTGCAGCCATCAGGTCTTCCCAGCCGGGCTGGTGGCGGGCGAGTTGACTGTCGATCTCGCGGATCAACTCCTCCGGGTCCGGCAAGAAGAACTCCAGTGACAGCAGGGCTCGGAGCTTCCTCACGTACTCGCGGAAGGCATCCGGCAGCCGGTCGGAGTCGACACGGGATGTCGCCGCCAGTGCGAGCTCGGCGATGGCTCGCTCCAGGAAGAAGTGGACGATGGTGTTCCGGTAGTAGGAGGCGGCCAGACGCTGGTCCTGGGGGATGCGGTATACGGGTTGCGATCCGGCTGAGACAGATTCGTCGGGGTCGACCGTCATCATGCCGAGGCCCGACAGAGCGGCCACGACGCCGTCCAAGCCCTGTCCGGTCCGCAGCAGGGAAAGCGGCTCGGTCGTGGGCAGGTTACGGGACTCGACGCTATCGACCAGCTCGGCCACGGCAGCTTCGAGACCGCGGCGGGATGATCCCCGATCCGGTCCCGCCAGGAGGGCTACTGCCACCAACGACGAGGGGGTGATGGGAGTGATCCGGTTTATCCGGACGCACACCGAGGTGGCCAACTCCTGGAGGTCCTGTCTTCGTTCAGCACCGGTCCGGCCCGGATCGATCTCGCTGCGCATGGAGACCGGTTGGCCGAACCGGACGTGGATGTCTCCGTAGCGCCTCCGGAGGGACCTGACGCTCCTCACCATCCAGCCGAAGGTTTCCTTCTCCTTGGCCACCCCGCTCTGCTCGGCCGTGTAGGCGCCTACTTCGAGAACGTGGTCGTAGTTGATGGAGGTCGGGATCAGGAGAATGTCGTCGCTCTTCCCGGCCGCCAGCGCGTCGGCGGCGTAGCCGAGCAAGCCGTAGCGGGGTGATCGAAGCTTGCCCGTTCGGCTGCGGCCTCCTTCGATGTACCACTCTAGGGAAACGCGCTGTTCTATGAGGTAAGCGAAGTAGGTCCGCAGGACGAGCTTGTAAACGGGACTGTTCGTGAAGCTGCGCCGGATGAAGAAGACCCCGGCCCGGCGCCAGATCGGGCCGATCGGGAAGAAGTTCATGTTGATGCCGCCGGCCGTGTAGGTGGGCCCGAGTCCGTTCTCCCACAGAATGCGGTGCATTATCGGGCGATCCAGGTTCGATCTGTGACTGGGCAGGAACACGATCGGATGAGTGGCGCTCAGCCGGGCGACACGGGCCAACCCGTCACGGTTGTAGTGAACGGAGCCGTAGGCCCTCTTGTACAGGACTCTTCCGAGTACGGCCGCCACCCTGACCATGAGCCTCGAGGGTCGAGCGGCGATCTCCTTCAGGTAGGACTTGACTCTAGGGATCGCCTGGTCCGGAGACCGCTGCTGCGCGCAGCCAATCCGATCGAGGGCCGCTCGGAAGTGGTTGTCCGCTAGGAAGTCCTCCAGCGGCAGCTTGCGCGTCCGGCTGCGGCGAGTTCCGGGGCGGCGGGCACCCTCGGGTCGCGATTGAGTTGTCGACCGAAACCGTAAGAGTTGCACATGATCGATTCTAAGCTAAGAGGGTGCGCGGATAGGGTTGTTGGTGGGATCCCGGCAGGTTTTCGATTGGTGAATCGATCGTGATTCGGACCGTCGGAACAGACCGTTCTACGTGAGGAGTCTGCGTTTGCTCGGACAAACCCTCGCTCGAACGATTGGGCCAAGCGGTTACTGTTCAGATTGATGGCACCTGCGATGTCCACCTGCCCGCCAACCGCCATCTCCCGACCAGGGGAAGCCGGGGCACGCGATCGTGGCGCGGAAGGTCCGGGACGGAGAGTTGCCACACGACGGCGGTACTGCCGGGGCCGGAAGCGCTAGATTCACTCTATGCGGGCCCTCATCCAACGCGTTGACCACGCTTCGGTCACGGTCGAAGGCGAGTTGGTCGCCCGTGTGGGGAGTGGTCTCCTGGTGTTGGTGGGGGTGGGCAGAGCAGATACGAGCGCAGACGTGAGGGCGCTGGCGGCGAAGGTGGTCGGTCTCAGGATCTTCCCGGATGAGCAGGGCAGGTTCAACGTGTCGCTTAAGGACGCGGGGGGAGCGATGCTGGTCGTGAGCCAGTTCACGTTGTTCGCCGATGTCCGCAGGGGCCGCCGACCGAGCTTCACGGGAGCGGCACGTCCCGATCACGCCGAGCGGCTGGTTGACGAGTTCGCGAGTGCAGTGGCATCGGAGGGGGTGGACGTAGGGTGCGGTCGCTTCGGCGCGACGATGGAAGTGGATCTACGCAACAACGGTCCGTTCACGCTGATGGTGGAGACCGTCGCCGGCCGAGTGGTGTAGCTTTGCACTCCCCATGGTCACTCCCCCTGAAACCCGATGAGCGGCTGACCGCTATGAGACGTTGTAGCTAACCCCGATTCTTCGTGCGGGGGTTTGCACTAGGCGAGCAGAGTGCGGGATATGAGCTTCTGACCAGGGACTACGGCCATTTCCACAATCCGGTCTCGGCCCGGCGGGACCTTCATCCGTCGGGTGAAGCCAGGCCCAGTCACGATCATGTGGTTGATGTGGCCTGTTGCCGTGGGTTTGTCTGGAAACATGAAGAAGAATCAAGGCTAGGAACCAGCCTCCAGCCAATCTCTACCTTCCGGGCATACGTGGCGGAAGTCGCATGTGCGGCAGGCCGGGGAGGGCTCGGGACGGAAGCGCTCGGCACGGATGTTCTCCATCAACCCGATGATCCTGTTCCTCGCCTGTTGCAGCCACGTTTCGTTCACCTCCTGACCATGGACTTCCAAGCCGTCGCCCAGGTAGACGAAGGACACGCGCAGGGAATGCGGAGCAGTGGCGCCGAGCCCACCATCCTGGGCTGCGACGGCGTAGGCCCGCAGCTGGACATCGTCCGGCGCACGACCCGGGCGGCGTCCCGATTTGAAATCCACTATCTCCCAGCCATCGTCGCGCAGTGGGTAGACCGCGTCCACGCGACCCCTGATCCTGATGTCCGGATCCAGGGAGAACTCGAAAGGCGCCTCGACGTAGATGGGGGTCCTGGTCGCGTAGGGTGATCCGAGGAAGGAACTCCATCCGCTTGCGGAGGTGGCTCGCGGAACGGCTTCCTCGTCTGGCGACCGATCGTACAGGTCGTCGTCGAGTTCGTCGAAGGGGATCATCCCGCGGTTATGCAGTTCGATCCTACGGTGCAGACGGGTTCCCCGGAGAGCGCCCGGCCCCGGCCGGCGGGGTAGCCGGTCGACTTCTGTCCAGTAGTACCGTTTCGGACAGCTGGCGTAGGTCACCAGGCCGGTGACGCTCACAGTGCTGACGCCAGGCCCCGGAGCCGCCTTGGCGGGCTCGGGGAGATCCAGAAGGGTTTGCTGGAATTCCTCCACGGCACCATCGTATAGCTCTCTGATACCCAACCGCTCGGCGCGCCGAGCAGTCCAGTCCGGATCAGCGGCAACCAGGTGGAGGGCTTCCTCCCAGGCAACGCCGAAGACCGGGTCCGGTCCTGGTTGGGGGATGGGAAAGCGCAGCGTCTCCGGACGGGACGGGGCTTCAGCTATCCATTCGTCGACGGCCACGCCATCCATCTGGAGAGCCAGTTCGAGGAACTCGCTCGGTCTCGACGGCTTCTTGAGCGGCTGCGGTATCCCGTACCAGTGTGCACCGCTCAGGTAGAGGTATTCCTCGGCCCTGGTACAGGCGACGTAGGCGAGTCGCCACTCCTGATCGTGGTGTCGCTCCCGGAGCCAGGCCCGCCGGGCATTGCCATCGACGGAGGGATCCAGATGGGTCCTGAACTCCCGGTCGATACGCATGTGTGCCGGCAAAGCGAACTCGCAGCGGGCAGGATCGAGTAGCTGGCGTGGCGAGGAAGGGAAGTTACCCCGATAGAGGGCCGGTAGGAATACCGCCCTCCACTCCAGTCCCTTGGCCCGGTGGACGGTCGTGAGGGCCACAGCATCGTCGCTCCCGACGCGCGCCGCATCCAGTTCCTCCACCGGGTCGTCTCGCATCAATTCCAGATGGTGCAGGAACGCTTCCAGCGAGGCGCGGCCTTCGAGAGGGTTCCAGTGTTCGGCGAAGTCGAGGAAGCGGTGGATGTTGAGGCGGGCCGAGACATTCGACGGCCAGGGCATGGCGTCGATCTCGTGCCAGGCTCCGGTTCTGGAAAGGATCAGACGCGCCAACCCTGAGAGACCGGTCCCCTGGGATTCGGTCAGCAGGACCCTGTATAGGTCGCGAAACCCGGCCAGGGAGGCTTTCGCGCCGCCGGTGAGTTCGATGGCCTCGAGGTTTTCGATCGCCTCCACCAGAGTATGGGTGACTACCTGCGTTTCGGCCCGGTGCGACTGCTCAGCCACCCGGCGGGACAGCGGCGCCAGATCCGAGAGGCCGAGCCTGTAGCGGGATCCGAGCAGGATCCGAACCAATGCGGGACCATCCTCCGGATCGGCCAGGAGCCTAAGCCATGCGTGGAGTTCGACTATCTCGGGCACCCTGAGCAGGCCTCCGAGATCGCTGACCTGGTAAGGAACCGCATGTTCCTCCAGAGCGAGCCGTACCAGCTCGATATCCCGGTTCTTCCGGAACAGCACCGCGATGTCCGACCATGCCAGCCCTGCCTCGTGGAGGCGGCGGATCTGGCGGGCGACTTCCTCGGCCTCGCGGCGTGCGTTCCCGTACCAGGCTGCGTGGACCTCGCCGGGCGGGGTTCCGTCGAGAGCGGTCTGGTCGGCCGCCCGATCCACCACCGAGATCCTCGTCCGGATCCGGTTTGACAGATCGAGGATCCGCTTCCCGGATCGACGATTGACGGTCAAACGGAGGGTGAGAGCCTCCGATCCGCTCTTCTGACGGAACCGGTCCGGGAAGAATCCGAAGTTGTTCGGGCTGGCGCCTCTCCACTCGTAGACCGTCTGGTCGAGATCGCCGACGGCTGTCACGGCCATGCCCTGCCCGAAGAGTAGAGCGAAGAGTTCCTGCTGGGCCGGGTTGGTGTCCTGGTACTCGTCCAGCAGGACGCATCGGAACGACTCCCGCACCCGGCGGGCCACGAAGCCATGCTCCCTGACCAGCTCGACGGCCAAACGGATCAGGTCGCCGTAGTCGCGGACGCCGAGCCGGACCTTGGCTTGCTCGTATCGGACCAGGGCCCGGGCCAACTCGATCCGCCGCGCTTGGACCTCGCCGCCGGGTGGTTCCTGCAAGAGCGCATGCGGCCGCAGGAGGTTGTCCGCCAGCTCGCCGGATAGCTTCAGCAGGTTGTCGACGACCCGGTCGGTGTTGGACGCGTCGACCGCTTCGAACGGTGTCTCGACCAGGCACTCTCGCAGGATCTGGCGGGAGAGGACCGGTGCGACTACGCGGGTGTCGCGTTCCATGCCCACGAGCGTTCCGTACGTCGCAAGCAGGCGCATGGCGAACCCGTGGTAGGTCAGAATAGTCACCCCCTCTCCGGGCCGGGGAGGGTGATCGCGCGCCCGGCCGATACGATGTGCCAGTTCTTCGGCCGCCTTATTGGTGAAGGTGACTCCCAACACTTCGTCCGGGCGGATCCCGAACCGATCAGCCAGCCGTACCATGCGGTACGCGAGGGTGGAGGTCTTACCGGTGCCGGCGCCGGCTGTGACCCGCAGCGGCTCGAGGCCGTGCTCGATCACCTCCTTCTGCTCGGGGGACGGGACGAAGCTCATCTGTGGTAGGCCTCCTGCCCCTCGGGCCACGCCGGGCAGGCCGCTTTGACGGTGCATCCGCGGCAGGCCTTGCCGGGGGTCGGAGTCCAGTCCTCACCGAGGACGAGCCCGGCGATCTCGCCCAGCCGTGATCGGACTTCCTCCAGATGAGCCGGATCGAAGGACATGACCCTCCGCTTGGGGGTTGCGGCCAGCGGGTACCAGAACTCGGCACTCCGGACCAGCCCGTGCCGACCTACGCCCGGATCGCTGCAGGCCGCCAGGAAGTAGAATCCCAACTGGAGGGAGCGGGAAACCTCCCGGACGAGTAGCGGTGTCTTCCCGGTCTTGTAGTCGACAACAGATATCGTGCCGTCCCGTTCCCGTACCACCCGGTCGATACGCCCTCTCCACCGGACACCTCCCAGCTCTGCTTCCACGACGTGTTCGACCAGCACCGTCTCTGTGTCGCGGCGCGGCCAGCCGGCGTAAAGCCGGGTGAGCAGCAGGATGGCGCGCCGCTGCCACGCCTTCAGGATCGAACCGGAACCGAGATCGTATTCGGGCAGCAGATCCTCAAGGCATGCTCGAGCCTCTTCGAAGGTCGCCCTGCGGGCCTCCGAAGCCGCTCGGTTCTCGACGACCTCCAGGACGGAGTGGATCAGGTTGCCGAAGGCCAGGTACCGGTTGGCAGGGTTGCTCACCCGGAGCACTCGTTCCAGGGCGAACCTCCTGGGGCATGCGTCGTATCCGCCGGCGTCGCTCGGAGAGAGCCGTCGCCCCGGTGCCAGGATCCCGGCGTCGGCACCCGCCCTCCGGACTGCCGCGTAGCTGAGCGGTGGTCTCAGGCCGTCATGGTTGCCGGCGCCGAGTATCCGGGCCGCGCCCAGTCTGCGGTGGTCCGGCTGGGCCGGGTCCACGAGTATGGTCCGCAGCCACGACTCCGCCTCCCTCATCGTGATTGGCAGGCGAATTCGCGGATAGGTACAGGCGATGTCCAGT
>JGIcombinedJ30088_10001283_pt1 | contig 26070 bp, 22 predicted proteins | sample PinacodermPK_FD_30088 | JGI IMG/M metagenome (IMG submission 30088)
TCAGCGCGCCCTGCGCCTGAGCCGCGATGTGTTCCATGGCCGCAGCGTGGCCGCGGCCGGGATTGCCGCCCACGAGGCGGGCCACGCCGTACAGCATCAGCAGGGCTATGCACCACTGCGGTTGCGGTCGGCCGCTGTCCCGACCGCCAACATTGGCGGTTGGCTGGGACCCGGCATCTGTTTCCTGGGGGCGATTATGCAAACCCCCGAACTGCTGGGTGTCGGTGTCGTGCTGTTCGCTTTGACCACGGTCTTCACCCTGATTACGCTGCCGGTCGAGTTCAACGCCAGCACACGGGCGCGGCAGTTGCTCGTTGGCCACGGCATCCTCTACGCGGAGGAGATGGAGGGCGTCAACAAGGTGCTCAATGCCGCTGCCCTCACCTATGTCGCGGCTGCCGTGTCCTCGGTCATGACCCTGGCCTACTACGCCTTTCTGCTGGTGGGACTGAGCCGCGACTGACTTTTCCTTTCTTTCAACCGGCCGGCCGGGAACTCCCGTTCGGCTTCAATATCCATCCATGACACAGTACACCCGTCCCGAGCCGCCCAGTCCGCGCCGCCGCGGACCGGGTCTGGCCTCCTTCCTGCTGATCATTGTCCTTGTCCTGGCAGGCCTCGTGGCTTGGGACAACCTGTTGGGTCGGGGGACGGCGTTGGCGAACCGCTTTGCACCCAATCTGCTGCCGGGCATCGGTACCGAACAGGTCCAGGTGCCGGTTGCGGAACCCAGGGCGCTCAGCGTCACCGTGGATCCCGAATCCCTGGAAGCAGTCGAGGTGGACTACGAAACCGCGGTGCTGATGGACATCTACGCCCGCGGCAATCCCTCGGTGGTGCAGGTCAACACGTTCGGCAACAGCAACAACCCAATGCTGGACAACTTGGGCCAGGGTTCCGGCTTCATCTGGGACGAGCAGGGCCATATCGTTACCAACGCCCATGTCGTACAGTCGGCGGACACCATGCACATCACATTCCAGGATGGGACCATGTCGGTTGGGGAGGTGTTGGCCACGGACCCCGACAGCGATCTGGCAGTGCTCAAGATCGATCCCGTGGGCTATGACTTGCAGCCTGTCACGATGGGCCGCAGCGAGGAACTGCAGGTCGGCATGCGCGTGGCCGTGATTGGGACCCCGTTTTCACAGGAGCAGACCCTGACCTCCGGCATTGTGAGCAACCTGGGCCGCACCATGAACACGATGACGCGGTACCGGATTCCGGACAGCATCCAGTTTGATGCCGCCACCAACCCCGGCAACTCCGGCGGGCCCCTCTTCAACAACCGGGGCGAGGTGGTGGGCGTGGTTTCCCAGATCATCTCCGAGCAGCGGTCCTTCAGCGGCATCGGCCTGGCGGTTCCGTCCACGATCGTGAACCGGGTGATCCCGGCTTTGATCGAGTCGGGTCGGTATGAGCACGCCTACTTGGGTGTCCAAGGCGCAAGCTACAGCCCCATCTGCTCCGAGGCGTTGGACCTGCCCAAGAGCGTGCGGGGCGCGTATGTCACGCAGGTTGTGCCCGGCGGCCCGGCAGCCCGCGGCGGACTGTCCGGCGCCAGTGCCCGGGCCCGTTTCGATTCGGATGAGTTGGAATTCATTTGCCCCACCGGTGCCGGGGGCGATCTGATCACCCACGTCGAGGACTTCAAGATTAGTTCGTTCGACGACCTCATGCTCTACCTGGAACGGTACTCGTCTCCGGGGGACGAGGTGAATCTGACCGTGCTGCGCAACGGCAGCAACGTAAGGGTCACGATCAAGCTTGGCAAGCGTCCCAGCACGTCCCTCAGTTGACGCTATGGGCGCTGCACGTCAGGAGACGGTGTAGGTTTCTTCTTCTTCGCCGCTGGTGTGACGTCCGTCCCGATGGCGGATGCGCCAGCGACGCCTGACATGCAGCCTCCTGCCGGATATCGGGGGTTCCCCGGTACGGCGGACGGCGGGAAGTCCGCCACGGCTTCCCGCCAGCAGTTGGCGTACCAGCGGATTGCGCAACAGGCTGCCACCCAGCTTCAGGACCACCAGACTCACCGCCAGCAGGGCGGGTGCCGCGGCCACGGCTTTCTGTGCCAGCGACGATGCCGGTGTCGGTATCAGTTCTGCTTGCGTGTCCGACCCGCAGGTGGGACAGAACTGGTCCTCGATTTGGACGGCACCGCTGCACTCCGCACAGATGCGTTCGGTTCGTGCCATGGGGGAGGTTGGTCCTATACGGGATCCGAGTTGGTCAGCGTAGCAGTTCCCGAAACCGTGTCTGTTTGTGAAAACGGGACACAACGGGTGATTCGCTCTCGGCCCGGTCAGGCCAGCGTCCGCCGGCCGACGGGCTCGAGTCCGGGAGGAGCCGTCCCCTCCGGAGTCCCGATTCGATCCAGCAGCAGGCTCCTGACCTTCCGGTAGGGCATGTACAAGTCAATCTCGTCGTCGTACATGCGCTGCAGGATGTTGCGGGCGGCGTTGGTGTCCGCATCCAACACGACTCCGTCCCAGCCGTGAAACCGGTCGCCGCGCCGCTTCCCCTGCAGGAGACCGGTGCGCGAGTCGATTTGCGACGTGTAGGCGGGGTTCACCAACACCGACGCAGAACCTCTGCGCCGAGATATCGAGGTTAGGGTGTCGGCCATCAGGCCCTTGGTCCAGGCGGCCAGGCGGCGCCGGGTACCCTTGTGGCGGACCTTGGCGGACTGCATGGGGGCCGTCAGGTCCTCGCAGGCGATGACGGCGGCGCGGTCCACGATCCCGTGGGCGGCCTTGCACAGCAGTTCCCGCACCTGGGCGTTGTGCAGTTTCTTGCGGTTGTCCCACTTGCAGTTGCCGAGGTTGTTGCGCCGGATGTTGTCGGCCTTGCGGGTGCGGCCGGCCTCACGGTGCTTCTTCTCGACGGCCCGAAGCTTGTTGCGCCGTCCGCCCTTGACCTTGACGTGGTCGCTCTCGGCCGCCAGCAGGTCGCCCAGACCCTCGCCGTGGCGTTTCCCGTCGCTGTCCGTGTAGGCTTCGGTGTAGCCCTTGTCCACACCGATTTCACCCTCGCCGCAGGGCCGGGTGCTGCACACCGCGTGCTCATCGACGGCGTGGTGGACCTCCACTTGGCCGTCCCGCAGGATGAGCCGCAGGTTGCCGGTCGGTACACGGGTGCCGCCCAGGGGCACGGCAATGCGTTCGCCGCGGGCCACCCCCTTGACGTACAGCCAGGTGCGGCCGTGCCAGACCTGGGTTTCGTAGGCGTTGGGTTCCAGCACAATCTGGTTGGAGCAGCGGGAGGTCCCGCCCTTCCACTTGCGTCGCATGTGGCGGTGCAGGTAGGCGTCCTCGTCCCAGCGGTCCCGCTTCAACAGGGAGTACAGACGCTTCCGCTCTGCGGGACAACCCCGGGTATGGTTCCAGATGGCCTTCCGGACCGACGCCTTGGCCGCCTCGCGGGAAGCCTTGATGTCCCCCAGGGCATCCAGCAGCGTGGCGCGGCCCAGGACGGCCGGCAGCCCGTGCCAGTCGTAGTCGGCCGCCATCCAGGCGTTGCGGATCTCGTAGGCGGACTGCCGGGCTGCCGAGATGCCACTGCAGCGTTGCCAGGCATCGCCGCGGACGCGCGCACACAGGGCGGTGATCCCGTGCAGCCGGTCGTACTTCGCGCGGTTCAGGTCCCGGCTGTACAGGATGCGGGTGACCTTCGGCGCGGTGCCCCTAGCCATCCCGGACTGCCTCCCCCAACTGCTTTTGGTACGACCGCAACCCGTATAACCGACCGGAGAACGTGTGCACGATGGCCATCAGGTCCTCGACCATTTCCTCTGGCGGGGACAGGCTTTCCTGGTTGACCACCGTGAGGGTGCAGCCGTGCTGCTCGGCAAAATGCGCGAACCAGTCGAACCCGAAGCGGGTCAGCCGATCCTGGTGGGCAATGAGCAGGTGCGCGATCGCCCGCTGCTCGATGCGCTCCATCAGTTTCAGAAACACCTTGCGCTTGAAGTTCAGGCCGCCGCCGATTTCCGTCAACCATTCGTCCACGGCCACGCCGACTCCCAGACAGTAGGTTTCCATGGCCGCCACCTGGCGTTGCAGGTCGGCCTGCTGGCGGCGGCGGGAGACCCGGCAGTAGACCACCGTGACACCCTGCGCAGCCGGCTCGCCCAGGAACCGCAGGGCATCGGCCTCCGTGTAGTACCGCCGCCCGGTGGCCGTCCAACGGGCCCGGAAGATGCCCTTCCGGTCCATTTCCCGCAGTCGGCTGGGCGAACGCCCCACCCGCTTCCCGAACTTCCCGATGCTGTACACCTTGTCCATATAGACATGCTAGAGCATAAACAGACACATTGTCAAAGGATTATGCGAAGCACAGGGCTGGGGCGGGTACACCCGCCCCATGGTCAGGGCGCGGACTGAAGGAGGCTTCCCACCATGTTGCGCCCGGCACCGCGGCGGAAGTCGGCCGCGGCCATGGCCTTGCGCCCGGCCAGTTGAACCGTGGTCAACCGCAACAACCCGTCGCCTGTCTGGACCGCGAGCCCGTCGTCCGTATCCAGCACCCGTCCCGGTTCCCGCGTCGGTTTCCCTTCCGTTTCGGGCCGGGCCTCCAGCACCCGGAGTTGTTGGCCCTGCCACCAGCAGTGCGCGGCCGGCCAGGGATTGCAGGCTCTGACCTGCAGGGCGATGTCCGCGGCCGACTGTGTCCAGTCGATGCGCCCGTCCGCCTTGCGAATCAGCCCGCAGTGGGATGGTTTGCCCGGCAGGGAGGCCTGGGGGATGGGTTGGCATTCCCCCGCAAGCCAGGCCGGCAGCACGGTCAGCAGACGTTCGGCACCCAGTTCCGCCAACCTCGGTCCCAGGGACCCGGTCGTGTCGCGGGGCAGCACGGCAGTCTCAGTCCTGTCCACGACCGGGCCGGTATCCAAGCTCCGGTCCATCTGCATGATGCTGATCCCGGTCACGGTCAGGCCCTGGCGCACGGCGCCGAAGATCGGGGAGGCTCCCCGCAAGGCCGGCAGCAGGCTCGCGTGGATGTTGAGGCAGCCGGTTCGGGGCAGGTTCAGGATGGAAGGCGGGAGAATCTGGCCATAGGCCATCACCACGACTACGTCCGGCTCCCAGGCTGCCAGCCGAGCGGCAAACTCCGGATTGCGCCTAACCCGATCGGGCTGCAGCACCGGCAGGTCGTGGGACACGGCCAACTGCTTGACCGGACTTTCCGCCGGCTGGCGCTTCCGGCCCCTGGGTCGATCGGGCTGCGTGACCACACCCCGTAGATGCCACGGGGGATTCGTGTTCCGTTGATGCTCCAGCATGCGCGCCAGCACGATGGCGGCCAGATCCGGTGTTCCCATGAACACAATGCGTTGGGGGTCGGACATTGACGTTGTTTCTTGGTGGGGGAACGATGCAACCCGACTACCCGCCCCTGCGTACCTTGATTGGAGGTCCCTGCCGCGCGCAGGGGCATTGTGTACCGTACTGGAGATTGGGTGTGTCAGCCGACGATTCGAAGAATCCGCCAGACGAAGGGAAGGATCCTCTGGACTCCCCGTCGCCCATGGATCGGGATGCTGCCGACTGGCCGGGAATCGCCGATGACTGGGATCCGCTGGCCGACGACGGCGACGACTGGGAGCAGGCGGCCGCCCCCGAACCGGGTCCCAACAGTAGCGAGCGCCTGGTGGCCGCCATCTGTTACGGATCCCTGCTGGTCCTGCCGTTTGCGATCCCCTTGATAGTGCTCGTGAGCCGCACGCGCACACGCTTCCAACACTACCACGCCGTGCAGAGCCTGGCCTTGGCGGTATCGGTAACGCTCCTCTGGATCGCGATGTTGCTCGGGGCTGGGGTTTTTGGCTCAACCCTCCCTTTTATTGGCTGGCTGGCCGGTGGCATGCTCCTCTGTCTCATGCCGATCACCTGGATGATTGCCGTCGCGGTGGCCCTGTGGGTGGCCTGGCAGGCCTTGCAGGGCCGTACCGCGTCGATTCCCCTGCTGGCGGAGTTTCTCAGGTACCGGGGCTGGCTGCCTGCCGACGAGTAGGCAACCGGCCCGCGCCTCATACCAATCCAGTATGTCTGAGACACTATTGGTTGATCATCGGGCCGTTGCCCCGGAGGCGGCTGGTCCAGTGTCGTTCGCCAAGACAACTGCTGTCCTGCGGGTTGCAGGAGACCCCCCTCGGGCAGACGACGGTGTGATGTGTCGATATCACACTAAGATTGGTATCACACGTTCCACACCTAATCTGGTGCCAAACCATCGGCGAATCGCAGGGAGAATTCGATGGGCTGCGGTGGGGAATGTTCATCGGCGTTTCCTGAAACGAGACCACCAAGGTGGATCAGTCTGACCGGGAACTTCCAAGGGCACGCCCAAAAACTCTTCCACCTGATCTCGGAACAGGACTGTACGGCGCTTTCCTGAGATGTCATGGTCGAGCAGGGATGATGGCACGTCGTCCCAACTGAAGTTGCCGCGGCCAAACATGTCGCCCGACTCCCAAACTGCCAGCCGCTCACTGTCCAACATCGTCCAACCTGCTTCCCCGGTGCCATCTTGAGGAGTGTACATAGTAGACCGCAGGTGATCCCGGAGCCGACGGCGGACCTGATCATGCCGGTGGTCCGCGTAATCCGTCAACCAGTTCATGGACCTGCACCAATCCGGTACGGGGTCGGCTCCCTCGGCCACCATCTGCGCCAAGGTCCTGGTCGCCAGCAGCAGCCAGTCATTCGGCAACGGGTCGTCCGCCAACTGGTCCAACACTGCGGACAGCCAACGACGGTAGAGATTGGTGGTGAGGTTTGCCCTGCACTTGACCACTTGGGCGTGTAGCCGCTGACGCCGATCCTCCCGGTGCTGAGGCAGCGAAGCGGTAGTGTGGATCATGAGGCAACGCTTCACGATCTCATCGGAATACGAGGTCAGGTCCGCGTTCATGGATAGCAGCAGGCCCGGATACTCACTGGCCGGCCGCGGCAACTCGTTCTTGATCAAATTTGTGCCGTGGTCCTGGAATGCCCTCTTGCTCAAGTCATCAAAAACGATGGGCAACCGTCCCCAGTTGTGTTGCAGGGCACGCACCTTGGTGCGTGTGAAATGGTCCTTGTCCACAGCCAGTTGCCGTCCGAACATAGCGGTCGCCAGTGTGTCCACAAAGCTGGTTTTGCCGCAGTTGGAAGCACCAAACACCACGGCAAAGAGGGGAACCTGGAAAAGGTCCCCGTCCACGTATTGGATGCGCGTGCGCAGGTCACAAAGCAACGGACTGAACCAGTACCAAGCCCACAGTATGAAGTACTGGCGTTGCAGGTGTTTCACCTGCCCGGAGAATTCCTCGAAGCCGGCAAAGTACTCCCGCAGGAGACGCGCATCGAGGGCAGCGGTATCCGCGTCCCAATCCAAGGTCCATGGATGGTCATCCAGGAAGGCAGTGCGCCTGTTGAGGTCCAGTCGGAAACTGCTGTGGTCGGCTTGGTCCGGGTCGCGAACCACCTCGACTTTCCGGACTTTGGATTTGACCGCCGGCGGTAGATGGATACGCCCGTTGCGCGGCCGAGGTGCTTCAATGTCCAAGTCCGGCAGTACCTCCACGACGCGCTCAAGGATTTGAATCTGCTCCGAGATGTGCGGCTCCCGCTCCGCCTGGACCTCGACCTTCGGAGCTGTCGGCTCAACAACAATGTGGGTAGTGCCTGTTTTCGGATCCACCGCGGGAGTCTCCCGCCAATCCGGTTCACATTCCCAAGTCTCTTCCCGCAACGGCAACTCGTCGGTCGAGCGTGCGCGGATGTCGTCATAGATGCTGCTGAAGTGTTGCCAGGCGGCATCGTCGTTCTCAAAGAGAATCAACGCCTCGTGCTGCCCGCCGCCCAAGGCTTGCGCGGAGAGGTTGGCCGACCCTACCAACACCCTGCGGTGGATGCCCTCCACTCCCGCTGTGGATTCCAGCAGGTAGAGCTTGGTGTGGGAGACGTTCCCGTTGACCACATAGAACCGCGCCCGTCCGTCGACGATGGCTTCAATGACTGGTTTCTCTTGGCCTCTCAACGCCAAGACCTTGGTCCTGATGTCACACCTGACGTGGTGTTGCAGTGCCACCACATCGCGCAACCCTCCCAAGACCCGTTCACAACCGAAGATGCATTCGAGGTCCTTGCAGCCATCCGCCAAGATGCGGACAACGGTGGGAAGGCTGGCGGTGTAGGTCAGGACGCGCAGGGAGTCGAATCCCTGCAAGAGGGACCAGTCGAAAGGCACCGATTCCTGAAAGGAGGCTCGCACCGTCCGCAAACGGTGGGGTGTGGACTGGACCTCGCTGAACAGGTCCGGGAGGTCGTTGTTGGCACTTCCCATGTGACCCTCCAAGTACAGCGCTGTCGGTCGCTAGCGAATGCCGTTCACCGCAGCGGAGCCGCCAATGGGCTTGATGCCCTTCCGCTCCAATCGTACCAGCAGTTCGGCCTGCGAAGCGTTGCCCTTGGTGCTGTTATACCAATCCAGTATGTCTGAGACACTATTGGTTGATCATCGGGCCGTTGCCCGGAGGCGGCTGGATCCAGTGTCGTTCGCCAAGACAACGGCTGTGCGGGTTGCAGGAGACTCTCCTCGGGCAGACGACGGTGTGATGTGTCGATATCACACTGGATTGGTATCAAGCCGCCTGGCGGCCGCCGCGGCCCCAGGTTTGCACCCAACCGCCCACGGCCAGGATGTAGCTGAGCACGATTACCACGGCGCCAACCGCACCCAGGATTCCGCGCACGAGGTCTGGCAGGCCGGCTCCGCTCGGCAGGAAGACCAGGCGGGCCGCCAGGACCACAATCACCACGCCCGCCAGAATCTTTGGCCAGGCAATCTGTTCCCCGGGCAGGGCCCCTTCCAGCAGGCCGCCCAGCGTGCGGCCCGTGATCAGTGGGCTGAAGACCCAGAAGACGAACCAGATCAGCATCAGGAAGGCCCAGATCATGATGGCCACGGGCACGCCGAAGAACACGAATCCGAGGAAGGGCAGCAGGCCCAGCATGAACGGCATGGCCAGCAGGGACACCACGCCCCAGACGACGGCCATGCCCGCCTGTGTGCGGATTTCGGTGGCGGCCCCTTCAAAGAAGGAGCGACCGATCCGGTTGCTGAGGAAGACCAGCAGCGCGGTTCCCGCCAGCACGGACAGCGTGCGGAAGATCCAGGTGCCCCAGTTCCCGCCGGAACTCTCGGCGTGTTGGTCAGCCTGGGGATCCCACTCGTGGAACCGGGCCGCGGCCGGAGCCTGCGGGTCGGCCGCGGGCGCGCCGTAGGCCAAGTCTCCTCCTACCGACAGGCCGTCACCGAATTCGAACTGCGGCGACTTGAGATCGGCATCGCCGGCGATGCGGCCTCTGACGACAAATTCGCTTCCCGCTTCGCCATGCAGGTCTCCGGACAAGGATGCACTGTCGGCCAGGACGATATTGGTGCCGGCCGCGCGCACATCGCTGCCGAATTGTCCGGCCAACGAGATGTCCGAGCCGGCCGCGAGGGTGTCGCCGCCGATCTCGGCACCCGGGGACACCACAACGCCCCTTTCGGAACCGGCCATCCGCTGCGCGATCTCCGGATCAGGGGTGACGTCGGGTTGGAGCATTCCCGTCAAGTTACCGGGCATCTCGTCGCCGCCACCCGCGGCCACGCGCAGATCCTTGGCCACCGTGCCTTCCACGATGACAGTTTCGCCGGCCGCGTACAGGTCCCCCCCGACTTCGCCTGTCAGGAGGATGAACGCACCGGCGGCAAAGACGTGTCCGGTAACCACACCGTCGATGTGGATGGTCTGTCCTGCGGCAAACAGGTCGCCGTTGACTGTGCCGGCGATCACCAGGGCATTGCCTGCCCAGAACAGATCTTCGGAGATGGTTTGTCCGCTCGGCAATTCGTACTGTTCGCCTGCCTCGAACTGGGCCGCCTGGACCGCGGTGGACGGCAGGGCCCACAGCAACGGCATCAGCAACAGGGACAGCCACAGCCTCGAAAGGCTGGCAAGGGTGGATATCGGACGAAGCATGGCGGGTTACCTATGGAGTGATGGGCAGGGACGTTAACTGGTACGTTACGGTCTCCGGTACGGGTTGCAACGGCGGATGCCCCATGCTGCGCGGGGCACGAAGCGGGTTCGGACCCCTCATACCATCCTCTAACACAGCACCTGCGAACGAAAGCACCACTCGCTAATATACTGATTCTCGCCCGGTGGGGCATGAACTGCACCCTTGCAGGAGCCAACGCGGCTTGAATTCAGGCACGGAAAATATACATACATTTCAGAGAGACAATCATGGCAAAGGTAATCGGAATCGACCTGGGTACAACCAACAGCGTGGTGGCCGCCATCGAAGGCGGCGATCCGGCGGTGATTGCCAACGCCGAGGGCAGCCGCACCACGCCCTCCATTGTGGCGTTCACGCGCAAGGGCGAGCGCCTGGTCGGCATCACGGCCAAGCGCCAGGCCGTGGTGAACCCGGACAGCACGATTTACTCCGTCAAGCGCCTGATGGGCCGCCACCAGAAGGATGCCGAAACCAGGCAGATCGGGGAGGCGGTTCCCTACAGCATCGTGGCGGGTCCCAACCAGGACGCCCGCGTCCACGTGCCGGTCAACGACAAGCAGTACTCGCCTCAGGAAATCAGCGCCATGATCCTGAGCAAGCTGAAGCGGGATGCGGAGTCCTATCTCGGTGACGACGTGACCCAGGCCGTGATCACGGTGCCGGCCTACTTCAACGACAGCCAGCGCCAAGCCACCAAGGATGCCGGCCAGATTGCCGGGCTGGAGGTGCTGCGCATCATCAACGAGCCCACCGCCGCGGCGGTGGCCTACGGCCTCGACAAGAAGAACGACGAAACGGTCCTGGTCTTCGACCTGGGCGGCGGCACATTCGATGTGTCGGTGCTGGAGGTGGGCGACGGGGTCATCGAGGTGATGTCGACCAACGGCGACACCCACCTGGGCGGCGACGACTGGGACGAGCGCATCGTCGACTGGCTGACCGACGAGTTCCGCAAGGACACGGGGATCGACCTGCGCAAGGATCGCCAGGCCCTGCAGCGGTTGCGGGAGGCGGCCGAGAAGGCCAAGATTGAGCTGTCCACCACGCCCGAAACCCAGGTCAACCTGCCCTTCATCACCGCCGACAGCGAAGGGCCCCGCCATCTGGACCTCACCCTCAGCCGCGCGGTCTTCGAACAGCTGACCGCCGATCTGGTGGAACGCTGCAAGACGCCCTTCCGCAATGCCCTGAAGGACGCGGGCCTGACGGCCGGCGGCTTGGACGAGGTCGTGCTGGTGGGCGGCTCCACGCGCATGCCCATGATCCAGAACCTGGTCACGGAAATGACCAACACGGAACCCCACCGGGGCGTCAATCCGGACGAGGTGGTGGCGGTCGGCGCCGCCCTGCAGGGCGGCATCCTGGCCGGCGAGGTCCACGACCTGCTGCTGCTTGACGTGACCCCGCTGAGCCTCGGCATCGAGACCCTGGGCGGAGTCAACACGGTACAGATCGAACGCAACACCACCATTCCCACCAGCAAGGAGGAGACCTTCTCCACGGCGGCCGACAACCAGACCATGGTGGACGTCAATGTGCTGCAGGGCGAGCGGCCCATGGCCAACCAGAACAAGCTGCTGGGCAACTTCCGCCTGGAGGGAATCCCGGCGGCGCCGCGCGGCCTGCCGCAAATCGTGGTCAAGTTCGACATCAATGCCGACGGCATCCTGAGCGTCTCGGCCAAGGACAAGGCCACCGGCAAGGAGAACAGCATTACGATCACCGCGTCCACCAACCTTGCGGAGGACGAAGTGGATCGTCTGGTCAATGAAGCCCGCGACAACGAAGCGGCCGACAAGGCCGTGCGCAACCTGGTGGAGGCCCGCAACGAGGGCGAAAGCCTGATTTACGGCACCGAGAAGGCACTCGAGGAGATGGGCGACGCGGTTCCGGCCGAGGACAAGAGCCGCATCGAAACCCTGGTGGCGGATCTGCGCACCGCCATGGCCGGTGAGGATCTGGCCCGCATCAACGAGGCCAAGGATGCCTTGACCCAGGCCAGTGCGGCCCTGGCCGCCCAGGCCCAGCAGCAGGCGGCGGCCGGGCCGGACATGGGCGAGGATCCCTCCGCCGACTCCGACCCCGGCACCGAGACCGCCAGTGGCGACGATGACGACGATGATGTGATTGAGGGCGAGTACCGGAGTGCCTGAATTCAGCAGGGAGATCCCGCCCGGCGTGGCAAGATTGGGCACCTGCGTGTCGCGGTGTCCGCCGGCACGGTCGCATTGCCACGCGGGCCGGGACTTCCGGCTGTCCAACCCTGGCCATGTCCCCGACGAGGTTCAACGAGGGCTGTGCCCGGCGGAACCCGCGCGACGGCGGGGGACGGCAGCCTTGACAAGGAACACTGCGCCAGGCCGTCTGGAATCGCCATGCAGGTAACGGACTACTATCAAACGTTGGGCGTTTCCCGCAACGCCGACCAGGAAACCATCAAGCGCGCCTTTCGCAAACAGGCGCGCGCCAACCATCCGGACACCAACAAGGGGGACCCCGAGGCGGAGAGCCGCTTCAAGGCCATCAACGAGGCCTACACGGTCCTGTCGGATCCGGAGAAGCGCCGGAAGTACGATCGCTTCGGCAAGGACTGGGAGCGGTTCACCAACGCCGGCGGCAATCCGCAGGACTTCAACTGGCAGCAGTGGGGTGCCGGCGGCCCGCGCCGGGGCATGTCCCCCGAGGACATTGCCAGCATGTTCGGCGGCCAGCAGATGGGAGGCCAGGGGTTTTCGACCTTCTTCGAGCACCTGTTCGGCATGGGCGGACCCAGGCCCATGGGCGGCCCGTCCGCTGCCCGCCGGGCTCCACCCCGTCCGCCCCGGCGGGAGGTCAAGGCCGAACTGACTCTGGAAGAGGCCGCGGCCGGCACGTCCCGCAAGGTCCGCCTTTCCGGCGGCGCCACGGTTGCGGCCGACATTCCGCGCGGTGTCCGGGAGGGCTCCCTGGTGCGGCTGCGCGGCTCCGGAGAGGGCGGCGAGTCCGATCTGCATGTGCGCATCGGCATCAAGCCCCATCCCGTGTTCCAGCGTCAGGAGGACGACCTCCTGGTCGACGTGGATGTGGATTTGTACACGGCGGTACTCGGCGGTGAAGTCGGAGTGCCGACCCTGGAGGGCCCCGTACAGATGCGCATACGGCCCGGTACCCAAAGCCATACCCGCATTGCACTCGCCGGCAAGGGCATGCCGCAGCTCAAGCAACCGAATCGCCGCGGGCGGCTGATAGCGCGCGTCCGCATCCGCATTCCCGAGGACCTGTCCCCGGAACAGACGGCGCTGTTCCGGCAACTGCAGGACGCTCAAGGCGCGGAGTAAGAGACTCTGGTCCGGGAACCCGGCAGGTTTTCGGACACCGGACGGATCCGGTCCGGACGCCGGAGACGTTAGCCGGTCCGGCCGGCAACCAACTGTTGCAGGACGGCTGCGGCCCGCTCCCCGCCGGCTTCCATGCGGATCATCCGTTCCCGGCCGGAGACGGTCTCGAGGCGGATGTCGAGTCGATCCGCCGGCAGCAACGAGCCCAGCCGTTCCGACCACTCGACCACCAGCACGCTGTCCGCATCCGCCAGCCACTCCCACCAGCCTAGGTCTTCGGCCTCCGCGCCGGCCAGGTTCGGGTGCATGCGGTAGCAGTCCATATGGCGCAACAGGCCGCCGCCGGGCAGGGAGTACTCGGCCACCAGAATGAAGGTGGGACTCGTGACCGGTTCCCGGATGCCCAGGCCCGCGGCCACGCCTTGTGTCAGGGCGGTCTTGCCCGCGCCCAGGTCGCCCTGCAGCGCAACCAGGTCGCCTCGGCGCAGGACCCCGCCCAACGCGCGTCCCAGGTTCTGCGTATCCCCGAGACTGCCCGAGCGAAATTGGAACCCGGCGGCCATGCGGACGGGTTCCGCAACGTAACCGGAGGTGGAGCCCATGTCGTCTTCGTGTTGCCGGACCCCGCGACTCCCTAAAGATGCCGGGTTCGCCTCGGGAAGGGGTCCTACACCGATTCCTCTTCCGGGATCAGCGTCTGAATCTGCTGCTTGATGCGGTCCAGGAGGAACCCGGTGCGATCCGCCGACAGTGTGTCCACCATGACATCGATGGCGGCGTTTACCGGGCTGGGCTTCATTTGCACCCATTCGTCCTCGCCCAGCTTCACCTTCAGCCCTTCCAGGGTTTCGACACGCTGTTGCTTGAACCGGCTGTTCAACTCGCTCATGACCCGGCTGCGGGACATCCAGTTCATCTCCACCTGTCCCTGTTGGTAGTGCATGTCCGGCAACTCGCTCATGACCCGGCTGATCGGCTCCCCGCGCGCCGCCAGGTACTCCACGAGCTTCAGGAGCGCCATCATGGGATCCGGAGCCGGATGGAAGAAGGGAAAGATGAAGTTGCCTCGGCCGTTCAGGGCCACCAGCACGTTGCCCTGGCCGGCGCTGGCCATCAGGTTGTGCATGTCGCTCTTGGTGCGCAGCACGGTGGAGTGGTAGCGGGACACAATCCGGTCGTAGGCCTGCGGCATGTGGTCCGGATAGACCACCTGGCTGTATGGGTGGTGGTGCAGTGCCAGATCCAGGAACAGGGCGTCGCAGATGATGGGACTCAGCCTGGTGCCCTGCTCGTCGACCAGGTGCATGACTTCGCCGGACACATCGAAGATCACGCCCAGGTCGGCGTTGACGGCCTTGACGATGGATTCCATTTCGGTCTGTTGCCGGTCCAGGCGCAATCGGTCCAGATGCTCCTCCTGCTCCAGGGTGTTGAGGGGCACGTTCTCGATGTGCAGGCGGTTCAGAATGCGCGACATGACCTCCGCGGCGCGGCCGTTGGAATAGTCCACCACCAGCTTGAAGGGCTGTCGTTCCAGCAGTTCGGCGTTGACCTTGGACAGGAAGTCGTCCACATAGGCGGATACGAACCCGCGGGCGTACTCGATGCCGCCCAGACCGCCCATGCCGGCCCGCCGGAAGGCCTCCTGGGCATAGGAGGTCTGCACCTTGCGCTCCATGGACTTGCCCAGGTTGCTCCCGTCGCCTTCGAGCAGTTGCACCATCAGCGTCTGGGGATGGGGATCGTCCGGATGCACGCGGACGTTGCCGCCCGCCTGCACGTCCTCGTTGTGGCGCACGAAGTGGCGCAGGACCGGCACGGCCACATTGCCCATGTCCAGCACGTTGACCCCGGAACTGAGCAGGCCGCTGACCAGGCCGCGCTTGATCATGCGCGAGGCCCGGTGGGTGTCGCGGTTGACGGCCACGGCGGTCCCGGGGTCCAGGGTTGTACCCAGGGCGACCCCGATGCGCGCCGCGGTCTCCGGCGTCAGGTCCAGGTTGGCCTGGCCGCTGATGGTGTAGCCCCGGAACAGCTCCTGCCGCTCCTGCCGGCCCCAAATCACGTTGTTGCGGACGGTGGTGCCCCGCAGCACCCGTTTGTGGGGCCACAGCTTGACTCGGGGCATGAGGATCACTCCCTCCTCCAGGACCGAGCTGTCGCCCACGACGCAATCCTCCGCCACATGGGCATGGGCCTTGATGCTGGCTTGGCGGCAGATGATGGCTCCGCGCACATGGCTCGACGGCCCGATGTAGGAGTTGCGCCAGATCACGGACTGCTCGACCCGGGCATGGCTGTCCACAATCGTGGAGGGCCGGATCACGGACGGACCAATCACCGTGCTGTGGGCGTTGATGTGCACCCCGTCGCCCAGGAACACGGGACCGGTCAGTTGCGCCGTGTTGTGGATGGTGACATTGCGCCCGGTCCAGATGCCCGGGCGGATTTCCTCGCCGATGTTCTCCAGCAACCCCACGCGCCCGCCCAGGATTTCCTGGGTGGCCGCCACGTACTGTTCGGTGTTGCCGATGTCGCACCAGTAGCCGTCCAGGGTCACGCCGCGGATGATGCGCCCCTGCCGGAGCATGCTCGGGAACAGGTCGCGGGAGAAGTCGAACTCGCGATCGCGGGGCACGAAGTCCAGGACCGACGGGTTCAGGACATAGATGCCGGTGTTGACCGCGTCGGACTGCTGTTCCGCCGGCCGCGGCTTCTCCACGAAGTCGTAGATCCGCTGCGTCTCGTCCTGCAGCACGACGCCGTATTCGTGGGCGCCTTCCACGCGGTGCAGGGCGATGGTCACTTCCGCGTCGGAACTGCAGTGCTGCTCGTACAGCCGGCGGAAGTCGAAGTCGGTGACACAGTCGCCCGTCACCACCATGAACGGCTCGTCCCAGTCCGCCACCGCGGTCTTGAGGGAGCCGGCCGTGCCCAGGGGCTTTTCCTCGACGATGCAGGTGGTGTCGAGGTCGTCGAACAGTTCCCCCTTGAAGACGTCCTCGATCAGGGAGGCCATGTACCGCAGCGTCACGCGCAGTTCGGAAAGCCCGTACTGGCGGAGCTGCTGCACCATGTGCACCAGCACGGGCCGGTTGACCATGGGGACCAGCGGCTTGGGGCGCTGCAGCGTCAGGGGCTGCAGGCGCGTGCCCTCGCCTCCGGCCACCGCGACGACCTTCATGTGTCCAGTCCTCTTGGTGGCGAAACCGCGTACCGGTCTGCCAACGACTTGCCGGCGACCATCTTACCAATGCTCTGTGCCCGGCCGGCCGCACATGACCGGAACCGACCGCCGATTTTGGTGAAGGCGTTTTTGTTTCGAATCGTCAAAAAGTTGGAACGACTTAGATCGGCGGCCAGGGGAAGTTGCGCCGATCCCGCCGGTGGCAGGGATACCGGGGATTGGCCAGCAGGCGTTCCATGCGCAGGACCAGGGCTTCCCGCTCGCCCGCGGACAACAGCGCTTCCAGGGCCCGACCGGTGCGGGAGTCCGGATCCGCCACGCAGTCGCGGCAGGCCTCCAGGTCCGCCAGGTGTTCCGGCTCGATGGTCTGGCCGGCGAACTCCCAGGTCACGGTGCGCAGCTTGTACAGGCTGTGGAAGCAGATTCCGTGATCAATGGCCCAGACGCGCGGCCCTTCTCCAATCAGACAGTGGCCGCTCTTCCGATCCGCGTTGTTGACAACCCAGTCGAAGACGGTCAGGCGTCGCAGTGCCGCCGCATGGCAGGCCTGATACCGGAAAGTGAAATAGTGTTCATCGGGATTGTGGGGAATAAAGAGCTGTACGCTGCCAGGACCGTGTTCGCCCTCGCGCAGGCAGGTGGGAGGGACCAGGCCCCAGCCCAGGGCCTCGGAGATCACGAACGCCGCCGTTTCCCGCTGGCAGAGGGTGCCGTAGGGAAAGTCGCCCAGGGGATTCTCGCCGTCGCGCGGCTTGTACACGCAGCGCAGGGCCTTCCCGTTCAGGGTGATGGTGGCCAGGAAGCTGTAGTTGGAACTGTAGGGCAGGACCCCCTCGAGTTCCATGTCGCCCTGCTCCAGAATGGGCAGGACCAGGTCCGGCGCGGTTGGAATGGCCCCCGTGTCGGCCATGGGCGGACCACCCGTGTCCGGTGTCAGAGCACGATGGGGTCGGCGTGCCCGTTGGAACGCGGGCAGAGGTGGCCGTCGGGATCGATGGGTTCATGGCACAACGGGCACTCGGGCCGGCCCGCCTCGACCACCAGCAGGGCGCGATCGCTGAAGGCCTGCAGCTGCGAACTGTCGGCCCAGAAACGGACCAGCATCAGGCGCGCCTCGTCCTCCTCCTCCTCGTCAACGAATTCCTCCTCTGCGTCCGGAGGGCGCATGCCCTGCATGAAGAGGGCAAACAACTCCTCGGACTTCTCGTAGCCGAGGCCCATCTGTGTTACGGAGAACAGCGGCTCCAGCGGATGTTCCAGTTCCGCCACGGGCACCGAGGCGGGATCCGGTTCCGGCAGGTCCTCGATGTCCTGCAGGAGATTGGCGATGCTGGTGGCCAGGAGTGCCACCTGCTCCTTCTCCATCCGCAGCGTTACCAGCAGGTCGTCCTTGCGTCCCTGCATGTAGAAGACGCGCTGGCCCGGCGGCCCCTCGGCGCCGGCCACGAGCGCATCCACCGGCTTCAGATCGTGGTAGGGACGCTGCATCATGTGCAACCACCTTCCGGTTGTGCCTGTGCCCCGTCGCGTTGGTCGGCGGGCGGCTTCAAATTCGGCAGCGGGCCGGTGTCGTTGATGCGCAGGATGGCGCACCCCGCTTCACGCAGGGCGACAATGGACACGGAGGTCGGGTCGATCATGATCCGCTGGAACAGGTCGATGGGCGTGCCCAGGTAGAACGCCAGCACGGACTTGATCGGATCGCTGTGGCCGAACACCGCCACCACTTCGCCGGGGTGATCGGCACGAATGGACTCCATGGTGTCCACGAGGCGGTTCTGCATCTCGCGCAGGGTTTCGCCGCCCGGAAACCGGAATCGGCTGGGATGGTGCTGGACACGCTGCCATTCGGGGGTCTTGCTCAACTCCTTGAGCTTGCCGCCCTGCCAATCGCCGTAGTCCACCTCCAACAGGCCGGGATGGGTCCGCACCGGCAGGCTGCGGACCTGCGCCAACGGCGCCGCGGTCTCGCGGCACCGCTCGAGCGGACTGGAATAGATGGCTGCCAAGGGCATGTCCGCCAGCCGCTCAACCACAGCCTGCGCCTGGTCGCGGCCCTTTGCGTTCAGGTGCACGCCGGGAGTTCGCCCGGCCAGCCGACCTTCGACCACATAGTCGTTCTCGCCATGCCGCACCAGCAGCAGGTGGGTCGTCGATTCAGCCATCAATGCCCGCCCTTGCGCGTGCCAGGGCGGCGGCGCCCACCGGTCCGGCATCGTCGCCCAGGGCCGCCGCCACGATGTTGAAGCCCGGCTTGGCCATCAGGTTGCCGTAGGCGCTTTCGCGCACCAGGTTCAGCAGGTTGTCCTCCATCTTCTCGACCACGCCTCCTCCAAACACCACCATCTGGGGGTCGATGACATTGACCAGGGAGGCAGTCAGGAGGCCCAGGTGGCGGGCCATTTCCCGAACCTCCTCGACCACGAGCGGGTCGCCCCGCTTCCAGGCGCGGCGAATGATGCCGCTGGTGAGGCGCTTGCGCTTTTTCTTGGCGAGCAGCTGCGTTATCGCACTTTTCTCGCCCGCGGCCAGTCGCTCCCCAATGCGCCGTTCCAAGGCGCTGCGGCTGGCCAGCACCTCGGCACAGCCGTGGCTTCCGCAGGAACACAGCGGTCCGTCCACCTGCAGAATGGTGTGGCCCACTTCGCCCGCAATGAAACGCGGCCCCCGGCGCAGCTCGCCGGACAACACAATCCCGCCGCCGATGCCGGTGCCGACGAAGACGCCGATGACATCCTGCATCCCGCGGGCCGCGCCGGCCACAAATTCACCGTAGGTGCCGGCGTTGACATCGTTTTCCAGCGTGACCGGAATGCCCTTGAGTTCCCGACTCAGTTGGTCGGCAAGGGGAATCGGATGGTCCCAGGCAAGGTTGACGGCCCGATGCACCACGCCGGTGGCCGGATCCGCCGGCCCCGGCACGCAGGCGCCGACGGCGGCAATCCGCTTCAGCCCGACCCCGGCCTTGTCGGCAGCCTTGCGAATGGTGGCCGCCATCTGCGGTACGATGGCCTCGGCTCCTCCCCTCACGTCCGTGGCGGTCTTGACGCGGCCCGTCACCCGGTGGCCCGGTCCAACGATGGCGGCCATGATCTTGGTTCCGCCCAAGTCCACGGCTGCGGCCAGAGGGGATGTATCGGACACGGCGGAATCCATGGCGCGCGGAACCCTGCGCGATGGCCGGGCAGCGACAAATTGATCAGCAGGAAGGCAAGTGTAGCACAGGGAGGCAGGGCCGAATTTGGCCTCCCGGCGTGCCTGCCCCTATCATGCCCGCCCCCAACAAGGGGAAAGGGGTGTGGAGGAACAAAGTTGTGTCCATACGGGTTAGCCGCCTGACCAAGTCCTTCCGCACACGGAGCAAGCAGGAAGGACTGGCCGGTTCCTGGCGCGCGCTGTGGAAACCCGAATGGCGGCAGGTGCCGGCCGTTCGCGACATCTCCTTCCTGATGGAACGCGGGGAGGCGTTGGGCTTCATAGGTCCCAACGGAGCCGGCAAGTCGACCACCATCAAGATCCTGTGCGGGATCCTGCATCCCGATTCCGGCACGGCCGAAGTGCTCGGGCATGTGCCCTGGCAGGACCGTCAGCAACTCTGCTACGAGATTGGGTCGGTGTTCGGGCAGCGCCCCCAGCTCTGGTATCACCTGCCGCCCGTCGACTCCTTTCACGTGTACGGGGCCATTTACGGCCTGGACAGGGACGCCACGCGCCGGCGGGTGGACTTCCTGGTCGACGTCTTCGAGCTGCAGCACCTTCTGCACACCCCGGTCCGCAAGCTGTCCCTGGGCCAGCGCATGCGGTGTGAAGTGGCCGTCTCCCTGCTGCATGCGCCGAAGCTCCTGCTGCTGGACGAACCCTCCATCGGCCTCGACATCGTGGCCAAGCAGCGCATTCGGGACACCATTCGCTACATGCGCGACGAGGAAGGTGTCGGTGTCCTGCTGACATCCCACGATGCCGGCGACATCGAGGCCCTGTGCAACCGGGTCATCGTGATCAGCGATGGGCAGCTGATCTTCGACGACACGATGGACGAACTCAAGCGGCGCCATCTGACCGCCAAGCAGGTGAACGTGCGTTATCTGGAGGAGGGGGAGCGCAGCCTGCCGATGGCAGGGGTGGAGACGGTCGCGGCCGGCCGCTACGGGATGCAGATCCGGTTTGATCCCCGCACCGTTGGCGTCGATGCCGTCATCTCGGGCCTGAATGGACTGGGATCGATGGTGGACATCACGATTTCCGATCCGGACCTTGAGGACATCATCGGGACCATTTATGCAGAGAACGCTCTCGACCCGGATGCTGCTTAACCGGTACGGGGCGCTGTTCCGCATGCCGCTGGCGGAGAACCTGGCGGAGGTGGGGAACATCGTCTCGGCGGTTCTGGTGATGACCATGTTCATGTGGGTCTTCGCCATGCTCTGGCAGGCCGTCTTTGCGGCCCAGGGGACGGACCTGATCGCGGGCCTGACCCTGAAGCACACGCTCTGGTACCTGCTGATGGCGGAGCTGGTCGTCCTGTCCAAGCCCCTGCTGGCGGAGGAGATTTCCGACTCCATCAAGACCGGCTCCATCGCCTACGACCTGATGCGGCCCCTGGACTTCGGCCTGTTTCACCTGAGCCGCTATGCCGGCCACGTGGCGTTCCGCGCTTGCGTGAACCTGCTGGCGGGCGGGGCGGTGGTCTGGCTGCTGGTCGGACCGCCGCCGGCCTGGCAAGGTCTCTTCCCGGCGGTGCTGGCCCTGATGCTGGCCTGGGGACTGGAATTCTGCTTCGAGGCCCTGATCGGCCTGGCAGCCTTCTGGACCGAGGACATCAGCGCCTTCCGCTGGATTCACCAGAAGATTTCCTTCATTCTGGGCGGCCTGTTGCTGCCGCTGGACTTCTATCCGCCATGGCTGGCCGCCGTGGCCCGTGTTCTGCCGTTCGCCTCCATCATTTATGCGCCGGGGCGCCTCTTTGTGGATCCGGACGCCGGCCGCCTGCTGTCGACCCTGGCGCTGCAGCTGGGTTGGCTGGTCGTGCTGGGGTTTGCCTTCCGGCTGCTGTCCGGCCGGGCCCTGCGCCGCCTCACCATCAACGGAGGGTAGTCGTGGCGCGCAAACGGGGCCTGGGCTTTGTCGGCGCACTGTGGCGCGTCAACCTGCTGTCCGCCATGGAATACCGGGTGCCGTTCATCATGCAGCTCGGCGGCATGATGCTGAACAACGTCATCTACTTCGCCTTCTGGGTGCTGTTCTTCGATCGGTTCGAGGAAGTGCAGGGCTGGACGCTGCGGGACATGATGCTTCTGTTTGCGGTCGTGGCCTCGGGCCTGGGTTTGGCCATGATGCTGTTCGGCAATTGCCGCGCCATCGCCAGGATTGTGGCCGCCGGCGACTTGGACCGCTACCTGGCCTTGCCGCGTCCGGTCCTGTTGCATGTGCTGGCCTCGCGCAGCTCGGTCCCGTCCATGGGCGACTTTGTGTTTGGACTGATCTGGTTCGTGCTGGCGGGCGACGTGACCGCGGCCCATGTGCTCCGCTTCCTGCTGGCGGTTGTGCTCTCGGCCTGCACCTTCACGGCCTCCCTGGTGCTGGCGAACAGCCTGGTGTTCTGGCTGAGGCGGTCCGAACTCCTGGCCGATCACTTCATGAATGCCATGATCACCTTCTCGCTCTATCCCGGCACGCTGTTCGACGGCGCCGCCCGCGTGTTCCTGTTCACAGTGGTTCCGGCCGGGCTGACCGGTGCCCTGCCCGTGGAGATGCTGCGCGACTTCAACGCGGCCACGCTGGGCTGGCTGTGTGTGGGCACAGCTCTTCTGGCCGCCTTTGCCCTCCTGGCCTTTCAAGTCGGTCTGCGGCGCTATGAGAGCGGCAGCGCGATCGTTGCCCGCATCTGACGCAATTCAATTCCCCGCCCTGGGCCATCCGTTGCGCACGGGTTCTCTGCAATGGGTTGTACCGGGACCCAGTCGGGCGGGGCGGGTGTTGGAACTGACCTCCCGGTCCGGGGCAAGCTGGGCACAAACCACCTGCCGGTCGCCGGTGTTGAGCAGGTGCGTGCCGGAATCAATTCCCGCCGTATGTTTGGCTGTGGTTGCAAAACATCAAATCCATGGGTTTTGCCTTGTCGGAAACCGGTGGTGCTCTTGAAGGCTGCCGGTTTCTTGTCATCGGGGCCTTTTGGAGTCAGGCTGGGTTGCCATGGGCGCGCATGGTCGTCTGACTTCATATGGCAACCGTTCTCGGCAACCCACACAAGTCTCTTAGAATCGGTAGCGGCCATCAAGCCACCCCGGGAACGGACGGAAAGCCATGCGTGATTTGTCGATCATTCCAGCCACCATGAATCCCGCCGTGGATCCGGATCTGCAGCGGGAAGTCGATTTCTTCATGAAGTGGGGCTATCTCGTCGTGGAGGATGCCATTTCCATGGAAATGGTGGCAACGCTGCGGGAAGCCCTCGACGACTCCATTGGCCACCGGCATGGCGCGGACCAGTTCACCCACCAGCTTCTGGAGGAGAACGATGCGTTCGCCGGTCTGCTGGACAATCCACCGGTCATGAAGCGCGTGACCGCCATCCTCGGCAACTGCATCCAGTTGCACAGTGCCACGGCGCGCATCACCCAGAAGGGGGCACCCGACCAGGACTGGCATCGCGACGGGCCTTGGCCGGTGGATCCCGACGGCACGCCGTACGGGAGCATTCCCGGCCAGATCAACACCGGGTACTATCTGGACGCGCTGACCATGGACAACGGTCCCATCGTCGTGGTGCCCGGCAGCCATCGGGCTCCCTTCAAGCCGCCCGAAGGCCATCCCCGGTTTCCGGACGAGAAGTTTGTCCTGGCCAAACCCGGCCAGGCCGTCATGTTCAACGGCTGGCTGTACCATCGGGGTGCGGCCAATCGGAGTGGGGAGTCGCGGCGCACCTGCCTGATGTGCTACCAGAATGCCTGGATGAAGTCACGTGAGCCGTTTGACGGGCCGCGCGTGTCCAAACTCAGGGAGCACGGAACCCCACTGCAGAAGCTTCTCCTGGGCGGAATTGGAAGCTGGTAGCGTCTTTCAGCCGCCTTGGTCGGAGTTCTCACCGTGTTTGAAGAACAAGTGGACGGTATTCCGGTGCTGTGGCAGAACCCGGAGCCCAATCTAGACCGAGACTGCCTCGTCATCTGGCTTGCCGGCTTCGGTGGAACCAAGGAGAGCTGCAAACCCCAGTTGCGGGATTTGGCTGGCCTGGGTTTTACGGCGCTGAGCATCGATGCCTGGCAGCATGGGGCTCGCCGCATCGAGTCGGAGGAGGAACTGCGGGAGCGGGTCCGCGGCAACATCCGGCGCTGGCTCTGGCCCGTCCTGCACCGCACGGCACGCGATGTGGTCGCGGTCCTGGACTGGAGCGAAAATCGTTTCGGCCTGCGGGGGCCGGCCGGTATGGGGGGCATATCCATGGGGGGCGACATCGCCGTGGCTGCAGCCGGAATGGACAAGCGGATTGCGGCCGTGTCCGCGGCCATTGCCACACCCGATTGGCTGCGTCCCGGTTCCTGTGAACCGCCGGGTAGGCCGGATGCCTGCGCCTGGAATGCCTATCGGGAAGGCAATCCTCTTTCAAACCTGGACCGGTACGCCCATTGTCCGGCCATGGCCTTCGAGTGCGGAGACGACGATCGGCAGGTGCCCCCGGACGGTGCGGAACGGTTCTGCACCGCCTTGGCCCAAACCTATCGCGCTTGTCCGGAACGGCTGCGCGTCACCCGGCATGCAGATGTCGCGCACCGGTTTGCGGATGCCATGTGGTTGGCCACGCTGGACTGGTTCGACCGCCATCTCAACGGCGCGGACGGGATCGCCTGACTCGCCCACCACCAGCCATGGAAAGGGTTGCAGGCCGGAAATCCGGCGGAATCGGTTGCTATAATGTTCTGCCGCCACCTCCTGATCACCATGGGATCCACAGTGTCCGAACTGCTGGCCCCGGAAGCCCCCGTCCTGCCTGCCGCCATCTCCTGCCCCGAGAGCGACGGCGTATCCCTTGAGGTGCACGTCTGGGGGCCCGATGCCGATCCGGACGGGTTTGACGCCTTGGCCGATGTCTGGGATCAACTCGTGGACCGCTCCGGTTCCCGGGCCTTCTTCATGCGCCTGGCCTGGCAGAAGGTCTGGTGGCGCAATCTGGGATTGGGCGAACGCTGGATTACCGCCTATCGCCGCCACGACACGGGGGCGCTGGTCGGCATTCTGCCCCTGTACAGGTTGACCGGGGACGATTCCCTGCACGACGGCCGGGACCAGCTCAGCATCGTGGGCTGCATCGAGGTCAGCGACTACCTGGATGTGATCGTGGCCTGCGGTTGGGAGGACTGCGTCTACCGGGCGTTCCTGGACTGGCTGGAGGGCCCCACTGCTCCCCCGTGGGAAGTGGTTGACCTCTGCAATCTGCCGTCATCCAGCACCACCTGGCAGGTTCTGCCCGTGCTGGCCGAGGCCAGGGGTCTGTCGGTCAGGGTGTTCCAGGAGGATGTGGCGCCGGCCATCGAGTTGCCGGACACCTACGAGGACTATCTGGAACATCAGGTGGCCTCCAAGCAGCGGCATGAGATCCGCCGCAAACAGCGGCGCATTGAAAGGGAGGCCGAGGTGGGGGTCTACATCGTGGGTTCCGAACACGATCTCCGCCGCGAGGTTGGGGACTTCATCGCCCTGCAGAAGGCCAGCCAGTCCTACAAGCGGGAGTTCATGACCCCCGACATGGAGCATTTCTTCCATGAAATGAGCCGGGACATGTTCGATGCCGGCACGCTGTCGCTGATGTTCCTGACCCTGAACGGCGAAAAGGCCGCCGCCCTGCTCGCCTTCAGCCAGGACGGCCACTACCTGCTCTACAACAGCGGGTTCCGTCCGGACCTGCACTACCACCTCAGTCCCGGCTGGGTGATCCTCTCCTACGCCCTGCAGTACGCCATCGTGTCGGGCCACAAGGTGTTCGACTTCATGCAGGGCGACGAGGAGTACAAGGGCCGGTTCGGCGCCGTCGACCACCCGGTGATGCGGGTCATTCTGGAGCACTGAAGCCGGAGCCGCCGGCCTCCTGCCAATTCGGCTCCACCGCATCCACCACCACGGTGCGGGCCTTGCCCTTGCGGATCGTCACCTGTCCCGGGCGGGCGCGCGCGGGTTTCCGCACGTGCCGCCGCTCGGCCACCATCACGCGCGCCCGGTTCTCGCCGCGCAGGCCCGAGTGGTAGGCCGCCAGTCGGGCGGCGCCTTCCAGGGTGTCGGGCGGCACGTTGCGGCCGCCGTTTTGGATGACGACATGGGATCCCGGGTGGTCCCGTGCATGCAGCCACAGGTCCTTGGGCGATCCCTTGGCAAACGTGACCTGGTCGTTCTGGCGGGCATTGCGTCCGACCAGGACGGTGAACTGGCCGTGGCGAAAACGGCGGGGGCCGCGGGCCGGACGCGGCACCTTGGGTCGGGACTTGCGCACCTGCGACCGGCCGGCCAGACCGGTCTG
>JGIcombinedJ30088_10001308_pt1 | contig 25738 bp, 24 predicted proteins | sample PinacodermPK_FD_30088 | JGI IMG/M metagenome (IMG submission 30088)
GCTGATCTCAGCCCTCCTCCATTGCGGCCCAATCAGCGGCGACCAGAGGAGGGGTGCATCTGCTTCTCCGAGGGCTGATCTCAGCCCTCCTCCATTGCGGCGAAGTTGGGAGCACGCATCATATCCGGAAGGGATACCTCCGAGGGCTGATCTCAGCCCTCCTCCATTGCGGCCCATTCTCGTGTGGTTGGTGAAGGATCAGCGGTCAACTCCGAGGGCTGATCTCAGCCCTCCTCCATTGCGGCGGAGGCGTCGGGGTTCGGCGGGGATCTTAGTTCGTCTCCGAGGGCTGATCTCAGCCCTCCTCCATTGCGGCTGCCTGGGCGGTGATGATCTTCGCCCAGGTGTTACCTGCTCCGAGGGCTGATCTCAGCCCTCCTCCATTGCGGCGTTCCTCCACGTTCGTATGAGACGGGGGGAAGCGTACTCCGAGGGCTGATCTCAGCCCTCCTCCATTGCGGCGCGATGAGGGAGCGTGCCTCTTTGAGGGCTCGCTCGCTCCGAGGGCTGATCTCAGCCCTCCTCCATTGCGGCTGATAAGTGCGATAAGACTAGCCGCTTTTTGGTGGCTCCGAGGGCTGATCTCAGCCCTCCTCCATTGCGGCGGCTGGCAATATGTGATGATCCTAAGTCACCTAATCTCCGAGGGCTGATCTCAGCCCTCCTCCATTGCGGCTAATGTTCAAGGGGGTGGGCGCTGGTGCAAGGGGCGCTCCGAGGGCTGATCTCAGCCCTCCTCCATTGCGGCGGATAGGGCTTCTTCTACTAGGCGGGTGAACGTCGCTCCGAGGGCTGATCTCAGCCCTCCTCCATTGCGGCTCGACCTGGGAATGGGAAACCGCTAACAAGTCCTTCGACTCCGAGGGCTGATCTCAGCCCTCCTCCATTGCGGCTGGAGCTTGCCTTCCACTATCAACATGGCGCGGAGCTCCGAGGGCTGATCTCAGCCCTCCTCCATTGCGGCGAGCCTCCGCCTTGGCCACCAACCAACCCCGACCTCTCCGAGGGCTGATCTCAGCCCTCCTCCATTGCGGCGTCCGCGATTCGCTTTGCCATGTCCCAACGGGTTTCTCCGAGGGCTGATCTCAGCCCTCCTCCATTGCGGCTGGAATGGCGCGCTACTAAACTACGCGACAAAGTACCTCCGAGGGCTGATCTCAGCCCTCCTCCATTGCGGCAAGATCGTTGGGAACAACCCCCAGGTCGCCTTGATCCTCCGAGGGCTGATCTCAGCCCTCCTCCATTGCGGCACTGTCTTAGGCGGCGACTCGGCGGGAGTCAGAGGCTCCGAGGGCTGATCTCAGCCCTCCTCCATTGCGGCATGACCAACTCAGAATGGTTCTGGCTCAGCCCAGACTCCGAGGGCTGATCTCAGCCCTCCTCCATTGCGGCTGCTGTGACAGGTGCTGGGCCAACCGTCGATGCGACCTCCGAGGGCTGATCTCAGCCCTCCTCCATTGCGGCGGGTGCCTGGTGTGCCGGGGGAGCCGCAGGGGACGCTCCGAGGGCTGATCTCAGCCCTCCTCCATTGCGGCACGGTCCCCTCCGTTCGGGCAAATCGATGTCTGGCCTCCGAGGGCTGATCTCAGCCCTCCTCCATTGCGGCTTGTAGCTTGGCGCGGGTGCGGTTGTCGGCGGTTTCCTCCGAGGGCTGATCTCAGCCCTCCTCCATTGCGGCAAGGGCGGAGTCGCCGACACCATCACCATCCACCAACTCCGAGGGCTGATCTCAGCCCTCCTCCATTGCGGCCAGATGATTCTGCCCTCACAGTCACCCTGAGTCAACCTCCGAGGGCTGATCTCAGCCCTCCTCCATTGCGGCTTGTCTGGGATGCTGCCAACAGGCCAGGGGCCGACCTCCGAGGGCTGATCTCAGCCCTCCTCCATTGCGGCCCCAAATACTGCGCATCGGTCCAACGCAAATACAGCCTCCGAGGGCTGATCTCAGCCCTCCTCCATTGCGGCCCGCTCGGTTGTTGAGTATTTCGCCCGTGTCACCTGCTCCGAGGGCTGATCTCAGCCCTCCTCCATTGCGGCCCGTGAATGCTACGAGGCTGGCCATGTCAGCCTTCTCTCCGAGGGCTGATCTCAGCCCTCCTCCATTGCGGCCGGTCGTGGCACTGGCACCGGCGAGATGATGTTCCCAGCTCCGAGGGCTGATCTCAGCCCTCCTCCATTGCGGCGTGTAGCGATGGATCATTATGTTCGCGGGGCCCTTGCCTCCGAGGGCTGATCTCAGCCCTCCTCCATTGCGGCGTTTGAAGCGGTTGGGGATTTCCCTGGAAGACAAGCTCCGAGGGCTGATCTCAGCCCTCCTCCATTGCGGCCTTCGCGGCGGGTTTGACCCGCTTCGAAAACGCTGCTCCGAGGGCTGATCTCAGCCCTCCTCCATTGCGGCGAACTGTTCGAGGGCTCCACTGTGCCAGCGGCGGCGCTCCGAGGGCTGATCTCAGCCCTCCTCCATTGCGGCCCCACCGGCCGCCCACAACTCCCACTGCTCCTCCAAACTCCGAGGGCTGATCTCAGCCCTCCTCCATTGCGGCCGGCGTGTCGAAGCACGCCTCGACGCGTTGGAAAGAACTCCGAGGGCTGATCTCAGCCCTCCTCCATTGCGGCGGTGGTGGGGGAAGATTACCCCCGGAAATGCCGACATCTCCGAGGGCTGATCTCAGCCCTCCTCCATTGCGGCGTCTGTGGTGCCGATCTCGCCCATGTCGGGAGCGCCCTCCGAGGGCTGATCTCAGCCCTCCTCCATTGCGGCCCGCTCGGCTGCTGCCAGTGCCTCCAAAGCTGTTTTCGACTCCGAGGGCTGATCTCAGCCCTCCTCCATTGCGGCGAGCGCATCGCGTTGAATGCCCTGCTGAAGAACCCCTCCGAGGGCTGATCTCAGCCCTCCTCCATTGCGGCTGCTCCCAGCGGCTGTTCCAGGTGATCCCTCCGCAGCTCCGAGGGCTGATCTCAGCCCTCCTCCATTGCGGCCACCGGTCATTGCGGCGGGTGTCACGGTGGATGAACTCCGAGGGCTGATCTCAGCCCTCCTCCATTGCGGCTTGGAATAGCTGGCCGCGGTGCTCACCATGACCGACTGCTCCGAGGGCTGATCTCAGCCCTCCTCCATTGCGGCCCATCCGACGGCCTGTTCTGGTGGGAGCCATTGGCTCCGAGGGCTGATCTCAGCCCTCCTCCATTGCGGCGAACTATCGCGACTTCGAAGCCGCTGAACGGGCCGCCTCCGAGGGCTGATCTCAGCCCTCCTCCATTGCGGCCTGTGTGGTGGGTGGGCTTGCCAGACGAATCGGGGTGCTCCGAGGGCTGATCTCAGCCCTCCTCCATTGCGGCCGGTTTCCCGCCGGGGTTCCAAGCGGCCACGCCGTCCACTCCGAGGGCTGATCTCAGCCCTCCTCCATTGCGGCCTTGTTTGTTTTGTGGGGTGTTCGTTTTAGTTGTCCTCCGAGGGCTGATCTCAGCCCTCCTCCATTGCGGCCACGGCATCAGACGGGCATGCCACCTTCGAAACAGCTCCGAGGGCTGATCTCAGCCCTCCTCCATTGCGGCGGGCTGGTTACCACCGTGGTTACCAGGGCCACAAACCTCCGAGGGCTGATCTCAGCCCTCCTCCATTGCGGCTCGTGGTGGCCCTCGGGTTCCTGGCGGGGATCATCGCTCCGAGGGCTGATCTCAGCCCTCCTCCATTGCGGCAGGTTGGTCTGGGGCAGTCGGCACCGTCTGCCACCCCTCCGAGGGCTGATCTCAGCCCTCCTCCATTGCGGCTTCGAAACCGTAGTTGACATGAACGATGTGCGCCGCTCCGAGGGCTGATCTCAGCCCTCCTCCATTGCGGCCAGGTCGACGCCGTGGACCATCCCGTGACGTTGGTGCTCCGAGGGCTGATCTCAGCCCTCCTCCATTGCGGCCTCTGTTTGGACGAGCAGCGCATCATATTTCCACAGCTCCGAGGGCTGATCTCAGCCCTCCTCCATTGCGGCGGTGGTGAACAGGTGCGTGGCTTCCGACCATGCTTCCTCCGAGGGCTGATCTCAGCCCTCCTCCATTGCGGCAGCACGTCATGCGCGGGCTCGACGAGCTGGCCACCCGCTCCGAGGGCTGATCTCAGCCCTCCTCCATTGCGGCGATGCGTACAGCGACTGCGCCGCTTCGGTGCCCGATCTCCGAGGGCTGATCTCAGCCCTCCTCCATTGCGGCACGGACGGACAGGGCATGTGTGGCGCCGTGGTCGATCTCCGAGGGCTGATCTCAGCCCTCCTCCATTGCGGCGGTCCACGAGCACAGTTGGTGGGTGGCCATCCCCGCTCTCCGAAGGCTAATCTCAGCCCTCCTCCATTGCGGCGTCCCACACGATGCACGACATGGACGAAAGGCCCAACTCCGAGGGCTGATCTCAGCCCTCCTCCATTGCGGCGGTCCACGAGCACAGTTGGTGGGTGGCCATCCCCGCTCTCCGAAGGCTAATCTCAGCCCTCTTCCATTGCCCCCCTTCGATCACCATCAAGGGAGGCGAGACCTCCGGTAGCGCCACCTTCAAGGCCCTGACGGACAGCCAGCGAACCGACCGAAACCGTCATCGTCGAAGTGTGGCGCGGCGCCGAGTTCGTCGGAACGATCACCATCACCATTAGGAGCAGGGGCAGCGGTGGAGGGGAGGGTGGGGGTGGTTTTGATGATGGTGGTGGTGATGAACTGCCGCCCGAAGCGTCTGAACTGTTCACCGACATCGCGGCGGGCGCCTGGTACGAACCAGCAGTGTCATGGATGATCCTCCACGACATCACCTCAGGATGCGCCACCATCCTGTTCTGTCCCGACGCCAACAATTCGTCACCTTCCTATGGAGAGCAGCCGGCCGACTCACCGCCCCATACCTGGGATCGGCAGCATTCACCGACTTCGCAGTCGTCCCCGGATGCGGACCAGGCTGTTCTGCCCAACCCGGGACGCCACCCGAGCCGAAGCCGCAGTCTTCATCAACGGAGTAGCAATCCGACCCCACATCTGGGGCCAAGGAAACAGCAGCTTCATCCCCCAACCCAACTAAAACAGGCAGGAGCATCCCGGTTCCTCCCTATCAGCCGGATAGGAGGCGTCCAGGGTCCTCGGTAAGGGGGTTAACCACCAGCAGTCCTTCGAAATCCTGACCATCTTGAAGATCCTCGGTGAGCAGGTACGTACACCCCACCCGTTGGGCAGCCGCAACTATTAGCGCGTCCCAGAAATGCAAGCCGAATCGGCCTTCCACCGTCCAAGCGCTATCGATCAAAGCGGCCTTCACAGGCACGGGGTTCCAGTTCATCAGGTCTCTGATATCCGCTCGCGCCTCGTCTCGGGGCATCCCTGGATCGAGTTTACGGGTGACCGTAATGTAGTACTCGTTGAGAACCTGCACACTCAGGCGGCCTTGTCCTGTCTCCCAGAGGTGATCAATCCATTTACGGGCTAAAGGCTGCTTCATCGGCTCGCTTGCGTCCCGAGCGTAGACCAGTAGGTTGGTATCAACGAAGAAAGTCACCTGGAATGGATCTCATCTCTGGTGGGATACGGACTGCCAGCCGACTTGAGCAAGACAGCTGAACGCTTGGTGTACGACCGCCAGGACCGCTCATAGGCTGTAATGCTTTCCATTTGCTCACGCAACATGCTCCCGACAAACCGAGAAACACTGGTGTCGCGTTTGGCCGCCTCAATACGGGCCCATTTCGCGGTCTCTTCATCCAGAGTGATAGTTACATTCCTCAATGGATCGCCCTCGCTATGCCCACGAAACCAGTGTACCACGAACTTCGTGACACGTCCCCAGGTTCAATTAGGCCATCAAGTGATTGAGGAACACTACTCCTGCTACCGTAACAACACCCAGGTAGGAGAGGCCGGTGGCGGCCATCACACCGGAATAACCCGTTTCACCCAGGGCGAACCACGTTGCCGCCACCAACGCGGCGCTCACCAGTGCGAGCGCGGCAAGGGCCCATCCCAGGACGCCGCCGTCGTAGGGCGCGGCCCCGTTCAGCCATCCTGCCGCCAGGCTCAGGACCAGGCCGGCGCCGGCCAGCAGGTCGAGGCGACGCACCGCCCAACGAGGAAGGGTGGGATCGACCAGGAACCAGTGGCCCAAAAGCATGGTGGAGGTGATCCCGCCCAACGCCGCTCCGGCGGCCACAGCCGCAATCCAGCCAGCGCTCATCGCCGAAGAGATCAGCGCCAGGACGGCCCCCGGGAGCACCAGTGAGGAATACCCGCTCCGTCCCGACCTCAACACGGCGACAACCAGCAGGAGCAGGCCCGCCGCTGCCCACCAGGAGTGAACAGCCGGATAGATCATCAGAAGCGCCGCAACCGAGCCTCCCAGCATCTGGTAGCCCCGCTTGGCCACATTCCACCGGACAGCCACGGGCAGGGTGAGAGCCAGACCACCGGCCCACGCGGCCATGAAGGCGGCCGGACCGAAAGTTGCGCCGGTGGGGATCACCGATCGCTAATCGGAGAGGTGGGACAACACCCGCTCGGCAACGGTCCGGGGGTCGAAGCCGAACTGTTGGGCCAGCACCTGGTGGGGGGCCGACGCCCCGAAACGGTCGATTCCGATCGCCAGTCCATCGGATCCCACCATCTTTTCCCAACCGAAAGTCGCGCCTGCCTCAATCGACACCCTGGGGATGCCTCTCCCCAGCACCTCTTGCCGATAATCGGGGTCCTGCTGCTCGAACGCCTCCCAACAGGGAAGGCTGACCACCCTCGCTGAGACTCCGTGTGATTCCAGAAGGTCCGAAGCTCCCAGCGCCACCGACACCTCGGACCCGGTGGCCATGATCACCACATCGTCCCCGGAACGCACTACATAGCCTCCCCGGGCGGCCAAGCCCTCAGTGCCGGACCTGTCCAGCACCGGAAGCCCCTGGCGGCTGAATACCAACACCGTCGGGCCCTCGGTGCGGTTGAGGGCCATCTCCCATGCCTCCACCGACTCGGTGGCGTCGGCCGGCCGGATCACCCAGAGCCCGGGCATGGCTCGCAGGCTGGCAAGATGCTCGACCGGCTGATGGGTGGGACCGTCCTCTCCCAGCATTATCGAGTCATGGGTCATCACCCATATACAGGGGAGTTCCATCAAAGCGGACAGCCGGATGGAGGGACGCATGTAATCGGTGAAGACAAAGAAGGTGGACCCGTAAGGCCGAAGGCCTCCGTGGAGGGCCATGCCGTTGACAATGCCCCCCATCCCGTGCTCCCTGACGCCAAAGTGGATGTTCCGACCCAGGCGATTGGAGCGGGAGAACCCCTCATCGCCCGGAAGCACTGTCTTGGTGGACTCCGCCAGATCGGCCGCTCCCCCGATCAGACCGGGAACCTTCCGACCGATCTGGCCGAAGAGCTTTCCCGACACATTCCTGGTTGCCACGCTGGCGCCGGGCTCGAACCCCGGAGAATCCAGCCTCACCGGCCGGCGAGTGTGAAGGGTGTGCCAGTCGGCAGTGCGATCCCGGCTCTCCCACTCCCGACGGGCCGCCCTACCCCGCTCCATGGCCTCCGACATGAACCTGTAAACCTCGGACGGCGCCCAAAAATCCTCCTCCGCTGGGATCCCGATGTTCTCCTTGGCCAGTTTCACCTCTTCCGCACCCAGTGGCGCTCCATGCGCTCCAGGAGTGTCCACCTTGTTGGGAGAACCCGCCCCGATGTGGGTGCGGCAGATAATCAGAGACGGTTGTTCCTGGTTATCCAACGCCTGCAGGGTCGCCCCCGCCACCGCCTCCCGGTCGTGCCCGTCCACCGCGACGGTGTGCCATCCCAAGGCCCGGAATCTTGTGTCGACATCCTCGGAAAAGGTGATGTCGGTGGTTCCGTCGATCGAGATGCGGTTGTCGTCGTAGTAGTAGATCAGCCGCCCCAGACCGAGATGACCCGCCAGCGAGGCGGCTTCGGCAGCCACCCCCTCCATCAGGTCGCCGTCGGAGACGAACCCGTAGGTGTGATGATCCACCTGATCGGCGCCCAGTCGAGCGCGCAGATGCTCCTCGGCCACTGCCATCCCCACGCCGTTGGCGAAGCCCTGACCGAGAGGCCCGGTGGTGGTCTCAATGCCCAACTCCAGCTCTCGCTCCGGATGACCGGCGGTGGGATAGCCCCACTGCCGGAAGTTCTTCAAGTCCTCCATTGTGATCGGAAAGCCGCACAGGTGCAGCATGGCATAGAGCAACATCGAACCGTGACCGTTGGAAAGCACGAACCGGTCGCGGTTCGGCCAGGTCGGATTATCAGGGTCTACCTTGATGAAACGCGACCACAGCGTCACCGCTATATCCGCCATTCCCATCGGCATGCCCGGGTGCCCGGAGTTGGCTCGCTGGACCGCGTCCATGGCCAAGCCTTTGACAACGGCTACTGCTAAAAATTCATTCCTCATCAGGAAACATACGGTACCAAGATGTTTCCGTGACTCTGCCATCGGCCGCAATGCCCTGAGTACGCTGCCAATACTTGGTATGCGCCACCGTATCGTCATCGAACACACCCGTCACCTCAATCCCCAAAGCCCTCTGCCACCTCTCCACTCGCACCCCCGTGCTTTCCAATTCCAACACCTCCAATGACGGGCGTTGAGAGCCTCCGTTGCCGCTTGTGGAACCGGACTGTCGGTCATCACCCTGCGGCACTTCCTCTTCTGGGAACATGCGACTCCAAGACGTCTCTGTGACTCTGCCATCGGCGGCAATCCCCTGAGTACGCTGCCAATACTTGGTATGCGCCACCGTATCGTCATCGAACACACCCGTCACCTCGATCCCCAAAGCCCTCTGCCACTTCTCCACCATCGCCCCGGTGATCCCCAGTTGCAGCAGCACTGCTGACGACCTTGCAGCGGAGGAACCCCGGTTTGTTCCCGTGAACATCTGGTGCCAGGAGTTGATGCCCACTATCCCGTCGCCGTCCAGACCATTGGCCCGCTGCCAGTTCCTGGTGGCCCGGTCGGTCTGGGGGCCGAAGTAGCCGTCTGCCGGGATGCCCAGCGCCCGCTGCCAAATGACCACGTCAGCGCCTCGCGATCCGACTCTGAGGGGGCTGCCGGGATAGGGAGGTGCCTCGGCGACCGAACTCCCACCCGGCGCCGACGGACCACTGTCCTGCACGCCCGCGCCAGAGAACATCTTCCGCCAGGAGTCCAGCCCTACGACTCCGTTGGCTGCCAGGCCTTGACGGTACTGCCAAGCCTTGGTGACTGACAATGTCGCCGGACCGAAGTATCCATCTGCCGCTATTCCCAGTGCGCGCTGCCAGACAATCACATCCGCGCCCTGCGATCCCAACTGGAGAGGACTGCCTGGGAAAGCGGGAACCCCTGTCCCGGCGCCGTCAGTCTCCGTGGACTCCGTTCCCTGCCCACCGGTATCCTCATCGTCCCCTCCGATAGGAGGGGGAGGCGTCGGTCGCTCCACCCCGGCGCCGGGGAACATGGTCTGCCAACTCTTCATGCCGACTATCCCGTCGGGCGTCAGACCATTGGCCTGCTGCCACTCCCGGGTGGCCCGGGTTGTGTCCGATCCGAAATAGCCGTCGGCAGACAGGCCCAGGGCAGATTGCCAGGTCCTTACCCACTTGCCCTGGCTACCGGTCCTCAGCAAGAAACCCGGATAGCTGGGAACGTCCGACTCGGTCTCCGGCTCGGGTGTCGGTTGTGTCTCGGGTTCCGGTTCTTCGGAGGTCTCTGTGGACGGAGGCGTGGAGAACATTTTGTTCCATGACCCCTCCCCCACGATCCCGTCGGCGATCAGGCCGTTGGCCTGCTGCCATTGGCGAGTGGCGGCAGCGGTCGCCGGGCCGAAGTCGCCATCGGCGGCAATCCCGAGCGCTTCCTGCCAGACCCGCACCGACTCGCCGCGACTTCCTTCCCGAAGTGGTTCCCCCGGATAGGGATTCTCGGCTATCACCACCTGCGGCGGGGACGCCGCCGAGGGTGGACCGGTTCCTATTTGATTAGTGGCGGTTACCGTGAAGCTGTACTCCACTCCCGCGCTGAGGCCGCCGAACGCCGCACTGGTCTGGGAAGCGTCAACCGTGACCGGACTGGCATGGGCAGGACTGACGCTCACCGTGTAGGTCTCGGGAGCGAACTGCGACGGAACAGGATCCCAACTCACCGTGGCCGCCGTCCCACCTGTTACAGCCACCCCGGTTGGCGCCGGGGGCGCGGCCCACCATGGGGCCTCATAGTCGATCTCAAAGTATCTCGACCGAAGCCGCAGCGACGATTTCAGGGTCGAGGCGGAAACCCTTTCGGTCACCCTGCTTCCCCCCCGGATCCCCACGACATTGACAAACTGGGCGCTGCCCCACGGATAGGGGACCGTGGCAACCGAAATGACGTCATCGAACTGGCCGTCCAAGCCATAGATGCTGAGCAATTGGGAGAGCGAGAGGCTCTTGGACCAGAATGCGTTGGGGTTGACGTTGGTGTCTATCGACCACGGATCCTCCACCGAGACCAGATAGGGCCGCCCGGCGGTACCCCAGAGCGCCGAAGAATCCTCCGTCGCCCCTCCGCTGGACGACGAATAGAACGCCTGCGCCACCGTGACTGCTTCCTGGGGATGGGTCACCACCCGGCCCGCGGTGGGACGGGCTCCAACCAACTCCCACCGGCCGCCGTTTTGTATCTCCCTGTTCCATCCGGCATACACCTGGTCGCGGGTGTCACTCACTACATGACACCAGCAAGCCGACTTCCGAGAGCTACTGAAAGATGACTCCGAACCCCGCCTCAGCATCGCATAGACAGCATACGACCGGGCCGCGATTGCCTGGGCTTCCAAAGCTGCAGCCATCCAGGAGGTGGGGACCTCGGCGATGCCCGCCACGTAGTCCTCAATGTCCATTTGCATGGAGAAGTGCATCCTGGCGCCGTTGGGGCGCACCCGCACATTGCCATGAATGAACTGCGTCATCTCACCGCCGTGGCTGAGCCCTCGCAGGCCCACCCGGTTGTCATGGGAGAGATCCTGAATGCTCAATCGGCACTGCGAGGCCGCTCCCACCAGATTGGTGGAACAGGAGCCGTCCCCGTTTGCGGTGACGACCAGTTCCTCGCCGCTGGTCATGTAGTAGGCCCCGGCACAATCCGACGGGTTGCTTCCCTGCACGAGGGCCTCCCAGGTCTCACCCCCCACCGCCCCGTCCGCCGCCAGACCCTGGGCGGACTGAAAGGAGATCACCGCGTCCCGGACGGTGTCGTTGAAGGCTCCAGGTTGCCCCTGCAAGTAACCCAAGGCAGCAAGCCTGGAAATCAGAAGGTCGGTGAAGGTGTTGTCCCGCCCCGTCGAACCGCCTGCCACCAAGAGTGGATAGGAGTTGTAGTCCCCGTCAAAGCAAACTCTTACCCGACCGGTGGTGGCCACAAAGGTGAACTCGGTGCGATTCTGCCTAATCCCCACCCAGATCGGCATCGATTCGGTGACCACCCAGGAGCCGGGGACGGCGTCGGAGAGGTTCTCAACAGATGATCCTTGATAGAAGTGCTCCAGAATCTGGGTGGAGGTGTAGCCCTGCAGCGCCATTCCCTTGGCGCCATACTGGGTGAGTCCCACCCCATGGCCGTTGCCGGCGCCTTGGATGCTTATCCGCACATCGTCGAGGTCAATGGCGGAGTCGGGAAACATGACTTTCCAGGAAGCGGGTCCCACGATGCCGTCCGCAGTCAAACCGTTCCGGATCTGCCACGAAATGGTGGCATCCCTGGTCTGCTCCCCGAAGTGGCCGTCGGCCGCAATCCCCAACGCCTCCTGCCACGCCCGCACCGCCTCTCCCCGGCTGCCCAGTCGTAGCGGCTCGCCGGGATACTCCGCACCCAGCGCAGGGATAGTCGACCCCACCAGCAACAGGAATGCGGCCAGGGAAGCCGCAAGACGCAGTCCAAAACGCTGCCGGGTGTCGTCTCGACCGTTTTCCAAGGTAAAACCCATCAATGAAGGAACAGATTCAAGGACCCCACCCGCGCCGCAACCACCAAGCTTAGACCCCTTCTGTAATTATGAAGTGAACCCTATCGGGGAGCGGCGGCCGATCGCCACCGGTGTCGTTCCGGCAGGCAGGGGGGCGACCGACTGCTTGGCGCTCTTGGCGTGATAGCTGGAACGAACCAAGGGTCCGGATTCCACATGCGGAATGCCCAAATGCTCACCAAAAGCACGGTATTCCTCGAATTCATCGGGATGCACATAGCGATGCACCGGCCGGTGCCGGGGGGTGGGTCGCAGGTATTGCCCGATTGTGACAATGTCCACCCCCACCGCTCGCAGATCGGCCAGCGCCCCCATCACTTCCGCCCGGGTCTCCCCCATCCCCACGATCAGGCCGGACTTGACCAGGCCTTCGGGGTAAAGGCGCTTCGCCCGGGCCAGCAGGGCCAGGGAACGTCCGTAATTGGCGGAAGTGCGGATCTCCCGTTGCAATCGGACGACTGTCTCCGTGTTGTGGTTGAGTACGTCCGGGTGTTCCGCCATCACTGCGGCCAGCGCCTGTTGATCCCCTTTGAAATCAGGGATGAGCACTTCGATGTCAGTGTGGGGAGACAAAGCCCGGGTCTCTCGAATGGTGGCTGCGAACACCGCCGATCCTCCATCGGCCAGATCGTCACGGTTCACCGAGGTGATCACCGCGTGGCTGAGGCCCATCCGGGAGATGGCCTCTGCTGCCCGGTAGGGCTCTTCGAGGTCAAGGCCCACCGGACGGCCGGTTGTAACGTTGCAGAATCCGCAGGCTCGAGTGCACCGATCGCCGAGGATCATCAGGGTGGCGGTACCCATCCCCCAGCATTCGTAGATGTTGGGGCATCCTGCCTCCTCGCAGACCGTGTTGAGATCCAGAGATCGCATCAGTTTCTTTAGTTCCAGGTACTCGGGGTCCATCCGGGCAGTCACCCGCAGCCACGGAGGACGCTCCGGCTCGCCCGGCAATCTTCTCGACTGCCGTGAGACAGTCGGCGCCAGGCGGTCGGGAGAAAACGTGCCCTCCCGGAGCAACCTGTCCACTTCGAACTCGGTTGCGCGGCCCTGGCCCCGGGCAAAGGCCGCCATCTGAGTCTCCGCCTCGGGATATTCGAAGACCTCGGTAAAGCGAGGAATAAAAGCTTCTACCGCCTCCTCGAGGGAAACCCGCCGACCCAGCAACTCCGTTACCGATGTGACTGGCCGGTTAGTTATCCCGCAGGGATTGATGTAGCCGAAGTAGTCCATCTGGGGATGCAGGTTCAAGGCGAAGCCGTGCATTGACACTCGCCGGGAGACTCGCACACCGATGGCCGCCACCTTGCCCCGTTCGGTCCATACCCCGGTGAGTCCTCTCTCTCGCCATGCACGCACCCCCAAGTCGGAGAGAGTCCGAATCAGAGCCTCCTCCAGGGAGCGAACGTAGTCGGTGACGCGACCGGGCCTGACTCCTATCAACGGATATCCCACCAGTTGGCCGGGACCGTGATAGGTGACGTCCCCTCCCCGATCCACCCTGAAGAACTCGGCGCCCACCTCCGAGAGACGCTCGGGGCTTATCAGCAGGTGAGACCCGTCCCCCCGCCGTCCCACTGTGTAGACGTGCGGATGCTCCAGGAGGAATAGATAATCGTCGGTGATGGATCCGCCGCTTCGACGCCCCCAGACAGCCCGTTGCAGGTCCCAGGCCTCCCCGTAAGGCACTCTGCTCAGCCATCGCACCCGGAGCATGGCGTCCGGGCGGGAATCGGTCACTTCAGCTCCTGTTCCCAGTCCCACGTCTCCAGGTTGTTTTTGATACGCTGCAGGAACAGCACTGCGGTGGAACCGTCGAAGGCCCGATGATCCCAGGAGAATCCCAAGAATCCCGTGTGGCGGATGGCCAGAGCGTCCCGGCCGTCCGGGGTGGTCACCACCACGGGCCGCTTGGCCACCGTGTCGGTGGAGAGTATGGCGACATTGGGAACATTGATGATCGGCGCCGACATGTAGGACCCGAAGGGTCCGGGATTGGTGATGGTGAATGTTGATCCGGTCATTTGATCCGGGCCCAGCCGCCGGTCGCGGGCTCCGAGGGCCAATTCCCTGATGCGCCGCGCCAGTCCCCGCAGCCGCAGGTCCTCAGCATCCTTGATGGTCACCACAACCAGGCCCTGCTGGTCCAGATCGACCGCAATGCCCAGGTGAACGCGGTCGTGAAAGACCGCGTTGCGTTCCTCCAGATAGAAGGAACTGTTCACCACCGGGTAGGCTCGCAGGGCATCTATCGTGGCCCGGCACACGAACGGCAGGTAGGTGAGCGAGTACCCATGATCTCGCTTGAAACGTTCCTTGTGGGCAGCGCGCACCTCCGCCACAGCCTCGTAGTCCACTTCCATGGTGCTCCAAACATGGGCGGCGGTTTGACGGGAGCGGATCATGTTCTCGCCGATCCGAACCCGAAGCCTGCTCAGAGATGTCTTCTCGTCGGCGGCATCCGCATCCACAGCGAATGCTGGAGCGGGGCTCGGAGGAGCGGCGGGACGCTCGATCGGAGGCGGGGGCGCTGCCACCGCAGGTTGGGGCGGTGGCGTGGGAGGTGTTGGTTTGGCGACAGCGCCCAGATAGGCTTCCACGTCCCGACGGGTGACCCTGCCCCCCTCTCCGCTGCCCTCTATCAAGCCAATGTCCACTCCGTGCTGACGAACCAACCGCCGGACCACCGGGGACATCCGCTTCGACCGTCCCTTTGCGCCAGTGGAAGCCGTGGCCGCCGGCGGCGGAACCGGAGCAACCGCTTCGGGTGGACTGTCCGCCTCCGGTGTCGGCTCGGCAGGCTGCGACATCGCCCGGGTAGCCGGGGTGTCGTCGGAGGAGGCTCCATTCAGGTCCCCCACCACACATAGATCCGTTCCCACCTCCACGGTCTCTCCCTCCTCCACCAGTATCTCCAACATCACCCCCGACACCGGCGAAGGCACCTCTGTATCCACCTTGTCGGTGGAAATCTCCAGGACTATGTCTCCTTCGGAGATGGCGTCCCCAACACCCTTGGCCCACCGGAGAATGGTTCCCTCGGTGATGGTCTCGCCCAACTGCGGCATCGGGATAGTGGTGGTCATCAGGTAATCCTTTCCATCAGTGCAGGCTGCGGCCGGTAGCTGACAACAGCGTCTCCCCCACAGCCTCCGACAGCGTGGGGTGGGCGTGAATGAATGCGGCGGCCTCGTCTGGAAGCGCTTCCCAGCCCACCGCATACATGAGTTCGTGAATCATCTCTCCGGCCTGCGGTCCGACAACCGACGCTCCCACCAAGGGTCCGTCCTTTTCCGCCACCACTTTCACCATGCCCTGGCTCTGGCCGATGATGAGAGCCCGACCCACTCCGCCAAAGGGGTGTTTGGTGATCTCCACCTCCATCCCCTGCTCCTTCGCCTCGGCCGCGGTAATACCGACCTCCGCCACCTCCGGATGGGTATAGGTGACCCGAGGGATCACCCGGTAATCAACCGGCGCCGATTCCCCGGTGGCGATGTAGGTGGCTGCCGCGATCCCCTCTGCAAATGCGGCGTGGGCCAATTGGGGTGTTCCGGCGACAATGTCGCCCACCGCAAACAAGCCGGGCTCGGCAGTCTCCATCGTCTCCAGGTCAGCCTTGACAAAGCCCCGGTCCACCTCCGCTCGAACCGTTTCCAGCCCCACGCCCTCGGTGTTGGGGCCCCTCCCCACCGCAACCAGGGCCACATCCACCTCGATGCTCTTGTTTCGAAAGGAGACCCGTACCCCGTCGGAGGTGATTTCAGCCGGCGCCACCCCCGTCTTCAAATAGAATTCCACGCCCCGTCTGGACAATTGTCTCATCAACTGGCGGGATGCATCGGTGTCTCCTCCCGGGATGAGTTGCTTCTCCAATTCGAACACGTGCACCTGTGCGCCAACATCCACCAGCAGGGAGGCGAATTCGCATCCGATCACCCCGCCCCCGATGATTGCCACCCGGTCGGGCCGCGAAGACCAGTCCACCGCATGGTCGGAAGTCACGATTCGCTCACCGTCGATCTCCCAACCGGGTATGCTGCGGGCGTGCGATCCGGTTGCCAGCACAACCGCCCGGCCGGACAGCTTTTCACCGCCCTCCACATCCACTCGACCGGCCCCGGCAATCTTCCCCCGACCCGAGAACACCTGCACTCCCCTCCTGCGGAGCAGACCCGAAAGACCGGTCACCAACTGGTTCACCACCCGGTCCTTTCGAGCCAGGGCCGCCGTCCAGTCCAACTCCGGCGGAGACGACATAACACCGAAGTCCTGTGCGTTGCGGACTGTCGTGAACACCTCCGCCACCTGCAACCATTGCTTAGCAGGGATGCACCCACGCAACAGGCAGGTCCCCCCCGGCTTCTCTTGCTCCACGAGCCCCACGGTAAGTCCGAAGTTCCGGGCGTACAGCGCCGTGGCGTAGCCTCCCGGACCCCCTCCCAGGATCAAAATGTCGAACTCGGATTCACTCATCGGACGTAGTGGGGATAGCTCATAGTGATGATTTTATCTCTCCTGGGGATATCATTCGCCGGGTGCCCACTCGGTATCTCATCATTGCATCAGCCGTCGTGGGTTTGTCCATACTGATCGCCGGAGTGATCTGGTTCCTGCGGCTCTATTGGTAAGCGGGGGCCAACGCCTCCACCGCCGCTCCGATGCCCTGGTCCCCTACCGGAACCGGGCGAATCACCAGTTCATCCAGACCCGATGAGAGGTAGGGCTTCAGAGCCTCCCGGCACTGCTGCGGATCACCAGCGATTCCCAGGTGATTGACGGCGGAGGAGACATCATCGGGATCCAGTCCTTGCTTCTCGACGTGGCGCCGGTAAGCCGGGTGTCGAAGGTACTGACCCAGGTCTTCGGCCAGCACATTCCGAGCAACCGCGGGGTCGGACGAAACCGCAACGCGGACATATGCGGCGATGTGGAAGAAGGCCGCTCCCAGGTCGAATCCACGCAGCCAGGTGGCCGTGGAACGCAGATGTGACGCCGTCGCCCAGTTGAGCAGCACGCCATCGGCCTCGTGCACGGCCAATTCCATCATGCGCGGCCCCAGGGCGCCCACGACCGTCCAGATCGGACCGGCCGCATGCAACCCGAGTCGGGCACCCTCCACCGAAAACACCTTGCCGTGGTGAGTGACCCTTCTCCCGTGGCGAAGTTCTCTTACGATCTTCAGGTAATCGGAGACCGCCTCCAGCGGGGAAGAAAGATCAAAACCGAAATGGCTACGGGCTATCAGCGGGTGTCCCGAGCCGATCCCCAGCACCATACGGCCCGGACCCGCAGCCATGGCAACGGATGCGGCGCCCATGATGGCGGCCATAGGAGAACGGATGTACACCGGCGCCACCCCGGTGCCGAGACGGATTCTGGAGGTGGCCGCTGCCCATCCGGCCAGGGTGGAGAAGGCCTCCCGGTGGATCGACTCGTTGGTCCACGCGGCATGATATCCCAGGCGCTCGGCCCGGACCACAACATCGGTGAGTTGCCGGGAGGAAAGACTGGGATCTACCAGGGAGACGCCCAGTTCCATCAGGTGAGACCGGAGACTGAGACCTCCGCCCGGCAGTTAGGGCAGATGGCGGTTTGGATCTGGCCCACGATGAAGCTGAAAGCGCATTGAGTACAGCAGATCCGGGGAGAGGGCGCCTCGGGTGGGGGCGGTGGGGGCTCGGGTTGTGGCATCCCGGGCATTCCCCCTCCGGGCCCCGCGCCATGGCCCGCAGGCCCGGGCGGCGGTGGGGGACCTCCCGGTCCGGCACCGGGACCCTTGACCTGGTTGACCGCGCCACAATTCGGACATGAGAAACGCCCAGGCCGACTGATCGTAACGTTGGAGCGACAGGCGCCGCATCTGACTCTCATTGTTCAACCCTTCTCCTCTTCAGCGAACTCCGCCAAGGGGCCGACCTTCTGACCCACTGCCCCGATGCCAAGGAGGTACTCGGCTTCCAACTCCAAGACTGCACGGATGTCATCAGAGGTTATCTCCATCCCGTGCCGCTTGGCAATCTGTTGGGATATGTAGCCGACCGAGGACTGTGAGCCACCCGCCACCGTTTCCACCGGATCCCGGCGGTTGTCCTGGGCCAATCCCTGCAGGTAATAGACCTCCCACTCGATGATGCGTTGGATACCGGCGTCACTCACCCTTTTCCTCACTTCGGACGGCAGGTGGTTCTTGATGTGGCGAAGCGCATCGGAGACAACATAGACCAATTCCTCTCCCTTCCTCCTGCGCTTGGCCTCCTGCCACAGCAGGATCGCCACCAAAGAGAGGAACAATGCTCCCAGCAGTCCCCCCAGGGCCACGGTGGTGAATCCGGACATCCCTGCTCCCGGAGGCCTAGAGACCCAGTAGGACTGCGATCTTCTCCCGGTGCAGCGATGGATCGCCGAATAGCAGTTCGGAACTCTTGGCCCGCTTGAAATACAAGTGGGCATCGTGCTCCCAGGTGAATCCGATGCCGCCATGTATCTGGATATTCTCTGCCGCAGAGGCGAAAAACGCCTCAGAGCAGTACGACTTGGCGAGGCTGGCCATCAGCGACCGCTCCTCATTGTCCTCGCTCACCGCCCAACCGGCGTAGTAGGCGGCTGAGCGGGCTGACTCGACTTGAGCCAACATGTCTGCGCATTTGTGTTTGATGGCTTGGAAGGAGCCGATGGGACGACCGAATTGCTTGCGAACCTTGGCATAGGAGACGGCCATCTCCAGACATGCCTGGGCGCCGCCCACTTGTTCGGCAGCGAGAGCCACCGCCGCCTTCTCCATCATTCGCTCCACAACCGGCCATCCGGCACCCTCGGTTCCCAGTAGGGCGCCAGCCTCTACCCTTACATCTCGCAACTCTATCTCAGCCTGCTTACGGGTCTGGTCCATGGTCTCGAGTCTGTTACGTTCCACGCCCTCTGCTTTTCCGGGAACCAGAAAGAGGGAGACACCCTGATCGGTTCGGGCGGCCACCACCAAGAGATCTGCGATGTGCCCGTCCAGCACAAAACTCTTGGACCCTTCCAGGATCCAGCCTCCCTGAGGGTGAGCCCGGGCTTCAGCAGTCACGCCCTCTTCGTCCCACCGTCCGTTCGGCTCCGTGACTGCCACCGTAGCGATCAGGCTCCCTTCCGATATGGCTCCCAGTATCTGCGGCTTCTGCCGGCCATCGCCGGCCTCCTCCACCACGGTGGCCGCCATCACAACCGTGGAGAGAAATGGAGAGCAGAACAGCGAACGTCCCTGCTCTTCCAGCAGCACGACCAACTCCAAGAAACTGAAACCGGCACCGCCCCACTCCTCGGGAATGGCCATCCCCAACCAGCCCATCTCGGCAATCGCCTCCCAGTGTCCAGGTTCGTACCCACGCTGCGAATCCATCAGAAAGCGGACCGTATCCATCGAACAGTTGCTGTCCAGCCACTGACGCGTGTAACGACGCAGTTCCTCTTGTTCCTCTGTGAAAGAAAAATTCATTGTGTCTCTCTTGTTCCAGTCGGGCCTTCCCGAAGATAACTTACCGCGTCGGAGATCGACTCGACAGCCACGATCTCCACATCCACCGGAGCAGTGGTTGCCTCAGCGTAGTTGTCCTTGGGCACCAGCACCACATCGGCGCCGGCGGCCTCTGCCGCCACCAACTTCTGGCGGATGCCTCCTATGGCGCCCACCGATCCGTCCATGCTGATGGTTCCGGTGCCAGCCACCACCCTGCCATCCGTGAGGTTTCCCTCCTCCAAGAGATCGATCACTGCCAGGGTGTAGATCATTCCCGCCGATGGGCCCCCGTAGTTGGCGGAGTCGATGTCGATCGGATAACTCGTGGAGGCGCTGATGCCAACCATCGCCCGGTCGGGGGCATCCGGGTTGGAGTGCAGGGCAAAGCTAACCGGAATCCGCTCGGAACCCCTCAAAACGATTACTTCCACCTCTTCCCCGGGACTCCGGGTCTCCAGAATCCTGCGGATATCCCCAACCGTCCTGATCGGCTGCGACTCCATCTCCACCACCAAGTCGCCGCTGGCCAGCGAATCGGAGGCCGGGGCTTCCTGGAAGACTCCCACCACCTCCACGCCTGCAGCCAAGGTTTCATCAAGTCCAAGTTCCTGGAGCGCCACCGCTACCGCAATGTCCTTGGACCGTTCCATGGCCATAAGACCCCGCTGGCGGGCCTCGTCGTCGGTCTCGCCCTGAGGCCGGAGCAACTCCCTGTCGATCAGATCGATCCGGCGATCAAAGAATGCCACAGTCGCCTCGTATAGATTGACCGGCTGCAGGCTCACGGTCAGAAGCAGCAATTCTCCCTCCGGATGGAAAACCTCGAAGCCCTCCCGCACTATCACAGCGTCCACCGCATCCCCGGTGGGACCGGCCGAGGCAGAGAAGTAGGGGAGGTTTACCAACCACCCCAGGGGAGTGAGCAGCGCCAGCACCACGGCGGTCCACAGAAATGTGAGCCATCGAGGCCGAGACCGGGGTGGGTGGGGAGGAGTGTCGGCGTCTGTCATAGGGTCTCTTCAAAGCGTATATCTGTTGCTGACGCTACAGTCCCGAACTTTTGCCACGGTAACCTGAATTCGAGATCACAAGTCAAACCCACGTCAAAACACCAACCTCGAAAGGAGCGGGTAATGGCGTTTTTCACTCCCCACCACGAAGTTCTGGCTGCCAGGGTTCGGTGGCCCACCCGTACCATGTCGTCAGCGGCGGTCTGGGTCATCCAGGTGACGGCGTTTGCCTTGCTAACCGCCATGTTCGCCCAGTTCACCATCACACTCCCCTTCACACCGGTCCCCATAACCGGTCAGACCTTCGCGGTGCTGCTCACAGGGGCGACGTTGGGCATGTGGGCCGGGGGAGCAAGCCAGTTGCTCTACCTTGTGCTGGGAACCTTCATGCCCTTCTACGCCGGAGGCGCTTCGGGAACGGAGGTCCTGTTCGGCGCCAGCGGCGGTTATCTCTTCGGGTTCGTGGTCGCAGCCGCCTTGGTGGGCAAGTTGGCCGAACGCCATCACGACCGCCGAGTCATCTCGGCAGTCACCGCTTTTTTGACCGGCAGTCTGGTCATTTACTTCTTCGGGGTGATCGGCCTGATGGCCGCCGCCAACATGGACGTCGTCACTGCCCTGGAAAAGGGTGTGGCGCCGTTCATCGTGGGAGATGTGATCAAGGCTTACGCCGCCGGTCTGCTGCTACCCGCCGCCTGGCGCCTCACCAAGCGGAACCGGTAGCCCCTGGGAAGTCAAGGGCGACCGGGTAGGCCGGTTTATCGGATCGCGCAACCCTTGACAAGACCTGGAAGCCCCCAAGACAGGTTTTCACCATGCTGAGAATGAGCGGGGGCGAGGCCCTCGTGAAGTCGCTGGTCAGAGAGGGCGTGGAGGTGGTGTTCGGGCTACCGGGCATCCAGTTGTACGGGATAGTGGCGGCGCTGCGAGATGAGCCTTCCATCCGGACCATCACAACCCGGCACGAGCAGGCCACGACCTACATGGCCGATGGCTACGCCCGCGCCACAGGAAAACCGGGAGTGGCAATAGTCGTGCCTGGAGTGGGCCTGTACAACGCTGCTGCCGGCCTGGCGACGGCATATGCCCGATGCTCACCCGTGCTGGTCATTGCGGGTCAAATCCCCCGGGATCAGATCGGTAAGGGCCTCGGGGGTGTCCATGAGATCGCAGATCAGCCCTCGGTGGTGCGTCCCGTAACCAAATGGCAACGGCGGGTGCTCACCCCCAAAGACATACCCTATGCAGTGAACGAGGCCTTCCGGCAAATGCGAACCGGGTCCCCCCGGCCTGTGATGATCGAAATCCCGCCTGACGCGGGAGTGGAGCGAGAGCAAGTCGTATTGCGCCGACCCGCTCCCCTCTCGCCAATAGTCCCTAGCCGGGAACAACTTCGGGAGGCTGCCAGGGTAATAGCAGAATCCAGTCTCCCCCTGATATACGCCGGAGGCGGTGTGGCGCGATCTGACGGAGAAGAAGCTCTTGTCAGGTTGGCGCAGGCAACGAACATCCCTGTCATCACGTCCGTTGGTGGAAAGGGGGCGATACCGGACAATCATCCTTTGTCTTACGGTTCCTGTGTCAGTCCCATGGGGGAGAGACATGAGATGAACCAACTCTATGAGGTGATGCAGGCTGCCGATGTGGTCATCGGGATCGGCACACGTTTCTCCTTGGGGAATCCCGCCGGAGAGTCATCCACCCTGATCAACATCAACATAGACGACAACGAGTTGACAAGAATCCAATCCAACACGATCCCTTTGCACGGGGACGCCCGAGTGACCATGGAAGCGCTCCTTCCCCTCTTGGAGGAAGCGGGAGCAGGAGACCGACCATCACCGGTCGAAGCGGTGGTGGCAGCCAGGCGGCTGATCGCCTATTACGACATCCAGGACCAAGAACCCCAGTACCCCATCCTGCAAGTGATTCAAAACGCCATCCCCGATGACGCTTTCGTAGTCTGGGGGGTAACACAGTTTGGCTTTTACGCCCGTACTCATTTCCAGGTGCAGCACCCGAAGACCTACATCGACTCGGGTTACTCATTCAATCTTGGCTACTCGTTCCCCACCGCTCTCGGCGTCAAGGTGGCCAAGCCCGACCGTCCCGTGGTCTGCATCGTCGGCGATGGTGGGTTCATGTTCAACGCCTCTGAGCTTTCCACCGCGGTGAGGTACGGGATCAACCTGACGACCGTCATCTTCCGAAATGACTCCTATGGCAATGTGGCCCGCGACCTTGATGATTTCTTTGACGGAACCCACGAGACTGATCTGCACAACCCGGACTTCGTGGAATTTGCGCAGGCCTTCGGGGCAGTCGGCATGAGAGCCGAGCACCCCAGGGACCTCGGTGAGTTGATACCACTCGCACTGGAACAACCCAATCCGGTAATCATTGATGTGCCGATAAAGAACATGCCTTTCCCGCGGCCCAAGGCTCTGCAGCATGTGTCTTCACTGGCGTGGACCGTGCCCGAGAGAGAGTGATTGTTCCTGCAGTCCAACCGGGCAACACCTTATCCACGGCACCCCCGTTGACCTGAAGCAGTCCCATCGGTCCTGGCTTGAGTCTTTGTATTGGTCATGTCCACAGATCGAGAGGAAGTCTTCTCCAGCGAAGATCTGTCGACCCATCCCGGCCCGTCACTTGGTGGATCCCGGGATGGGTCCTTTCTCCCTGACCTTGTACATCATCCAGGACCCGACGGCGAACAGAGCAGCGACTACCAGCCAACCCGGCGTGTAATCACCCAGGAGATCCACAGACCAGCCAAACAAAGGAGCGCCACCACCAAGACCGGTCAGGAAGCCGAAATAGACCAGTCCCGAGCCCCTGCCGGCCAGGCTCGACGGGACAATCTGTATGACAGCCAACATCCCCACCGAGTGCCAGGCGGAAATGCTCAGGCCAATCAAGCCTGCCGCCAGCCAGATTGACCAGGCTCCCAATATGCTCCCAAACGCCAAGGTCAGGCTGGCAATTACCGCCAAGACGCCGATGATCATCGAACCCCGCATGGTCCCCAGTCGACTCTCGGTTACCCGCGCCCATCCGATCCGGCCGACGATGCCCAACAGTCCACTGAATGCCAACGCCTGACCGGCTTGCCCAGTGGCCATTCCCAAAGCCTCCTCTGCATAGAGCGGGAGGTAGTAGATCGCGGCGGCGGTTCCCACCCCGACAAAGAGAGAGTAGACCGTCAGACGTTGGATCAGTCGGCGGGTAGACGAGGAGACCTGGCTGAGCGATGAGTCCGCTGCTTCCTTCTTCGTTGCCTCATCCTGGTCGGGGCTGTCCAGGCCGGCGTCGGCAGGCCTGCTTCGCATGTAGGCAATGCCGGTGACCACGGGAATGGTGGCAAAGGCTAGGACGGCCCACCGCCATCCCCACCATCCGGTGAAAACGGGCAGCAGCCAACCTCCAAAAAAGATGCCGATCTGCGCGCCGGCCTGCTTCACTCCCACGACGAGTCCCTGGCGACCGGGAGGGAATTCGGTGGAAATCAGCTTGTTGGTGGCCGGATTGGAGATTGCCAACGCTATCCCGGTTAGAACCGCCGCCCCCACCAGCAGCGAGAACTCTGGAGCGACCCCCACGGAAAACAGCGCGACCCCGGCCAAAAGCAGTGTCGTGACGGTTGAGCGTCGACCGCCGGCCATATCCGCCCACTTGCCCAATCGAGGCGACAGCAACGCTCCCCCGACCGTGGCGGCGGTTGCCAGCATTCCAACCTGCCATCGGTCGATTCCCATCGAGGAAATGATTTCGGAAGCAAGGGTTCCGAACACGGTGTTGCCGAAGAAGGCAAAGCCCATCGTAATTGCCAACACTGTGACCAGGAACCGGCGATGAACCTCCACCAACGCGAATCGTAACAACCATCCTTCCGGGCCTTTTCACCCCGGGCCTCGAAAGCACCGGACGCCACTTCCATTTTCAGATTCCTAGAGGCCGGGGCGTTTCATCCTCGCGGCTCATCCAGGGATTCGAGATCGAGTAGCTCGGGCGTTCTTGACTCGATCTCCAAGAGTGCGAAGCCCGCCATGATGAGAGCCTGCCGCAGCCTGGGCGCCTCCTCGGGACGGACCGCAAGAGTTAACACTCCTCCCCCGCCGTGGGTGGCATGTCGCAGTTGCAGGTCCCGAATGTCCACCCCGCTTTTCGACAAGGCCATCCCCACCCGGGCAATCTCTCCCGGTTCATCGTCGAGAAGCACCCCGACGCTGTCACCGGGTGGGGCAAGCCCCATCCGGGTCTCCCTCGCTGAGTCAAGCAAGTCAGTCACCCTTTCCACTTCGAAGTGTTCCAGATACTTGGCGCATTCATCCAACCCGACCACCATGTTGCTAAGAACCGTGGTCAGAGCCTGGCGGTTGGCCACCAGCAGTTCCGGCCACCACTCCGCTCCGGACAGGGCGATCCTGGTCAGATCACGGAACCCTCCCGCCACCATTGCTTCGGCAGTCGGGCCGGTCAACCGCAATTGGTCGACCAGAGTGGCTGCCACGAACCTGGGAAGGTGGCTGACCAGAGCCACTGCGTAATCGTGGTTCGCGGCGGTCATCGTCACTGGGTGGGCATCCAGCGACCGCACGATGTCCGATAGCATGTTCAAGTCCTCCGCAGAAGCGTGATCGGTGGTGAGCACCCAGGTTGCGCCTCGGAACAGGCTTCCGCTGGCGCCCAGCGGTCCGGACACTTCCCTCCCTGCCATGGGATGGCTACCCACGAACCGGGGCACACCTGCGGCGGCTTCCACGATCGGTTGCTTTACTCCCGCCACATCGGTGACCAGCGCCTCGGTCCGCAGGTCCGAGAGGATGGAGACGATACCCCGGGGAGATGCCGCCAGCACCACAAACTCTGATTCAGTGACCGCCTCCTGAAGGCTGGAGGCCGGCCGCGAAATCGCCCCGATGGCGGCCGCCTGGGCAAGATGCTTGGGGTTCTGATCCCATCCCCACACTTCCCATCCCGCCGCCCTGAGCCCGATCCCGATCGAAGCCCCGATCAGGCCGGTGCCGATCACTGCCGCCGATCTCATTTAACGACCAGCGTCGCGAAGGTCGGGGATCATCCCGATGCTATTCATCAGATGCGGCTGCGGATCAAGGCAATCAAAGCGTCGGCGTCACCAGCCAGTCGGTCGAGTTCACCGGCGTCGACCAGCACCCGCCACACATCGCTTGCTCCCGCCACAACGGCGGGCAGGACCG